>Ga0315274_10000629_pt1 | contig 54617 bp, 29 predicted proteins | sample YL17G02_20_MG_FD_203700 | JGI IMG/M metagenome (GOLD analysis project Ga0315274, IMG submission 203700) | Sediment microbial communities from Yellowstone Lake, YNP, Wyoming, USA - YL17G02_20 | ecosystem: Environmental > Aquatic > Freshwater > Lake > Sediment | place: USA: Wyoming | collected... | reverse complement strand
TCGTGCGCAAGCCTGCCGCTGAACAGCCGGAGGTACCTCCGACGATGACCAAAACCTATATCAAGCTGGCCCGGGCCAGGGGCAAGCTCAAGCCGGGTCGCCTGCTGAAAATGTGGATTCGGTCGAAATTTTGAGATAATACAACCCCGCAATTTAAATTCTTCGGTCACTCTCTTTCCTTTAAAGCGGGGGGATTCTGCACCTCATGCCCGATCAGGGCGCAAATTCGGAAAAAGAGGCCTGTTCTCGTCAACTGAAAAAGGAGTTTTTCGCTATCCGTCATCCCAATTGGCTGAAGGACTAGCAGAGAAAATAGCTATTTACAAGATGGAATGAATCCGGTAAAAATCACCTATATTAATAAAGGAGGTTCAAATGTTTTCTAAGCTAACCAGGATTTGTCTTTTTAGCCTCATAGCAGCTCTGTTTTTTGTCGTTGTTTTCGCACAGGCGGAGCCGATCAAGTTCGCCCGATACCCCCATATTTGCGGCGGGAAAATCGCATTTTCTTATCACGGCGATATCTGGATCGCTAAGGAAAACGGGAGCAATCCGCAGCGGCTGACCGCCCATGTCGCCCGCGACATTTATCCCCGTTTTTCCCCGGACGGCAAGTGGATCGCTTTTTCCAGCGACCGGATGGGGAACAACGATGTCTTTGTCATTCCGGTCGAAGGGGGCGAGCCGCGCCAACTGACGTTCGCCACGACAAACGATGATGTCCTCTACTGGACCCCGGACGGCAAAGGGATCATCGTTGCTACAAGCCGCGGCATGCGGGCCTGGGGATCGCCGCTCTATATTGTTTCCGTCGGCGGCGGGCTTCCGATGCCCATGGACATGGACTTCGGCTCGGCCGGCATGATCAAGCAGGACGGATCAATGGTGGCTTTCAACAGGTTCGGCTTCCGCTACTGGAGAAAAGGCTACAAGGGCAATGCCAACACCGATATTTCCGTTCAGGACCTGAAGACCAAGAAAATCACCCAGCTCACCGACACCGACCTCAAACAGTTCCGCAATTTCCGCCAGGACGCCAACCCAATGTGGGGCGCGGACGGCCAGATCTATTTCATGTCGGAACGGGACGACATCTTCAATATCTGGAAGATCTCGCCCAGCGGCGGAAGCCCCGTCCAGGTAACCTTCCATAAAAAGGACGGAGTCCAGTATCCGGCCATGAGCCCCGACGGAAAAGTCATGGTCTATGAGAATGAGTTCGAGCTCTGGAAGCTCGGCATCCCCGCCGGAAAGCCGGAAAAGATTTCCCTCGACCTTGCCTTCGATCCCAAGGAGAACATGGTCGAGTTCCTTCCCGCCGAGGGAAAGGCGGATGGATTTGGGCTGACCGAGACGGGCGATTATGCCGCCGTCGATTACCACGGCGAGATTTTTATCGTCCCGACGGAACAGGGCATCGGCGAAATGAAGCAAGTGACCGCGTCGCCGTGGCGGGATCGATTTCAGGATTTTTCACCGGATGGAAAATCCCTGGCCTATATCAGCGACCAGTCCCTCGAAGAGGAGATCTGGCTGTATTCACTCGATTCCAAGCAGCATAAAAAATTAACGACTCATCCCTCGACGAAGAACTCGTTTGTCTGGTCCAAGGACTCGAAACAGATCGCCTTTTCCGCGGCCAACAAGCTTTTCACGATCGACGTCGCCGCTGGCCAGATGAAAGAGATCGATACTCATGAAGCGGGCGGGTTCTCCCTCCATGAATTTTCGCCCGATGGGAAATGGCTGGTCCTGACTATGCGTGACGATGAAGCAAATGCCGATGTCTATCTTTATGACATCGCCGCAAAAAAGGCCTACGACGTGACGCCGGGTCCATTCCGCGATTCGGGGGGCACGCTCACGCCCGATGCCAAATATTTGATTTTTGCCTCGGCGCGCAACAACGGCGTCAACCATCTCTTCAAGGTCTCGCTGGCCAAGCTCAACGAGGATCCGGACGATCCTCTGGTCAAAGAGCGGCTGAAGAAAGAAGAAAAGCCTCAGCGAAAAGAGACCAAGGAAGGCGCTGCGCCTCCCCCCTCGATCACGGTCAACCTGGAGGGAATCGATCGGCGCGCCGTGCAGATCACCACGGGCACGAATCCAGTGGGCGCCTACTTCCTCTCCAAAGACGGGCAGACCATCTACTTTATGAGCAGCGATGAGCAGGGACCGGCGCTGTTTTCCATCACCATCGACGGCAAGGACAGAAAAAAGGTGGTCGAGGGGACGTTCCGCGATCTGATGCCGACGGCCGACCGGAAGATGGTTTTCTACAGGCAGGACAACAATCTCTATAAGATGGACCTGGCCAACAAGAAGAAGGAGAAAATCAATTTCAATTTCACGGTGACCGTGGACAGGCGGGCCGAATGGAATCAGATCTTCGAGGAATCGTGGCGGGTCATGAAGTACCGGTTCTACGACCCCAAGATGCACGGCAAGGACTGGGACGCCATCAAGGGCATCTACAAGCCGTTGCTCAAGTATGTCGGCGATAACCAGGACATCTATGATATCTCGAACGAAATGATCGGCGAATTGAATGCCTCCCATACCGGCGTGAGCGGCCCCACGCGCGAGGCGCCGCCGACCTACCGGACCCGCTATCTCGGCTTCGAGATGGAGCCGGATAAGAGCTCGGGCCTCTATCGAATAAGCCATATCTACCGCAAGGGCCCCGCCGACAAAGAATGGCTGAACATCAGGGAGGGCGATTATGTCTTTGCCCTGGACGGAGCGACGATCAAGGCCGGCGATAACTACTGGAAGCTCCTGAACGGGACTTTGAATGAGTATGTGACGGTGAGCCTCGGCTCGGAGCCCGATCCCAAGGGCAAGACCGCGCGAAGCCTTCGGATGAAGACCGTTCCTTCGCTCATGGACATCCGGTATGAAGAGTGGGTCGAGGGAAACCGCGATTATGTGGATAAAATCTCCGAAGGAAAAATCGCCTACGTCCACATCCGCTCGATGAACCAGCCCTCGCTGGCCCGCTTCCAGAACGAGATCAGCCAGTTTGCCAACAAGAAGGGGATCGTCGTCGATATCCGCTACAACGGAGGAGGTAACATCGACCAGGAAATCCTCGACATTCTGGAACGTCGCCCGTATGAATTCTGGAACAGCCGCTGGGGTGCGCGCACGTGGGGACGGCGGCCGAGCCAGGCCATCGCCGGGCCGAAGGTCATGCTCATCAACTGGCGGTCGGCCTCTGACAGCGAGGTCACGCCGATGGGATTCCGTGACCTTGGCTTGGGAAGAATTGTTGGTAACCCGACAAACGCTTCGGTCATCGCCACGGGCAGTTACAGCCTGATCAACGGCGGAAGCATCAGGACGCCCGGCTCGCTGGTCGTGACGTATGACCCGACCAAGCCGAACAACTACGGGATCAATCTCGAGAACTACGGCGTGGCGCCGGACGTCTTTATCAGAAATACGCCTGAAGACGAGCTCAAAGGGTTCGACCGGGAGCTGAAAACCGCCGTCGATGAAGCTTTGAAGATGCTCAAAGAAGGGAAGTGGCAATACGAGAAGTAAGGATTTGATGGCGGCTAAGGAGTCGGCGGAATATTTTTAAGGACATTTAGTTTCGAGAGACGCTGGAAGCCTATCGTCTTTTGGGGGATTTTCCAGTCGTCCGGAACGAGGATCTGACCGGGGGGCCCGCTTCGCAGCTATTTTTGCGATCTTGACATTGATCAGCGGCCGGGGATATCATTTTTTTAGGGAGGGGAGGTGTTGTTGTCAAGCGCAACGGGACGTGATTCGAGACAACAAGCAAAAGGAAGTTCCTGTCCACAATATCACCGGACGTCCTTCTGTTCCAACACTTGACAGAATCTTCATACTCCCTTAACGTTTAGGCCGGAAGAAGCGGATACAATAAACCCGGCCGACGGATGTCGGGGTGCCGGATGCTCGAGAACCTGCGAATCGCCCTCAGGAAACAAAAGAAGCTGATCATCATTTTCATTCTGACCATCTTTCTGCCCGCGTTGACGCTCAGCGTTTTCGGGATCCGGGCCATCCGGAACGAGAGGTTCAGGCTGGCCAAGCAGGAGGAGAACGAGGGCCGGAGGGCCGCCCGCTTCATCAAGGCCCATGTCCAGTCGAAATTCGAGGAAATCACCGTCGTTCTCGAGGGAATGGGCCGGGACCCGTCGTTTATCGCGAAGGCCCACGCCGCCATCCACGAGTTGGTCGATAAACGGTTCGCCGCCGACCCGCTCATCGGGCAGGCTATCCTCCTGTACAGGAATGAGGAGGCGTCGTTCCCTCTTTTGCTGATCCCGCCCGATTTGAGATCGGCCGACTCTCCGAAGGCCGGCGACGCCTCGCTCGCCGCGAGAATCCGAACGGCTGAAGTCCGCGAGTTCGTCAACAAGAATTTCCTCGCGGCCGCCGCTCTATATCGGGAGCTTTATAACCTCGCTTCCGGCAGAAACCTCAAAGCCGAGATGCTGAACGGCCAAGCCCGTTGCCTCCAGAAAGGAGGGGGCTACACCGATGCCATCCGGGTGTATGCCCGGATCGAAAGCGAGTATTTCGATTGCCTGACACCGTCCCGCCTGCCCCTAGGCCTTATCGCCAGGCTGAAGACCGTCGAATGCTATGAACGGTCGGGGGATTCCCACGGAGCAGCAAAACACGCGTTTGACGCGTACCGGGAACTGCTCAAGAAGCCTTTGGCTCTTAGCGAAGACCAGTTCAAGACATATATCTCTCTCGCCGGGGAGGCCATCGAAACCGTGCTCGCGGGGGGAAAAGGACCCCAGGTCTCCGACGAATATCGGAAAGAATACGCGGACCTGAAAAAACTCCAATCGGACAGGATGAGGGAATGGGAATCCGTCGGGCTCATCAGAAAAGAGGTCATCCCCGAGCTCGCAAGAAGGCTGTCCCAGGCCGAAGCGTACAGTCCGAGTCCCTATCGGTTTTCGAGAATGGTTGAAGGTCGGGATGTCCTCCTCCTGGCCGCCCGGATCCCGGACCGGACCGGAGAAGGGACGGCAGGGATGTTTGGCGTCGTACTCAACAACGATCATCTGCGGGAGGGCGTTCTACCCGAAGCCGTCGGCAGCGCTCAGTTGAATGACGGCGTGGAGGTCGTCCTCGCCGACTTGGCCGGCCGTCCTCTTTCTGGGGAAAAAAACACGTCGACGGCCCTCCCCCTGGCCACGGAATACTTCAACGATAATTTCCCTCCCTGGAAGATCGAGCTCTTCCAGGCCCCCGTGAAGGGCCTGGAAATCCTCGACATCCGGAGGAATTTTTACTTCTGGACGATCCTGACTCTTATTGTCGTCCTCAGCTTCGGGGCCTTTCTCATTGCCCGGACGATCGCCCATGAGATGGAGGTCCTCAAGATCAAGTCGGATTTCGTCTCCTCCGTTTCTCACGAGTTCAAGACACCCTTGACCTCAATCAAGGCCCTGATGGAGAGGCTCGTCGACGGGAAGGTCCGCGATGCAGGGAAGATGGACCAGTACTTCTCGATCATCGCCCAGGATGCGGACAAACTAACCCGTTTGGTCAACAACCTGCTGTCCTTTTCCAAGATCGAAGAGGGGAAACAGGAATATGTTTTCTCCGACACGGATATCGTCCGGCTCGCCACGGAGCAGGTTGAAAGCTTCAAAAAGGAGCAGATTCAGGCGGGCCCGGATATCCGACTTGAGATCGCCGACGAGATCCCGACCGTCTGGGCGGACGCGGACGCACTGTCCCGGGCTCTGGCCAACCTCTTGAGCAACGCCGTGAAATTCACCCCGCCGTGGAAGACGATCCGCGTGGGCCTCTCGAGCGACAGGGAAAACGTCCTCCTCGAGGTGGAAGATGAGGGCATCGGGATTCATCCGGACGAGGTCGGAAAGGTCTTCGAGAAGTTTTTCCAGGGGAAAAATGCCCTCGACCAGTCCGCCAAGGGGACGGGACTGGGGCTGACCCTGGTCAAGCACATCGTCGAGGCCCACGGGGAAAGGATCCTCGTTGAGAGCCGTCTAGGCCGGGGCAGTAAATTCTCCATGGTTTTCCCGATAAAATCTTGATCGGAGGGGGCTTATGCCAAAAAAGATACTTGTCGTCGAGGACGAACCGGGAATCCGTCTGAGTCTCTCGGACGAGCTCGAATCCGCCGGCTATCAGGTCTTCACGGCCGAGAACGGCGAAAAGGCCCTCGCGGTAGCCGGCCGCGAGAAGCTGGAGCTCATCATCCTCGACCTCATGCTCCCCGTCCTCGACGGGTACGAGGTCTGTAAAAAGCTGAGGATGCGGGGGGACAGGACGCCGATCATCATGCTCACTGTGAAAGACAAGGAGATCGACAAGGTTCTAGGGCTCGAGCTAGGCGCCGACGACTATATGACTAAGCCTTTCAGCCTGCGCGAGCTTGTAGCCCGGATCAAAGCCGTCTTCCGGCGGACGGAAGAGAGGTCCTCCGACCGGGACGTTTTCAGTTTCAGCGGCATCGACCTGGACTTCAAGAAGTTTGAGGCCTCCAAAAAGGGAAAGAAGCTCGATTTGACTCCCCTGGAGTTCCACATGTTGAAGCTTTTCGTTAAGAGGAGGGGAGAGGTCCTGACACGGGATGATTTTCTGGACGGCATCTGGGGGGAAGCTAATGTTTCCGTGTCGTTCCGGACGGTCGATAGCCACATCGCCAATATCCGCAAGAAGATCGAGGACGTTCCTTCGAGGCCCCGGCACATCCTCAGCATCCGGGGCGTCGGCTACAAGTTTGTGGAATGACCGGTCATGAGCGTGGGGAGGCACGCCGGCCGGCTCGGCGGCGCACTATGACTGTGAGGGAATTTCATGATGTCTTGATACTTCCTTAACACATCCGTCTCCGCAGGGCGTTATATTGGGGGCGGAACGACGATGTGGAGGGATGCCATGAAGAAAATGAAACCAATCCTGATTCTTGTTTTTGTAGCCGCGCTAAGTAGTCTCTTACCGGGCAGCAGGGCTTCCATTCAGCAGACGGCCGGCGAGCTGTTCGAGAAGGCCCTCTATGTTGAGGAGGGCCATGGCGACCTGCAGAAGGCGATCGCGCTTTACCAGGATATCGTGAAGCGGTTCCCAGACAACCGCGAAGTCGCCGCCAAGGCCCTGCTCCATATCGGCCTGTGCTTCGAGAAACTAGGCACGGCAGAAGCGAAAAAGGCCTTCCAGCGAGTGATCGACAACTACCCCGAACAAAAAAATGAGGTCACAATTGCCCGGGAAAGGCTCTCGAGGCTAGCCCCAGTTGCCGGGAAAGTCCCGGTGATACTTTCGGGTCCAAAATTTACTAAGGTCAAAATCCCTACAAAACTTTCGTGGTCTGTAAAACTATCTCCTGACGGAAAAGATATTGCCCTGATTTCCGATGAAAAAATCTGGATCATGCCTCTTTCAGGGAATATCGGTCCTGATTTCCCCGGCAAACCGGTTCCATTGAATACGGAGGAGATACGGGTGGAATGGTCAGGACTCGCCTGGTCGGGCGATGGAAAATGGATCGCATTCAATGATCCGGGAGGGTCCGATCGTCTGAACCAAGTCATCTACATCGTACCTTCCAGCGGTGGAAAGCCTAAGAAAATAGTTGAAAACTTTCGGGACGGGCGTGTCGTCAACTACAAGATCAGTTTATCACCCGACGGGAGAAACCTCGCCCATTCATCCGTTGATAACCACGAACAGCACATCTTCATCACGCGGGTCGACGACGGCTCACCAAAACGGCTTGTGGATATGCAGGCCCGGGAACCCGTGTTTTCTCCCGACGGAAAAATGATCGCCTTTGTGGAAGATAAAGACCTGGGCAGCGGCGAAGGAGGGCTGGGGTTATGGGTCGTTCCTGCGCAAGGAGGGACTCCTCACCTTGTAGCCGACGCAGGGAAGGCTTCCAGTCCCGTGTGGTCGCCTGACGGCCGCATGATCGCCTTCCTCGATTCCGTTAAAAATAAGCAGATCAACTTCGTTGAAATACCAAAGGATAGAGAAGCACGGGGGAAAGTCACCAGCATTCAAGCTCCTGAAGGAACATCAGAAGTTACACTCCTGGCGGGATGGACGCCCGATAATAAGATCGGGGTATTATTGACCGCAAAACAAGAATTCGCATTGTATACATTACCGGCAGCTGGCGGACAGGCGGCGATAATCTTGCCCGACTGCTATGCTTTGCAGCCTCGATGGTCACGGGATGGAAAACAAATATTCTACGTCACGTTGCCGACTGAGCCGGGAGAAAATAGATCTAAATTATCTAATAACCCGAAGGGCAGAGTTCCACGGGCTTGCCCGTGGGTGAATGAGTAGGCGGCGATATGATAAGATGGGCGAGTGGAAATAAGATATTCTGGACACAGCGCCTATCGGACGGAGTATCATATCGTTTGGATCCCGAAATATCGCCGCCGTATCCTAAATCCTGGAGTGCGGGGATATTTGCAAAAACTTTTTCCGAAAGTCATGATGAGTTTGCCGGGCTGCGAGATCGTCGAATATCACATGAAAGACGATCATATTCACATGCTGATGATCATTCCTCCAAGATATGCCGTGGCAGATGTAATCGGCAGGATGAAAGGGATGACGGCGAGTGAGTTGAGGAAAAAGTTTTCGTGGTTAGCCAAGGTCTATTGGAAAGAGAATGTCGTATGGTCACCCGGATATTTTGTCACGACGGTAGGGATAGACGAGGGGCGGGTCCTCAAGTATTTAAAATGGCAAGAGACCCAGGATTTAGGTCAAGCGAAGCTTGAATTTTGATAAGTGCCACGGCTTTAGCCGTGGGTATCTACGAAGGGATTCCTGGCTTCTGTTCCGGCAACTGGAGGAGCCGGGAAACCCCTGATCAAAGGTCCTGGAGGAATGGATATTCGACAGCTGCCCTTCCAGAGCGGGAACAGGATATCTCCCGACGGGAAAACGCTCCTCTCATCAGCCTGGACGCCCGCTGACACCGGTGGTGTGGCGGGGTGGCCGAATTCCAAGATCTGGAAGATCGGTCTAGATCGTACCGAGTCAAAGCAGATCACCCATGAGCAGGGTCGAGTTGCCGATATGTGTCCAAGCTGGTCTCCTGATGGGAAAAAAATAGCATTTATACGAGCTACCCTAAAAGACGATCCGATTTTATTTGACAAAATGAGTCTTGACGTTATCAGTTCATCCGGTGGAGAGCCAAAAGCGCTGATCTCAGAATCCGACAGATGGATCTTTTCACCCGTCTGGTCACCTAATGGTAAGATGATCGCCTATTTGACGAAAGATAAGAAAGCTTCAGGTGAAACTCCAATGGCCAGAACCATGAATGTTATAGACGTAGAAACAGGGGCAGTCAGGGTTGTCGGGGAAGTACCGAACGCCCAAGTGAACATAGAGCTGGCCTGGTCTCCCGACAGCAGGCGGATCGCCTTCAATGATCCTAAAGTCATCAAAGTCATGAATGTTGATGATGGGAAGATCGAGGAGATCCAAACGAACCTGGTTGATGTCGTGATCTGGCATCTCGATTGGTCACCTGACGGAGGACAATTCGTCTTTAGCGGTGGGACCGACCCCAAGGCCGCGTTCTGGTTCCTGGAGAATTTTCTGCCCGTCGGCAAGAAATAGCTAGAAATAGGCAAAATTTTCATGAGGTTCATCAAATTTCCACAAAATCATCACAATTCCGTGACACTTTCCGGGCTCGGCCGCATTCTATTGAGTGGCGCCGGACGTCTTTGTCAAGAACACGCCTGAGGACGAACTGAAGGGATTTGACCGGGAGCTCAAGGCCGCGATGGACGAGGCTTTAAAGATGCTCAAAGAAGGGAAGTGGCAGTACGTGAAATAAGGAATTGATGGCAGCGGACGGGCAGGGGGCATAAAAACCTCCGTGTCTCGTGCTTTCCTCATGCTAGGCTCCGATCATAGGCCGAAAATACAATTTTGTTGGGCAAGGGAGTATGCTTTAAGGTTAAAGGAGCGGCGATGCTCGCTCGTAGAAACCGCCGAAGGGAGTCTGATCACATGAGAAGAAGAACTTTCATAACGGCTCTTGCGGCCTCATCGGCCGCTTCATCCTTTGCGCCTGGCGCGTCTTCCCAGCGTCTTCATAAGAGGCCTATTAAGATCACGCTGCTGGGAACAGGAACGCCCGCGCCATCGCTCAAGAGGCAGGGTTCGGGCTACCTCTTTCAGGTTGGCGATGACCTCATCGTGATGGACCACGGCCCCGGCGCCCATCACAGGCTGATCGAGAGCGGTTGCCTCGCCGTCGACGTGGGGTACGCGTTTTTCAGCCACCTGCACTATGACCACTGCCTGGATTACGCGCGCCTCGTCCTCCAGCGCTGGGACCAGGGTGCGGACCGGATCCCCGAGCTTAAAGTGTACGGACCTTCGCCCATCGCTCGCATGACCGATCTGCTCTTCGGCCCGGAAGGAGTCTACGGGCCCGATATCCGCGCGCGCATCGAGCACCAGAGCAGCATCGATGTTTTCCAAGCTCGCGGCGGGACGCCGCCGCGAAAGCGGCCCATGCCGTTGGTGAAGGAAGTCCATGCGGGCGACGTGGTCGAGGCTGACGGCTGGAAGGTTACGGTCGGCCGTGCCTCTCACGTCCAGCCTCAGCTCGAATGCCTCGCCTTCCGTTTGGACAGCGACGAGGGTTCGGTATGCTATTCCGGTGACGGCGGGCTGTCAGATGATTTCGTGGAGTTCGCTCGGGGATGTGAAATGCTCATTCAGATGAACCACCACTTCAGCGGGACCGAGCCGACGGCGAGCTACCGGGCGGCGGTGGGAAGCCACAAAGACAATGCGCTGATCGCAAAGCGCGCCGGCGTGAAGACCCTGGTGCTCACTCATTTCCTCGCCCAGATAGACCAGCCTGGCGTCCGTGAACGGATCGTCCACGAGATCCAGCAGGAATTCGGCGGCAGGGTGATCTGGGGTGAGGACCTGATGCAACTCACGCTCGAAGGATCCGGCCTCACGGGCATTGGTGTGTAAGAGCTAGGCCCGTTTGCGGGAAAATAATGTTTTTTTGTTTGGAGCAGAATGTCATAGCTTGCCCGGTCGGCCATCCGAGGAAGGAGGATCAAAAATGAATGCTAACATGAGTCGTCGCAAATTTTTAAGCGCGGTGGGGACGGCGGCAGCGTCTGTGGCGATGTCGCCCGTATCGCCAAGGCCCTTGAGCTCTCAGAACGTTGCCGGCCGGACGGGCGGGGTTTCCGTCGCAGCCGCTAAGGCCTCACCCTTTGTCAAAGTAGTGCTCTGGCCGTTCGATTACCAGGGCGTCACGCTGCGCGAGAGCCGTTGGCAGAAACAAGCCGCTGCGGGGCGCGATTTCTATATGAGCCTCAGCAACGACGATGTGCTGAACGGTTTCCGCGTCACGGCGGGAGTGAATGCCCCGGGTAAACCTTTGGGCGGCTGGGCCGCGCGCGATTCTTATACGGTCTTCGGCCAGTGGCTGCAGGCGATGGCCAGGATGCAGAGGGCCAACGGCGATAAAGACATGCTCGAGAAAGCGTCCCTCTGGGTAAGCGAATGGGGGAAGGAGTGGCAGCCCGGCCAAGGCCGGATGGGCCATTATCCTTATGAGAAACTGGCGGGGGGACTTCTCGACATGCACCATTACGGCGGCCATCCCGATGCGCTGGCGCTTCTTCAGAAAATCACCGAATACGCGGAAGCCAATCTCAACCGTGACCGCCTGCCGGCCAATCGCCAGCCTTGGGAGCTGCATTCGGGCCGGCCCTTGGAGTGGTATACGGTCGGCGAGAACCTCTACCGCGCTTACCAAATCACCGGCCAGTCAACCTACAAGGATTTTGCCGATGTCTGGCAATACCATGCTTATTGGGACAAATTCCTGGAGACGGCGGAGCCCACGACCGCTTCGGGCGTACACGCCTACAGCCATGTCAACAGCTTCAGCAGCGCAGCGCTGGCCTACGATGTGACGGGCGATCCGCAATACATGAAGATCATGAAGAACATGTACGACTTCCTCCAGAACAAACAATGCTACGCGACGGGCGGCTATGGGCCGGTCGAGAGAATTATGCCCGACGACGGAGCCCTCGGCGAATCCCTCGCCCAGCGCGTGGACAGCTTCGAGGCCCCCTGCTGCTCTTGGGCGGGATTCAAGTTGGCCAAGTATCTCATGATGTTCACCGGCGAAGCCCGCTACGGCGACTGGATCGAGAAATTGCTCTACAACGGCATCGGCGCGGCACTTCCGATCGTGACCGGCGGCAAGCATTTCTATTACGCCAACTATCACCTCGGCGCGGCGATGAAGACCTACTCGCGCAACATGTTCACCTGCTGCTCGGGCACATATTTCCAGAACATCACGGAATATCAAAACCTCGTCTACTTCAAGGATAACAGAGGGCTCTACGTCAATCTTTATTTGCCGTCGGAAGTGGAATGGAAGGCCGGGGCGACCACGATCAAGATCGCCCAAACGACAGACTACCCCGAAGCTCAGACGAGTTCGCTCAAGTTCACGCTGGACAAGCCCCAGCCGTTCGACCTCAAACTGCGCGTCCCCAGTTGGTCCCAGGGCATGAGGATTGACGTGAACGGCGCGGCTCAGAACATCGCGATAAAATCCGGAATGTGGGCGACAATTACCCGCACCTGGCAGACCGGCGACCAGGTCGATATCACGATCCCCCTCCATTTCCGCCGCGCGCCGATCGACCGACAGCATCCCCATCGCGTGGCACTCGTGCGCGGACCGGTTGTCTATGCTCAGGAGGTCGTGCACAAGGCGCTGTCGGTCATCCCCGAGAGCGACGAGGAATTGGACAAACTGATGAAACCGCTGGACAAAGACCCGGCCGTGTTCCTGATCGGGAACGAGGAACCGGTGCAGCAGCGCGACGCGTTCATGCCTTATTACAGATATCCCGAAGTCACGAATTACCGCATGTACCAGGACTCCGAGATGCGCCGCACGCTGTGGTGATAGTCCTCGGAAGGCAAAGGAATTTTCAACAAATAAGGAATTGACTCCGGCCAGAGGTGGGGAATATCATCTTTTTGTGAAGTGAGGCAAAGATTTTTGGATGGAGGCAAATCATGGCCGTCAAATATAAGAATCCTGGCCGCATCACGTTCGAGGCCAAGATCGAGGTCATGGAGAACGGCGGAGCCTTCGTCCGCTTCCCGTTCGATGTTGAAGAGCTTTACGGAGTCAAGGGCCGCGTTCCCGTGAAAGTCACCTTTAACGAGATTCCCTATCAGGGCTCAATGGTCAAGATGGGGAGCCCAGATTACCTTTTGCTCATCCTCAAGGAGATTCGTGAGCGGTTGGGAAAGGGTGTAAGGCATAAGATCAAAGTGACCGTCGACCTGGATGACAAGCCGCGAGTGATCGTTCTGGCGCGGGATATCGAGGCCGCCTATAAAAAAGCAGGTGTCCTAGCGGCCTATCGTGCGATGTCCTACAGCCATCAACGCGAATACGCCCTCTGGATTGAGGACGCCAAGCAGGCTGAAACGCGGAAGCGGCGCATCGAAAAATCTATCGAGGCTATGCGCGCCGCCAAACGTTAACGGGAAAACAGCCGGCGCATCCGTTCTCCCGCCTTCCTTAGCTTGACTTCGATCATCGGAAGAGAATACGATTTTTTGGCTAAACGGAATATGCTTTTCGGGCTCAGGGAGAAGCGATCTCAAGCGATCATAAAAAATCCAATCGCTTATTGCAGGTTGGACCTGAGTTTAGATAGAATGAGAATAAACAAGAGGAGATATCGTCTATGAATAAGAGAAAAAAGGAAGTCCGCATGAGATATAAGGTGAATCTAAAGAAAACCGAGGAAGGCTATGCCGTCTGGGTGCCGGGACTTCCAGGCTGCTGGTCGCAAGGCAAGACCGAAGATGAGGCCGTTGAGAATATCAGGGATGCTATCAAGTCTTATCTCAAAACTGCCGACGAAATCTCAACGGATAATATCTCTCGTTATGTTGAAATCAGACAATAATGCCGAGACTCCCGGGCATAAGCCATATCAGGGCTGTTAAGGCCTTCAAGAAAGCTGGCTTCCGAATATCTAGAGAAGGTAGGCACATCACACTTACCGACGGCCAAAGGATCATTACCATACCGAGAGAAAATCCCATCAACTCATTCACCATGGCTGGGATTATAAGGGACGCCGGACTAAGCCTTGAGGAATTCAAAAAACTGCTCTAAAATCGGTGGAGCCCAGAACTTGCTTTTCAATTCGATTTTTCGCTAAAGAGGACAGCTGAAAAGGATCTAAGTCCCATCACTTTAAGAGTCTGGGCGGCCTCTCTCGGCCATGCTCTTGTTCTTGACTTCGATCTGCAGCCCAGAAAATAAACGCGAAGCGGAGTCCCCCTCCAATTTGACTCCCCATGGAGATCGCGATATATTTCGTGCTCTTGTTCCTCCACTTTAGGAAAAACACGTGGATTTTTTAGTCAAACTGCTCAGTTATATCAACCTAGCCGGGGCGATCCACGCTATGATCCAGTCGACGGTCCTAGTTTTTACGCGAAGGGGGAATCGTCGGGCCAACAAATTCATGGCCGCCTTCCTCCTGGCCCTGGCGATCGGCATGGCTAACGGCATGATCTCGCTCCTCGGTCTCTATGACACCTGGCCCGCCCTGGCGGTCCTCATGGGCTCTGTGGTCCTAGCCTACCACCCGCTGTTCTATCTCTATATCAGAGCCACGACCGATAAGAATCGCCGGGGAACTTTGCTCGACGTCCTCCACGGGGTTCCCTTCCTCTTGGGAGTGTTCGTATGGGGAATCCACCTGAGTTTGGGCGATGGCGGCCCCATCCTCTCCGGTCCGATCGGGTTCGTCGTCCGATCCCCCTGGTTCTTCGTCTTGATCATGGCGGTTCTTCAATCGATCGCCTACATCACGTCCATCATTCATCTCCTCCGGCAGCATTCCGAGAGAATCAAAGCGGCGTATTCGACGATCGATCAGATCAACCTCGGCTGGCTCCGTCGGCGCCTGGTCGTTTATGTTGCCATCTGGGCCGTCGGCCTATTGCTGATCGCCGTGGTCAAGTTCGAAAGCAGGGCGATTGTCCTGGTCGGCCAGATCGTCGCTTTTCTCACCGCTTTAAATACGTTCGTGACGGGATACCGGGCCATGCTCCAACCCGAGATCTACTTTGGCCCTATCGAAGCCGGCCCCGGCCGACGGTACGAGCATTCGTCCCTGACCCCGGAAAACGCCGCTCTTTATAAAACGCGTTTGCTCGAAATGATGCGCAGCGAGAAATCCTTCTTAGATCCCGAAATTACCCTCCCCAAGCTGGCCCAAGCCCTGGACATCCCGGTTGCTCATCTGTCCCGCGTCATCAACGAACTTCTCGGCCAGAATTTCTACGAGTTCATCAATCGCTACCGCGTCGAGGACGCCATGCGGCGGCTGGCGTCGCCCGATGCGGGACGGGAAAAGCTTATCACCGTCGCCCTGGAGTGCGGGTTCAATTCCCTAGCCACCTTCAACCGGGTTTTCAAGGATTTGGCCGGTCGGACCCCTTCGGATTATCGGAAGAATCCAACCCCGGCATAAGCCGTTCCTACGCTCTGAAATCGATTCCCCTTCGAAGCCACCTGGCTTTTCCTCCGGTCTCCGGCTCCGGAGCGGTTGACTGAGTCCTAAAATCTTTCCTCATCGTATACGCTGAGCAGACTACCTGCTGTGTTCGGCGTATTGTGTCTCTGGATGGACAAGACTCCATGACGATTAATAACGAAAAGGAGGATGCAAAAATGCAATTGAGAAAATTCATGGCAGTGCTGTGTGTGATTTCTCTCGCAGGATCTTCTTTGGCGTCTGGGGTGGACCTTTCCCCGAAGAAGTGGGGGACCGGCGAACTGGCGATTTACAACTGGCTTAACAAACAGTTCGGCCTGCAGAACGTCCTGGCCGAGGGCAAAAACGGCGTGATCGCCGGCACCACCAGCGCGTCGGCGCAGCGCGCCGGGCTCGAAGCTCTGCGCCAGGGCGGCAGTGCCGTCGACGCTGTTCTCGCAACATCGCTGACCCAAATCTCCCAGGCCATGGGAAGCTGGGTGAGCTACGCCGGCATCTTCACCATGGTCTATTACGATGCCGGAACGGGGCGGTTCTACAACCTCAATGCCGGCTACAACACTGTTCTTGGCGAAGACGACCCGACCACAATTCCCGCCCTGACGAACCCGCTATCTCCGCGGCCCGATGCGGAGATAAGACCCAGCGGGCGGACGGCGCTTGTTCCCGGATACATGGCCGGAATCCAGGCGGCGCATAAAAAGTTCGGCAAGCTGGCTTTTAAGGAGCTTTTTGCGCCGGCCATCTACTATGCCGAGAACGGTTTCGAGCTCACTCCGTTCCATGCAGGACTGATCAAGTTGCGCCAGAAAGTGCTGTCTCGACTTCCGGAGACAAAAGCGGTTTTCACCAAGCCCGACGGATCCTGGTATGCCGAAGGAGATCTCTTCAAGCAGCCCGAGCTTGCCGTCACGTTGCGCAGGGTCGCAGAAAAAGGCGCGGATTATATGTATACCGGCGAGTGGGGGAAGAGGTTCGTTGAAGCCGTCCGTCGCGATGGCGGGAAGATGACCATGGACGATATGAAAAAGTATAACGTCATCTGGTCCGATCCAATCGAAATTGCCTACGGAGGATATAAGATATACACGCCTGGGCTGCCGGCTCAGGGCGGCATCCATATCGCCGAAGCGCTCAACGTCGCTTCGCAAGCCGGCCTATCCGGTATGGGGCATTATTCTGAATCGGCCGAGGCATTCTTCTGGCTAAGCCAAATCACGAACCTGATGGCTTTAAGCTTTCTGCCGCCGCAGACCGTCTCTCAGCTTCTGGGAGGAGCGAATGGCTCTCTGGCCGCCCGAACCGGGGAAGAACATGCCAAGCGGGTTTGGTCGCTGATGTCCGGAGGCAAATTCCCGCTAACGAAGGTCCCCGCCATCGAAGATCCAAAGCACTCGGATGCCGTGGTGGCCATCGATAGGTGGGGAAATGTGGCGGCCATCGTACACACCAGCAACACGACGGTCTGGGGCACGACGGGAATCTTCGTCGATGGGGTGTCGATTCCGGACCCGGCTTCATTCCAGCAAAGGCTGATATTGCAGACGGGTCCCGGACAGCGTCTGCCTGATCCGACCGAACCCTTAATTATTGCCAAGGACGGCAAGCCGGTCGCAGCGCTTTCGTCCATCGGCGCGGGACTGCACCAAAAGACCGTGTCCGTCCTTCTTAATCTCGTGGACTTCAATATGGGCCTTAAGCAGGCCATTGACGCGCCCAGTCTCAACTCCCCCAAGTATGAGGCCGACGGAAGCAGCCGGCCGCAAGTCCTGGAGGGGGATTTCTGCAGCCACCTCTTGACCGCCGTTAAAAAGCTGGGACTCGAGGTAGCAATCGCGCCGAATACATTGACGTCTTATGTGCCGCGCGGCTATGTTATCAGCGGTTATGTTGTCGGAGCTGCTATTGATCCGAAGGGCGGCTATCGGGCTGTCGCAACCGACGCCCTCAACGGGAGGGCGCTCGCGTACTAAGACCGGAATTCCGGCTTGGCTTGACTTCTATCCGCGATGGGGAATATCATTTTTTCGCGAGGGGAGGCGCGATTTTTACACTCATTAGGACATGATCACAGACAGCACGGAAAATGTATTGCCATGCAGGAGGACGGGATGAGAAATCATAAGAAGGGACTCCTCTTTGTATTTGCGATGATTTGCTTAATCGATCTCGGACCTGTCGGATCGGCCTGGGCTCTGCAGCCCCAGGATAACCCGTCCCGAATTTTTCCTTTGCCCGAGGTTGAGCGGCCCCATCAAATTTGCGTGGAAAACGGAAACGTCTATATCGCGGATGATAACGACATCCTCGTCTATGATTTCCGGGAAGGCCGTTTCTTGAGAAGGATCGGAAAAAAGGGCCAGGGGCCCGGCGAGTTCCGCTCGAGGCCCGGCCGGATGGCCGTGGTTTCCGGTCGATTGTCGGTTGAAAACAGTCAGAGGCTAGATTTTTTTTCTCTTGGTGGAGATTATATCGACGGAATCGTTGAACCCGGATTCCAGGGATTTTTGCCTTTTCTTCCCGTCGGAAAAAATTACGTCGGATTCCCCATGGAATTTCTAGACGACGGCTCCCTGTCCCCTCCGGCCGGCTGGATTTATGATCAGTCCCTCAAGCCCCAAAAAAAATTCTATGCTGATCTTCCCATGGGCCCTCCGCCTCCTCCGCCGCCCGGGTCCGGTTCCTCCGGCAAAACAGATGTCCTCATGGTCCGGGATTTCACGGACGCCATCGTGGATGGCGGAAAAATCTACGTCGCCGATTCCAGAAAAGGGCTGCTCATTTCCGTCTTCAATGAAAACGGGGATCTGCTATACAAAATCCGCCATTCCCTGGGGAAGGTCAAGGTCCCCAGGGGCTATCTCGATGCTCTGATCAAAGAACGCCGGGCGTCGAAATACTGGGATTCCATTTATGCCCATCAAAATCCCGTCGCGCCGGACTATTTCCCCGATTTCGTCGGCTTCAAAATCGACGCGGGCAGGATCTACGCCGTCCGGCCCGTGGAGAAGGACGGCCTATACGAAGTCGTCGTCCTGGACCTCAAGGGCCAGATCCTCGAAAGAAGCTTCCGGTTTCCTCTTAAGCCGGATTTTGAAATGCCCGCGAGGAAAAGCTATCTCTACGACGTCGAAGAGAACAGATTCGTCTGGTTCGCCTACAACGACGCCAAGGAGATGTACGAGCTTCACATCCGCTGAAAAGATCAACCGTCCCGCGGCTTGATCAAAAAATTGCGCCCGGCTAGACTCCCGTTTTCGAGATTCTGCTTACCATTTCCCTCGATGATTGATGGGAAAGTCGAGACTTTTTTAAAGCATAGAAATTACACTTCCCAGGTGGTACACTAAATCGGGGTAGATGAAGATGAATGCCGACATTTTGCGCTGTCTTGAGAAAGATCCGAAGAGGAGATCTCAGGCCGTTCAGGAGATCACCCCTGCTCCCTGGAAAAACAGAATCCTGACCCAAGCTCCATTCAATCCTGACGTGGCCGGATATAATCTAAGGAATCGATGCCGTTTGCGAGGCAACCCATGGGATTAGCCCTTTGGCTCCGGCCGCCCGGTCGCACCCTGGCCGTCTTTCTCTGCCTCATGCTTGTCCTTGGCGTCGCCCTGGGCTGGCTCGGCTGGCAATTACTGAAACAGGATCGCGCGCTCGAAGGACAGCGCCTGCGGGAACGCCTGGAACTAGCGGCGGACCACATGGCCGCCGCGCTTCAGCAAAGCCTCACGGACCTTGAAAGCTATCTGAGCTTCGTCCCAAGCCCTGGCGCGAAAGAACCGCCGGACGGCGTGATGGTCCTGCAGGTGACGAAAGGCACCGTCAATGCTTACCCGCCCGGCGGCCTGCTCTACTATCCCGTGATTCCGGGCGGCGAAGAGCCGCCGGCTGCGACCTTCGTCGCCGGCGAGACCCTCGAGTACCAGGGCAACGATCCGGCTAAAGCGGCCGAGGTCTTTCGGGCGCTTGCCCGATCACCGGATCCCGGGGTGCGCGCCGGCGCTTTGCTGCGCTTGGGGCGGAACCTCCGCAAAACCGGCCGCCATGAGGAGGCCCTCCAGGTCTACGGCGAACTCGCCCAACTTGGCCGGACCTGCGCCCTGGGATTGCCGGCGGAACTGATGGCGCGCGAAGCGCGCGGCACCGTGTTGGAAGCGATCGGAAAGCGCGAGGAACTGCGGAAGGAAGCGTCGCTCCTGCGTGCGGCCCTTTGGAGCGGCCGCTGGAGCTTGCTCCGCCCCGCCTGGGAGTTTCATGTGGAAGAGGCGCAGCGCTGGTTGGGGGCCAGTCCCTTGACGGAACGCGAGCAGAACGCACTCGCGCTCTCGATCGCCGCGGAATCGATGTACGGCCAGTGGATTGCCGAGCCGGAATCGAAAGGGCGCCGGATTCTGAAAATTGAAGGCCGGCCGGCGCTGATCTCCTGGACGGGGGCTTCGGATCGGCTGGCCGCTGTGTTGGCGGGGCCCGGTTACTTTGGTTCGAAGTGGACCGAGGCTTTGCAAGGCCGGCGTGTCCAGGGCGCCTTGATCGACGCGGACGGGCAGGTGATGATCGGCTCGTTCAACAAGAGCGGCCACCAGGCCGTACGGACGGCGGCTGCCACCAGACTCCCCGGGACTCTACACGCAACCAGTACCGATCCCGGCGCCGACGAAGCAGGTGTTGCCGGGCGTCGCCGCCTGCTGCTTTCAGGTTTCGCGGTGCTGGCCCTGGTGCTTCTAGCGGGCTCCTATTTCATCATGCGCTCCATCGACCGCGAGCGTGCCGTAGCCAGGCTCCAGTCCGAGTTCGTGTCGGCGGTGTCGCATGAATTCCGGACCCCGCTCACATCGCTGCGCCAGCTTTCGGAGATGCTGTCCAAAGGGAGGGTTCCCACGGAAGACCTGCGGCAGAAATCCTATGACATTCTGTCCCGCGAAAGCGAGCGGCTGCAGAGGCTCGTCGAGTCGCTGCTGGATTTCGGCCGCATTGAGGCGCGCGCGTTCCGCTATCACTATGAGCATCTCGATCCCGTAACGTTGGTGAGTGACCTGGTGGCCGAATTCCAGGAGAAGGCCGCTGCCCAGGGCTACCGCGTCGAACTGGCGCTCTCAGGGGAGTATCCGCTCATCCACGCCGATCGCGAAGCGCTCGGCCTGGCGCTGCGAAACCTGCTCGACAACGCCGTCAAGTATTCGCCGGACTGCCGCACCGTCCGGGTCGAGATGGCGCGCGAACGAGCCCGCCTGGCCATTCGTGTCCGGGACCAGGGCATGGGAATTCCGGCTTCGGAGCAAAAGGAGATCTTCAAGAGATTCGTCCGTGGGACCGGCTCCAGGGCAGCCAATATCCAAGGGACCGGCATCGGCCTGGCCATGGCCCGCCACATCGTCGAAGCTCATGACGGCGAGATCCGCCTGGAGAGCGAACCCGGCAGGGGCAGCACGTTTACCATCCTCTTGCCGATGGAGAAAAGGACATGAAACGCATCCTGGTGGTGGAAGACGATACCGCAATCGCGTTCGGCCTGCAACTAGACCTCAAGAGCGAGGGATATGATGTGGAGATCGAATCGGACGGAGAAAGCGCCCTGCAGCGGGCGCGGAAAGAATCCTTCGACCTGATCCTGCTGGATGTCATGCTGCCGCGGAAGGACGGCTTCGAGGTCTGCCGCGAACTGCGGCGGGGGGGATCGAAAACGCCTATCATCATGCTGACCGCCAAGACCCAGGAGGCGGAGAAAGTGCTGGGTCTGGAGATCGGCGCCGACGACTACGTGACCAAGCCCTTCAGCCCGCGCGAATTGCGCGCCCGGGTCAAGGCGGCGCTCCGCCGCACGGCGGAAGACGATTTGCCGATATACCGGTTCGGCGACGCGGAAGTGGATTTTGGGCGCTGCGAGCTGCGGCGAGCCGGCAAACCGGTGGAGCTGACGGCCCTCGAGTTCAAGCTGCTGGCCGCCTTTATCCGTAACGGCGGAAAAGTGCTGAGCCGGGATCGACTGCTGGATCTCGTCTGGGGGCAGGGCGCGTTCGTCACTGATCGTGTGGTCGACAACCACGTCGTCACCCTGCGGAAAAAGGTTGAGCCGGACCCTTCAGCGCCGCATTTCATCGTGAGCGTCCGCGGCCTGGGATACCGTTTCGATGGTTAAATAAAACCCAATCCTGACAATAGCACGGATACTCTCCTGACAATGGCGGCGTAAAATGATGGGCAGGAGGAAGTCAAAATGAAACCAACAAGGCGAGTTCTTTTGACCGTACTGCTCTGCGCGGCTTTGTCCGCCGGGCATCTGGCGGGCCAGGGGAAGGACAATAAAGCTGATGTAGCGCTCCAGGCAGCCATAAAAACCGAAACTGTCGATGGAAACCTGAGGGGTGCCATCGAGCAATACAAAAAGATCGCCGCACTTCCCGGCGCCGGCCGCGCCACTGTCGCGACCGCCCTGCTACGGATGGGCCAGTGCTACGAGAAGTTGGGCAATGCCGAAGCCCGCGCCGCCTACGAGCGATTGGTACGCGACTACGCCGACCAGGCCGGGATCGTGGCTCAGGCACGGATGAGGCTGGCGGCGCTGGGCGCGCCCGGTGGCGTTGGCGGGGGATTTGTCACCCGCCGGATTCTCACAGACGCTTCCAAGGTCGGTGATTGCCTGACTGTTGATGGCAAGTACATCAGAGGTTTGGAATGGGAGACGGGTGACGTGGTTCAGTACGATGTTGCCGGTGGACAGAAGAGCCGAATCAAGAATACGGGGCCATGGAGTGAGACGGAGGCATCCTACGAGTCCCAAGTTCTCTCGCCAGATGGAAAACAAGTCGCATACAGCTCATATACGAAGGACTGGGAGCCTCAACTACGGTTAAGAAACCTGGATGGCTCGGGCCTTCGCACGCTTTACAGTGAGAAAGATTCCTATGTCTCCCCCTTGGACTGGTCGCCTGACAAAGGATTTATTCTGACCCGTCGTGGGCGTAACAAAACGGATGAACTGGTTTTGATTTCAACAGCCGACGGCTCGGTGCGTGTCCTAAGGAACATTAATTCGTTCTGGGAAAGGGCCAGTTTCTCGCCCGACGGGCGATTTATCGCGTTCAATTTCTTGGGTGAGGGAACCTCCCCTAACGGCGATATCTTCTTAATGACCGAGGATGGCCGGAATGAGGTCGCTGTTGCCGGGCATCCTGCGGAGGACGTACTGCTACGATGGACACCGAACGGGAAAAGCCTTGTCTTCCTCAGCGACCGCTCGGGGACATGGGACATTTGGACTGTCCACATCGCCGGGGGGAAGCAGCAAGGAGAGCCGGAGTTGCTGAAAAAGGACTTCGGCTATCATGTCTGGGACGTTCTTGGTTTTGCACCCGACGGTTCCCTATATTACAAAACCGGCACCTCATCGGGCCGCCTCTACTACGGTGAGGTCGACCTTGATACCGGTAAGATCCTCGTGCCGCCCGCGCCGGTCTCAACACGGTTTACCGGCCGATCGCAACAGCCAAGATGGTCGCCGGATGGCTTGAAATTGGCCTACATTTCACGCCGGGGTTCTATGGCTCCTGGTAACAACATCCTTACGATCCGGTCCGCCGCAACCGGGGAAGAGCGCTTTCTGTCGCCGCGTCTTCGTTTTGTCAACCAGATCTCCTGGGCGCCGGACGGCCGTTCTATCATCGCTCTCGGAATTACGGAAAAGGAAACAGCCATCTTCCGAATTGACATCGAGACAAGCAGAATTACGAAGTTATACGAGGGAGGCGTGGCCCCAAAGCTTTGCCCGGATGGCAAAACCCTGGTGTTCGTGAAGGAGGGGCCGATCATCATGAAACGCAACCTCGATACTGGTGAGGAATCGGGGGTCGTCAAAGCGGGGATGTTTTACGACCTCTCGCCAGACGGCTTGGAAGTAGCGTTTCAAATGGACGGTGTTATCAAGGCTGTGCCTCTCGACGGTGGCGAACCGCGGGAGCTATTTCGCAGCCAAACGCGCCCTTCTACGTATTACGAGCTGCGGTGGACAAGCGACGGTCATTATATCATCGCCCGGGCACGCAACACCGCCAGCAGTGAAATCTGGCGCATTCCGGCGCAGGGTGGAACGCCGCTGAAGCTGGACCTCTCCGTTATTAAAATGGATTCCTTCGCGCTTCACCCGGACAACCGTCGCTTTGCCTTCTGCGTCGATGAGGGATCGAAAAGCGAGCTCTGGGTGATGGAGAATTTCCTGCCGCTGCTGAAAGTCGCCAAGTAGCCGGTTCCCATCCTTCCCACTTCGCAAGCTAAAAATTCGCGAAGTGTATCGTTCGGTCATTGAGCTTCACGACAAATTGACAATAGCGTATCCATGATTTGTCTGTTTTTCGGACTCTAATCGCTCTATCGTCAGGACGGGGATTTATTCGCCTATCGGAATGGTATTCCGTCGGGCCAAGCGTTGTCTTCGTGCGTGCATCCGTCTCTCGCGGGCCGAGGACCTCGGGACCTTATGCTCCCGGCGGCTTCTCGGTCACGAACGTAAGAGGGAGTCCGTCGATGACAACTGCGGCGCTTTCGGCTATAATTGAGCCGCGATCGTGAGGGGAGGTCAGGATGCGCCACCCGAAGTTGCGGCCGCCGCGCAATGTTCTGATACTGTTCATGGCGGCCGCAGTCGTTTTGGTGTCTGCCTTGGTTTGGATGAGTTGGCGTCTACTGGCGCAGGAACGAGCCTTGGAGGACCAGCGCATCCAGGAGCGGCTCGAGAACGCGGCCGATCTGATCGTCACGTCCCTTGATCTAGGTCTTTCGGAAATCGAGAATCGTCTATCGCTCCTTTCCGATCCCGGCGATCATGCTCTGTCCGTCGCTTTCGGCCCGCGTGAGGTCAAAACCCATCCCGGCGGGCTTGAGGAGCATAAAAAACGACTGGAGAAAGAAGGTCATAAGTTAATTGCCCGAGGCAAAAAATACCAAGTGGCTGATTTCCTATAGAATAAATCACTGTCACGAAGGTCAGTTTCAACACGAATTTGGAAGATTCTTTGTTTCAGATGAAAAAATAGAAAAGTCCACATAGCCCGGAGCGCTTTGAGCCTCCGGATCCAAAGGTCGAATGGGGACGGCGGCCAAGTCAGGCCATCGCCGGGCCGAAAGTCATGCTCATCAACTGGCGGTCGGCCTCCAACAGCGAGGTCACGCCGATGGGGTTACTCAATCTTCGGGCTGCGCTGGATACTTGGGTTCGTAAAGATATCGTTTTCGTCCGTGCTGGTCGAGGAAAATTCGCTGAGGATGGCACCCTTATCACCCGCTTGCAGCCAGTGCAGGCTGTCGGGCGGCAGAGTATACTGGTCGCTCGGCCTAAGGATGATTTCACGCCAGGCTGTGAAATATTTTTTATGGCCTTCGGGAAGGACGGCTTTCGGCTTGGGTGCCGGATCGCCCTTGACATAAAGATAGACTTCGCCCCACCGGCAGCGGAACGTCTCCTGTTTTCCGATATTTTTTTCGCTCACTTTCGGATGCCTGTGTTCCGGGCAGATCTGGCCGGGCAAGAGGATCAGTTCCTTGGCGCAATAGCGGTTATTGTTTTCATAGACGACGATCTCGAAGCCGAAGTGCTCGAAGTCATTCAGCCCGAAGTCCGACACTTCCATATTTTCTTTTTCTTCCTGGGTGATTACGATTTTGGCTTTTTGGAGAAGCCGACAGGCTTTTTCCCGGGCTCGCTGGACTTCTTTTAATATCATGAGAGACCCTCCGCGGCGCTCAGTAATTTTAACGTTATTTTAGCTGAATTCGCTTGTCATTGCGGGCATAATACTGGAAAAATGTTGGTTTATCCATGGTTATGGAAGTACGAGAACCAAGCTAAATAGTTGATTTTGTGCCTCTCTGTAAGTCCCCATGTCTTCGATAATCTGCTTTCAAGCTCTAGTTTATTGAAACGGTTCAATGAATGTGCTGAAAATCTCTCCTATCTTCATGTCTTTGAAATAGTTACGCTTGCATCCACCAACATTTTTCCAGTATTATGCCCGCGATGACATTATAGTCCACGTCATTGCGAGGCCTCTTGGCCGCGGCAATCCGCTCGTGATGATGGTTTTCCCATGTCATTGCGAGGCACTTTGTGCCGTGGCAATCTCCTCTTCTTATCGTAGCTTTCCTAAAAAATTCTCAATATCCTTACGACGCGGTGCAGACGGCTGCGCTCCCATCTTGGTTACGGAAAAAGCCGCCGCGGCATTGGCGAAGCGCGCCGCCTCGAGAAGCGGCCGGCCCTCGGCCAGCGCCACGGCCAGTGCTCCATTGAAGACATCGCCGGCCGCAGTCGTATCAACCGCCTTCACTTTAAACGCCGGAATGATGCGTCGGATTTTTCCGGTTTCCGAAGCAACGAAGGCACCCTTTGAACCCAGCGTTATGAAAACGGCACGGACGCCCTTATTTAACAGCTTCTGAGAGGCTCTGGCCATATCGGATTCTTTTCTAATTTTGATGCCCGTCAGCATTTCCATTTCGGTTTCGTTGGGCGTCAGGATGGAGATGCGCCTGAGCAGATGGTCGTCCAGTGCCTTGGCCGGTGCTGGGTTGAGGATGACAGGGACTCTGTATGCAGCGGCAATTTCCGCGGCTTCCCGGACGGTTTCCAGCGGCGTTTCAAGCTGCATGAGGAGGATTTTAGCAGAGGAGATCGCCCGCTCCGCCAGCCGCACATCTTCCGGCGTCAGATTGGCATTGGCCCCGGAGGCGACGGCAATGCTGTTTTCGCCGTCGGCCCCGACAATAATCACCGCGATACCGGATGCAGCTCGCCTATCTTTATAAACATATTTCACATCGATTCCGTCACGGATGAATCCCTCGACGGCTTTTTTGCCGAAGATGTCGTTTCCGATGCGGGCGATGAACGCCACGTCTCCGCCGGCCCGCGCTGCCGCCACGGCTTGGTTCGCTCCTTTGCCGCCGGCGGCCATGTGAAATTCGCCGCCGAGGATCGTCTCGCCGGGCCGCGGGATCTTCGCCGTCTTGATGATCATATCCGTGTTCGAGCTTCCGACGACAGCGATCTTTCTTTTAGAAATTGGGGACATGTTCAGCCTTCTTCCGTCCCTTCTTGATTGGCCAAGGGGGCAGGGGGGACTAATATTGCTAACTTAAAGTCTCTTGACATGATTTATATTTTTGATACGTGTCCCCGATTTTTCCCCCCATAGGATGCTAAATTCTTCATTACAATATGACCTTGAATATCCGCGCATCCCCGGCCCGGAATTTTAGAGCGCCGGTTTTCTCCTTTTCATCCTGGGACCAGCGAATTTGTGCGGGCGTGCTCGAGTCTTTCACGACTTCGATGAGCCTTTTGACTTTCGGCGAAAATCGGACCATGGCCATCCGGTCGCTCTCGTAATCACGATTGACAAACATGACATACGTATCGCCCGCCGCGCTGAATATCCCGATGACCATCGGGCAGCTTTGCACTTTTTGGATCAGGCCGTCGCTTGCCAGCGGCCGGCAACCTTTCGGGATGGGGTCGCTGTGGTATACGGCTTCCGATTTCCAGCTGCCAACGAGCGACGCAATCTGCCGGACCTGCTGATTGATCTCAGACGCGAATTCATAGGTCAGCGTCGGTTTTCCCTGCGGGTCGATCAGGCCGTATTTCCAGTCGAAATCGCTTCCGGTGGGTGTTCCATACGTGAAATATTGCAGGCCCTTCGCGCCATAAGCCAAATCGCTGAAGAGCTGGAGGCGGATATGGGCGGCGGTCGGCGGTGGATAAACCGCGTGAGCCGTGACCAGCGTGAACGCCCAGAACGGGAGGCCGAATTTCCCGGCCATGCCGCGGATGATTTCCAGGTTGAGATAATAATCTTCGCGCAGGCCGGTGGATGTAATCGGATAATGGTCATAGCTGAGAAAGGTTGGCCTCACCTTTTCCAGGAAGCTCGCGACATGCTGTTCGTACGTTTCCGTGCCGAGTTGCTGAGGTGTGGCATACGTGGGAAAGAGGTTGACATAGGCGGGATGCCCGGGATCCTTGTCTTTGAGATAAGCGAAAATCTCGGCGATCCGATCGAACTTGGCCGCGTTCGGCTCATCCAAGATGAAGTATCCCCAGAAGGCGGGATGGTCTTTATAAACGGCGATGATCGGGTCGAGAGAAGTGAGAGGCAGGGAAGTATCCTCGACCAGCTTGGCGATACGGGCGTCCTGGATGAGGAGCTGGATGCCCGCCTGCTGGGCCAGGTCGAGCGCCTTGAGGTTGATATCCCTTTCGCCATAAAAAGACATATTTAAAGAGAACCCGGCTTCGGCTATTTTTTGAAAGGTTTCCAGGGTGAGCAAGCTCTTGTCCGGACCCGGCCAGGTCATGATCGGAAATTTTTGGGGTTGAATTTGCGATTGAGGCTGAGGTTGATTTTGCGGAGCCCCGATCGCCAAAAATGCCAGAAGAAAAAAGAACATAGAGAGAGGACAAAAAACCGCCTGTCTTTTAAAATAAGCCAAGGCTATTCTCCTTTGGAGGTCATGAAGAATCTGGCTCCATTGTATTCAAGTAGGCCGCAGAAATCAAAAAAGGCATCGGCCGCCTCCCGTGCGGGCCGGCCAGCCGCGGCCTGTGTGGGGAGCGGTTCTTTTTCCGGTTTGCTTTATCTTGACGGCTGGGCGCTCTTCTTGTAATATATCTCCACTCTCGTGGGGCTGTAGCTCAGCTGGGAGAGTGCTTGACTGGCAGTCAAGAGGTCGCCGGTTCGAACCCGGTCAGCTCCACCAATTTTGTTCCCCCTGATTTTGCTAATTTTCAGTGGCTTAAAAGATAATTGATCCTTCTTTTATGTATCCCTTATAAGCAGCCCCCAGCCGGATTAAGCATTTTAAACAAATTTCGTGACACAATTGTGGCACGCGGGCGAGTCTTTAGCTGCCTAATACCCCACCCTTTTGCACGAGAAATAGCCTCTTAGAAAACAAGCAATAAAAAATCGCACCATTTCGGCTTGTCCTCTGTAACGAGAAAAGCGGTTAAAGGGGCTGGACAAATTCATGTAGTGAAACGAGTTCATGTAGTTGACATTAAATTTTTTCAATGTTATTCATATCCAGAACAGGGCTTTATAATCATTGTCCTATGGTTTTGGAGAAAGCCTAGATAATGAACTAATTCTATCTCTATTGGTCCACCTACTCACATGGGCTATTCGGTGAAAGTAAAATGAAAATATCTGCTTCTATCGAAATAATTTGGCAACTGGCAGGCCAGGAGACTATCGCCGGTGAATTCAAGGAGATCGAGCCGGAGCACTTATTCATGGCCCTTCTGAAGTTCGCCGATTTGCCCGTTAAAGAAGTCAATAATATCGCTCCGGCTTCGGAAGCTGCCAAACAATTGGCTGCGGAGGTAGGCCGGGTACGGGAGGAACTGGCGAACAGGTCAATTGATAGCACGAAATTTCGAAGATCTCTACGGGCCCAGATGGGGAAGGGAAATAATCCCTATGACGGTGAGGGAATTCATCGCTCACAAGCTAGCAGAGCACTTTTTGATGCTGCAGCTAGATTAGCGGATGATGCGGGCGTAGAAACGCTTACAGCAGAGCACCTGCTGGCGGCAATCCTTGCCTCGCCAACAGCGGCTATCGTTCAACTTCTGGGTGAAAAAATTAAGCCCATGATGCCAAAGACTTCTAAGACGCCGTTATTGGATGAATACGGGCGGGATCTTACGCATCTTGCAGCTATTGGGAAGCTGCAAGATAGTTCTGCGCGGAGGGTTGAGGCGAAAGTCCTTATTCAGGCTCTCACGAGAACAAACTGCCTGTGCGTATTCCTGATTACCGATGGTGACGATGCGGCACTTTCTGTTGTTTCGGCCACCTCACTCCTGATAGTCAGCAAGAATTGTCCCTCAATGATCAAGGGAAATCGGATTTTCGATATAACTGCGATGAAATCTGTTCCCGGCTCTTTGGAGAGACCTATGTCTCAACTAGAACGGATTATGGCTGAAGCAACTGCCGAAAAAAAAGTCATCCTTTTTGTACCTCCGATAGAAGTCCTTGAGGATTCGAGCAAAATCAACATTTGGCTTAATCTACTGAAAGCAACCTTGGATAAAGGATTAGTCCAGTGCATCTGCAGGGTAGGGCCTCAAGCCTATAGGAAGTGGATCGAAAAAGATTCCAGCCTTAGGCGTCTCGCGGAGTTCATATGGATCCGTGCTGAAGAAAAGGGAGGGATTCCCACCGAAATCTAAATAAGCGGAGAGTGGATCATGTTTACCGATAAGGCTCAAACAGTCATCGATCGGGCGAAAGATTATGCTTATTCCAACGGCTCTGCAGAGCTAACCGTATCCTTTGCTCTTGTAGCGATGGGCAAACATTCGGAAAGCCTTGTCTTGCTGGCCGAGTGTGTCGGCCTGACACCGGAGAAGCTTCGTGGATCATTGCCTGAGTATCCTGAGCCGGCGGCCTGTCCGGGCAAGTTGCCCTTAGCACAACCGCTTCGAACGATCTTGACTCATGCCGGGGAACTTGCCGAAGAAGTCCCGGATCGATTCCATCCAGGACTAATTGATCTAAAACATCTGGCCTGCGCCATGGCAATGTCACAGGAGGCAGGCGCTATCCTAAATATCACACCGGCGTTGCGCGAGAATATGACTACACTGCTCGCTTCCTGGTATGAGAGAGATGCCCAATCGCCGCCCATGCACGAGTTGATCGAAAATTTACGCATCATGCGCTCCGAATTGCTGGCGAAAGTTTTTGGACAGGATCACGCGATTCACGCTTTTGTCGAAGGCTTATTCAACGCTGAGGCAGTTGCAGCAGCAGACAAGAAGCGAAAAGCACCCAAGGCCCTGTTTGTATTCGCCGGCCCACCGGGTGTCGGCAAAACATATCTGGCCGAGTTGGGAGCCTCACTTCTCAAGCGACCATTCAAACGATTTGATATGAGCGCTTATTCGGGTCATCAACAGAATGAGGCCTTGGTAGGGATGGCCAAGAGTTTTCATGGCGCACACCCCGGGATACTTACGGAGTTCGTCGAGAAAAACCCTAACGCGGTTTTTCTTTTTGACGAGATTGAAAAAGCGCATATGAATACGATCCAGCTGTTCCTTCAGATTCTTGACGCGGGGACCCTTGAAGACAAGTTCCACGAACGGAATGTAAACTTTCGGGACGCCATCGTTATATTCACCACGAATGCCGGTCGAAAACTCTATGACAAACCGAATGAAAGCGGTGTCCATAGCGCCAATGCGTCTTTCCACAGAAAGACGATCCTGGATGCCTTGGAGAATGAGAAAGATCCCCAAACGGGACAACCCTTTTTCCCCTCCGCCATCTGCTCTCGAATGGCCACGGGCTATCCGCTTCTCTTTAATTACCTGCGCGTGAACGAACTAGAGCGAGTCGTCCAAACCGAGCTGAGTCGAGTCGCAGCCCTTCTTGAAAAGCAATATTACAAGTGTGTCACCTTTGATGAGCTTTTGCCAATCTGTCTTGTCTTGCGCGAAGGCGCCCGAGCCGATGCCCGGACGCTGCGTTCGCAGGCTGAAATTTTTGTCAAAACCGAGATATTCAAGTTCTGCCAATTGTTCAAAACAGACAGGCTGGAAAAAGTGTTTGAGCAAGTTGATAGACTCCATTTTGCGCTGGAGAGTGAGCTGAAGTTATTGGATCCTGAAGCCCGGGCTTTATTCGAACCTCAAGAACGTTCTCGGATTCTGCTTATCGCCGAAAAAAACCTGGTCGAGAGTTATCGAAAAAATATCCCCGATATAGACTGGCGAACAGCCTATACAGCCGAAGATGCTCTCCAGGTTCTCGCGGATGAAGAAGTCGACATGGTCTTACTCGATCTTTGGATCGGAATCCTAACGGAAACAAACACAATGACGATTCATCATTTTGACCATGTGCCTGCTGCGGCAAGGGGACTGGATCAAGGTCAGGAACTGTTACGTAAAATTCGTGATCGATTGCCCAGCATGCCCGTCTTTTTGCTGTCGCAAGTCGTCGCAGAAGAAGAAGGCGAAATCCTGAGTACGATAGATGAGGAGCTTTTTATGGCTTGCGTGCGGGGCGGCGGAGCCCGCGGTATGGTCGTCAGTCGTTTTGCGGATACGATGACAAAAGGCTGGGAGGAGCAGCGTGATAGACTCGCTTCCAGTCTCCGCGAGACCTGCCGACGTCTTTACCGCGAGAAAGCCGCGGACCGAATGGGCCAAGAACGGAAGGTTTTAGGTTTCGATACCGTTCCTCGTAACAGAAAGAAAGATCGTGAGATAGAAATTTGCCTCCGTAACCTGCGTCTCGCGCGGGCCATCGCTGCCGCCGATGCCGGCGAGGTGCTTGAGGAAGTCGAGCGACCCCGCACCCGGTTCGAGGATGTCATAGGCGCCGATAGCGCAAAGGAAGAACTGAAATTTTTCATCGATTATCTGAAGAACCCGCGGCGTTTTTCTGCTCTTGGCCTTAAGCCTCCCAAGGGCGTGTTGCTCCATGGGCCGCCGGGCACCGGCAAGACCATGTTGGCCCGCGCTCTGGCCGGAGAGTCCAATGTGGCTTTTCTCCCCGTTGCGGCGACCAACTTCGTAACAATATGGCAAGGGAGCGGCCCCCAGAATGTGCGCGATCTTTTCGCCCGAGCACGCCGCTATGCCCCGTCAATTGTCTTCATCGATGAGATAGACGCGATCGGCAAAACGCGCTCTGGCGGTCCCGGTGGAGCCCGGGCGGAAGAGAACACCCTGAATGCGCTTCTGGCCGAACTTGATGGATTCACCAGTCCCTCAAAGGACCGTCCGGTTTTTGTGCTGGCAGCCACAAACTTTAGCGTAGACGCTGAAGATCAAGCTGGCCCAGAAAGGTCATCCCGTGCTTTGGACCCTGCTCTTGTCAGGCGATTCTCACGCGCAATCCTGGTAGACCTTCCGGAGCGGGCCGCTCGTAAGCAATATCTCATTATGCGGTTGAATAACCGTCCGGCTTGCAGCGTTTCTGAGAAAGTTATCAATCTGATCGCTGAGCGTTCGGCTGGAATGAGCATTGCCAATCTGGAGTCGATCATTGAGACGGGAGCGCGCAATGCCGTCAAGTCCGGCGGAGAGCTTACGGACAAGCTGCTTGAAAACGCCTTTGAGACGGTCCGCTTTGGTGAAGCGCGGGCTAGAAATCCCGAGCAGGTGATGAGGACGGCTCGTCACGAAGCGGGACATACGATATTGTACTGGCTGTCAGGTTGGTGGCCCGCTTACGTGACCGTCATTTCACGAGGCAGTCATGGTGGGTATATGGCACCTTGTTCAGCTGAAATTGAGGGCCGTGGCAGTCGTACCCGTAGCGAGCTGCTCGCCGACATTCGCGTCAGCTTGGGTGGCAGAGGGGCAGAACTTCTTTATTATGGTAAAGATCTCGGGCTTTCGACCGGAGCTTCCCAAGACTTAGAGAGTGCTACAAACGCCGCACGAGCTATGGCCTGTAGGTATGGAATGGAAGACGATTTTGGACTGGTTGTCACTCCCGAACTCCTAAAGTATGAGGGCGCGCTCAGCAGCCCAGTCTATCTCCAGCTTAACGAAGTAGCGAACAGAATCTTGAAAGAACAGATGGGAAAAACGATGCAATTATTGGAGGAAAATCGTAAGAATCTGGATGCCCTTGTCGAAGTGCTTGTCGAGAAGGAACGGCTCACTACCGAAGACCTCCAGGAAATCCTCCCACCGGTTCCCGCGACTAGCTCGAAGGCCTAAATCAATTTTCGTTAGAAGGAAATACGAGGGCATTTTGTTGCCCTTGAACAGTCAGAGAGAAGTTTTATGTTAAGGAGTCAGCGCAATGGGGAAAAACGTAACGAGGACTCAAACAAAACCATAAGACAATCCGATGTCGGGGCTGAGGTAGTGCAAGGCGCTAAGGCAAAGGCTGAGCCGGATATCGAGCGAACGATAGCCGTCGCTCTCCCCAGGAAGGCGGAGGAAATCAGGGCTGCCGAAGCCGAGGTCCCTCTTGAATGGAACATCGGCGATGTGATTCTGGACCTTTATGAGGTCAAGGATATCCACAAGGGCGGGGGCATGGGCCTGGTCTACCGGGTTCGCCACCGTGGTTGGAACATCGACCTGGCCGTTAAGAGCCCCCGGGCGGATTACTTCCAGACCGAAGAGCAGAAAAAGAACTTTATACGCGAGTCGGAGACTTGGATAAACCTCGGGCTCCATCCCCATACGGTGAGCTGTTACTATATCCGGGCCCTGGGGGGGATACCCCGGGTTTTTGCCGAGTATGTTGAAGGGGGGAGCCTGTCGGAGTGGATCAAGGAACGAAAGCTGTATGAGGGGGGGAAGGATAAAGCGCTTGAGAGAATCCTAGACATTGCGATCCAGTTTGCCTGGGGCCTGCATTATGCCCATGAGCAGGGATTGATTCATCAGGATGTGAAGCCGGCTAACGTGATGATGACGCCGGATGGGACAGCGAAGGTGACGGACTTTGGCTTGGCTAAGGCCCGCGGATTAGCGGGTGAGAGCGCCCGGGTTCTCCCTGGTCGAAGTATCATTGTGAGCACAGGTGGGATGACACCGGCTTACTGTTCTCCGGAGCAGGCGCAGGGGAAGCCGCTATCACGAAAGACCGACATCTGGTCATGGGGCCTGAGCGTTCTTGAGATGTTTGCGGGAGAGGTGACCTGGCTGGCCGGTCAGGGGGCGGCTGAAGTACTGGAGAGTTATATTGAGACAGGCGCCGAGGATGAGGCCGTTCCCAAAATGCCGGAGGCTATGGTAGAGCTTTTAAGGCAATGTTTTCAGCGAGAACCTAAAAACCGGCCGGAAGATATGAAAGAGATCATAAAGAAGTTGATGGAAAGCTATCAGCGTGCGACTGGAGAGAAATATACTCGCCCCGAGCCCAAGGCTGCGGACCTCCTGGCTGACGGGCTGAATAATCGGGCTGTTTCTTTGTTGGACTTGGGCAGGCAAGATGAGGCCGAGAAGCTGTTTGAGCGAGCGCTGCAGGCTGACCTTCATCACCTGGAGGCGACCTACAATCGAGGCCTGCTGTTATGGCGGACAGGTCGAATGACGGACGATGGTTTGGTGAAGCAGCTCGAAGAGGTACGGACCACGCACACAGACGAATGGAGGGATGAGTACCTGCTGGGGCTGGTGCATATGGAACGCGGGGACGGAGAGTCCGCCCTGAGGGTCTTGGAGCAGGCTTCCGCGCAAGCACCACGGGAAGAGGAGCCTCAGCGGGCGTTGGATGTTATCCGCAGTTCAAGTGGATACTGGCATTCTTGGGTGCGCACCTTCGAAGGACACACGGATGGGGTGACCTCCGTCACCTTCAGTGCGGATGGGCGCTGGGGGCTGTCGGGAAGCCACGACTGGACGCTGCGGCTGTGGGAGCTGGCTACGGGCCAATGTGTGCGTACGTTCAAAGGACATACGTTTTGGGTGGAATCCGTCAGCATCAGTCCGGATGGCCAGTGGGCACTATCGGGGAGCGAGGACAGGACGCTGCGGCTGTGGGACCTGGCAACGGGCCAGTGCGTACGCAAGTTCGGATTAAATTATTATGTGACCTCCTCCGTCAGCATCAGTCCGGATGGGCGCTGGGCGCTGTCGGGGAGCAAGGACAAGACGCTGCGGCTGTGGGAGTTGGCCGCGGGCAGGTGTGTGCGCACGTTCGAAGGGCACACTGATTCAGTGACCTCCGTCAGCATCAGTCCAGACGGGCGCTGGGGGCTATCGGGGAGCAGGGATAACTCGCTGCGGCTGTGGGAGTTGGCCACAGGGCAATGTGTACGTACGTTTAAAGGACATACAGATAGCGTGCAATCCGTCAGCTTCAGTCCCGATGGGCGCTGGGGGCTGTCGGGGAGCCACGACGACTCGCTGCGGTTGTGGGAGCTGGCCACAGGCAAGTGTGTGCGCACGTTCGAAGGGCACACTGATCCAGTGACCTCCGTTAGCGTCAGTCCTGATGGGCGCTGGGCGCTGTCGGGGAGCGGGGACTGTAAGCTACGGCTGTGGGAGCTGGCCACAGGCAAGTGTGTGCGCACGTTCGAAGGACACACTGATCCAGTGACCTCCGTTAGCGTCAGTGCGGATGGGCGCTGGGCGCTGTCGGGGAGCAAGGACGAGACGCTGCGGCTGTACGAGCTGGGGCGTAGCGGTCCTGCGGCCTCTCTCGTCCTCACACGCCCGCGGAGTTCGGCTGAGGTGATTCGCGCGCAGACCGAAGTCCGCAGGGCACTGGAGAGTGCCAAATCGGCCCTCGGCCAGGGCTATGCTTCCCGCGCTGCGGCAGAAGTGTTGAGGGCGCGCCGGATTCCTGGATATGAACGGCACGAGCAATTATTAGAGCTATTGCGCCGAATAACGCTGTGCGGGAAACGTCATGTCTGCGCTGGCGGGTGGCTACGCCGTACCTTCGAAGGGCACACTGATTCAGTGACCTCCGTCAGAATCAGTCCGGACGGGCGCTGGGGATTGTCGGGGAGCGTGGACAAGACGCTGCGGCTGTGGGAGCTGGCCACAGGTAGGTGTGTGCGCACATTTGAAGGACACACGGAAATGGTGAGCTCCGTCGCCTTCAGTGCGGATGGGCGCTGGGGGCTGTCGGGGAGCCACGACAAGACGCTGCGGCTGTGGGAGCTGGCCACAGGCAGGTGTGTGCGCACGTTCGAAGGGCACCCTTCTACAGTGACCTCCGTCAGAATCAGTCCTGATGGGCGCTGGGGGCTGTCGGGGAGCGATGACGACTCGCTGCGGTTGTGGGAGCTGGCCACGGGCCAGTGCATGCGCATCTTCGAAGGGCGCCGGAGTTGGGTGAGATCCGTCAGCATCAGTCCGGATGGGCGCTGGGGGCTGTCGGGGAGCGGGGACGGAACGATACATCTGTGGGCACTGGCAACGGGCCAGTGCGTACGCAAGTTCGGATTAAATTATTATGTGACCTCCTCCGTCAGCATCAGTCCGGATGGGCGCTGGGCGCTGTCGGGGAGCAAGGACAAGACGCTGCGGCTGTGGGAGTTGGCCGCGGGCAGGTGTGTGCGCACGTTCGAAGGGCACACTGATTCAGTGACCTCCGTCAGCATCAGTCCAGACGGGCGCTGGGGGCTATCGGGGAGCAGGGATAACTCGCTGCGGCTGTGGGAGTTGGCCACAGGGCAATGTGTACGTACGTTTAAAGGACATACAGATAGCGTGCAATCCGTCAGCTTCAGTCCCGATGGGCGCTGGGCTCTGTCGGGGAGCAAGGACAAGATGCTGAAGTTGTGGGAGATCGACTGGGAGTGCGAATTCCCTCCGCCCGCCGATTGGGATGAGGGCGCTCGGCCTTATCTCGAATCTTTTCTTAGCTTGCACACGCCATACGCCGCCGAACTCCCGCAGGATCATACAGCGTCTGAAGAGGAAATCCGACTGGCCCTGACGCGCCGCGGCAAACCTTCTTGGAGCGAACAGGAATTTGATGCTCTCATCCGCCAGTTGCAGCACGCCGGATCCGGCTGGCTGCGTCCTGAAGGCGTTCACAAACAGCTTGAAGAGATGGCCAGAAAATGGGAAAGAAAGTGGACTTCAGCATCAATCCTTTCAAGATTGTTTAGGAAAAAACATTGATGGAGAGCGAAGTGCCTCAACGGGATTTCCGAAGTGGCCATAAAAGGAATCTTCAATAGAGAAGAAAGGTAGGTATGTAGGCTTGTTGGTTTGTTGAGCAGGTGAAATTATGCCAGAAAAAAAGAATGAGGACTCAAACAAGACCATAAAAGAATCCGATGTCGGGCTTGGGGCAGCGCAAGCTGCTAGGGCAAAGGCTGAGCCGGATATCGAACGAACGATAGCCGCCGCTCCTCCCAGGAAGGCGGAAGAAATTAGGGCGGCCGAAGCCGAAGTTGCTCTTGAATGGAACATCGGTGATGTGATCCTGGACCTTTATGAGGTCAAGGATATTCATAAGGGCGGGGGCATGGGCTTGGTCTATCGGGTCCGCCACCGGGGGTGGGACATCAACCTGGCCGTCAAGAGCCCCCGGGCGGATTTCTTCAGGACCGAGGAACAGAAAGAGAACTTTGTGCGGGAGTGCGAGACATGGATCAACCTGGGCCTCTATCCCCATACAGTGAGCTGTTACTATGTCCGGACGCTAGGGGGAATGCCGCGGGTGTTTGCGGAGTATGTTGAAGGGGGGAGCCTATCTGAGTGGATCAAAACGGGAAAACTGTATGAGGGGGGAAAGGATAAGGCGCTTGAGCGAATCCTGGATATAGCGATCCAGTTTGCCTGGGGCTTGCATTATGCCCATGAACAGGGCTTGATCCATCAGGATGTGAAACCGGCTAACGTGATGATGACGCCGGACGGCACGCCGAAAGTCACAGACTTTGGCTTGGCAAAGGCTCGCGGCCTGGCCGGTGAGGGGGCAGAGGTTGCGCCCGATCGAAGTGTGCTGGTGAGTACGGGCGGGATGACTCCGGCCTACTGCTCACCAGAGCAGGCCGCAAAGCAGCCGCTATCGCGAAAGACCGACATCTGGTCGTGGGGATTGTCGGTTCTTGAGATGTTTACGGGGGAGGTGACCTGGATGGCCGGTCAGGCGGCGGCTGAGGTGCTGGAGAGTTATATTGAAACAGGCGCCGAGGATGAGGTCATTCCCAAGATGCCGGAGGCTGCGGTTGAGCTTTTGAAGCGATGTTTTCAGCGAGAGCCAAATGACAGGCCAGGTGATATGCAAGAGATAATCACGCGGACGAAGGAGGCTTACTTGAAATCTACCGGAGGTGAGCACAGTCGTCCTGAGCCGAAGGCCGCGGAACTGCTGGCCGATGCGTTGAACAACCGGGCAGTGAGTCTGCTTGACCTCGGCCGGTTCAACGAAACTGAGAATCTACTCGCCCAGGCGCTCGAGACGCAACCCGACCACATCGAGGCGAGCTATAACCAAGGCCTGTTTCTTTGGCGATCCGGCCGGATCACTGACATCGACTTAGTCCGAAAACTCGAGGGCATCCGGCCGTCTCATATAGATAGTTGGGCAGATGAGTTCTTTCTTGGATGCATCCACGCGGAGCGAGGAGATGCTCAAGCTGCAGTTCGAGTCTTTGAGGAGGCCGTCGAGAAGGCTCCGGGTGTGAAAGATCTTGAACTCACGCTCGACGATGCGCGCAGGCATACCTGTGATTGGCGCCAGCGACTACAAACCTATGAGGGCCACGAGTCAATTATTTCAACTGTCATGCTCAGTCCAGATGGCCGCCTTGGATTTTCTGGGGACTGGGATGGCAAGCTTCGATTTTGGGATCTCTCTAGCGGCCGCTGTTTGAAGGTTCTCGAGGAAGAGAAGGGCGCGATTAGTTGCTTTCACCTTGATAAAAACGGACGGTATATCATTACGGGCTCCGGCGTGAGGACTGCTGTCCCTAGCGATTATCAGGTACGTGTCTGGGATCTCAAGAATGACGAATGCATCGCAAGTATTGGGGATTTTTCAGGGAGTGTCATTTCCCTCTGCCAAATCAACAAGGTCTTGTTCGTGGCGGCGGAGCGCTCATCTCATATCAGCGTCTGGTATCTATCGCCTTTAAGTCACTTGTATAACCTCGAGGGCTATAACGGTTTAGTGACCGGTATCGACGTCAGGCAGGATTTAAGCTTGGCCGTTTCTGGCGGAGAAGACGCAACAGTGCGCCTCTGGGATATCAAAGATTTCAGGTCCAAGAAGAAGTCCCTAAAAACGCTCCAAGGACACACCGAGCACGTGCAAACCGTGGCTTTCGTTGGAGACGGCGCAACGGTGTTGTCAGGCGGCAAGGATTGGACGTTGCGATTGTGGCGGGTGGATTCCGGTGAGTGCATAAAGGTCCTAAAGGGACATCGGGGGGAGGTTCAGTCGGTAAGCGTTAGTGAGGATGGGCAGTGGGCGCTTTCCGGGAGCAAGGACCGTACGGTACGCTTATGGCACCTCGGAAGTGGCCAATGTGTGAGGACGTTCGCCGAAGCCGAATCCGCGGATTTAGGTTATTCTCCCCGTTCGGTCGCTATCAGCAAGGACGGAAGAAAGGGCTTTTGGCCGGGAATATTTTTCTCTTTAGGCCTTTGGGAGCTTCAGGATACAGGTCAGCCAGCCCCGGTCGCAGTTGCGGTGCCTCGAACATCTTCCGAGCTGCTCCAGAACGCGCGCCTTGTCCGGGACGCGACCATACGTGCACGGAGCGCGCTTGCAGAGCAAAGGTTTGGCGATGCTCTTGAGGAACTAGATCGCGCTAGGCATACTCCGGGCTATGAGCGTTTCCCTGAGCTTCTAGACCTTTGGCGGCATACAGGCCTTAATTGCCGCCTCAAAGGATTCCGCGGCGCTTGGCGGGAGAGGGTGATCGACAACGGTCGCGAGGAGCTACGCGACTGTCAAATTAATCGTTCGGGCTCTAGGGCGATCTCCAGTGTAGGGGAAATATCCTGTATGCGAAAGGGAACGATTAAGCTCTTCGACCTCTCGACTGGAAATATGCTAAAGTCCGTCGACACCGATTTCAAGTATTTAGCTGACTCACATCGCTTATCGGTTAGTGCCGATGAGCGTTTTATCTTCTACGGAGCCTCAAGTGAGATCAGGTTAATCAATCTTGAGAATTGTGCGACGCTCTGGGCGCGTGATCTTGGTCTTCGGAGTAAAGTTCAAGCTACGTGCATTAGTCCGAATGGGGAATGGGTAGCCTCAGGCAATGAGGACAATACTATCCGAGTATGGAGCGCCGATGAAGGCCAGCCTCTGCAGGTCCTACGTGGTCACAAAGGGGTGCCGACGTGCTTAGCGGTAAAACTCGACGGCAGGCTCCTGCTTTCCGGAAGCGCGGACAGGACAGCCCGAGCTTGGTGCCTCGTTAGGGGCCGCTGTATCCACAAACTCCGAGGACACATAGACGAAGTTATGTGCGTCGCGATCTGTCCGCAGGGAAAGAGGGCTTTGACCGGAAGCGGCGACCAAATCCGGTACTGGGACCTGACTACAGGGCAATGTCTGAAGATGCTACAAACGCATCATGGCAGGGTGACGGCCACCGTGATAGCGCCCTTCGGACGATGGGCTTTCACGGGAGGCGAAGACTCGAAGGTACGCCTCTGGGATCTTGATTCGAGTAGCTCAGCAGAAGTGTGGTCGTTCGAGGGGCATACTAAAACTGTCGTCTCCCTGGGAATCAGTAGCGACGGACGGCGGCTCATTTCCGCTTCGTGGGACAAGACTATATGCGTGTGGGAACTGGACTGGGACTACGAGTTCCCCGGCTTTTCAGACTGCGCAGAGCCAGTTAGTTCTTTCCTTGAGGCATTTCTTGCGATAAGGGCCAATCGATCAAGTTCGCTTAAGGGCGGGTCCCGTCCGACTTGGACTGAGAATGAGTTTGAGATTCTGCTCTACGACCTGAGAGCAAGTGGATTCGGCTGGCTGCGACCGGAAGGCGTTCGCAAACAGCTTGATGAAATGGCCAGAAAATGGGAAAGCAAATCGACTTCAACATCAATCCTTTCAAAACTGTTTGGGAGAAAACATTGATGGAGAGCGAAGCGTCCCAACGGATTTTCCGAAGTGGCGATAAATGGTATCTTAAATAAGGCAGAGAGGGAGCTATGAAAGTTTTTTAGTTTGTTTAGGAGCCTAAATTATGCCGGGCAATAACGACGAGGACTCAAACAAGACCATAAAAGAATCCGGTGTCGGGCTTGGGGTAGCCCAGGCCGCTAGGGCAAAGGCTGAGCCGGATATCGAGCGAACGATAGCCGCCGCTCTCCCCAGGAAGGCGGATGAACTCAGGGCAGCCGAGGCCGAGGTTCCTATTGAATGGAACATCGGAGACGTAATCCTGGACCTTTATGAGGTCAAGGACATCCACAAGGGCGGGGGCATGGGATTGGTCTACCGCGTCCGCCACCGCGGCTGGAACATCGACCTGGCCGTCAAGAACCCCAGAGCGGATTGGTTCAAGACCGAGGAACAGAAAGAGAACTTTGTGCGGGAGTGCGAGACCTGGATCAACCTGGGCCTCTATCCCCATACGGTAAGCTGCTACTATGTCCGGACTCTGGGCGGAATCCCGCGGGTTTTTGCCGAGTATATTGAAGGGGGGAGCCTTTCGGATTGGATCAAGACGCGGAAGCTGTATGAGGGGGGGCCTGATAAGGCCCTTGAGAGAATCCTGGATATAGCGATCCAGTTTGCCTGGGGCTTGCATTATGCCCATGAACAGGGCTTGATCCATCAGGATGTGAAACCGGCTAACGTGATGATGACGCCGGACGGCACGCCGAAAGTCACAGACTTTGGCTTGGCAAAGGCTCGCGGCCTGGCCGGTGAGGGGGCAGAGGTTGCGCCCGATCGAAGTGTGCTGGTGAGTACGGGCGGGATGACTCCGGCCTACTGCTCACCAGAGCAGGCCGCAAAGCAGCCGCTATCGCGAAAGACCGACATCTGGTCGTGGGGATTGTCGGTTCTTGAGATGTTTACGGGGGAGGTGACCTGGATGGCCGGTCAGGCTGCGGCTGAGGCAATGGTGAGTTATATTGAGACTGGCGCCGAGGATGAAGCTATTCCCAAAATGCCGGAGGCTGTGGTTGAGCTTTTAAGGCGATGTTTTCAGCGAGATCCTGAAGACCGGCCAGAAGATATGAAAGATATCATAACGAAGTTGATGCAAAGTTATCAGGGTGCTACTGGGGAGGAATATGCTCGACCCGAGCCAAAGGCTGCAGATCTCCTGGCTGACGGGCTGAACAACCGGGCCATCTCTTTATTGGACCTCGGCAGGCAAGATGAAGCCGAGAAGCTGTTTGAGGATGCCCTGAAATTAGATCCGCACCATGTAGAGGCCACATATAACCGGGGCTTGCTGCTGTGGCGGTCGACTCGAATGACCGATGATGTCTTGGCCAAACAGTTGGAGGAAGTTCGTACAACGCATGAGGGCGACTGGCGGGATGAGTACTTGCTGGGGCTAGTGCACATAGAGCGCGGGGACGGAGAGTCCGCCCTGAGGGTCTTGGATCTGGCTTCCGATCAGGCACCACAGGAAGAGGAGATTCAGCGGGCGTTGGAGGTTGTCCGCAGCTCCAAAGGGGAATGGCATTCTTGGGTGCGCACCTTCGAAGGACACACAGATTGGGTGAAATCCGTCAGCATCAGTCCGGATGGACGCTGGGGGCTGTCGGGAAGCCACGATAATACGCTGCGGCTATGGGAACTGGCCACGGGCAAGTTTGTGCGCACCTTCAAGGGACACACCGACAAGGTGTACTCCGTCAGCATCAGTCAGGATGGGAGCTGGGTTCTGTCGGGGAGTTGGGACGAGTTGCGGCTATGGGAGCTGGCCACGGGCAACTATGTGCGCACGTTCAAAGGACAAAGGCTCGAGGTGAAGTCCGTCAGCATCAGTCCGGATGGGCGCTGGGCGCTGTCGGGAGGCTCGGACTACACGCTGCGGCTGTGGGAGTTAACCACGGGAAACTGTGTGCGCACCTTCGAAGTAAATCTATGTTCCGTGTTCTCAGTTTACACTAGCTCGGATTGGCGCTGGGCGCTGTCGGGTGGCAACGACAGTATGCTTCGCCTGTGGGAGTTGGCCACGGGCCAGTGTGTGCGTACCTTCGAAGGGCACACGGGTTGCGTGACCTCAGTCAGCATCAGTCCGGATGGGCGCTGGGCGCTGTCGGGAAGCGTCGACAAGACGCTGCGCCTTTGGGAGCTGGCGACGGGCCAGTGTGTGCGCACCTTCGAAGGGCATACGGGTTGGGTGAACTCCGTCAGCATCAGTCCGGATGGGCGCTGGGCGCTGTCGGGAAGCGACGACAACACGCTGCGCCTTTGGGAGCTGGCCACGGGCCGGTGTGTGCGCACCTTCGAAGGACACACGAGTATCGTGACCTCAGTCAGCATCAGTCCGGATGGGCGCTGGGGGCTTTCGGGGAGCGAAGACAAGACGTTGCGGCTCTGGGAGCTGAAGCGTAGCGGTCCCCCGGCCTCTCTCGCCGTCGCACGCCCGCAGAGTTCGGCTGAGGTTATTCGCGTGGAGACCGAAGTCCGCCGTGTGCTGGAGAGCGCCAAATCGGCCCTCCGGCGGGGCGATGCTTCCCGTGCCGCGGCGGAAGTGTCGAGGGGGCGGCGGATTCGCGGATATGAAAAGCACGGGGAGCTTCTGGAACTTTGCCATTTAATAGGGCTCCACGGCCAGCCCAAGAATTTCAGCGGCGGATGGCTTCGGCGCACGTTCAAAGGGCACACGAACACGGTGATGTCAGTCAGTATCGGACCCGATGGGCGCTGGGCGCTATCGGGAAGCTGGGACAAGATGCTGCGCCTTTGGGAGCTGAGCACGGGCCGGTGTCTGCGCACGTTCGAAGGGCCCGGGCCAGCGGTCTCCGTCAGCATCAGTCCGGATGGGCGCTGTGCGCTGTCGGGAAGCCTCGGCGGGACGCTGCGCCTTTGGGAGCTGGCGACGGGCCAGTGTGTGCGCACCTTCGAAGGGCACACGGATTCGGTGCCCTCCGTCAGCATCAGTCCGGATGGGCGCTGGGCGCTGTCGGGAAGCTGGGACAATACACTTCGCCTTTGGGAGCTGGCAACGGGCCGGTGTGTGAGCACGTTCATAGGACACACGAATTCGGTGCACTCCGTCAGCATCAGTCCGGATGGGCGCTGGGCGCTATCGGGAAGCCCCGACATGCCGCTGCGGCTGTGGGATCTGGCCACGGGCCAGTGTGTGCGCACCTTCGAAGGGCATACGGGTTGGGTGAACTCTGTCAGTGTCAGTCCGGATGGGCGCTGGGCGCTGTCGGGAAGCGACGATAAGACGCTGCGGCTGTGGGAGCTGGCCACGGGCCAGTGTGTGCGCACGTTCGAAGGACATACGGATTCGGTGTACTCCGTCAGCATCAGTCCGGATGGGCGCTGGGCTCTGTCGGGGAGCAGGGACAATACGCTGCGGCTGTGGGACCTGGCGACGGGCCAGTGTGTGCGCACGTTCGAAGGACATACAGAACGGGTGACCTCCGTCAGCATCAGTCCGGATGGGCGTTGGGCTCTGTCGGGGAGCTGGGACAACACGCTGCAGCTATGGGAGCTCGACTGGGAGCGCGAATTCCCTCCGCCTGCCGATTGGGATGAAGGCGCTCGGCCTTATCTCGAATCTTTTCTCATTTTACACACTCCCTATGCTGGCGATCTTCCGCGGGATCATGCACCGTCTGAAGAGGAAGTCCGATTGTCTTTGTTGCACCGCGGCAAACCCTCCTGGAACGACAAGGAATTTGATTCTCTCATCCGGAAACTGCAGTACGCCGGCTACGGCTGGCTGCGGCCAGAAGGCGTTCGTAAGAAGCTTGAAGAAATAGCCAAAAAATGAAACGACAAGCTGACTTCTATATCAATCCTTTCAAAGCTGGTTGGGAAAAAACATTGTGGGAGAGCGAAGCGACCCAACGGATTTTCTGAAATGGCTATAAAAGGAATATTCAATAAAGAAGAAAGGTAGGTATGTAGGCTTGTTGGTTTGTTGAGCAGGTGAAATTATGCCAGAAAAAAAGAATGAGGACTCAAACAAGACCATAAGACAATCTGATCTTGAGCCTGGGGTAACGCAGGCCGCCGGGGCAAGGTCTGAGCTGGATATGGAGCGAACGATAGCCGCCGCTCTCCCCAGGAAAGCGGAAGAGATTAGGGCAGCCGAAGCTGAGGTCCCTCTTGAATGGAACATCGGCGATGTGATCCTGGACCTTTATGAGGTCAAGGACATTCATAAGGGCGGCGGTATGGGATTGGTCTATCGGGTCTGCCACCGCGGCTGGAACATCGACCTGGCCGTAAAGAGCCCCCGGGCGGATTACTTCCAGACCGAGGAACAGAAAAAGAATTTCGTCCGCGAGTCTGAGACCTGGATAAACCTCGGTCTTCATCCTCACATAGTGAGTTGTTATTATGTCCGCACGCTGGGGGGTATTCCCCGGGTTTTTGCTGAGTATGTTGAAAGGGGGAGCCTTTCGGACTGGATCAAGGAGCGCAGGCTGTATGAAGGGGGACATGATAAAGCCCTTGAGAGAATCCTGGATATAGCGATCCAGTTTGCCTGGGGCCTGCACTATGCCCACGAGCAGGGGCTGGTGCATCAGGACATGAAGCCGGCCAATGTGATGATGACGCCGGACGGGACGGCGAAAGTGACGGACTTCGGCTTGGCCAAGGCCCGCGGATTAGCGGGGGAGAGCGCTCGCTTTCTGCCAGGTCGAAGCATCCTGGTGAGCACAGGCGGGATGACGCCGGCCTACTGTTCTCCGGAGCAGGCCCAGGGAATGCTCCTCTCGCGGAAGACCGACATCTGGTCGTGGGGCCTGAGCGTTCTCGAGATGTTTACGGGGGAGGTGACTTGGATGGCCGGTCAGGCTGCGGCTGAGGTACTGGTGAGTTATATTGAGACCGGAGCCGATGATGAGGCCATTCCCATAATGCCGGAGGCTGTGGTTGAGCTTTTAAGGCGATGTTTTCAGCGAGATCCTGAAGCCCGGCCAGAATCTATGGAAGAGATCGTAACGAAGTTGATGGAAAGTTATCAGCACTTTACTGGAGAGGAGTATGCTCGCCCAGAGCCCAAGGCCGCTGATCTCCTGGCTGACGCGCTGAATAATCGGGCTGTGTCTATGTTGGACCTCGGCAAACAAACCGCGGCCGGGGAGCTTTTTGATAATGCTTTAGAGAAGGATGGACAACATAAAGAAGCCGTATACAACCGAGGCTTGCTTCTCTGGCGTTCGGGTCGAATGACAGATGATGTTTTGGTCAAACAGCTGGAGGGGATTCGCGTGACCCACGAGGGTGACTGGCACGTTGGATACTACCTCGGGCTGGTGCACATGGAGCGGGGCGATGCAGAATCGGCGATGAAGCTATTGACTAAGTCCAGTGAGATTGTCCCTGGTGGAGTCGAGGTTCAGAATGCACTTCGCCTTGCTGAGACTGGGCGAGGGAGATGGCTATCTTATGATATGCAAATTCTTAAGAGTAACATTCAGGGATTGGAAAATGCTAATTTATTAACAGTGAGCCTAGATAGGCGATACGTTCTAGGGGAGGTGAATATTCGGGAAAAAGAACCGAGAATGTGGTTATGGGAGATGGCCACGGGAAAGTGTGTGAGGGAATTCACAGGCTTTGAAGAGAGAATAGTTTCTATAGCAATTAGTCCTGAGGGGCAACGGGCACTCTCGGTGACGTCGGACGACAAAATGCGGCTGTGGGAAATTGCAGCAGGAAAATGCGTCCGTGTTTTCGAAGGTCTTCGCATTGTGACGGTAGCTATCAGCCCGGATAGTCTCTGGGGGCTTTCGGGGAGCATCGACGGGACGCTGCGGCTGTGGGAGCTGGCCACGGGCAAGTGCATGCGTACGTTTAAAGGACATACTAATCGGGTGACCTGCGTAAGCATCAGTCCGGATGGGCGATGGGCGCTGTCAGGGAGCACGGACGATACGCTGCGGCTATGGGAACTGGCCACAGGGAAGTGCTTGCGAGTGTTCCATGGCCACGAGGAGGAGATTAGTTATGTTGCGATTAGCCCAGATGGGCGCTTTGGAGTCTCAGGAAGTTGCGACAAAACGCTGCGATTGTGGGAGTTGACAACGGGGGAGTGCGTGAGAGTGTTCAATGGCCATACTAACGCCGTGAACCATGTTGCGATTAGTCCTGATGACCGCTGGGTACTTTCCGGGAGTATTGATGTCACGCTCCGATTATGGGAACTGGCCACCGGGCGATGCATAAGGGTTTTTGAAGGATTATGGTGGACTCCGTTTCCAAAATGGGATTGGGGACTCTCGGTTGGTTTCGTTTCGGGAGAACTTCGCATATGGAGACTAAAACCAGTAGTCCTTGGACCTGCAGCGCCCTTCGCAATCTCGAAGCCTCAAAGTTCATTAGAGGCCATCACTGGTGCTTCTAAAGCGATTGCGGCAATTAGCAGCGCCCGTTTTCTACAAGGACAGGGTCTTATGGAAGAGGCCGCTGGAGTCATAAAAGGAGTCCGCTGCTTACAGGGATATGAAAGACACCCTGAGGTGCTGGAATTACTTCATGCAGCTGGATCAAAAGCGAAGCGCCTCAAATTGGATGGTGCGTGGACCGTTCGTTCCATAAATTGTCACAAAGAGGGAGCACGTTCTGTGGCGATTAGTCCGGACAGTCGCTGGGGATTCTCCGTTGAAGGTGAGGTGATAAGATTACCTCCTGGATTACGTGAAAAAAGAGAATGGGTGATCCGGCAGTGGGAACTGGCGACAGGTCAATGTGTCCGGGTGTTTGAAGGCCACACGAATCAAATAAATTCTATAGCCTTGAGCCCGGATGGGCGTTGGGCACTTTCAGGGAGTGATGACAAAACGCTGAGACTGTGGGAGCTGGACACGGGCAACTGTTTGCGCACGTTCGAAGGACACAGGGATTGCGTGGAGTCCGTCAGCATAAGTCCGGATGGGCGCTGGGGGCTATCAGGAAGTGACGACAAGACGCTGGGGCTGTGGGAGCTGGCCACGGGCCAGTGCGTGCGCACCTTTGAAGGACACGAAGCGACGGTGAACTCCGTCAGCATCAGCCCGGATGGACGCTGGTGCCTGTCAGGGAGCAAAGATTCTAAAAAGTTGTGGGATTTTTCTACAGGAAAACGTGTGCGAGATTTTCTGCTTGGGTCTGAGTTGGTGGATGTACCTTTTTTTGATCTCTCCTTAGCGCTCAGCCCGGACGGCCATTGGATACTTTCTCATGGTCAAGGATTATGGGAGCTAGCGACAGGAAGGTTTGTGAACCGATTTGTCTCAAATAGTTTTGTAAATCCTGCAGTGTTTAGCCCGGATGGTCGGTGGGTGTTCTCAGGAGGCGCGGACGGCAAGTTGAGCATGTGGGAGTTGGCCACAGGGCATTGTGCACGAGAGTTCGAAGGGCATAGGAAAAGGGTGAGTTCTTTGGCCATAAGCCCAAACAGCCGTTGGCTGCTTTCTGGGAGCGAGGATCTGACGTTGAAACTCTGGGAACTTGTTTGGGACTATGAATTCCCTCCCCCCGCCGATTGGGATGAGGGCGCTCGGCCTTATCTCGAATCTTTTCTCAACTTACACACTCCCTATGCTGCCGAACTCCGGCAGGAATATGCACCGTCTGAAGAGGAAATCCGGCTGGCTCTGACACACTGCGGCAAACCCTCCTGGAACGAGCACGAATTTGATGCCCTCATCCGCCGGCTGCAATACGCCGGCTACGGCTGGCTGCGGCCTGAGGGCATACAAAGAGAGCTTGAAAAGATGACCAAAGAATTGGAAGACCGTAAAGAATCGCCAAAGACAGTCGAGAAATTCTGGATTTCAAGGCTATTTGGGAAGGGGCGGAAGTAGAAAATGAAAAATTTTAAGACGGAGGAATGAAAGGGATCGAAAGACAATAATTTGCGGATTTTATTGTTTTTTTAAGGAGGTGGGATTATGTTAGATAAACGTAACGGGGACTCAAACAAAACCATAAAGCAATCTGGTCTTGAACCCGGGGCAACGCAACCTGCTAAGGCGAAGGCAGCGCCAGACCCCGAGCTGACGATCGCCTCCCCTCTTCCCCGGAAGGCGGAGGAGATCAGGGCGTCCGAGGCCGAGGTGCCGCTCGAATGGAACGTCGGCGATGTCATCCTGGACCTCTTCGAGGTCAAGGATATTCACAAGGGCGGGGGGATGGGACTGGTCTACCGGGTCTGCCACCGGGGCTGGAACATCGACCTGGCCGTCAAGAGCCCCCGGGCAGACTACTTCCAGACTGAGGAACAGAAGAACAACTTTGTCCGCGAGTGCGAGACCTGGATCAACCTGGGGCTCCATCCCCATACGGTGAGCTGTTACTACGTCCGGACGCTGGGAGGCATTCCCCGGGTTTTTGCTGAGTATGTTGAGGGGGGGAGTCTGTCGGAATGGATCAAGACGCGGAAGCTTTATGAGGGGGGGCCGGGCAAAGCGCTCGAGAGGATCATGGACATAGCGATCCAGTTTGCCTGGGGCCTGCACTATGCCCACGAGCAGGGGCTGGTGCATCAAGATGTGAAGCCGGCCAACGTGATGATGACGGCGGATGGGACGGCGAAGGTGACGGACTTCGGCTTGGCGAAGGCGCGGGGCACCGCGGGTGAAGCGCAAGTCGCAGCCGCGGCAGCAGCGGGCCGCAGCATATTGGTGAGTTTCGGCGGGATGACGCCGGCTTACTGTTCGCCAGAGCAAGCCGAGGGGAAGCTGCTGTCACGAAAGACAGATATCTGGTCGTGGGGCTTAAGCGTTCTTGAGATGTTTACGGGGGAGGTGACATGGCTTGCGGGCCAGGCAGCGGCTGAGGCGCTCGAGGGCTACCTCGAGTCCGGAGCCGGGGATGAAACCATTCCGCGGATGCCCGAGGAAATAGTCGAGGTCTTGAGGCGATGTTTCAAACGAGGGCTAGATGACAGGCTACGTGACATGCAGGAGGTTATCAAGCGGTCGAAGGAGGCTTACCTGCATGCCACGGGAGTTGAATACAGCCGTCCGGAGCCGAAGGCCGGGCAGCTGTTGGCTGACGGGCTGAACAACCAGGCTGTCTCTTTATTGGACCTCGGCAGGCATGAGGAGGCCGAAAGGCTGTTTGAGCGAGCGCTGCAGGCTGACCCCCAGCACCTGGAAGCCACCTACAACCAGAGCTTGCTTCTATGGAGGTTGGGTCGAATGACGGACGAAGTCGCAGTCGCACGGTTGGAAGAGATCCGCAAATCCCGCGGTGGTGACTGGCGCGTTGGATCCTATCTGGGGCTGGTGCATATAGAGCGTGGGGACGGGGAATCCGCTCGGAGGATCCTGGAGCAGGCTGCCGGCGAGGCGCCAGGGGAAGAAGAGATTCACCGGGCGCTGGAGGTTGTTCGCAGGGCACGAGGGGAATGGCATTCTTGGCTGCGCACCTTCGAAGGCCATACAGACGGTGTGAATTCCATCAGTGTCAGTCCAGACGGGCGGTGGGCGTTATCGGGAAGCGACGACAAGACGCTGCGGCTGTGGGAGCTGGCTACGTGCCAATGTGTTCGCACCTTCGAACAACATACAGGTGTCGTGAATTGCGTCGCCTTCAGCCCGGATGGACGGCTGGCGCTGTCGGCCAGCGAGGGAACGCTGCGGCTGTGGGAGCTGGCTACGGGGAGGTGTGTGCGCGCTTTCGAAAAACATGGCTGGTACGTGAGATCTGTCAGCATCAGTCCGGATGGGCGCTGGGCGCTATCGTCGAGCTTCGATCAGCCGCTGCGGCTATGGGAGCTGGCCACGGGGAGGTGCGTGCGCACCTTCGAAGAACATGCAGACAAAGTCAGATCTGTCAGCATCAGTCCGGATGGGCGGCTGGCGCTGTCGGGCAGCGCGGACCGGACGCTGCGGCTGTGGGAGCTGGCCACGAGCCAGTGTGTTCGCACCTTCGAAGGACACAAATGGCAGGTGATCTCCGTCTGCATCAGTCCGGATGGGCGGTGGGCGTTGTCAGGCAGCGAGGACAAGACGCTACGGCTGTGGGAGCTGGCCACGGGCCAGTGTATTCGCACCCTCGAAGGACATGCAGACAAAGTCACCTCTGTCACCTTCAGCCCAAACGGGCGCTGGGTGCTATCGGGAAGCGAGGACAAGACGTTGCGACTATGGGAGCTGGCCACGAGCCAGTGTGTTCGCACCTTCGAAGGACATGCAGACAAAGTCACCTCTGTCACCTTCAGCCCAAACGGGCGTTGGGCGCTATCGGGAAGCGACGACAATACGTTGCGGCTGTGGGAGCTGAAGCGCTGCGGTCCGCGGGCCTCTTTTGCCGTCGTGCGCCCGCAGAGTTCGGCAGAGGTGGTTCGGGCGGAGGCTGCAGTCTGCCGGGCGCAGGAGAGCGTCAGATCGGCGCTTAAGCAAGGCGACCCCTCCCGTGCTGCGGCCGAGCTTTCAAGGGCGCGACAGGTTCCCGGATACGAACGGCACGATGACTTACTGCAGCTGTGCCGGCAGATAGGGCTACACGGAAAAATCAAATGCTTGGCTGATGGATGGGAGCGCCGCACCCTTGAGGGACATACGTCTGCTGTGGCGTTTGCCGCTATCAGTCCGGATGGGCGCTGGGTACTTTCGGGGGGCTTTCCCGAAAACGCAATACGGTTCTGGGAGCTGGCCACAGGCCAGTGTGTGCGCAGCTTCGAAAGATATACATTGTGGCCCACTTGCGTCAGCATCAGTGGCGACGGGCGTTGGGCATTGTCGGGGGGCAACGACAGCCTTCTTATGGAGGACGAAAAGTTCACGTTGCGGCTATTCAGTGTGCGTACGGGCCAGTGTGTGCGCACTTTTGAAGGACATACAGGAGGCGTGGATTCCGTCTGCATCAGCCCGGATGGGCGCTGGGCGCTGTCGGGAAGTGACGACAAGACACTGCGGCTATGGGAGCTGGCCACGGGGAGGTGCCTACGTACGTTCGAAGGACACACAAAATGGGTGACCTCCATCAGCATCAGTCCGGATGGACGCTGGGCGCTGTCGGGGAGTGGTGACAGTACACTGCGGATGTGGGAGCTGGCCACGGGCCAGTGTGTGCGCACGATCGAAGGACACACAGACCGTGTGAACTCCACCAGCATCAGCCCAGATGGGCGGTGGGTGCTGTCGGGCAGCGCAGACAAAACGCTGCGGTTGTGGAAGCTGCCGACGGGGAGGTGCGTGCGCACGTTCGAAGGACACACAGACCGCGTGAAGTCCGTCAGCATCGGTCCAGATGGGCGGTGGGCGCTGTCGGGCAGCGCGGACGGGACGCTTCGACTATGGGAGCTAGCCACGGGCCGCTGCGTGCATGCGTTCGAGGGACACAGAAACGAAGTGAACTCGGTCAGCATCAGTCCGGATGGGCGGTGGGCGTTGTCAGGCAGCGAGGACAAGACGCTACGGCTGTGGGAGCTTGACTGGGAGTGCGAATTCCCTTCTCTCGCCGACTGGGATGAGGGCGCTCGGCCCTATCTCGAATCTTTTCTCAGCTTGCACACGCCCAATGCTGGCGAACTCCCGCAGGATCGTGTGCCTTCTGAAGAGGATATCCGCCTGGCTCTGACACATCGCGGCAAACCCTCCTGGAACGAGCAGGACTATGATGCTCTCATCCGCCAGCTGCAGTACGCCGGATACGGCTGGCTGCGACCAGAGGGCGTGCGCAAGAAGCTCGAAGAAATGAGCAAAAAATCGGAAGACACGTCGAGTTCGGTATCAATTTTTTCAAGACTGTTTAGGAAAAAACGCTGATGGAGCGCAAGGCAACTCAAAGACCTTCGAAAGGGACCTTAGAAAAGACCTTTCTGCAATAAAGGAGAGATGGGCATGTCGGGAAAAGTGAAACTCGAAATTGTCGAAGGACCTATGGTGGGCAAGAAGTTTGCCTTTGAGGAACACGATACTTTCCTTTTTGGCCGGATGCCTGATTGTCACGCGTGCCTGCCCGATGACCCTTTGGTGTCGCGCCACCACTTCATCATGGAGGTCAATCCCCCTGATGCGTGCCTGCGTGATTTGGGGAGTCTCAACGGGACATATGTCGACGGCGTTAAGTGCGGCGGCAGAAAACTGGATGAAAGCCCGGAGGAAGCGGCGAAGCGAAAATACCCAGAGGTTAACCTGAAGGACGGCGCTCGGATCAAGGTCGGCCGCACTGTGCTGGCCTTGCAACTTGAAGTGGCAGCGATATGTTGTGAATGCAGCCGGGGGATACCCGACGGTGATCGGGATAAATGCAAATGGATAGGCGGGACATTTATTTGTCCGGCATGCCGGCAGAAGCTTTTGGCCTCTCACGAGCCGCCCAAGGCCCCAGAACCGGCCCGGTGCCAGAAGTGCGGCAAGGATGTCTCTCAGGAGGCGGGTAAAGCTCGCCGGGGCGACTACATCTGCGAATCATGCCGCAAAAAAGCTGAGGCCGACCCTGTACGAATTCTGCTGGAGCTAATGCGCCAGGCAGGTAAAGTCGCCGGTGCCGGAGAGGCTCCTGAAATCAAAGGCTATACGATAGAGAAGAAGCTAGGAGCCGGCGGGTTCGGTGCGGTTTATCTCGCTAAGCGCAAGAAGGACGGTGAGCGCGTTGCCGTCAAGGTCATGCTATCCAAAGTTGCGGTAGATGAAGATTCCCGGCGGTTGTTTATGCGAGAAGTCGATTCGATGAAGTCTTTGCGCCACAAACACGTCGTTGCTTTGCTGGACAATGGTTCAGCCGGCGGGGCTTTCTACTTTGTCATGGAATTCTGTGCGGGGGGGAGCGTAGTGGATATAATGGGAGGTAGCGGCGGTAGGCTATCGTTGTCAGAGGGTGGGGATATTATGCTTCAGGCGCTGGAAGGGTTGAGTTATATCCATAGCAAAAACATTGTTCATCGGGATCTGAAGCCCGCCAATATCCTTCTCCAAGGCCAGAAGAATAGCTGGGTCGCAAAGATCTGCGACGTGGGCCTGGCTAAAGATTTTCAGAAGGCCGGCTTTAGCGGCATGACAATGACTGGTGCCGCCGCAGGGACTCCACCCTTTATGCCCCGAGAACAGGTGACGAACTTCAAGTATGTCAAGCCGGTTAGCGATGTGTGGAGCATGGGCGCGACCTTCTACAACATGCTAACCGGCCAATTTCCGCGGGACTTCAGAAGGGGGAGAGATCCAATGGAGATCATCTTACATGAAGACATCGTCCCAATCCGCAGCCGCGATTCGAATATCCCCAAGAAGGTGGCGACGGTTATTGAATGCGCCTTGGACGACAACGTAAAAAAACGCTATCAAGCGGCAGGTGAATTCCTCAAAGCGCTGCAAAATGCTCTTTAGTTATTTACCTGAATTTACTATAAAAAATGTACACTATAAATTGAAGCGAGTAAATATATTATTATCATTTAGTTGGATAAGGCATCAAAATTAAGGACTATCGCATAGTGTACAATTTGCTCACTATACGT
>Ga0315274_10000628_pt1 | contig 54660 bp, 93 predicted proteins | sample YL17G02_20_MG_FD_203700 | JGI IMG/M metagenome (GOLD analysis project Ga0315274, IMG submission 203700) | Sediment microbial communities from Yellowstone Lake, YNP, Wyoming, USA - YL17G02_20 | ecosystem: Environmental > Aquatic > Freshwater > Lake > Sediment | place: USA: Wyoming | collected... | reverse complement strand
TTCCTACATCCTCATGTGAGAGGCTCTGTAGGGTAAGCGGGACGTATGTTTAGTCGCTGGCAAGGACGGTAGCAAGTCCTGAAGGCTCTTACCGACCATGGGAGAATTCCGTCTGCAAAAGTCCCAGATGGAGCTGCCGTGAGGGGTTGGTTGTGTGGGACCGGTACAAGGAGAATTACGCCGGGATCAGTTCCCCCGTCTTTGGCGGTAGGGGGAGCTATGTCTTGCTTTTAATTTCACGTTCTCGCCGTCAATGCGAATTGGCGGCGAGCTGTGAGGTTACAAGCCTCAACTAATCAAATAAGGGGGTGAAGCGTGACAAATCGTGTAAACGGTCACAAGTGCCTCATTTGCGGGGTGCGGCCTAGCAATGGGCAAAGCTATTGCCGACAATGTACCTCGCAGATTGAGGCCGACAAACGGCGTAAGCAGAAGCCAAAGCCGTTTCGGTATGTAACCTATCAAGGCACTACGTTTGAGTTTCGGGCTGGTAAGAACGGAACATTCACGCCACACTATATCGGCCGCAATCCCGAAACACTGCCTCAAAAGCTGCTAATCAATCTCGATACATACGTCCCAGGCTTCACACGTGACCAGGTCAAGAAGCTCAAGCGGCTATGCTTGAGTTTTGCGAAATAATCTAAAGGGGGTGCTAAATGGCACAAGCAATCAAGCTAGAGGTCAAGAACAAGAGTCTCATCATCACCTGTCCTCTCAACGGCGGAGTGCCGTCCAAGACGGGCAAGTCATTGGTAGTAGCCACTACCAATGGCTTTGTCGAAGTCCCTAATAGCGATATTAGGGTCAACCTCAACGCCATCAAGCCACGCAGCTAATCGCTCTGCGCACTGCGGGCAAGGGCAGCCTTGTCCGCAGGGGCAGGTCGAGTAGCCTGAATTAAGCTAGACAAGGGGGTATGTCATGTCTAACTACAAAGAGGTCAAAATCATAGAGAATCCGCTCCCAACGCCGAGGTCAAAGCCTTGGAGTATGCACCTCGTCCGCATTAAGAATAGCAAGACGTGCATCGTTCTGGTCACTGGCTTCAGTGGCGGCAAGAAGGCGGGCTTCAATGTCCAGTTTGCCGACTTAGCTGCTGGCGTGAAGGAGCTGGAAGGCGGTAAAGCATGAGTGTGAAGTGCTATATCAGAGGCGGGAGCAAGGTTCGGCCTTACATTCAAGGCCGAAGGCGAAAATCAAAAGCAAGGGGGTGAACCATGCCAACAGTAGCTAGTGTAATAGAGCATCTGAAGGGCTATAAGCCAGACGAGCATATTGCGACCGCTATATGGTGCGAGGCAGATGTTATGGGGCGAGCCGACGAGCGAGGTAAGAAGATTACACGTGAGCAGGCGCAAGAGATACTCGACACCATAGACCGCAAGCAAGATTGCGAGCTGGGGATTAGCTGGGACACATTAGACTGCTACATAGACGATGAACTCGACGGCGAGACTGAATAAGGGGGTGAATTATGAAGAGATTATGGTGCGCTCATTGTCGGGCTTACACCTGGCATAGCATTTGTTGGTCGAGTGACAGGATGTTCCAGATAGGCTCCTGTCATTGCTGTGCTACACGCCGACACGTATAAAGGGGGTGATGAAAAGATGAAATACCGAGTTGATGTATCCCTTGAAGGATATATTGAGGTTGAGGCAGATTCGCAGGCTGAAGCAAGGGAACACGCAGAAGATGGCTTCTCTATTAGCGACTTCAACTGCGAAGATACAGAGGTGGGAGAAATATCACTAATTCGAGAGGCGTAACGGAAATTCGAGCTGAATCGAATAGCTTTAGTAAAGGGGGTGAAGCATGAAATATACGGTATGGGTATTTCCTCTTGTCAGGGTAAAGGTTGCAGATGTGGAAGCAACAAGCCAGGAAGAGGCCATGAAGAAAGTTGATGAAAGCACTGACTTTCATGCCTTACTGGATAGGGAAAATATAGAGTTTGCTGAGGAAATTGACTGTTTTCACGTTGACGAGGAGAATGACCCTGAATACGAGCGTAGCTGCTGGTATGACTCCGATTATAGTCCTTTATAGTCTGTGCTAATCACTCGACAATCTAAAGGCAAGCTCTATTCTTGCCTTTAGTCGTGGGGTGTTTAGCCTCAAATAATCTAATAAGGGGGTGCTCTATGAGAGCAACAACAAAGCGCCAAGCACTTCTGGAGACCTTGGGCAAGGTCAAGTCCGCAGTTGCAGCGAAGCACACTCTCCCAATAGTCCGTGCCATCCTGATTCGTGCCGGCGGTGGCCAACTAACACTCACTGGCACGAACCTGGAAGTAGCACTGACAGCAAGCTGCAAGGCCAGCGTCAGCCGGCAGGGAGCGATCGCGGTGCTTCCTCAGACGCTCGAAGCCTTCTTGAAGGCGGTGAAATCGGACAAAGTGACTCTATCCATAGTCAATGGCAAATCTCTGAGGGTAGAGGCTGGAGCCGTCACTACCATTGAGGGCTTTGAAGCGCAGGAATTCCCTGAGATTGCCGGCGTGAGGGGCAAGCCGATTGTGGTCACTGGACTCGCTAACGGCCTGAAGCAAATCACCTATGCTATGGCCGCTGATGACAGCAGGCCAGTGCTCCACGGCGTATGCTTCCATCCCAACGGTGGCAATCTGATGCTGGCTGCCGCTGACGGCCTTCGATTGGCCGAAACGAAGGTCAAGGCGAAAGGGAGCCTGGAAGAGACAGTTGTACCGGCCAAGGCGGTGCAGCTCGTACAGAAGCTCATGCCAGGCAGAGTGTCGATCCACAGAGTCAAGGAGACTCGGGAAGGGAAGCAGGACACCATCAGCTTCGTTGGTGATGGGCTGGTCCTCACTGCTATGGTAATTCAGGGCAAGTATCCCAACTATGAGCAGATCATTCCCAAAAACGGCTCTCCGGTCGTTGTGGAGAGCAAGGCACTCAAGGAAGCGCTGGACACCGTTGCCATCACCCTGCCTGACAATAATGCGGTTCGCCTAAATGCCGCTCGGGGCAAGTTAATTGTCTCGACAAAGAACACCGAAAAGGGTGAGACTGAGGCAAAGGTGCCGGCGAAGGGTAAGGCTGCGATCGCCTTCAATATACGCTTCCTCAAGGACGTACTGGCCAACACAAGTGACAAAATAACGCTGCGGATAACAAATGCCCAATCTCCAGGAGTCGTCAAGCAGAATGGGACAATTCACGTAATTATGCCAATGTTCGTAGAGCCGTGACTTAACCATCCGGGCCGAGGGCCGGACAGACTTCCGGCCCTTCCCCGGGCTGTTAAGCCTGAAGGAGTAGCAATGGATATCGACACTGAATTATTTGAGTTTTATGCAATCTGGCTCCCATTCACATATGGGCTAGACAGTGAGCCACTGTAATAAAGGGGGTGAATCATGTTGGACGTATTGTTTGTTGGCCTGGTTGTCCTGGATGGATTCTTAACACAAAAGCTATTGGCGATCGGCGCTACTGAGGCAAATCCTAATCCGTTCGTTCTCTGGAGTGTTGACCATCTATGGATCCGGGTTCTAATTGCCATTGTAATTATATTGGTGTTGAGGTTCTTCAATAAGTGGAGAGTCATCCAGGCTCTTTGTTTCATATGGCTCGGTATATGTATTTACAATGCCATAATGCTGGCCGTAGGCAATGCGGTAATACTCAGCTTGGCTATATTCGGAAACTAAGGAGGGTCGTCTATGTCAGATTTATTATTCTTTCTGAGATTCTTGAACCGCTTGAAACTCTTTACCGGGCAGACGCCAGTGAAGCGCCCCAAGAGCGATGCTCAAAAAGTCATAGAGAAAGCACTAGCGCGGTACAGGACAGAGGCGAGCAAGAAGGTAAAACAAGACCTGTGTGCCGAGTGCTGTGATAGAAGATGTGACCGAGGTGTCTACTGCAGGGCTTTTGACGAGTCAGTTCAGGAAACTGCCTGGGACATGGTTTCCAGCGAAAATAACTAGAAGGGGGATAAAGTGAAAACTGCAGCAAATCAAGCGACAATTAAGCCCGGTGACCGATTCTATACCTCGTGGGGATACGACCAGACGAATATCGACTTCTTACTGGTAATTAGCGTCACCCCTAGCGGGAAGACAGCCAAATGCCGGATGGCTGCGCCGGTCGACCTTGGCTCCGCCGGCACTGCCGATGCCCTAACTCCTGGCCAAGGTTATGGGGAAACCTTCACTATGAGAATCCAGAGCGACACTCTGCGGGGTTCGTATCCCTATTGTCCAGGCGACAAGCGCCTGGATACATTTCACAAGACACAGCTCGGGAATACGCACTATCAAACAAACCCGCAATTCGGGCATTGAAAGGGGGTGAGATTGGCTGAGCAAAAAGTTGTAAAACAGATTTCAGAAGCTATCGGCTGCCTGACAGACGCTATTGTGGTTTATCCTGGGGGCTGGGGTGATACGCTTCCAGATTGGCTGAAAAAAGCCATAACGGTCGACAGGCTTATAGAAAACGTCAGAACACTGAAGGAAGGGGAGCCGACTGCCACAGATGCAGAGGCGTGCGCTTATCTCTCTACTGCCAGCCTGTGCTTTCCGTTTGACGAGGACTGGTCACAAATCTATTTCTATGTCACTAGCCAGGTGATGTCTCGCCATAGGAAAGGGGTCGATATCCCCGGCGATATCAAGGTCGACAAACTCAATGACCAGCAGACCCACGACTTGCGCCGGCTAAAGGATTTCATCTATCGGAAGCGAGTCGAGGATAGGCAGGAAAGGGACCGGGCAGAGCGCCGGCAGCAACGGGACGAAGTGGCTGCCAGAAAGAAACGAGAACAACCGACATTAGCATTCAAATTCTAAAAGAGAGGTGACTATGGCAAAAGAGTGCAAGTTAAAAGCGGAAATAGACCCGAAGGTCCTGAAAGAGGAGCTGGAGAAGGCCCTGGATGAAGCCGAGAAGAAAGCCCATGAAAACTTGGCGATCTACAAGTTTAATAATTTCGGCTACTGGGCAAGCATTTGGGTGCATCTGAATCGGATTGGGCAGTTCCACAGACCCAATCCGTTTTCCTCTTATGTAAATCTGGCCAAAAATCTAAGAAAGGGGGTGAAAGCATGAGAATCCGATGGGACCCTGTCCAAGTGATGGAAGCTGCGGATGAGCTCGAGGGGCATGTCGCCAAAATTGTGAAGCCCCTGCAGCGCGCCTGCAAAACCGCCGAGGAAGCCAAGAATATACCTCATCTTCCCGACTATGTTAAGCAGCGCTTGACTGCAGTAATGTTTGACATTGAGCGGGTAATCGGCGGCGTCGAGCGCACTGGCTATCGCTGGGACGGTGGCAAAAGCGAATCTTACAAGTACATCACTGAAGGGTCCTTGCAGCGCGGAATTGAGTCTCTCCGCAAACAAGTGCCCGAGGACGCCCTGAAGGAAGCCAAATCGCAGCCGGCATTGCTGAAAACTGCCATGTAACGGAAATTCGAGCTGAATCGAATAGCTTTAGTAAGGGGGTGAAATTGACACAGATAGAAGCAAGCAGACTCAAGAAGTGGCGCCAGAGAAAGGCCGAGGAATACGCGAAGTCCATCCTATCAGTGCCAGAGAAAGTCAATCTCTACTCTATGATTCCATACCCGGGAGTAGTGATGATTATGGGTGATATCAGGACTGGCAAGACAGGTTGTGCCCATGAGATCGCGTATTTAATGCACAGCCGGCGGCAGCTGCCGGCCATACTGCATGTGCCCAAGGCCGATGATAAGCTAAGGAAAACTATACAGCACCTGGTACCACCCTGGATGAAGGTCACTACCAAGAGAAAGGACTGGAAGGATGGGTCCGTGGTGATATATGACGAGGCAGCGCAATCCGCACACGCCCGAAGAGCTCAAAGCGGCGATGCCGTGGAGTTGGACGACCTTCTGGCGTTCGCTGGCCAGAGGGAACAGCTTATCATATTCATAAGCCATTACTCCCGGAAACTCGACCTTAATGTCTGTACGGCTGTGCATCGTATTATCTGGAAACGGCCTACCTATGCCCATCAGCTGTGGGAGAGAGACGAGATGGCCGATTTCACAGGCAAGGCTTATGACTGGTTCAAGGCTATTGATGGCACCGTGTCCAAGAAGAAGTCATGCCTGGTACTCAATATGGAAGACTTTGGATTCTCGCAGTGCAATAATGCTCTGCCGCCCTGGTGGAGCGACCGCCTATCCCGGATCTTCAAGGAAATACAGGTAAACTCCGTAGTGTATTGAGGTGACCTATGAAGAGAGAAGAGAGAATGAGAGCAATGCACGAGAAAGGATTGACCTATGAGGATATCGGCCAAATTGAGTGTATTAGCAAACAACGAGTAGGCCAGATATTACACCCATCTAACGCGGAACCACCAATATGGCTTACCACTCGCCAGGCAGCAAAATATCTCGGGGTGCATATCAACACCCTGCGCCTGTGGGCAAATGAGGGAAGAGTAAAGTGTGCCCGCCTGGTTAATACACGCAGGGACAGAAGATTCAGCAGACAAGAGCTCAATAAATTAAGGGAATGCGAATCGGATTCTACAAAAGGGGGTGATGCTATGAAAAGCTAGACCAGGTATTTCTCAGGAAATAAATATATGTCATAAAAGGAGAGAAAAGAGAAACATGGATAGAACAGCAGTATTAGAGAAACTCGAACCTATCAGCCACGTTACCACTAGACCGGTGGAACATAATCCCGGGACCCGGGTACTGGTCGAGCCCGGGCAAGTGGTGATCAGGCCCGGCAGCGGTGCCCACCTGGTGCCCATATCCGAGGATGGCGTTAAGGCCATGACCAATTTCGTAGGGCTGCCCGGGGCGGTATCCCAGCAGCTCAGTCCTGACCTTTTCGGCAGGGTCGTTACTGAGCTCCTCGCCAGGAAAGAGCGATACAATCTTCTCCTGGATAGTGACCAGGTGAGGAACTTCGGTGATTATCGGGGGGTCCGTAATCTGCCTGTAGAAAGGGTGTTGACGTCCGTTGAGCATGGCATGCCCGACTGTGTGTATCACGAGGTAAGCATCCTCAAAAACCACTCTGTCATGCTGCAGATGGTCGGCCCTAAACAAGAGGCGATCCAGCGTGGAGACTTGATGCAAGCCGGCGCCCTTGTGTCCTTTAGCCCGATCAACACCATAAGGCCGCTGGTACAAAGTTTCGTGTTGCGGCTGGCCTGCACCAATGGCATGACCAGTAAAACGGTGCTGGCCGAGTTTACCGGCGGCCATGGAGAGGGTGATGATGTCTGGCAATGGTTCAGGCAGTCAGTCCGCGCCGCTTATCAATCCATCGGCAAGGTTGTGGAACGCTATCAAGCGATGGTCAGGGAGCGGATCCCCGCGGACCAGCGCGCCGGCATGCTTGAAGAGATCTTGCGCCAGGCTGGAATAACCGGCAAAGATGCCGAGGCTGTCCGCGCCCAGGCAATTCAGGCTCCACCGCGGAATACTTATGACCTGTTGAACCTAGTGTCCTGGGCCAGCAGCCATATCGTCAGGTCTCCCGAGAAAGTCCAGCGCGCTCTCAAGGCCGGCGCCACCTTCACTGATGCCAGTGAGCATGCCTCTGTCTGCCCCCTCTGCCACGCTAGGCGGCAGAACTAAATTATGGTAGAATTGCCTAGCGCCCTGGACTTTTATGGGTTTTCCTCCGATTACCCGTGATTTTCTCCAGGGCGTTAGGCTTCTACGGAGAAAGGAGAAACATATGGCCACTGACCAAGTTAAACATGACAAACTAAAGAAACTCTTCTGTGAAGTATTGCTCAACTATCAAGCCCAGGAGGAGTGGCAGAAAAAAGTCGACCCTGATTTTCTTGAGTGCGTGGATGCGATGATCAAGAAGTATGACCAGGAACTACCAAAAGAGCAATGTCTGCGCACCGGCGTAATGCTCGGTGCTGTATACGAGCAATGGAGGCAACGCAATAAAGGCAGCCATGCCTAAATTGGACCGCGAAAAAGGGGGAGTTGGGAAAGTTTTTCCGGCTCCCCCTTTTTTTGTGCCAAAAATCACCAGCAACCCTAAACACTATATCCAGGAGGTCAGCCTAGACAACCAATCAGTAGGCCAAGGGGTTTAATGCCCTTTGTTGGCCCTCTCACCATCAGTCTAGGGCAAAATGAAGGTGCTACCAAGGAAGCTAAAAAGGGGGTATTGACAAGCCCAACTCCAGAATGATACACTTTTTATCATGCCCAAGATAGCTGTTGATACTGGTGAGGTCTATGATGCAAACGAAGCCGCCAAGTTAATTGGGATAGGCTATGCTACGCTCTACCGATGGATAAAGGCCAATAAAATAATTGCTGTCAAGCTGGCTGGACGCACACTTATCCCAAAAAGCGAGGTCGACAGGGTAAAAGGAGCGAGAGCTTCCGTCATATCAGGACCAGAAGCTCTCAGTAGCACAGGAGGTGAACGATGAAGCCACCCGAGTTTATTCTATGGTTATCCCCTTAGAAAGTCAAGACCAATGGCTAAAAAGATTGTCCTGCCCTTTTTGCCTGACTTTGAGCAATCCATGCTCACTGGCAAAAAGACCGCTACCACCAGACCCAGGCGCTTCGGGCGTGCCGGAGACTGGTTTCCTGCTTTCGGCAAAACCTTCGTTTTAACAGAGGTCTACCGAACACCACTTACCCGGATAATTTATTTTCTCTATCAAGAGGAAGGTTTCAATAGTCCCCAGGAGTTGATAGCCTGCTGGAATAGGCTCCATCCAGATATCAAGTATGAGGACCAGCGCGACAGACCTGTTTATGTCCATCAGTTTCAGCCGGCGCAGAAACAATCAATAAGACAGGAGATGCCACAGAATGCCTAAGAGCTACCTTAAATCTAAAGGGAAAGACCTTGGTCCTCTTACCCCTATCCAGCTACAGAATCGCAAAAGGCGCCGCATGCTGATGAGGCGCATGCGCGGCTTGGAAACACCGAGAGGGGCCACACAACGCTGGCCTTCTACAGGCGAACCAGTCTTCAAACCTATGCCGCGGCCTGCGATCTCTAGTTTTAGCGACCATGCCCTTGGAGCCCTTATGTCACTTTTCGCGCTCCTTCCCGGGATGCGCAGAAGAAGGAAAGAAGCCCAATTAGCAGAGGAACAGCGGTCACAGTCAATGAAAGCGAAAGGAAGGTGAATCTGAGCAGGCATGATTAAAGGGCTTTGGAGCTGGATAAAGTCTACCCTGGCCAGATTATCCCGCAGGTCGGCCAAGTCAGAAACTCTTAATGTTCCGACAGACCTCGACCAGAAACTGGGGCAGAGGATCCAGAAAAGGAAGGAGCGGCGAGGAAGACTAATTGATACTCGAGGATTTGGACCACGGATGCCGAAATCCCAGCCCTGTCCTTCTTGCCGTCTAAGGTCAAAAAGGATACGGAAGACAGCAGGAGGTGCCCATTACTACTGCAAGCGATGCCAACAAGGATTTTTTATCAGAGCAAGATAGGGAGGTGTAAATGTCAACGGAGTCAAAGGAGTGCAAGTACAGTGATATTCTCGTATCACCACAGGAGCTCAAGTTCGTTGTTGAGGAGGGCAGCCAGTTTATTCCGCCATATCAACCCATACGGCTGGAGAAGATTACCAATTATTTAACACCAAGCTGGGTCGCCGTCGCCGATGCTAATTGGATTTCCTATACCCCCAAGTCATCAGATGCTGTCCCCATACAGGTCCGCGTCGGTGTGAAGTCAGTTGGAATGGGTGTCGGCCTATATCAGGGCAACCTTATTCTAAACTCGCCCACAGGTGTGGTAATCTGGCCCTCCCCAACCGTGTCTATCACGTTAGAGGTAAAGGCAAAAGAACCACCAGTGCCGGAGCCCGAGCCCGAGCCACCAGTCGAGCCACCAGTCGAGCCACCGGCCGAGCCACCGGCCGAGCCGCCAGTCGAGCCACCGGCCGAGCCGCCAACCGAGCCGCCAGTCGAGCCGCCGGCGGAGCCGCCAGGGTCATGGTGGTCCCGTTTCTTGAAATGGCTACTCGGCCTGTTTGGAGGAGCATAGCAATGGCAACCCATATCATAGAAGTAGATAGTCAGATATTTAGAAACCCTATGGCTGCCGAGCTAACAAATAACCGAATCAAGGCCAGGCAGAAAAGAAGGATTACCTACGATTGCATGAGTGCTATTGTCAAGGGATCTGCTGTTCTTTGTAAAGAAGGGCACAAGTTTTTACAGATAGGCCGGAAGCCAAAGCGAAATGGCCTGAGCCTGCTTTCTGTTCTCAGTGGCAGGTCCAGTAGCATATGTCAGAATTGCCGGGACTTTGACGAAGAGACGACTGAGTAAGGAAGGAGATATTATGTCACAACAAGGCACAGAATTATTAAGCCCAGGAGAGACACAGCTAGAAAGCCGCGCCGTACTACCACAGACAAGTCAAGGACTGGTCAGGCTGAGCGATATCGATATTGCTATAACCAGAGAAACTATTGAGCAAGCGGAGAAGTTGGTCTTCACTATTCTGGAGCCAGAAATCGATTGGGGTCTGCATCCCGGTACTGACTCTATGGCGCTCAAAGATAGCGGTGGCTCCAAAATCGCCAATGGCTTCAACTGCTATCCCGAGCATACGGTTCTTCATCTAACAGAGAATGATGAGCTCATTTCCTATCTCATTCAGGCAAAGCTCATACATCGCAAGTCAGGCGCAGTTGTAGGGAGCGGAGTCGGCTCATGCTCTACGATGGAGGCCAAGTACGCATACCGCTGGGTCAGGGATCCAGAAGAGTACGGATTCGATAAAAAAACCCTTAAATACAACAGTCAGAAAAAGAAGTATAGAATACCAAACCCCGAAATAGAGGACCTTGGCAACACCATTCTTAAAATGGCCAGCAAGCGAGCTGAGATCGACGCCGCCCAAAGCCTGCCTGGAGTGAGTAGTGGGCTCAAAAAGCTATTCTTGGGGAAGGTTCGGGAGGAACCTAGATGGGCAACATTCTGGACAGAGGTGACCGCTCTTGGTCTAGAGGAACACCAGGTCCACGACCTGTTGAAGGTCAAATCGATGAGGGACTGGCTATCCAAAGGCAAGAGCCTGAATGAAGCCGTTGAGATTCTAGCACAAATGGCAGGGCAGAAGGTCCGCACACAGGCGCAACCGCCACAGACCACAGACGAGCTTGAAATTCCACAGGTCAGTGACGCCATCCTAAAAGGCTGGCAGATCGCCAGAAGCGGCATACAGGAGCTGCAGATTACTGACAATCAAATTCGTAAGTGGTTCGCTCATTACAAGCTGGAAGTCGGTTTAGCGGATTTTGCCAAAGTCCTTCCTCGAGCAGATATAACGAGTGATATGGTCAGTAACTTCGTGTCCATGCTTGACGCATATAAGGAGCAGAAGGCTACGGTGAAAAGCAAAGAGGAAATACTTGACTAGAAGAAGGGCAGGAGATGGCTAGACCCCAAAGCGATAAAGTCGATTATTTCAGCCATGACTGTGATGCGGCTGGCGGCAAGACCCTCACTATAATGAGGGGCCAGTTTGGATTAGCGGGTGCTGGCTTTTGGTGGAGTCTACTTGAAGGGCTGGGCACTTCGCCAGGACATTTTTATGATGGCCGGGACTCGACGGATTTAGAGTTTCTGTTACGGAAACTCGGCACTGACCTAGTTTCTGGGACAGAAATGCTGGATAAGCTGGCATTTCTGGGGGCGATTGATAAAATTCTATGGCAGCACAGGGTGATTTGGTCTCAGAATTTCGTGGACCGGTTGGCCGATGTTTATGACAAAAGGAAACGACCATTACCCCAAAAACCATGTTTCTGTGACGGAAACTGCAGGCACGCCATCGTAGAGGTTGATATTTCTGGGACAGAAAACCCAATTCCCGTGACAGAAATGCCACAAAGTATAGTAAAGTATAGTATAGTAAATAATATACACCCTAAAGGGTGCCCGCGTAAGACGCGGCCCACCAATAACAAAAAAGATATCACTGTCAAAGAAATTTTCACTCAAATGCACGAGTATTTCGGATTCCCGGAGAAAATAAGTCAGGACCCTATTCCGAGCTATGGCAAAGAGGGGCAGGCCGTAAAACGTATGTTGACCCGGGGCTTTACCCGCGAGGCGATAGTGGAGTGCTGGAAAGGCAAGGTATCGCAGCGTGGCGGGGAATTTATAAGCATGACTTGGGTTAACGAGGATATTGGCAAGCCCGAAAAACAAAAACAAGGTGTGAAGCGGCTTTCGACCGCGGAGGAGATCGCCGCCAGCATCAGGAAGGTGAGATCATAATGTGGAAGCAAGTAATACCAGGCGTATTTGAAGGTGTGCCTGGGGAGGGTGACGAGGAGCTCGACCGGCGTATCAGGATGTCGAACATGCCGGTGGAGACAATCAAGACGCATCGTTTTGAGACATGGAAACACAGAGGAAAGGAGAAATGGTGGGCAGACCTGCAGCGCTATGCCGAGTGTAAATACACACATCCGTTTGTGACGCTCCTGGGCACTGTGGGTATCGGCAAAACTCACATTGCCCTGTCTATGGGCTGGTCGTGGGTCGGCTGTGGTAAGGGTGTTCTCTATTACCACGTTGAGGACCTGCTTGACGCCCTTCGGTCAGGGTATTCCAGCTGGCAGAGAGGTGACCCGGAGGGCTACTCGATGATATTGCACTTTGCTCAGAATGTGGGCTTACTCATCCTTGACGACCTCGGCGCCCAGGACGAGAAAGTGTGGGCCACCACCAAACTGGACCAGATCATCGATTCCCGGTATATCCACCAAAAGCCACTCATAGTGACTACGAATATGGCGTTGGATAAGCTGCCTGAGAGGATTGCCGATAGGCTATCCGAGGGCATGCTTGTTGAACTAGCCGGTGAGAGCTACAGGACAAAAAAGCCAACGGCAAAATGAACTGGCTCGTAAAGTGCTGCAGATCTGTGGCGGTTGTCCCCATGGGCAGAGCAGAGGCAGGGGTCTGGCTTGTAATCAATATCCAGGCAGATGCCATAGCAAGCGGCTGAAGTCCTTGCTAAAAGCACGGGAAGATGGGAGCGCCAAGCAAAGGCCGCCGAAAGAAATGTAGGATGTGCGGCCAGTTCTTCCTGGTTTCGCATGATCGCTATACTGTCTGTGATAAGTGCGCGAACAAGTTACCTAAATGCGTGAACTGTCGTATAGTAATGGCGTCGGAGTATGGCTATATGGAGAGCTTTGCTATGAAGGTCGGCAAGAGGTCAATATGCTGGTGGTGTAAGAACCTACTGCAGGAGAGAGGCTACCTCTGCCCGACGGAAAAGCAGTATTTATTGCCTTCTGGCAAGGTCACGCATGTTGCTCCGTGAAGATGATAACATTTAGGGCTTCTCGAGCTCCCCTCCTTTATGGCTTAGTAGAGAATTGTATCCAATCTTCGCGGTTTGCTGTTGTACCACCCGAACAATGGGCCTCGTAGAGCCTGCCCGGTATTAAGTTGGGAATGAGCCAGTAGGCACAGTAAGCCGAGGCTGTGCGCCACAATCCGTCTAAATCCTGCACAAAGGGGGGCAGTGGCGGGGTTTTCAGGTCATACTCCCATAGCTTACACGTGCCATACTGCATATATCTGAGAATGACGTAATCGGAACCTACCTCATGAACGTACAGGTCTACTTTGTCAGGGTCACTACTACCGAGGTGCATACCAGCTCGGAAATTAAGACGCCGTGTTAGCGGCTCCTCTGTCCAGTCTCCCATTAGCCACACTGCACTGGCATATTCCGTATAGTCGTTACCATGAAATTTCTGCGAATGATATTCAATCGTCTGGCCAGGGTTGATAGTGATTACCTGGTTCCTATGTGGCGGGGGAGTAGTAGTGCCCATCCACTCTTCCCAATAATAGGCTATGATCTCACGTGTTACTGCCACAGGGCCGTCATTTCTGACCCTGGCATGAATATAATTGTCAGCGGCAGTGGGAGGGATGTAATTACTGGTCAGGAACATATCATAGACAGACAGTAATACTTGCTCCGGCAAGGGAGTTAATTGGACGTTTAATTGTCTTTGTTCTCCTGCTTGTAGGATTATTGACATATTACTCTCCTTTTAATATGGAACGCATTTCCCATTTACACAGCGAAACCAGTCTGGACAATCTGAATCAACCTGACATTCTGGTGGAACGCATTTCCCGTCTACACAGCGAAACCAGTCCGGGCAATCTGAATCAACTTGGCATTCAGCACTAGGTGTGAGTGCAATATTCATCCGTCTTTGTTCTCCAGGTGCAAGTTGTATTGTCATAATTGTCTCCCTAAACCGTCAATGGCTCATAGCCAGGCGCGGTAAAGGTGACCGTGTAAGTCCCTGGCGGGATATTTATTATGGTGTATTCACCACCCGAGTCAGTTTTCCTTGCATACCCTCCGCAGTCCACATTGACGTTTGGTATACCTACATGAGTCTCAGCATCAGTCACCAGCCCGTAAAGGATAGCTTTGTCGGGGTCAATCGGTGGCTTCCTGGTTAAGAGGTACACAGCAAGGCCACCAATACCAAGGCCGACAAAAATGATTATAGGTAAAGCCTTCTCTCTTTCTTCCTCTTGCTTCGTTTTAGCCGGCATTGTTCACCTCCTAGAAAGTATAGGGTTCATAGCCAGCAGCTGTAACCTGCCCGCTATAAGTACCAGGCACGATATTCAGGATCTGATAATAACCCTGGCTGTTAGTTGTGGCAGCATAGCCACCACTCAGCTGAACTAGAGCGCCAACTATAGGAGACCCGGTCTCACCATCCGTGACATACCCAAATAAGCTGGCATTAGGAATGACTGTTCCCGTCAGGAGTACATTTAGCTGTCTTTCTTCTCCGGCACTTAATGTTATTGGCATCATCCCTCCTTATAGAGTTCCTTCACATTGATACAGCCAACGCTCGGCTTATCATTCTTCTGTATCTCGTCCAGGTTGTCTTTGATTGCCCGGTTCACTTTACGCATATCAAAACCAGAATGGTCAAGTAGCATATCCACTTTTGTTTCGACCACTGCTTGCCGCTCAGTTATCTTAGCGCATTGACTATGGGTGTTGTCTGACTGGCTTTTTAAGTCCTTGCGAAGGTCACGCAGAGCGTTCACAAAGAGTCCTATGGCAACTGTTACTATTCCGCTCAAGACGACAACTGCTGGGTCCATAATTATCTCCTTAATACCATCGTATTGAAAGTATACCACACGCATGTAGTATTACGATGGCTGCAAAGCAAATGATTTTTACAACAAAGCTGTCCCACCAGTCGAGATCACCCTGGGGCTTGTAATCAGCCTGCCGCAGTTTCTCATTCTGGTCGTTCCACCTCTCCCAGCGGTCAAAAATCATTAAGAAGATTATGCCGGCCGGGAAGAACTGCCAGGCGGCCAAGGCACAGAATATGCCGTAGAGCCAGTGTGCCACCACGGTGTTTTTCCTGAGCCTGAGCCATTGGGCGGCTGCTTCTATAGTTGGCTTTTTCTTCTCACTCATTATCCAATCCTAACGCGTCTATGACATTGGAGATCTTGTTCACTATTGCTATGGAATCGCTGCCGGCAAAGAGTAGCCCTATGACCTCGTTCTTCTCATTGAGTACCACGCTGCCGGAGTCTCCACCCTGGGCGATTGCAGTTGTAAGAATCTGATCCTCAAATACTGCCACCTTGTTCTCACCGTAACCTACACTGACGATGCCATCCAAGCCGATGATAGTACCCTGGTTCAGCCCGGTGGTACGCCCGGATTTCTTTACCGCTTGTCCCACCTCGAGCTCGCCCGTATTGAAGCCCGCCGGCTTTCCTATTTCCAGTATCTCCTCTGAGATATCCCCCTCGACCAGCGGCCTTGCGATCGCACAGTCGACCTTATTTGCCTCGGACGAATACGTGCTGACCCGGGACTTTCTGTGCAGTAGCTTGGCGAGTCCGTTGAAGCACCATGCGTAGATTTTAGTTATCGGGCAGGTGCTTTCATCACCGTTGAAGTTGATCTTGGCGAAGGCGGCCAGGTTACCGATCGCATCGGCATTCGTGCCACCGTCGTATGAGCCAGGTTGTAAGATTGGGTCATATATCTCGGCATCATTTGAATTGGCCAGAACATGGTTGTTGCTCAGAATATGAGCTACACCTGCCTTTTTTACGACCATTCCCAATGTACCAGCCGTTATGCGGAAATGACCGACGCTGCAGCCTCCCGGGGCGGGCCTTAATTTGGATTTTCTATCAACCATTTTCACCTCCAATCAATTCAAGTTGTAGCTGTTTCTCCAATTCTCTTATATGCCATTTTAGCAGTCTGATTTCTTTGCGTAGGGCGCAGTATCCACAGGCTGCATGTGTTTGGGGGCTTACTAGCATTAAGTTCTCTATAGAATTATTCTGTCTATTGCCGTCAATATGATGGACATGCTCAAAAGGGAGAAGCCTCCTGCTAAGTGCTTGCTCCATGACGTATCGATGTTCCTGCATAAAACTTTGACCTGTTCCAGTATAAGCCCTACCAACCCAAACCCATCTATAGCCATCCTTGCTTACCAATGCTTCCTTATGCTCTCGCTTAATATGTATTCCCAAGTGTTTGTCCCGATTCTTTTGTTTGGCTTCTTCGGTGTGTTTATGGCCATAGAAGGGATTATTGATACCTGATACTTTGCCCTTTATGAATTCCCCAGCTGGATAACTATGCTTCCCCTTGTTTCTTTCAGACAATAAGCACTTCGCTGGTGCAGAATGGTGGTGCCCCTTAAAGGCTTGATTGCCTATTGCCCATCTCCCTTTATCGTCTCTTATGATGGCCATTACTACCTCGTATTGAAGCCAAGAGCGCGGATCTCCCCTACCTCGATAACATCGGTTTCAACACCATCTATAGATTGAGGAACCAGATTGTCCAGGCCCAACTGAGCTGCTGCCTTTGTCCTGGGTATGATCTTCTTTTTCACGCCGACAATAATGGCGTCCCTATCAGTTTTCACTCCGTCGACTGTCTTTTTCCCTCGAGCGACGAGGACTACATTTTTCTTCTTGAGTAAATCTTTTTGGTTCACTTTGTTTTCCTCCGTATCTCTTCAATTCTTGCTGCCTGGATATCCTTGAAGAGCCAGACAAGGGCGCCTGCTACGATAGGGGCAAACACGTCAAGGGGGATCATCCCCATCCCGAAGAATACGACGAGCGCCACCGCAAACAGAGCTGCAATTCCTATCTGTATTCTCTCTTTCATATCACCTCATTTATTTCTTGAGAAATAATCGGGCAGGACCCCCAATTCAGCTCAAGGCCAAGAGCAATATGGGACGGGAAAGGAGTGTGGGGATGAAAACCTTTTGCAGGGCAGAAGGAAAAGACCCCGGCCTTTTCTGCCTTTCGGCAGATTTCCCGCTCCGTATCGGAGATTGGCCCTGCCCGTTGTCATTTTTTCTCACTGCTTAATTTTCTAGCTAATGGTGGTCCTACTACCACAATGACAGCAATAACCGCTCCAGCAAGCAGTACATGGGGTAGCCAGTTTGGTATGTCCACTGTCTTCTCTGGTATCGGAGCCCCAGGGTGCTCATACTCCATGTGCGCCACAAGGGTTTCGTAGTTTTCATACTTTACCCCACATATTGGGCACTGAAACTCAGTAGGTTTGAATCGCTTATAAAGAAGAACAGCAGCTACGATTGCCACTGCTATAATTGCAATAGCCCAGGGATTCGCCAGAATAACGGCTAGAATTGTTATCACGGCAGCAATTATCGCAGCGATAACTGGGCTGTTCTCATGGCTGATGTACTGTATTTTTAGCTGGTTTGATCCTCTTATCGCTTCCACATAGCGAATTTCTACTAGAGGATGCTCAATAGAAAATTCACGCACAAACCGCGATACTGCAGCTGAATATTCCTGGTTCGTTGGCTCTCTAGGGGCAAAAGCCAGCTCAACTAGAAATTCTCCCCATTGCCCATCAAAAGTCCTAGTTGTGTCTGCATCAACCGCGACTCTATCCGTTTCCGGTAAAGGCGTTCCCCAAGTACAAATGGTGCTCATTTCTTACCTCCTTTTGCTGCTATTATCACTGCCAGAACTACGAGTCCGATTCCACCATATATTGCTACTTTCATCCAGGGTATCCCATCATCACTGGGATGAGCCGATTGAATGTGTGCATTCAACTCATCCTGTGTCAGGAATATCTCTCCGCAGTATGGACAAGTGTACCAGCCACCATCACCAGTGGAAACTGTTATCGTGATACTTGAGCTATAGCAGCTCTTGTGCACGATGGTTTGACCAGGGTAGTACGCTTTGAATATATAATCCCCCTCTAAAGATGGCAGCGTTATAGCCATTGCAAACTTTCCGTAATTGTCAGTAATGGTAGTAGCCACTTCAAGAGAGTCACAGTATAGTTTTATTGGTGCCCCAGCAGGTGCATTTCTCCATCCACCAAGTTCGTCTGTCTGTAGCGTGCCGGAGAATATAACCGAGTCCATCGGCGCATAAGGTGACTTAATTGGACTCACCTTGAAATTAACTATCCTCGTATTCCAGCTTCCAACATGCGGCTCTGCGAACACTGCTGTGAATACTTCACCGCTCCTCAGATTTGAGAAAGTGTAAGTGCTGGAAACATCGTATTTCACGCCATTGCGTTTATAGTAATCAAAATACCATAAACCAATAGGCTCAGGCTCTGCCCTGATTAGCAATGATTGCCCTTCAAAATATGGCCCGAGCTCTGGATATATTTCTCCCTCACCTTCTACCAGAAAGGTTGGGTAGATAAATTGTCCACAGATAATTGAGATGGGAACCGTTTGGTACACAGCTCCATCTATATAGAGCTTGAGTTCTGCATCATACGAACCTGCCGCCAAGCTAAAGCTCGGCATTTCTGAAAAAAATCCCGCGCCTGGAGTAAGCTGTTTGCTTGTTCCCTGAATTGAAGTGCCAGCTATAGAAAGAACGCTGTGAAAGTTAGAGGTTGTGGTGCCATTGTTCGATATAACCCACGAAGTCCAGATAGCCTTGACTGGAGGCCAGCCAGTGTTCGCCCTATCAAAAAATACGGTCTGCCATTGGCTTAACCCTGACCACCAAACAATACCAGTTAAGAATTCGCCACTTTTAGCCATTTTCTCCTCCTTACATTGCTCCTTTTAATGCCACGGACTCACAATATAGGCATCGATCACGCCATCGGCAGCAGCCAATGCTTCAAGAGCTCGGGCAAAGATTGGGTCAGTAGCAGCTGTGGCTTTTCTTGCTCTGACCCCATTTTCGGTTATCAGGAAGTCGCCAATGACTATGTTGCCACCACCCACGTTTGTGGCCTTGAGAGCAGTAGTCTTACCTTTGACTTGAACAAAACCCCAGGCGTTGTCGTTAATAGTTTCGGCGACCATACCGTAGACCTGGCGCTCACCGTCAGCTGTCGGGGCGGTCACTTCATTACCCGCAGCCACCGATTTAAGGCTTACAACGTCGCCGACAGCACGAGCTCCACCCGAGGTATTCTTGACATAAGAGTATTCTTTGATATCCGTTATTTGAATTCCCTTATTATCCGTGCCTACGGTTGTCAAGGTGCCAACATTACGGAAATTGGCAGTATCCCCGCTGTCATACAAATCATTGTCGCTGATTACACATCTGTCACAAGAACTGTGGCTTATATTAATGCCATATTGGTGGTGGTTCGTGAGAGCACCTCTCCTAATTATGTTCTCCGCAATTTTACAGTCGTCGCAGTCATAAAGGGATATTCCGGAGTAAGAATTGTCTGTTTCTTGAGAGTTCTCAAATATAATATTGTTTAAGAAGCTGCAATTATTGCTCGATGAGGCGTAAATCCCGTCTCTTCGATTGCCACGAATAATGTTATTGCTGATAATTGAATTAGGAGCTTCATCCATTTCCACACCCCATTTACCGCCAATAATGTGGTTGCCATCAAGAATGGCTCTGTCCGAGTTGTTATCCAGGAGGATGCAGGTAAGCCCAGTAAGATTGCCATTAAAAGAGCTACCTATAATAGCTGAGTCGGTAGAGCCTAAGCTATCAATTCCATAACCGGAATTGAAATCAATTAGACTGTCAAAACTTGAGAAGTATGAACAGTTGAAGATATAGGCTCCCTCGCTACTATTAACGATGGTGCTCTCGTCAAACTTCAAATATGTGCAATACTGCAGATTGAGAGCCCTGGTAGAGCAGCCGCTGATGTGGCAACCTATAATGCGGTCTCTGTCGCTATAGTCAATCCTTATAGCTTGTGAGCAATCCTGTAGCCAACAATTCAAGATTTTGCTGTCATCTACATAAGACCACACTATTAAATTAGTAATACTAGAACCTCCTGCATTTCCATCGATGCACAAATCAGCAATGACTATCCCAACTTTCTCTGTGCCAGGGCCACCGGTTGCTGTAATACCAGACGCGAGACCACCGCTACTTGTTAGAATGGTACTCCTACCAGCCCCCTTCAATGTCTGGTAACTATCAAGGACAAGGCTGACTCCAATATAATAAGCGCCGTCAAGCAGTTTTACCTCTCCGCCAGTAGCCGGGAGGGCGTCCAGAGCAGCCTGGATCTCCACGTGGTCATTGACTCCATCGCAAACATAGTCCGCCATGGCCTTGTCTTGGACCATACTGTCGGATGCAGCCACCACGAAGGTCGCTGTTCTTACTCTTCTCTCTCCTATTTCTGGCATTTTACTCCTTCAATCTAATATTCTTTATGCGCTTGCCACCTCTATGCTCATTTCTGGCACTCCGATGCCTGTGGAGTCTGCCGCAATCATAATATACAGGGCACTGGCATTGAATATCTGCACCAGCCCGGTTTTTATCAAATTGTGGATGTCTCCATCGTTGGCTAGTTTTACTCTGCCCTGCCACAGGGGGCGGAGTACCATGACGTTGAGCGTTCCCACAGTCGCCACGGTGATCCGGACCCTGTCGATTCTTTGAATTCCCACATCCCCGGCAGCCAGCGGTATCCTTGTGCAGCGACCGAGAGTAAGACCCGCCGGAGTCGCATACACCCCTGTGTCCCCCGCATTCCCATCCTGGTCTAAATAGTTGACCTGGACAGACGGCTGCCCGGTAAATGCAGTAACATGCTCAATCCAGAGCTCGAGATTCTTGAAGTCAGTTCCGCCCGGGACACGGCTCGAGTAACTCGGCTGGGAGGCGAGAGTTATATCCGCACCGAAAGAATAAGCTCCAGCAGCAAAAAGCCTGTCGAAAAGGAGTAGCCTGCAAGCGACGGTATTGGCAAACTCTATCTTGGAGAGATGGACCGAGCCGCTGGGGGCGCCAATGATGGGGTATCCGGCCACGGCGTCAGTTGGTACTAGGCCGTTGGCAGTATTGCCGATTGCTAAGACGCCGGCTCCAGGGTTGCCGGCAATATCGAAGATTGTAAAAGGGATGGCCGCGGCAACTGTTCTTGAGCCTAGCTTCACGTAAACCAGGTTTTCCTTTAGCGCCGCAAGATATTCATTCAAAGTTGCTATACTCATAATTCACCTCCTAGAGAACCCAAAAAAAACCTGATTCTCCAGTGTCTCCTTTCGGCCCCTGGTCGCCAGTATCTCCCTTGTCACCTTTATCCCCTTTCGCTCCAGGGGCGCCATCAAAGTAATCCACTCCCTTAATCGGAGTGTAGCCGTCATCACCGGGAAGTCCTTGCGGGCCGGGTGGCCCTTCGGTGCCTTCTACCAGTTTACTATCTTGCCCATCGTGGCTATGCCCGGCTACAGGGTCAAACTCAATATCGGTCTCGAGGATACCCTCACTGACATTGCCATTGCCCGGTGTTTTTGTTGAAAGTTTGTATTGTTTCTTGTCAACCATATCTATAGCCCGGTATAGTAGATATAGTATTTACCAGCTAGTGCGGCGGCATTAGCCACTAAAATCTGCCCCGTTACCCAATCGTTAGCCCCCCCGTTGGCGGCTAACTTCTGCTTTGACTTGCCGTTGACTCCAGGGTTATCAAGGTTATCGTAGAGCCCAGCGGTATTCAGGTCCATGCCATCAACAAGGTTATCGCTGTGCGTTGTAGCATCGGCAGCGATGCCGACATCCAGCACCGATAAGGCTGTCCCGCCAGGCGTGGTCACATCTATTATCACCCTAGTGACTAGCACGGCGGTGGGGTAAGGGTTTTGCCAGGCAAAAGCAAAGGCATTGGCATTACCAGGGACTAGAGCGCCTTCGGCTATCATCTCCTCGCCAGAGGCAATACAACCTCGGTTCCCCTTTTTTACCGTGCCTGTACCTGCATCATTGAATGGTGCTGTCCCAAAACCATCATTATAGAGGTCATTATTAGTAACCAAGTTGCCATCACAAGTGGCCGCGCTTATATTTATCCCATATGCGGGTTTGTTGGCTAAGGAACCAGCGCGGCAGGTATTGCCCTGAATATTGTTATGGTTGGCATCGTCTAAAAGATATATATCGTCATAGGTGTTGGTACTACCTTGGGAATTTTCAGTGCAAATATTGTCTGCGATAAGATTATCATTGCTAGTCTCTATTTGAATCCCCGCACGGTTATTTCCCTGGCAACAGTTACTTGAGACAAGATTGTTATTGCTCAATAAAGACACATAGATGCCCCTTTTACCGTTACCCTGACAGGTATTCCCAGAGATAATATTATTAAGACTGTGGTTATCAACATAAATTCCGTCATCGTCATTACCTTGACATACATTATCTTGAATTACATTGTTATTGCTCCTCTCTAAATATATTGCCTCATTGTAATTTCCTTGACCGATATTTTCGTCTATAACATTAAAGTCACAATGAGCAATCCAGATTCCCGCAGACCCGCTATCTAATAGCCAACAGTGTGATACGACACTATAGTCCACATAGGTAAGGAAGATTCCAGAGTTAGTGGCTACACCTCCAGCGTCGCAGTCAATGCAGAGGTCGGCAATAAGAATTCCTACTTTTTCCGTTCCTGAGCCACCAGTTGCTGTAATAATATCAAACCAGCCAGCCGTTGTGGTAGTTAGGATGGTACTCCTCCCACATCCTCTCAGGGTCTGGTAAGAATCAAGGACAAGGCTCACCTCAATGCGATAAGTCCCATCAAGCAGCTTTACTTCCCCTCCAGTCGCAGGGAGGGCATCTAAGGCAGCCTGAATTTCCACATGGTCATTAACTCCGTCGCAAACATAGTCCGCCATGGCCTTGTCTTGGACCATACTGTCGGATGCAGCCACCACGAAGGTCGCTGTTCTTACTCTTCTCTCTCCTATTTCTGGCATTTTTACTCCATTACCTGTCTGATTATATTGTAGGGAATGCTTCTAGCCGCACCTTCATCTGCCGCTTCCTGGTAAGTGACCTTAAAGTGCTGATTGGTGACTATATCCCCCCGGGAAAAGACTTTCTCAGCTCCTCCGACATTGAAGGCTTCCTGGATCCAGATGCGGTAGTTAGCTCCATCGACCTTTCGCTGTAGCCTGACTGTGCCGTTCTGTGTCATTGCGTTCAGGTCCAGCTCCAGTGAAATGCGTCTCCTCACCACAGTGGCGTCCTCATAGACCGTCTGCTCTCCTCCAGCGTCAAGATAACTGTATGGTCCAGTCGCCTCAGTGGTAGCAAAAATGGCGGCTAAGTCGTCCTGTAGTGTATTGCCGGCAAGTATCTGGGAGTTCTCGGAATGACTCGCCCAGGTGTTGTTAGTGCCGGCATCGGTGGGTCCGACACACAACCTTGACTGAGAGCACTTATCAAAGATGTTCTCGTCAGCTCCAGCCACGCACTCATATCCGGCAGCAGTGCAGCCCACAGTGGTGCAGCGCTTGAAGACGTTGTTGTGAGCGTTTGTATGAGATAAGTAAAAGCCCCTGCTGGCTGGTGACCCATGGCAGGCACAGTCGATATAGTAACCACTATCCTCGCTGATATCGAATCCACTCGTGGCTGTCTCGTTAGTCCGGCAGTCTATCAGTAGCGGATGTGCGCTGTTCATGTCGAAGCCAACGGTGCAGTTATAAGCCCTGATATTCTTCCCATTAAACCAGTTGCCATTGACAGCCATACCTATCTGTCCATTGGTCTCGATTACGCCGCCTTCCCAGTAGACGAGGTCAGAGGCTATTGCTACTACCGTGCCAGGGACCGTATTTACGATGTAAACACCGGGCTCGCAGATAATCTGCAAGCCATTTTTGCCAGCGGGTATAGAAACGGCCTCGTCGTAGGTATCCCGGGCAATATGAATCAGGTCCCCATGGCCGGCTAAACCGATAGCGGTATTGATGCTATGCACCGGATGGTCGCGGGATAGGCCATTATAGTTATTATTGCCGTTGGTCGAATCTACATAAAATATCCTCCGAGGCTTCGTTCCGATGTTGCTACGGAGCGCATTGACCGCCTCTCTTAATCTTCCGATATCGTCAATTCCTGGCATAGCTCCTCCTTTTCGTGTTCCGAGTTGTGGAATGATAGTATAAGTTCTTTCAGACTATTGGTATGAGTTAACTGAGATTCCCAAATGACAAGTGTTTCAAATCCATATTGGCTAAATATATCCTTCCTCTCTTGGGGGTTTTCATTCCTATGCCAATAATTACCAAATAGTTCAATAATCTTTTTCTGTCCATTAGTATTTACGTAATCAGGACATTTCCCACCTAAAATAAACTCACCGTCTCCGACATATTTATATGGTAAGCCCAATTGAAGTATAAATTCTTCAAGCCATAGTTCTTTTTGGTTTGGCCTAGTCTTACGTGCCTTCATTTGCTTGCGTACAAATTCACAGTCTAGCCATCTTGCTTTGGCACTCGCTCTTAATTTATCTGTAACTTCCTTGCTACGATGTTTGCCCCAGCCGTGATTTAATTCACCACGAATGGATAGCCTTGGTCCTACACTATTTCTATTGCCTAGTTGAGCCCGCCCCATATTCCTTGTTTCTTCATAGGGTCGTTTTCTTCCAAACAATGAACTGTTTTCACCAGAAAGATTTGTATGCTGCCATTGGCCCATACATTTTCTCGAACAAAAAACATGGCTTAAGATAGTGCTATTAGTACGAATGAGCTCCTTCCCACAATTATCGCAATGTGTAGTAACACGATTTCTATAGCCCATATAATTTCTTTGCACCTTACTCGCAAATCTTTTTGGTCAAAGTCATAGGAACCAGTGCCTCTCCATGTTCCAGAGCTCGAGCCACTCCCACGGCTCCAAATACCTGCCCCATATCCTCGGATTCCAGATCTGGCCATCCCAGGGGCTGGTAACCTCATTGTCCAAAATACCGATATGCAGCTCCCGGTTTGCTGTCAATGGGTTTGCATGGATATCCGGGACATCGGTACGATCCTGACCGTTGACAAATGTGCGGACATCCGCACCGCGGCGCGATACCCCGATCAAGGCCCAAGTGCCAACAGTGATACACACCGCACTATAGGTTGCCTGTGTAAAGCCGCCTTGATGGGTGGAGAACCCCACCCGGAGAGCATTGCTGACGTGAAGAGCCCAGCCATCGGTATTGGCGACCCCGCGGCACAGCAGGTATCGGGTCACGGCATCGTCTATCTTGGCCCAGACCCCCATGGAGAAGTCGCCAGCGGTGAAGTCCAGCTTGGCGGTGGTCACTGCCGGGCAATCCAGCCAGTCGGGTGTTGCCGAATTAAAGTCCAGGACCATAATGCCCGAGGCGAGCTGCGTCCAGGCGGGAGTCCCATGCAGGGTAAACGGTGTAATCCTCCAGATACCCTTGTCATGGCTTAAAGTTCCCACTCCCTCATGAAAAGGCAGCCATAGCCACAGATTTTGCGTGTAGTATTTATCCCAGCTCATGCAAACCACCTCCTTTCAGTATTGAATATATGTCGATGGTCTTCGGCAGTAAGGGCCTGGCCGACCCATACCCTCAGTCCCTGCATATAGCCTTTATACCAGGTCATATCCTTTGTATACCTGACTCCGATAACCATGTCGCGGTTGCAGGTATCGGGATTGTTCAAACCGCCCACGTCATAGGTCATTGCCAGTTCTTCGCCATTCCGATAATGTATCGGATAAGCCCCGCTGCGGCTTATACCAAAGAGGTGCCAGGCATCAGTGGTCCAGCCCACACTGTAGCAGCTTGTACGTTTTGGTACTAAGCTAGTGTGGTGGTGCCTCAAACTCAATGTATTATTTACGCTGTATAGGTAGACTTCCCAGCCATCCAGGTCAACGCCGTACCTGCCCAGGACTATCTGGCTTTGTCCGAGCGCCTGATAGTATACCCATCCCACTATGCTGTAGTCCTGAGCCATAATATTAAGGTCGGCGCTGTCAGCAGCGAGGCAGTCGGCATACTGGGTGGCGCCGTTGAAAGAGCAGACCGGCATGCCCGAGGCGACTGAGCTCCGGGCCATATTGCCATCAATATAATGGTGGGGCTTGGCTATATCGCACAACTGTACTCCTGACCCTTCGTTTAGAGGCAACGAAAGCAACAGGGAGTCGTCGTATATGCTCTTTTTGTCGTGTCCTACTGCTACAGTCATCAGACTCTCGTAATCGCCTCCCACGGGTAGTTTCTATTCACGCCGGCAGTTTGCTGAAGAGATACCCGGACTCCAAACCTGTTGGGTTCAAGGATGATGTTCTTCAGGTCAGGATCCTGCGCGCCATTAAGGGTGATCTCATCCTTCTTTATCAGGTTACCGCCTGCAGCTATACGGTAATAGGCCCGCAATACTGTGACATCTCCGGCAGCCATGTTGGTGCAATCTATGTTCACTATAAGGGGCTCAAATATGCCGGCAGGCGTGTTGTTGATATAGATAGTCTGCTCATTACCATCAGCGGTCAGAGTGCCGCCTGTTTCAGCGTCAAGCAGAAGCGCGTTGACGATGTTGAAAATATCCAAGAGTCTCTGCACCGGATAGGCAGAGCGCAAAATTACATAATCAACCAGCCCCGGGACCTGGGTGAAGGGTTCATCCAGGGTAAATACGCCTGTGGCAGCCACATAGCTCCTGATCGGCCGCGGCTGGAATCGGCAGCCTCCGGCCAGAGGCATGAGGAGACAGCCCTTGTAGTAGTCATTGTTTTCCCAGGCATACAGGGCAGCCCTGCCTCCGTCTGCCGGCACAGTCGTGCTAGAGACGGTTAAGGTGCCGAAGCCCAGTGTGTCATAAGAGGGAGTGAGCTGGCCCTTGAGAATTACATAATCAACAAGCCCTGGCGCCGCTGTGAAGGGATTGCTCGGGTCAAGAGTAAATATTCCACCAGCGCCTGTATAATCTACAACTAAGCGAGGCTGGAAAGCGCACACCCCTTCCGTTGGCATGAGCATACAGCCCCTAAAGTAATCATTGCCCTCGGCGCGTGCATTATCAGCCGGGACCGTTGCTGAGCTGGCGGTTAGAGTCCCGACACCCAATATCTCCATGCCGAGCACAGATTCGTGGACGATACACACCAGGTCGTTTGCCTCCACGTTGGCACCAAAGGCATCGGTGGTGAAAGTCTGTGTTGCACTATCAAAGTCAGTTATTCTCCTGAACTGGCGCTCCGGAGCCGTGCCGGGCGCACTGGCGTTCAATAGGACCTGCATCCAGAACTCGCCATTGAAGATATCGTTGGGCAGGCTGGCAAGATTATTGGTTACTATAGTGTTGTTGCTGGCGACCATGGCTGGGTCGCATATCCCGAACATCCATAGCCCAACCGCAGGGCCTATGCCTAACGCGTTGGCTATCGCCTCGAGACTATCCGTAGCAGGATTGAAAGTCTCGTTGACATTCATATTCATTATTCGACGTAGATATCCTACGAAATCCATCATTTGAACACCTCCAATAATTGGGCTAAGCCGGCATCGTCGAGTAATACGGGTATAGTTGAACCCACTGGAAGAGCAAAGACCATATCATTTCCATAGGCGATGGCGGCAGAGTTCATGGCTACAGCTCTGAAGTGATAGAGCACTCCCTCTGCCAGGTTAAAGATAGTGGCCGAAAAAGTCATGCCCGAAGTCATTCCTCCCTGGGGGGGAGTCTCAAATCCGTAATCAGTGCTCGTACCCCATTCAAAGTGGACGGTACACGCTTGCCCTCCATCCCGTACGAGCTGCCCGTTTAATGTTGCCTGTGACATTATCTTATCTCCGTAGCTGGTAGGGTCATGACTGAAATTGGTGGTGGTGGTGCCGCTACTACAAAGATGTACCACACCGACTGCCAGGCCAGATATGGATAGCCGCCAGCTTTGTCTATCAGGCTGGATTCTATATCCCATCCGGCACTAGCGAAGGTATCTAAAGTGTGCATTTGAGAGGTAGTTTTCCCAATACCTGCATCACTGGTAGCCTGTCCAGATGTCTCCGCATCCCAGAAGACCCCCGTAACTGAGAGAGGATTAACGCCCTCAATCATAATACAGCCGCCGACCTGATTGCCTGCACCCGTGACGGCTACCTTACCTTTTGAGTAGCAATTCTGAAAGTATCCGCGTATGAGAGGAGCACCAAGATCTGCACATCCAACAAAGCCCGCCACCGACCCGTTATCACCCACCACAGTTAGATCCCCAAGAGAGTAGCAATTCGTTACTATGGTTTCATCATACGATACCCCAGCGAAACCACCGACGTTCCAGTGCCAAAGTCCAGCCCATGTGCCTATGTTCGCGATAATATTTCCTGTAGAGTAGCACTGGTCATACGTTTCCTCCCAACAGAAATATCCAGCAAAGCCTCCGATATCGGGGGGATTCGTTATCGTGCCATTATTCGTGAAGGTGATATTACCAGTAGCATAACACCGGCTATAAGTCTCCTCGTCACAAGAAAAACTGACAAATCCGCCCATGTCTCCGCTATTGCAAGTTCCATTGTTGATGATTGTAATATTACCTGATGCGTGACAACGAGTGAATTGCTCTGCACTAGAAGAAAAGCTAATGAACCCTCCCACGCCAGCACCAGTACAGTTTCCATTCATCGTAACGGAGATATCGCCTGTAGCGTAGCAATCATTATATTGTTCATCGTCGGAAGAGAATCCAGCAAAACCACCTGCACTAATAGAGTCTGTAGCATTGTTTGTAACGATTGTTATGCTAACCGCTGAATCACAATGGTCGAATACCAGAGGGTCACTGCTAAAGCCAATAAAACCCCCGTACTGTCCCCAGCCTTCTGAATAAATACTTCCCTGAGTAGAGCACCTCGTGAAGCGGCAAGTACTCCAAGTAGCCGCGATAAATCCGCCAACTGTATTGTCACCGCCCCCTGTGGTATGCGCTGATATAATGACGTTGATGTCATGAGCGTTTATGTCCTCACCCCGACCAATAAATCCTCCCAAATATGCAGGAGTTGAAGCTAAGATTGCGACGTTTATATTGCAGTTGGAAAATTCACCGCCATCATAAACATTAGCAACTAAACCACCGCAATCGTCTGCATTCAGCTGTCCTTGTATGTCAATCCCAGAAACGTTGACAGCATTTTGAGCGAAATATATCAGGGTGCCTATTGCATCAGCTGTCATATTTACGTTGGTCATTTTCAAGTTTTTTATTTCGTTTGCTCCAAGGTCGGACATTCCAAAGAGTCCTACCTCATCGGTAGGTCTATTTATATACAAAGCGTCTATCGTGTAGCCTTTGCCGTCAAGATTACCCGAAAATGGCAGACTATAGCTCACCGAAATATAAACCTGGGTTACTCTGATATTGGGCGTAGCATCAGAGATAAGTACCCCGAATGCCTCAATGTGGTTTGGGCCAATTCCATTAACCTGGTCAGGTGTCCAGTCACTCCAATCTACTGGATTTGACGCAAAAGCATGTGCCCTGTCGCTATAATTCACATCTGGATTCCACGTCGCGATTGAATAATTACTCCCTCCGACTCTCAGGTAGCCACGGATATAGCACGTTCCGGCAGCTATCTTTTTGGCTCGCATATACACCCGTACGACTATTTCCGTGGCATTAGCTGGTATAGCGAAGTTAGGAAAATTGAATAAGGCCCAGGTATTATCTACAGTTCCCTGAATGTAACCAGCATCCTCATCAGGGACGGCTTCGTTCACCTTATCCCATAGTATCCCGTCTGCGGGAAAGATTGTCCAGGCACCCGCAGAGGAATGGGTGCCTGTAGGTCTCTGTATTGGTTCAGCTACGTCCCTTTTCCCAATTGGGTCGAAACCCTTAAAGATACCGAGTCCAGCATCCCAATTCCATCCAGTAGTGGCACCAGCATCTATATTTTGTCCCAGTTCATAATAAGCCGTCAGGTCAAGCGCCATGTTCTGGAGGTCCACGACGTCCCAGATAACGTAAGGGTCTAGCAGAGTACCGCTTCCTGTCATTTATGGTTCCACCTCTATATAAAGAGTTGCTACATATCCCGAAGAGTCTTTGTATGTGCTGCAACCATACACAGTGCGGGGGGATCCCCCTGGTCCGTCATGGTCGGCACTGCACATCTCGGCTATAGCTAGACGTGGCATACCCTGCATTGTGTTGATGGTATGCTGAGGCAGCGGCACGCTTATTGTTTCCTCCATAGGTGATGTTGCAGAGTCCCATCGTATTATCTCGTCTGTAAGGGTGAGAAACTTGCCGTAGTCTGCTGCCACTGGTGGCCATGAGCAGGTTGGAAAGTCGAGCAGGATGTGGCTATTTGGTATCAAGGTGCAGCCACCATCGCCGAATTTCCAGTTGTGGGAGAATTTTGCACAGAGGTTAGCGGAGAGGATGAGCTTACCTTGTGGCAGGGGTGAAAGGTCAAAGAATAGAGCACTACGGTATAACAGAGGCCTATTGTACCACCCCCAGCCAGTTTGTGAGGTGCAGCCAAGAAAATTGCATAGAAGACCTACATCACCTGTTGGGCTGTCGTGAATCTCTGCCCAAGTGTCGCCCAGCTTGCCAAATCTATACCAGTATTGGGTTGGGTAGCAGGTGATCCACTGTGTAGGCGGTGCGCAGTGAGTGCAAATATGTATTTTGAGCTCGTCGCTAGTTTCAAATGTGAGACCACAGAAAACACATTGATAAGGGCAGGCCTTCTTTTTGCGGTTTAATAGATAGCCGAGTATAAAGCCAGCTGCACCACCACCTATCGCTGCTGCAGCTTGCTTATCTTCCTCTTTCATTTTGGCCTCCTAGCTGGTTCCAAGCACCTTCGCTGCGTAAAACTCAGTCTCGATCGTTCTTAAACCACCTGCTGTCTGCCTCATTGCTATCTCGATGCCATAGACATCAGGAATAGCCGAGATAGCTACAGAGGGATGGTTGGCCGGCTGGACGTTATCATAGCCGAGCTCGTCATGGTTGACCCAGGCGCCGCCGGAGAGCACGATCTTCCTTACCCGGATATCTATGTGGTCTCCAGCCTGCATGGTGGACAGGTTTATTCTGGCTCCACCGAACAGGTAGGCAATATTGGAAGATGACAGGTCGCTATAGACTACGGCCCAGAGGACAGTCATTGCCTTCGTGCCGGACTGCCCTGACCTCCTCAATGAAAGCAGGGGTGGTACTGATGTAGCTCCAGCCATTAGCCACCTCCCAGCCTTCTCTGCTCTACTGTCAGGCAGGCAAAGCACCCGGCGGCCGTGGCGCCAACGTAAATCTTATCGGCGTTCTCTATTTGGTAGGTCACGACCTCATTAGGCAGAAGCGGAAATGATTGATTGACATTGATACACTCCGCACGTGTGGCACCGACCTGGAGCCAGCCTGGATTAAGAGACCAGGCTTTGATAACCAGGGTCAGGCCGCTTGGTATTGCAATGAATGGTAGCTGGGTTCCAGTTACAGCCACCGCGACACGTAATGATGTTATAGCGTCAGTATTAGCGGGCCATCCCTGACCTCCTCCACCGGCAGCCAGCTTCTCGATTATGGTCTGGACCCCTGCTCTGATTTCCGCAGACGAGGCAGCAAGAGCTACGATAAGCTGAACGACCTCATCAGGGAAGATAAACTCCCCTGGCTTTTTAATCTTCAGATAAGCCAAAGCTGCGGCAATAGCAGCGGTGATGCTTGCTCCAGCGGCAACCTTGGCGCTGTTATCTTGATCCGCCATAAGTTACCTCCTTTTAACCGCAGACGATGAGCTCTAATTGGCAATTGATACTTGTGCCGACCGCAAGTGCTACCGGATAGGCCGTTATGTTGGCGAATGCCTCAGCCTGGATCAGGTCAGTTTGGGGGCCATAAGCGTCATTCAGGCCATTAAGGCTGTCCAGCGCCGGTAGCAGGGCAACAAAAGCACCACCTACTCCCGTGCCGATCAGGACTTGCGTATTGCCGGCTAAGAGGTTAAAGAGATTCACCCTGTAGATTTTCACCGACCTTACGCCTAGCAGCGCAACTGGAATGGCGAAAACCACTACAGCATTGGCAAATCCAGCGGCAGCCAGATTAACGATCTGGCCAACTCTTATGATTTCATCTTTTACTAATACACCCATGTTTACCCTCCTTAATCTCCAATACCACGTCCGGAGCACCAGATGTGAGTGCAGGGCATGGCACCGGATTTCAACTGCTTTACCAGCTCCTTATTCTCAAAGGTTCCGCTTTCCAAATCAAGAGTATGAAAGCGATAGCCGATGGCTATAAGCCGAACAGCATTAAGGGCGAAGGCATAGCCGTTAACGGCTTCAACGGCGGGACGGTTGTCTTCCCACACTGCAATCTCTGTAGATACCAGGTTCGGGTCCCTGTTAACGACGTTCATATCAACGGGGATCTGTAGATTGCGAAGCTGCCACTTGGCAATGCCGGCCGGGTGATAGAGCCGTATCTGTGCATCATCGATCGGATACCACCGGAAAAGCCCAAACTCATTGTCGGGCATCTCGAGATTGACCACGTTGGTGCGGGCACTCACTGCCAGCGCTGCCAGTGCTCCTAAGTTGATACACTGGAATGCTGGTATAGACTCGAGGAAATCGACTTTACGGTAATAGACAGCTTGCACGTAATGGATACATACATTTTGTCCGTGAAGCGCAACCGGGTCGATCAACCCCACTTGCGCTTTGAAGATATATAGGTCAGGCATATCAACCTCCTTTTCTATCTATCATCGGAGTTTGAATCCGAGGATTTCTATTTTATGAAGTAGGGGGGAGGATTAGCTCCCCCCCACTACTTATTTTTACTACTACGTCTAGCTACCGACTGCTGTTGCCAGGATTACACGGAATGCCGTGAGGGCGACGCCAGCAGGAACTGAGCTCGCAATGCGGGCCACCATACGGCTGCCGGGGCTAACTACGCCTGCCGGTATTCGTATAGGATAGGGCAGCATTTGGTTCTGGTGCATGTGGGGGCCCAGAGCCGCGGCGACAGCAGTAAGACCTATTGGCCAGTTGACGATGAGGATGTTCGTGGGTGCGTTAGTAGCATTGTCTCCACCACCATATCCCACGTCTATCAGCATAACCACCTCTGCAAGAACGGTATTGGTAGCTATACTAAACGCAAAGCCGCATAGCCAGTGTGCCACAGCCGGAGAGTTGGCAGCGTTGTAGAGCTGGTCCCAGGCCGCATCATTTGCGATGGGAATAGCTGCCAGGGGCAACGTCTGGTAGCGGATGTTGCCCGACTGGACCGCAGCCAGGAAGTTTTGATCAACCTCACTTTTAAGTCCCATAACTTTTTCTCCTTTCTCCCTTTCGGGATACTTGCCTAGACTAAGCTAGGATCGACCATGTGCGTGGGGAGCTTTTGCTCCCCACGCCATCTTACCTTTATCTTACCTTTACAGGACGGTCTGGCCAGCAGGACCGAACAGGAAATTGTGCAGGTGTACCTGGGCTACCGCCGGAGCAATAGCAATGCTGGCAAGCACCTGTACCGCAAACACTTCCTGCGGGTCATAGACAATCGGCTCGGAGAAGTAGGCATCGAACTCGAGCCTTGTCTCTTGCGTCTGGAGGTCAAACATGGCCTCGACATTACCGAGCGCACCACCTGTCCTGAATATAAGCCAGGAAACAGGAAGGGGAACGGTATTGACTGAGACACCGTAGAACACAACCAGCCTGTTGATCAGGAGCTGTGGCTGGGGCACACCCTGGAAGCAGGAATACGGCAGACCAACCGCAACCAGCGGCGCCGTCACCATTGTGTCAAGCGCAGTAAACGCAACGAAGTCAGTCCGGGCAGGCCCTGTAACCAGCTCGCGCTGGTCGATTGATTCCGGGAACTTGCCGCCCTTGATGGCATCGTATATGTACTGCACCCGTTTGGAGAGATTTCCGCTGGGGATACCCTCCAGGCCGGGAATATCGGCGTGGAGATTCCCTATCCCTTTTATCTCGCATCTCTCGAGTCCAGCGGCGAGGGCTCTCATCTTGCATTCCCTCTTGTCCATGAGACTCAGGTCATCGACATTGACTAGATAGTTCCTTTGACTCATCAGTGTATACCTCCTTCAGAAGTCAATTTTTTGTGGACTTTTGTCCGTCTTTAGAATACGTGGGCCCCCGCCTGCTCAAACTCGGTCTGATACATCCGGCTGACTGGAGCGGCAGATCGGCTCACGGGCCGCAAGGCCATCCGTGAACTAGCTCTGGCCGGAACCGTGCCCTGGGCCTTCACGTAGTTATAGATATTGCGCGCAGTCAAAGGCAGAGAGGCAATACCTATCTTGGTCAGAAAGTCTGAACTGATCGGGCCAAGTCCGCGTCCCAGGAACCAGCCACCCAGATACCCAATACCGGTCATTATGTAAGCAGCGTACTCGTTCCACTCCGGTTTCGTCTCAAGGGTGAGAATATCAACCGCTGTAACGACCAGGGGTGCTCCCACATCCTCAACAATCTTCATAAGTCCTCCATTGTTTAGGACCGCTCCCCCGCTACAAAAGAAGGGGACCGCCTCACCTTTGTAGCGAGGGCGCGGTCCCCTGTTTATTCAATTCTTCAGTTGTTTCCCCCTGTCGACCAAGGCTTTCTATAGCTCTTTGCCCCAGGAGGGTTTTCTTACAAGTAATTCAATTCAAACACAGTATAGCATAAGTGTCAAGAGCTTACGTTCTGTGGTCTTGAATGTAAAGCCAATTTAGATATTCACCGAGCCAGGTTGAGTAAACGGCGGCCATGGGAACGAGCTGGGTTTTCCCCTCGACAGCATAAACCTCTTGGTCGTTAAAGTAATGGACACTTTCATAGCGCGTTGCTTTTGCAGCGGACACCATTGCTGGGGCAGAAGGCACGGTAGTTTCCATAATTTGTTCTCCTTCCTGCAGTTTCAAGGCTACCCATGCATGACCTCCAGGCTTTCCATTGTAGAGATTGCCAAGAGTGCAGTAAACCTCGTTTGCCGGCAATTCGTTTCTGAGAAGTGAGGTAAGAAGAAAGCTCTTTACCGCACAATTTCCTACCCTCGTTTTAATCGTCATAGAGGGGTAGGTCCAGAGGTCAGTCTGTACGGATGATTTGCCCTCTATCCAGATTTTCCCCTTGACAAACTGGACGTATCTAACCTGGTTAGCGACCCACTTTCCACAAGCAGTTATCCTGTCGATGGAGTTGGTTAAACCCTTCGTCAGATACTTGTATAGGTCCTGGACGTCGGAAGCCTTTGGGGTGACGAAATCGGTCAGCCATCCGCCCTGCCCGAAGAAGGAAGCAGCAACAGGCTGGTCATTTATCGCTACCAGTGTGCCTGGAGATCCGCCAGGGCCGGATATCGGGGTTTCGTTTCTATCTCTCAATATGGCCCTGCATTGAGGGCACTGCTGTAAAGAGCACACCAGAGACGGCCCTGCTTCAATGGAGTAATTGTTACAGGACGGGCAATAACAGGTATGAAGAGGCGGTCCGGGCATGAATGTATGGGCTTCTGTGATCTGAGCCATCTTTACCTCCTTACATTGGAATGCATGCTCCGTCTACACAGACAAAGTCATCCGGGCAATCTGTATCAACTTGACATTCTGTTCCACCATCACCATTTCCACCATCAGGTGGTGGTCGTTTAATTAAGAGCCAGGCAAGTCCAGCGGCTATTAAGAGCCCGACGCCACCTATAAGGATTTTCTTATCCTTCTCCATACGCCTCCTTCGCCTTCTTAGCGATATAGATTCCAGCTCCAAGAAGGGCAAATGCGCTAAACCCTGTCGCAAGAATTACCGCAGACGTAGGTACTCTTGTGACTCCAACGAGTTCTTTTGCCAGTATTAACCCGGCAACTCCCGCCGCAATACCGCTACCGATAACAAAAAACTGTTGTCCGACAGTTGGTGCCAAAGTCGCGGTAATGCTCACTTGGATCATTTAATATATTCCCGCGATTTCCTGGCCAGCCACTGTGAACCAGCCTCAGTGGTGGCGAGTATCGACGGCCCGAAAATCACACCGATTGTTAGCCCAAGAGCACTCGCCAAAAGCCAGCTTGGTATGGTTACTCCCTGGGCTATCAGGCTGGCGCTGCAGTATGGGCAGCGCACTTCTTCTCCGGAATGGCTCACGCTAACGGGGTATTTGCAGATTGGACAAGCGACTCCAGCATTGGAGTAGATGGGGTAGACCGGGATATTACGAGTTCTTTCGGTTTGCGTGTACTTATACATGGCTTCCCTCCTTAAAAACAAACGAGGGACCGCGGTCCCTCTCGAATCATTATAGAGAGGCCCTCGGTCCCTGTCAATATCTGCGTTCTGGATTACTTAGCTTTCAGGGCCTCATTCACAGCGGCAGCGACGGCGGCAGCAATCGCATCTTTGAACGTGGACACCTGAGCGACCAGCTGAGCTACTTCGTCGACATTCCACTGCCGGTCAATGGCAATATCCGCGTGACGCACTGCCTGCTTGCTCACCATGTTAGCAGTCTCAACTGCATTCTGGAGAGCCTGCGTTGCTATATTCTGCTGGGTATTGAAGTGCAGCTGTGAGTCGTTGAGGATCTTCTGGACATAAGAGTGGCTGTCGTGGATTGACGTAAGCCCTGCCTGCTGGTACTCGTCATACGTCCTCTTCATGTTGGCGAGTGTGAAGTCAAAGATCATCTTCATGTTCGCCTTCCACGACTCGTCCATACCGGTCTCAAACTCCCGTTCTCCCTTTGCTTTTGGTTCTTTCTCGTCCTGTCCCATGGTAAAACCTCCTTTCTTTTGATTTTAGTGCCGAAGGCATTGATTGTCAAACATCTTTGACCTGCGCCTTCAGCTCATCGACCTGTCTGGCTATTCCTTGACTATTGCTCATTTCCTTATTCTCAATATCTATGCTCGCAATACCTCCTTTCAATTCATCGATTTGCCTCTCGAGCCAGTCAGCAGCCTCTGGCCAGTTGACCAAAAGGTTTGCCACCAACCAGAAGTCTTGTTTGATGGCATCGACTATTAGCTCAGGAGTAATGAAATCGAGGTCCCCTAGCAACAATGATGTGGACTTGAGCTCCGCTTGTTGCTGAGGGCTGAGCTGGTCCCAGAGACTCCGATTATGCTGAACATAATCGCCAAGTTTAATGACGTCGACATTTGCTTCATGGAATAATTGATTGATAGCTCCCTCAGCTATCCCAGGAGCCATCTGCCGTATTAGTCCTTTGCCGAAGATGCCGGCATATTGTTTTACTTTGCCGAGGTCCATGATTTACCCGTGACCACGAAACTGCCCGCCAAAGGGGAATATTTGAGGACCTGGGGCTGCTGGTGGTTGTGGCACTAATTGAGCAACACCAGCCAATTTGCCCTCCAGGTCATAGACGGAGATCATAAGGTTGCCGGATGGAGTTAGATATGTATTCTGCCGGCCATTTGGACTTGGTGTTTCGGCTATGTGGAGCCAGTTATTCTCTTTAGCCCATGCCTCAAATTTCTCTTTATCTAGTTTTTCCACTACTCCTCCTCTGGTGGTTTTGGTTCTGGTGTCGGGCTGGCAGCAGCCCTGGTGATAGGGAACTGAGCATTGCAGCTTAGACAACGAGCCTGGGTTGAGGTCGGGCCGACAGCAATTGGAGACTTACAATGAGGACACTCAAATTGTGCTCCTTCAGCCTCTGCAAGCTCAATATGGTAGGAGCGCTGCGGCGGCTGAGATGCTGCCGCGCCAGCAGCTGACCGGGCTACTCCTGGGCCCATGCCCTCTCTTGCTGCGTCAGCAACTGCTTTGCCACCTGCCCGGCCAAGCATTTGCAGCCCATCGCCGATCATTTTAGTCCTTTCCCTGTCTGCAGCAATTTTTCCCTCGATCTCACCCCTCCTCAGCTCACGGTCCTCATCCCATTTCTTCAGGGTCAACTGAAATTCCTGGTCTTTTCTCTGGCGCGCGTCCTTCATTTCCTCAAGCGTAATCTGGAGGTTGGTATCCATTTTCTTGAGCTCCAGTGCTACAGTTGCCGGCATGCCCCCTATACTAAACTCTTTTCCCTTATCTGGAGCTGGGGCGAATACGGTTATCAATTCCTTGGCATCCTTTATCTGGTCTGCCAAAGTCTTCTGTGGGTTGAGAGTGGTAATCAAACCTAGCATCTCCCTGATCTCCGAGATTCTGCTGCCACCCATGTTGAGCTCAGTGGCTGCTTTCTTGATGTCGGCAATTTGGTCAGCAATGCTATCTTTTGACGCTCCACGTGTGTAAGCCTGAGCCAGAGTGTCGATTTTATTCCCCAGCTCTGTACGGACGGAGTCAAGTTCTGCTTTGTTTTTCCCCTCTATTGCTTTATCCCGCTCCCCTTCGACCTTTTCTAGCTTGGCATCTTTGCTTGTTAATTGCTGTTGCAGTACGTCATGGCCGGATAGCTTTTTGGCGGTGTCCATTGCCTTATCAATGACATCCATATCCTGTGCCTGCTTTTTCACGCCGTCGACGGTGTCCTCTGGCTTCTTGGTCACCCCCGTGAGTTTTGCGATCGTTTCATCTGTCAAATTTCCCATTGCACTGCTCCTTTCCCAATTATTTAGACCCGTAGAAGATTGCCTTGAGCATGTTCTCAGTAAGGGGAATATCCTGATGTAGAACCCATAGAACCTGCATCGCCAAGGTTAGAACCTGAGAGAATGCTTCAGTAATGCCGCCATCTCTCCTGACGAGCTCAGCATAATATCGATATTGAGTGTTGAGCTCCAGAGGGTCTAGAACTATCTGCTTTTGGTCGACGCGAAACACTATCGGAGCGATCTTAGGACCAACGACTGTGACCATTGGCTTGTCTCCCGCGCCACTTCCCCCTCTTGGTGGTTCTACTGGCTCGTTGTCCTTCTTTAAGGCATTTAGAACCTTGCTAGTCATATCCTTGCTGTAGCCAAGGGATACGATCTCCATGAATCCCTTGCCCTGGGCGGCAAGGTCCGCGACCTCTTTCCGCTTCTCAGTCCAGGTTATCTCGTCTTTCTTCTTTGCCAAGTTCTATCTTTGCCGGTTCTATGGTTTTGGTTCTACTCGGTTCTATGGTTGCTAGTTCTACGCTGCTTTTTGCTACTAAAAGTCTAGTACCAGGGTTAGTAATTGTCAAGACAACATACCAACCATAGCCTGCCTCTTGACGAAAACGGGGGCTTAGTCTAGACTGAAACCATGGATCCCAACGCCATAGAGGGAATGTTCAGTTTGCTTGCCTGGGCTGTGTCCATGAGAAAGCCAAGCATCTCTGTAGATATGCCGACTGTTGCTGACTTAGAGGCTGATGTTCGGGGCATCTATGCCTCGGAACCGAGGGCTCCCGGCATTAGCGAAGTGCCGCGTAGCCTCCCCGAGTCCTCTGAGAAGGCTACGGCTATCCCTACCGGCTGTGTCCCATGTTCCATAGGGCATCTAGGTACTTGTTCAGGATTGCTCAATGAAGCCATGCGCTTTGCGCGGAGTGATGGCATACAGTCAGAAGAAGTAATCAGCCGTTGTAATATGTGCCTGGACGAGCTTAATGCCCTGGAGAGAGTGGACCTTCGGCCGGAGTTAATCCACGGCCTGCCTGATTGGGAGAAACAACTTGCCGACAAAGCACTGGCCCTGAGCCGTGAATTAAGACACGACCTTGAAGGGGTATCAAGTATAGATGGGCTCGAGGGAATCACAGCGAAAACCCAGGGCACCCGTCAGCAAATCGGCAGCGCCTGGTTCAAGGAAAGGTTAAATCGTCTGTCACCGGAGCAGAGGAAGATGGTGGAAGAGAAACTACAGCAAAAACTTACGCTTGACCAGGCAAAGAAAGTTGCTGCAGCAGAGGCAGCTAAAGAGGTGGAATCACGATGGGACTCCCAAGAGAAGACGTAGAAGAGATTGCGCGAGCGACGGCCCAGAAGGTGCTTCAGGACCTTCGCCACTATGCCATCAAATATCAAGACCCTATTACTGTTCTCGACGGCGTCATGGACAGCATGGCAGAAGAGAATAGAGCGGCAGTGTGGTACCGCAGGAGAGCTGCGGATGCCAGGCAGAAACAGGACCCGACAACTGCAGAATTATACGAGCATATAGCCCAGGAAGAAGACCAGCATCACCAGGAGTTCAAGGAGAGACTAGGTACAATACTCGGCTTGAGGCACGGAGGAAAGGCGCTAAAGCATGAAATTACACCTCTTACCCCAGAGGTTACAGAAAAGGAGGCAAGATATGGATTTCTTCAACTTAGTGAGGCGGAATATGGAGAGGCACTTAAATCAGGTAGGTATCCTGAGCCGACGCGCTATGCGAAACTCACTGGCTATATTACAGAGCCGCATGAGCCGGGCTGGAAGGGGCTTAGTCTTGCCGAGATGTTCCCCACAAAGTATAAAGAACTACTCAATCGGGGAGTGCCAGATAAGTTGTCCCCCCTTGAAGTTAAAACAGTCATCGAGGAAAAACGAATACCCTACGGTAGAGGAGTAGAACTTGCTAAGGCTACACTCAAGGGGGAATAAATGAACCAACGTGAAGAAGGGCCAGAGAGGTCCATAACTATGGAAGAACAACCGAAGAAGATGGCTACTGCCATAATCCTTAGTCTTATCGTGGTAGCTTGCCTAGCCTATGTTAAGCGACACTAGGGAGGTGAAGGATGCCTGAGATTACGAAGAAGATAGGCAATCTCATAGAGAAGGTCGATAAGCTGATCGATGACGCACAAAAAGACATCGGTGCCATTATCGCTGCCGGCAAACAGATAAAGGACAGCTTACCTAAGAAACCCGACAAACCAGACGATAAGCAGGAGGTGTAATTATGAATCTACCAATAGACCAAGTGCTTGATAATGTAGCAGAGCGTTTAGCAAAAGGAACTGGTGACCCTAAAGTTGGCACAGACCTCGCCTATCAAGTTAAGCAATACAGTCGCTCATATGGCAAGGCCATTCAAGAGATGCGGCAATGCCAAAACGTAACTGAAAACCTCGATAAAATAGTAACGGCCTTTATTCCCATGGGTATGAAATTATCTTCAGATATATGGAGCACTTTGGAGATGTTTAGCTTATGGAATGCCGAAACAGAAAGCATAACAGACTTATTGGGGGAAGCTCTTGTGCCAAAAAGATTTGTCGAGGATAGTGTTGACGCAATAGTCATGGGCTGTGAGTGCCGAATCCATCCAGAGTCGCAGCCTAGTAAATCCTTCCCCATCGTAACGAAGGTTCCTAGAGAATATCGGCGTGAAAAGGCACTGCCTTGAGCGAGGTTAAGAAATGAAACAAGAAGATTATCGCGCTTGCATGGCTCAAGGCTTAAAGGGCAAACAGGGGCTTAGCAAGGCTGAACGTAAACTGTTATTTTGTACTCAAAGCAAACTATGCTCCGGGAAGGCTCAAAGTGAGGACCAGGCGGCTGAGCTCTGTGCTAAAACTGTACCCAAATGGGCTAAGCAGGCCCTGTCCAAGCAAGAAGAGAAATTGGCCTGTCCTGTTAGAATGGGTCGGGTCCGAGAGACGATCGACACAATCGTCCTGGGCTTGAAGAGTGGGGATACAAAGGAGATCCTGCCGGCATCGGCACAGCTCCTGAATGATGTGACGGAGTGTGGCACCCCGGAGGCCCTGCAGCTGGCCAGTGTTGCGACCCACGAGGTAAAGGGATTGGCCAGCAGGTTCTACATGAAAGGTGAAGCCAGGGACGTCATAAATCAGCTGGAGGTCCTGAAGGAGCTAGTATGAAAGGAATCTTGATTACATCGGATAACTGCGAGCCCTGTGTTGTAATGAAAGAACAATTTGCAGACCTGATTAAATCCGGGGAAGTCGAGGAGAAGAACCTCGAGAAAGATGGTGATGCGGTCGCTGTATTGATGGAGAAGTACCAGGCTGGTCTGCCGAGTCTGCTGATCGTTGCAGATAACGGCGAGCTTATTTTGAGTATCTAAGTCTTGACAGTAATAAACCCGAATGTTACCCTTAAAGCAAATAAAGCAAATCTTGAAGGAAGGAGGTACCAATGCTTAAAGTAAAACTTCTGGCAAGTGGCAGGTCACTGACCCCTTACATCGCCCGCGTCGTGACTGGCGGAAGAGTACAGAAAGCTTTTGCTGAGCAGATTGGTAAACCCGCGGGGGCCTGTGTGCGCGCTGGTGTCCATGCTGGAATGGGACAAGGCGCCATCAGAAAAGTGGTTGCGGATTGCGGCAAGGCTCACGCTGGCACCAAACTCCGCATCTAGCTGTGCTCTAGTAACCTGTCAATCAGAAGGGGGGCTTCGCGGCCCCCCTTCTAGTTTATCGCGGTGACCTTATGATACCTTCCGCTACTTACCCACACCTTTCGCTATCTTTCGGTACATTTCGGTATCGAAGATTAGGAAAAAGTATGGCTATCTGCGCCATCGGTAGTAACTGCTGGAGGCTGGACCTCGGACTCTTTCAGTTTATAGCCCGCTTCAAAAGTCAGCACGATAACGGCGTCTATTATCACCTGGGCGCCATAGTTGCCAGTTAGCAGCTCCTGAAATAGATAGTTCCTCACTTGCTTGAAAAACTCGTTGAGGGTGTTGCGCTGCGCAGGACTAAACCTCTCATAGAGGGGATCCCCTGATGCCAGCTCAAAGAGCTTACTCAGTAATGCCTGGTCGACCTCGCTTTTTTGCTCTTCCTGGATGAGCTGGCCTAACCTCTTCTTTAGCTTGTCCGTCATCTTCATCTCCTTTCAATGGTCTTAATGTATTCCTGAAATCCAGATAACTAGCCCAGTAGAGCCCACACCGGCATCGACCTTTAGTAAGGACTTCTTCCTTGCATTCCCGGCATGGACAGTCCGGCCGGCTTTCATCACAGGGGCAGCGGCCAAACTCAATGATGTTCCTTACAAAGAGCTCCATGCCCTTGCTGGGATTGATGAACCATCCCTGCTGGATGGCCAAGTCGATGATCTGGAACCGCTTTTGTTGCGCTTTCGTTACTGAATCTGTCACAGTTTTACTCCTGAATTGGCATATTTGTCACGTTTCTGTCACGTTTCTGGTAATATTTCTGGTAATTTCGCCAGAAAATATGCCAGGACCCGGGCTGGTAGAATGCCCGTAATAAAATTACCAAAACGCTAGTTACAAAGTTCCAGAAATGGATATGGCAAATCCCTGCAAAATTATTACTATGTGAGGGCGATTCTGTCAAAGCTACCATCCAAATCTGTATTGCTCATGCGGCTTTTCAATGCCTATTTTATTACCTGACTACGGATGACTTTCTTTATCGTCTTGCCGGCTTCTTTATTGCCAGCTGCAACCTCCAAAACTACTTTGCCGTCACATAATATAGTGATACTCTGGTCGGGATGTGCCTTCCTCATGTGCTGCTCAAGCCATGGCCAGCCGCAGTTGGGCTCCATCTGGGCTTGTATGAATGCCTCTCTTATATCCGGGGTATCAGAGTCAATTATTGCTCGCATTTCACATTCAGTTTGATATACTTGTTAAGTATACGCCCCAAATAAGCCTGATTTGTCAAGTAAGCTAAGACAGTTAGGACACGTGACTGCCTCATCTCTTAAAGTCCAGCTCTCTTTAGCCAGGTTTAGTTTCCGTGGCTTCTTGGCGCAAAGTGGCGACACATCACCATTGTCTGAAATCAATTTCGCCTTATGGACCTTTCTCATGCGGTTCCCTATTCGATTCCTCATCCACGCATTGTTTCAGTATGTGTCCAGCACTATCCCAGTCAAGTTCCTTCCCTAGCTTGGTACAGAAGGGGTGTTTTGCCCCCCTAGATTCGTCTAGGAATGGGCAGCATTTACTGTCCCAGAATACTCTAAGGTCTTGACAATAAATCCCATCCGGCTTTTGTTTGATGATAGGCATTTTCTTTGCTACTCCTCCTCATTTTGCGTGTCTTTTGGCCGCCGTTTTAGGCATTTCTTGCAAGTTACTGCGTTCCAGTCCAGTGTCCATAACTGATGTTTTGCTAGGTCTAAAGCCTTCGGGCGATCAGCACAAACAGGGGAAACGTTCCCTTTGTCATCCATTAATTTGGCCATGTGGTACGTTCTCTTATCATGGTAGGGGTCATTCGTTCTAGGTCTTCTTTCCACTTCGTTCATTGCGCAAAGTGTCTGTTCCGGGCAATTGGTACGCATCTCTTACTTTGCCCTGTCCTTTCAAACATTCGATTAAGTGACCGTGCATGAATACCGCAGACGTACTCCACAAGCATCTGAGGTTCGGGGACCCGAAACTTTGCAGTCCTATCACACTTAGAGTTTGTGTGGCTAACAAAATCCGTCTCCATTGTCATTTGACACGTTATCATATCCTTCGCCAAGTGCCTCCCTCGGGACATTTGGGATTGTCACAATGTTCGCCTACATAGAGTTGCCCACAGGCATCGCACAATTCCCAGTATTCCATAGGTGAGCCGAGGCAACAATCAATACATCTGGCGGGGTATTGGTTGTCCCCGATTGTGTTGATGTGGCCTAGTGGTCGCTCCCTGTTACAGTATGGGCATTTACCATCCTTTTCTTTATGCCAAGCTATTTCGCTAATTGTTGCCATCTTTGCATTCCTTCCCATCGCTCAAATCAAGCATTCTGAGCCATCTTGACAACCATTTTACAGTTATTGTATAATAATTGCAAGTCCAGATAGAATTGAGCACAAGGAGGACCATGGACACAATCAGTATTAGGGGTGAAGTCCTTGCCGGCAGTAACGTATTTGATGCCATCTCAGACGGAATAGAATTAGCAAAAAAGCTAGACGTACCTATCGTTATCAATTTCAATGGGTGCACGATCTACCTGCAACCTGGGGATGATGTCCATCATGAATGTCACGAGTACCGCCGGTGGGTAGCCGCCGGTGGGTAGCCGCCGGCGGGCTATTACAAGAGAAACCAAAAGCAGTACCGCTATAGGAGACGACAATGTTTAACAAAGGTGACAAAGTCAGACTAAATGAGTATGGCCTTAATTTTCTCTTCTCATCATTGGGCAGTAAGAGATACCGGGACATGGCAGTCAACAAGGTCTTTATTGTGCTCGGTCATAGTCGAGACAAAAAATGCACACGAGTGATGATAGAAGGCGGCAGCTCCAAGTCATCATTGAGCTATAGTAATTCCTTCTTGGAAAAGGTAAGCTGACATTCCTGAAAGAATGTGAGGTGAAGATATGAGGTACTACAAAATAATAAAGCGGGAAACTAGGAAGGGTATAAACCTCAAAGTTAAAGTTGCTAATCACCACCATCCCTTCGGCTTTGAAGAGATGGATGGAGATATACAAAGTGAGAATGAGGACCAGGCTGCCACTGTCCTCAAGACAATTTTGAAAAATGGCCTGGCTCAGGCGGGCTTCAAGGAGAAAGGAGCGAAATGAAGGCACTAAGTTTTAAGCAACCTTGGGCATGGTTAGTTTGTGCCGGCCATAAAGATATTGACAATCGAAGCTGGCACATCCATATGCCGCCATTATTGAATTACCCAGCGGATCCAAAGCGTATTTATGTCCATACAGGAAAGACCATCGATGAAGATGCTTTTAAGTGGATAGCTGAGAGAATACCAATGTCCATCACTCAAAACTTTATGGTGAATGGCCTACCAGATCGAGGTATGTTTATCACCGGAGCCATAATTGGGGAGGTCGATATTACTGGTTGCGTCGACCATTCAGATTCACCCTGGTTTTTCGGTCCATATGGCTTCACCCTCGCTAATCCCGTTCTATATGGCGAACCAATACCATGCAAGGGAATGCTAGGATTTTTTGAACCTAACATTCCAGAGAGAATGGATACTTGACAAATAAGGGTGATTTGAAGGGTATGCTTGACGAGCATAGTAAGTTGAACGTGAAGTGTTCCGTAGAGGGGTGCAACAATAAGGGTTGCGGACAGCCGGCCGGCAGCACTGAGGTCAATCTCTGCGAATGGCATTGGCAAAGATGGGGAGATTTCTACACAGGTTATGAGTGCGGGCACTTTGGAGAGGTAGAGGCCGTGAGACATGGACGACTTAACAAAAAACGGTGGGAGAAGGCAATGCTTGCTTTTTTAGATTGGTCTGCCGTTGAGATATCTGCCTGTGTGCTGATCGCAGAGGCTAAAGCACGATACTCAGCTTAGACATTCCTTTGAGAATATAGATGCAGAAGCTATCAGCTAATACACAGAAAACCTATGCGGTATACGCCAGGGCCTTTGAGAAATACCTCGATGGCCGCAAGCCAACGCTGGAAGAGGCAGAGGCTTTTCTGGACAGTCTCGAACAAAAGGGTGCCCGGAAGAACACTATCGGCGTCGCCGGCCGAGCAATACGGAGAATCTACGGGATCAAAGTCCCTGTTCCCAATATCGAGATGCTCGAGCCTGAATACCTGACAGTAGAGCAGATCAATCAATTGATAGACAAAGCTCCGAGTTTACTTGAAAAGACTTTGATCATATTGATATTCAGTACAGGCTGCCGTATTTCCGAGATACTAAACCTCACCAAGGGTGACTTAGAGCTGGAGCTGGGGGTTGCCACCGTCACCCGGAAGGGGGGCCAGCGGCAGAGAATACCTTTAGGACCACAGGGGAAAGAGGCATTAAAGACCTGGCTAAAGGAACGCCGGTCCACCAGCCAGCGAGTATTCATGGACTATAACTATAACGATATTCGCTACCGATTCACAAAGCTGGCTAAGAAAGCAAAGATACCAGAATTCCATGCACATATTCTGCGTCATAGCCGCGCTCGACATTTACGGCGGGCCGGTGTATCGATGGAGCGAGTGAGCGAGATCTTGGGACATAAGAAGCTGGATACGACTGCAAAGATATATGGCAATTTAAGCGCTGAGGAAAGGGCAGAATTCCTTGTTGATTTTTGAAGAAGCGGACCTCATCAAGATGATAAGAGAGCGATACCCGCTGTCCAGGCCAGATGGCTTTCAAAAACATGTTGTACTAGAACAGGTGCCGGATGGCACTGGCATGTATCAGGGTCGGTGGATAGACGCCGTAGTCTTCGACCTATGGCCATCCAAAGGATTACTGCGATCTGCGTTTGAAATCAAGGTGTCTCGTTCCGACTTTCTGCGGGAGCTGGCAAACCCTGTCAAGTACAGATGGGCGGTGGAGAGCTTCCACGAATTTTGGTTCGTGGCGCCGCAAGACGTAATCAAAATCGAAGAGCTGCCGCCCAACGTCGGCTGGTTGTTTCCCCGGGCTGGCAAGCTGGCCATTAAAAGACGTGCCGTGCAAAATCCTAATCCAAAACTCGACGATGTACTGCTCGCCGCCTTTATGAGGGCAGCAGCTAAGGAGGTCGCCCGGGTAACTAACGTCACGGCCAAGGAAATACTTGATAATAGTGAAGAATATCAGCTTACCAAACTTTTCCGGGAAGCAGTCAGGAGTTTTCTCAAGAGCCGCGGAAATCTCAGGTTCACAGAGATTCTTACCTCTAGAGCTACAACTATTGATGAAGTGGTGACCTGGTTGGAAGAAGCCACCATGGATAACCAGTTGAAACAGGACCGTGACCATCTTCTGGAGGTCGCCGCACGGTTCCAAAGAGAAGTGATATCACTCCTAAACCTTTTCTTGGTGATCGCCAACAAAAGCCTGCTTGCCCGAAATGAGCTCGGTAGCTACATCGTGCAAACCTACGGTGGTGAGGACACCGAAAATATCGAGACACTCAAGGAAGTGGCAAAACGTGCAAAAGCCTTCAATAGCGAAAAACGGTATGCAGAGATAGTCAACCTGATATTGAATTGGGATAAGGAGTTTGGCGAACAAATCCCGAGGTAAGAATGGTAGATGAACCCCTATCAGAAAATAGTAAATGCCCTAAATGTCACACCAAGACGCTTGAGAAGGATCCCGAGGGAGACATACATTGCTGGGGCTGTGGGACCACATTCCCACGAGGGGTGGAATCGACCATGACTGAGGACCGTTTACTTGAAAGGCACAGATTTTATGAAGACAATAAAACAGCCATATTATCTGATGTCCAATCTATAGGAGCGCCGGCTACTGCTAAGAAATGGAAGGTAAATGGTGTTTCACTCTACCACGTGCTACAAAGATGGGACCGTGAGGAAAAGGGAAAGACAAGCGCTCAAACTTCTGCAGATAGGGGGATAAAGCTGAAAACAGGCACGCCCATAAACATAAGAGCCAAGAGCAAGTTCTACAAAGACAACAAGGCCGCCATAGTAGCCGACCTTCTCCGTCTAGGCAAGCCGGCTACCTGTAAGCAATGGGGGATAGCGAAAAGTACACTCCCACGACTAATAAACAAGTGGTTAACACCTGAGCAGATAGCCCTGGTCAATGACCCTGAATTCCCTGGTTCAAAGCGAAAGACTCGTCACGTAGCAGAAGATTGCCAACTGCCTGAATTCCCCGCATTCTCAGATACTTGGGACCTAACGGTGCAGCTCAAATGGCTCGAGATATATGGCAAATTACTGGATGGAAAGGAGCAAAATCGATGCCACTAATTAATTACACAACTACAGTGACAGCCTTAAAATCAATCGGAGAGATCCAAGGAATTCTTGTCGCCCATGGCGCCAAGCATATCCTGATAGATTATGAGAATGAAGAGGCTGTGGGCTTGGCATTTATGATTGCCACTCCTTATGGTGATGCTGCATTCAGACTGCCGGCTAACATCAACAAGGTCCAAGGAGTATTAAACAAGCAAAGGGTCAGAAGCCAGGTCAGCAAGGAGATGGCAGCCCGGGTTGCCTGGCGCATACTGAAAGACTGGGTCCGCGCCCAAGTAGCTATTCTGGAAACCGAGATGGTAACCATTGACCAAATATTCCTGCCCTATATGGAGACGAAGGATGGTAAAACGCTGTATCAAGTTATGCTTGACCATCGCCTTCAATTACCCGACGGAAAACAGTAGAAAAACGATAGATATTCAAGGAGGCGAAATGAAAATACTGCAAGTAGGAAAATTCACTGAGCACGCGGACGGGACCTGGGAGATCGTAGGTTGGAATTTTGACGGGAACATTCCCACAGAGCATGCGGATCTCGAAGCATTCAAACAGGACTGCATGAAACACGCAAAAGAGGCTGGAACCTATATCCATCTACCAGGTTGGAGACCTGAAGGATGGAAGAATCCTTATCATAGCACAATAACGATAGAAGCGTGTAAGGCCACAGGCCCACTATCAGCAGGGGGATTCATAGGGTCGACATCTCAACAGGAGTCTGATGCTTTTGAAGCCGGCGCTGATGCCATGCTCAAGGTATTAAAGGAGAAGGGGGCCTGGATGACCCCCGAGCAGATGAAGTTACTTGCACCAGACCGCAAATATCCGTATGGCCATATTGTCTTTATTCCGGAGGCTAAAGAATGAAACTACAGGCTTGTGACATCATCCTGTTCAGAAACGACAAAAATGACCCAGTATCAAGATTCTCCAGATGGGCCATTGGGCCATACAGCCATGTTGCTATGTATTTGGGCAAGTTCTATGAGCTCTTTTGCAAGCTCTTCGGGGCGGACCCAGCCCTATGCCGAGCAGACCAGACATTTACGATACCGCTTGTCTATGAGAGCCGCGGTAGAGGTGTCATGATTGCCAGCTTACTGCCCCAAGCTGGCGTACCTGTAGCGGTGATGAGGCCAGTCTTGCCGCCAATAAAGGTCGGACAAGAGTGGGAATCACCAGAGAGTCAGCTGATTAAGGTAGCCTTCGAGATCGCCGCGGATGAAAAGTCCTTGTACGATTACTCTTGTATTGTCTACTCCTGCGTCCCGCGTGTATTGAAAGAGAAATTTCCCTGGCTCCCCCTTCCTGTCAAATACCACCGAGATATCTTCATGATCTGCAGCGAGGCGGTAGCTGAAGTGTTCTGGAGAAATGAGGTCGAAGTTGTTCCCAAAGACGTGGTGCCTTTGCCCGGAGATTTTGCATTAAGTCCATTTCTTCAATATGTCGGCGAGGGGAAATTGATGGAGGATATAAATGTCTGATAGCAACAACGACAGAATAACCCGCCTGAGAGCTCGCAAAAGTGCCTTACAGGAGAAAGTAAGGGCACTACAGGCAAACCCCAATATGCGAAATAAGGACTTCAAGGTAGCCCGGTTGAACGACCAAGTTTCGACCATAACTGAGAAGATTATGGAATTAGAAGGAAAAAAGAAATGAAGGAGGTGAAACGATGAAAACAGATACCAAGTCTAAAAGAGTCGAGCAACCCAAGTCCGATGCAGTACCCATCAGCGAGGTGATTAAACCCATTCCCCTGGAGGACCTGCTGCCGAATCCTTATCAGCCGGCTACCCGAGCTGAAGTCGACCCGGAAACCGCCAAGAAATTCGCTCTCTCTATTCAGCAGCATGGCCTTATTCAAACCCCGGTGGTCCGCGTCGGCAAAGAAGATGGCAAATATGAGATAGGCGATGGCTGGCTCAGGAGAGCGGGATTTGCTTATCTGGCCAGCAATATCACCAATTCTCCCTATCGTAAAATGCCCTGCGTGGTCCGCCAGCTCACTGATCAACAGATGGCCGACATGGTACTCGAGGCCAACACAATCCGTAAGGACCTGAACCCTATCGAGCTTGCCAAACTTTATAAGAAGTACCTAGACGACTTCGGCATACCACAGGTCGACCTGGCCAGGCGCCATAACTGCTCCCAGGGTGAGATTGCCAACACTATAAGGCTTCTGGACCTGCCGGCCGACATCCAGGAGAAGATTATTTCTCAAGAAATATCGGAGACTCATGGGCGCCAGTTACTGAGGCTCAATTACAATCCCGAGATGCAGCACAAGGAATTAAACGACGCTATTAAAGAGGGCACCTCCGTCAACCAGCTTTCAAATTCAATCGCTCAGGCGATCTACTACAGCTCTGAAAACATAGACCCGAAGGAGTATCCTACGCCCCCCTTTGATGTTACCGAATGTGAGAGTTGCGCGAACCGGCAAAAGATAGGCTATCCTTTCTCCAGTGAGACGAAGAAATGGCGCTGCCTGGATAAAGCCTGCTATAAGAAGAAGGAGGGCAAAGCCGAAGAGGAGAGAATTGCCAAATTAACCGCGGAGATCAAGGCGGCCAGAGAAGCAGCTCCCCAACAGCAAGAGCTTGAACTAAAAGGCAAAGGCAAGGGAAAGAAAAAGAAAGATGAGGTCGGTGTGATCGATACACAAAAAATGACCTGGCGTGATTATCAGGAGCTTGAGAGGGGGTATCACACCATCGATAACCCGGGAGAATGTAAGACGTGTCCAAATCGTGCTGTAGGCAAATTCTTCAACGATAGAACGGGCGCAATCTGCATCAACGTAAAGTGCTTCAAGGAAAAGGAGAAAACCCACCAGGCGAAAGAGGCAGCCAAGGCAAAGCAGGCAGAGCAGGACCTGACCGTGAAACTCATAGGTGTCTGTGAGCGGAATCTAGACCAGGCTACTCTCCTAAAAGTGGTGGCTGCCCACCTGATTATCCACTCCCGGAAAGACACCCTGGAGAAGTTCGGCAGGATGTACCACATATCCGATGTGGCTGCCTACTTTGCTTCCAGCAATAACGGCGACACCCTGCGGAGGCTGGCTGCCCTGGTATTGCAGAAGGAGCGTTATGAAGGTGAGAAGGGTATGTTCGTTAAGATGCTGGCGGACCTCGAAGGGACCGGTGGCGAGATTGATAAGCAGGTCAAGGCTTTCCAGGAGAAGCACTGCAGCACTTGCCGGTATAAGAAAGGCACCTGCTGGACCCTGATGCGCGTTTTTCTTGACGGAAAGTGCTATCGCTACTCCAAGAAGAAGAAGGGCGACATAGAAGTGGACGAAACTGCAGAGACAGTTGATGAAAAATCGTCCACCGGGTCTGAGGCCCAGGAGCTCGAGGACTCCCTTCCCTGCAAGGATTGCACGAAGGCTGAAACTTGCGACCGCAGCTTCTTCTACGCTGATAACCATAGCGGTTATATTTGCGACCGGAAGAAAGCCACAGAGGAGGTTAATGTCTAAGAATCCATCAATTCGACCAGGGCTGATAATCAAGGAGGCCCTGCAGGGCCAGCCCATGGGGATCTCGGAAATATATCGAGTGTACAAGGACCGATTAGAGACAATTAACTCGCTGCGCAGTAAGGCTGACAAAATCCGAGGTGGGACATACTGGAGCTTCGCTAGGCAATGCCAGTTTGCCCGGGCATTGGGACTTATTGAATACGACCACGAAAAGCGGTTCAAGCCTTTTCCCAAGAGGGACGACAATCCATTGTTAGCGATTCGTAATGGAAAGGTCACTGAATCTACGCAAGTCATCTACCGGCTGACAGCTGCTGGGAACTCGGAGGATAGCGCCTGGCGTAACCTCGCCGGCGCCGTCAGGGACAAGTTGGGCTGGGGCTAGAACCTACTCCTGCCACTCAGTTCTACAGCTTGGCGAGCCAGGCTAGTAAGCATTATTGTTGTGGTCCTGGCGGACTTCACCTACTATGCGCCCCGGGAGCTTACACCGCGCTTTACCATGCTTCACATATTAGTGGTGCTGGAAACACCGTCCAGCCAAATATTTGTGGTATCCTACAGGCTCTCCCAAAAGCATCACAGCTCTCTATAGGGCTACCTAGCTCAATTTACATTTTACCACACTGGTATCACTCAGTTCTATCAGTTCTCTCTATTCTCATTGCCTCGACTCAATCCCTCGTGGTGGCTGGCTGGCTGGCTGGCTCGGCCGAATTACGTGTATTCGTGATACTGGCATAAAGCCGTATAGCTATCTAGCTATTCAGGTTCAAATAGCCCAAGAAACTATATAGTTTATTAGAATATTGGCTAATATATTGACATCCTGCGCCCCCGGGATTAGAATATAGGCATATTCAAAATCGCACCTTAACAACTGAATAAAACATTCGCGGGACTGGCTTTGCTAGTAAAATCACGAATAAATGGAGGATATATCATACATGAAGAATCAGATTAGCAAAGCCAATTATCAGCAGATAGCCAAAGCAGCTATTAGTCACAGCTTCGATGATGATGATGAATATATCGAAGTCATCAAGCATACAGCTTCGGAATACGGCAAGCTAGATGATAATGCCAAGCTGGGAATCGAGGCAGCTTACATCTTCTCTCGCAAAGTGCCTATGTCGGAACGTCAAGACTTGTTCCAAGAATTAGTCCTCGCAGTGCTTGATTCTGGAACGCAAACCCCGGCCTTTGCCTATACCATAGCCCGGAGAGACTGGACAGATTGGTGGCGTAGCTACAAGCTACACTCGCAATTCTACCAAGGCTATCTCAGTGAGGTAATTACTAACAGCGAGGGCGAGGAAACCGAATTGGCAGAATTGCTAGTTGGCGAGGTAGAATTTGAAGCCAAGCAGATTGACAAGCTAGACGCCAGCCGTCTTTGGCAGCGATTGCCGAAAGCGATACAAAAGCTAGTCGTCAAGCGATTGCAAGGAAAGCCACTCGGCGCACCTCGCAAAGGCAAAGGAAGACCAAAGTCAACAGGCAGCCTCGACAATACAGAAAGGCAAAGGCTCAACAGATGGATAAAAGCCAATTCTCATATTCTAATCAACTAATCGTAAACCATAGCTAAATGTCACAATAAATGCCAGTCACGCGAATTGCCTTAGTGTGTGAGGTAGTGAGACGGTGGCTAGTGATAGCCGCCGTCTTCTGCTATCTAGCACGTATGGCCAATACTCTATGGATGGCCACGTAATCCTAACCTATGCCCACACTCGTTATATTTGGGGCTGACCTCAGTATGAGGTGGGGGAACATAGGCACTTGAAGCGTGCGCCAAAGATAGAGGCATAAAAGCCGCACCTTGAACAAGTACGGCGAACTGGCAGCTATGGCGTAAACGCTAGGCATAGCGCAATCCAAACATAGCTATCAGGACAAGGCCAAGCCCTGGCCCTAGCCGTAGTGACGGCAAGCTATCAGCGACAGCATCAAGATAGCCTATCTACGGGGACTGGTTGGCCTAAATCAACCTTAGAGTATGGCGTCGAATCAGCCATCGGTTTACTCACCGTTAGAGGGTCGAGGGGCGATTGCCATAGTGCGCCTTCGTCAAAGGTGGACTGTTGGCACGGTAGCTGTAGCTCATGGCACGGCTGTGGGGGTGTCTCCCCCCAGTCCCAAGAGTACAGAGCGCAGCCGGCATCAGCTGGCATTTCGTTCTTCCTACATCCTCATGTGAGAGGCTCTGTAGGGTAAGCGGGACGTATGTTTAGTCGCTGGCAAGGACGGTAGCAAGTCCTGAAGGCTCTTACCGACCATGGGAGAATTCCGTCTGCAAAAGTCCCAG
>Ga0315274_10000627_pt1 | contig 54720 bp, 53 predicted proteins | sample YL17G02_20_MG_FD_203700 | JGI IMG/M metagenome (GOLD analysis project Ga0315274, IMG submission 203700) | Sediment microbial communities from Yellowstone Lake, YNP, Wyoming, USA - YL17G02_20 | ecosystem: Environmental > Aquatic > Freshwater > Lake > Sediment | place: USA: Wyoming | collected... | reverse complement strand
AAATGCGGCCCTTATATGATCACCTGCAGCACCACCAACTTGCAGAACCATCTGCCTGAATTAAAAGAGGCGATGAATTACCTGGACCAGAACGGCAGCCCTCCTGTAATGACAAACGAATTCAATCTCATGGTCTTCTATGACGGGATATCCATCCCATTGGCGGTAAACGGGGAAACCCGGTGCACGCAGGCAGAAATAGACAAGCTGACCAAGGATGTGAAATACGTGGTGTACTGGGGAGTCAGAACTAACCAGCCAGACCTTAGGTCCGACCCTTACGTGTGCCCGTACATAAGGCAAATGCCCATGGAACTTGTAAAATCCTTAGGGAATTACACGCTTCCGGACGCTGACCCGGAAACGTTGAAGGTCAAAATATACAAACTGAACGTATGAAACCGCTGAAACTTCTTCCGGTAATAGGAATCGCCCTGTTCATATACATCATATGGGCCAACGGGCCGATGAGAATAGCCGAGATTTTCCTCAGCGTAAACTATGCTTATCTCCTTTTTGCCGTTATCGTTAACGGCTCCATAGTGGTTTTGAAGGGGATCAAGTGGAGGATGGTGATGAATCTTCATGGCTTTGACTACCCGCTCAAAAATTGCATAAGGGTGTGGTGCACCGGCCTCTTTGCGAGCATAATAACCCCGGGAAGGGCCGGAGACCTCATAAGGGTCTTCTACCTGAAAGATTCCGAGGAAAATTTCGGCAAAAGGCTTTCCAGCGTGGTGGTAGACAGGATTTTTGACCTTGTTTCCGTCCTCATATTTGCCTCGCTGGGGATATTCTTCTTCAGCTTCTGGTTCGGAAGCGGCCTTGTCTCATTGGGGGTTTTGCTGCTCTTTGTTGTTTTCCTGTTCGGTGTGATCTATCTGATAGCCAACAAAAAAATTGCAATATTTTTTGTGAAGCCCGCCTTCAATTTTTTCATGCCGGAAAAACATAAAGCGGGGTTCAAAAACGGATTCCATGATTTTTACAAATCCATCGGGGGCCTCAAAGGCAAAAAACAAAGCCTCTTTGCATTGTTGCTTTTTACCATGGCTATATGGCTGGTCTCGATTTTCCAGGTATATCTCATAAGCCTTTCTTTGGGCATGGATGCAGGTTATGTGTTTTTCCTGGTCATAATAAGCATCGTCTCGATAATAGAGCTGATCCCCGTCTCCATCATGGGGGTGGGAACGAGGGATGCGTTTCTCATACTTTCATTTTCCGTAATAGGGGCAAGCAGCCAGATGGCAATAGCGTTTTCCATCATTTATCTCATCATAAGCTATTGGCTCGCCGGCATTCTGGGGCTTGTTTTCTGGATGAGAAACCCGGTCAAATTGAAAATATGACCATTTTTAAATTTAATTTTAATCCTATCCCAGACCCAGCCCGTATCGTATGGTGCAGACCAGCGCCCATAGCCCGTCCTTTACGGGGCGTATCTTCTTGCCTTCATCGAAATCCCTGCCGTAGTAGGAAATCCCCACCTCGTAAAGCCTGACCTTCTTTTTGGCTATTTTTTGGGTGATTTCCGGCTCAAACCCGAAGCGGTTTTCCCGGATTTTTATGCCCTTTATTACCGAGGCCTTAAAAACCTTGTACCCTGTCTCCATGTCGGAAAGATCATAATTGGAGAAGAGGTTGGAAACGAATGTGAGAACCTTGTTGCCAAGGTAATGCCTGAAAAGGTGGACGCGCCTGCAGCTGCCGGTGACGAAACGCGACCCGAATACGACGTCCGCGTTGCCGGAGAGTATGGGCTGAAGGAGCTTTGGATAATCCTGGGGGTCATACTCAAGATCGGCATCCTGCACAAGAATTATATCTCCGGAAGCCCGCTGGATCCCGCTGCGCAGCGCGGCGCCCTTTCCCATATTCTTGGGGTGTTTGATTACATCCAGGTTCTTGAAGGCGCCCCTGTCGATTTTTTCGAGGCCCTTGTCGGTTGAACAATCATCCACGATAATGACTTCGCGTTCAAGCCCGTCCGGAAGCTTGACGTCATAGACACGCCTGAGGATGGTGTCTATTGTTTTCGCTTCATTGTAATACGGAATGATGACGGAGAGCTTCATTTTTGATCCTCTTTTCTTGAATATATTTAGGGGGTATTTATATTAAAGATTAATAGAAAGGTTTTCAAGAACTAATTATGGAAGAGTTTTCCGGGATAAAGGAGCTTGAATATCTCGATGGGTGCCTGTCTGGATGGCATAAGGCAAAAGCCAAAGAGGTTATAAGGCTTCTCGAGGGAAGGAAATTGCTGGATGTTGGCTGCGGAATAGGAACATTCACAAAAGCCTTTGCCGATTCGGGGTTTGACGTTACAGGAATGGACATGTCAGAAAGATGCCTGAACAAGGCAAGAAGAATAAATGCGGCTTTCTTCCGTGAAGATATATGCAGTCCGGACAAGCTCGAAAAAATGCATGGCCGTTTCGACAGCGTGGTTGCCCTTGACGTGCTGGAGCACATAAAGGATGAGCATGCGGCATTGGCCGGCATAAGTAATTTGTTAAAGCCAAACGGGACCTTTGTGCTCACCGTCCCGGCGTTCTCTTTCCTGTACTCCAGCTATGACAAGAAGATAGAGCATAAAAGAAGGTATTCCGCGCCTGGGGTTAGGAGTTTGCTCGGTGAAAACGGTTTCAGGGTTGAAAAGGTGTTTTACTGGAATTTTCCGGGAATTTTCGGGTGGCTGGCGTGCAAAATTCTGAACAGAAATCCGGTCGAAACAACGACGAACGAAAAAATAGACAAGTTTTACCGGGTATGGTTCAAGATTGAAGAGAGAGTCAAACCGCCGTTTGGCCTTACTATTTTTGCCAAGGCAAGAAAGATATAAACCCTCAGGCTAAAGCCTGAGAGTGGTTGTTTAGAATCTGCTGTTCCCGTATTCATGATCAAAACACCCGCGGTAAGCAAGGTCTATTCCTTCCGACAGCCTGCACTCGAGGTAGTTTTCCGCCATGCCCAGCACGCCTGCCTTCTGCTTCAGCTCGCAAAGCTTCAGCGTCCTGTTCTCTATGTTTATGTATGTCTGGACCCTGGTGTAGCATATCTTTTCGGCGATCACGACTCCTGTGTAGCTGTCAGCCGGTATATAGATCTCGCCCCTTATGTTGCTTCTTGACCTGTAAAGGACTTTTCCGTCCTGCCCGACCAGGTATACGTTTGCTCCTTCCAGCGGAACCCCTCCGGAAGTTGTCTTTACCAGGGTCTTGTTTTCGAAAAGGAACCTCTCGTCTATCTTGTAAAGCGTGCAGTTGCACTCTTCAAAATACTTCAATTTCACGAACGGGTAGCTGAATTCCGGCTTCCCGACATAGAGGAGATATGGCGTGTTATACATCATGGCAAACGACAGGTCCTTTTGCGGGTCCCCCGTGATGAAGTCGGAGTATTTGCCTGACATGAGCTTTACCACCCCGTAAGCAACGTCTACCGTGCTGTATTTGTACAGGTCGGTCGAGAGGACTATATTATCCATGCCTTTCAGGTCATCCCACATCTTCCAGTTGAGCGGCCAGTATCCATCATTGCTCGCTTTATACACGCTGTGGGCTCCCAGCGCGATCACCAGGATCAAAAGCAGCGCGTAAAAATGCCTTTTGTTTTTCAGATACCGGTCTTTCAGCGAGTAAAGCCCGTATACGGAAATCATGACCATGGCAGGAATCGCGATTATCATATACCTGTATTCCTTGTGGGAAAATATGCTGAGTATAAGGTAGCTCATGCACATCCATATCAACGGAAGCCACATGTATCTGTCCCTTTTCCTGTAAAAACAATAAAGGCCTATTGCGAAAAATATGACCCCGAACGAGATTATGTCAAAGATGCTGGTCACGTAATAATAGAACGGGGTGGCTATGCTTCCCCCCTCTGCCCAGGCGGCTTCGCCTGTCACTATCTCGCTGAAGGCCCTCTCCCCGAAGAAGGACGGCGCCCCGTTGACGGACCTGTAAAGGAAATACGGGGAAAACACGAGCCCTGACACCACAAACATCGCAATTATGTTCAGAATGAACCTCTTGCCGAAGACCCCCTTTCCCTTCTCCGCAACGGCAAAGACCATCATCACCGGGAGCACTATGACATTCTCCATCTTCAAAAGCAATCCCAGGGCAAAGAACAGTCCTGATGCGTAAAAGTACAGTTTTTTGTCCTGCTTCACTGCCATGTAAAAGGAGTAGATGGTGGCGATGAAGAAGAATGTCTGCGGAACCTCGTGCATTATCTGGTTGCTCCAGACCCAGAAGACCGGCATAACGCCCAGAACGATGGTCGCTATCCTGGCAAAGTTCCTGTCCTTTCTGTCCCTCAGCTCCATGCAGAGTTCATAAAACACGAACAACGAAAAGAATGAAAGCAGCAATATCACGGCGTTTCCCGAGAAATATACATGAAGCCCGGTGATGCTGCTCACGAAGGCTATCATGTAATTAAGAAGCGGCGGGTGCTGCCAGTAGGCCGAATCGAAGTAAGTGGGTATGCCTCTCATCTGGGTTTCCTGGGAAACTACCAGATTCCTGACCGGGTCATACTGGGGGATCGTGTTTATCGTGGCCAGGTAGAGAAGGATGAAGACGGCTCCTATGACCGCGGGCTCCGCATATCTGTGCTTCCCAAGCTTCCCGATAATCCCCAACTCAGGCATAATAAGAAAATGAAACCGTGGTTTATAAAAATGCTTCCATCTTTAATAAAGACCGTCTTATAATTTATTTTATGACCCTCAAGAAAGAGATTGCCAGAGCCAACATCATATTCACCGCCGGAAGGATAATATCGATAGCCATATCGTTCTTCTTCTCCATAATACTTGCACGGACGCTGCAGCCCTATAATTTCGGCCTTTTTTCCTTCTGCCTCATGGTGGCGGGGCTCTTTTCCGTGATGACGGATTTCGGGATGGGCAGCACCCTGATAAGGTTCGTGGCCAATTTTTTGGGGAAAAACGACCGGAAATCCGCATCATCGGTCGTTAAAGTGGTGCTAAAATACAGGATTGTTTTTACGCTGGCTTCGGGCGCACTGATATCCCTGTTTTCATCGCAGATAGCGGGGGTCGTTTTCGGCAAGCCTGAGGCGGGATTCGTCGTGTTCTTTTCGGGATTCGTCCTCGTGTTCGTGTCGTTTTTTGACTTTTTCAAGTATCTTTTTCTCGGCGTGAAAAACTTCGGGATTTCAAGCATCATGCAGATACTGGAAAGCGCCATAAAATTCGGGATAGTCATAGGGTTTGTCCTTTTGGGCATGTCCATATCCGGGGCCGTTTCCGGGCTTATAATCACATACATCCTTCTCGATGCCATCTGCCTGATCATAATTTACAAAAAATACGGTTTTCTTTTTTCCGGCGGGAAGCATTCTCTTGACAGGAAAACCCTGATGAACTTCAGCGCATGGATTTTTGTGGGATCTCTCGTGAACTCCGTTTACGGGTTCATGGACCAGCTGGTGATTTCCGCTTTATTGCCTCTGGAGCATCTGGGTTTTTACAGGATAGCCCAGTCCTGGATGTGGGCTGTGATATACATCATCCCGATAGCATCGACTGTGATGTATCCCTATTTTTCCGGCTCAGACAACAAGAACCAGATCAACGCCGTCCTTTCCAGCTCCATAAGATACAGCGCAATCTTTGTATTTCCGCTGGCCCTGCTCGTGTCCGCGTTCTCCGGGCCGCTGATAGCCGTTTTCTACAAAGAGTCGTATATGGCGGCCATAGAACCGATGGTCATTCTGGCGTTCGCATCCATTTTTGCGATATTTTCAATGCTGCTCAGCAGCTTTTTTAGCGGGATAAAGAGGCCGGACATAAATACAAAAACCGCCATAATTTCAGTCTGCATCTATTTTCCCATGACCTTTTTTCTTACATCCCTCTATGGAATTGCCGGGGCTGCATCGGCGTTCCTCATCATAAAGGCGGTGGAAACGATCATCCTGCTGGCCCTGGCCGGCCTGAAGCACGGGTCTTTTCTGCTCAAGCCTTCGGCAATAACCAAACCCGTTTTCGCATCCGTAATAATGTATTTTTCTGCCGTTTTTCTGTTTTTGCCTCACGTAGATGGATATCTGACGTTAGGGATCTTCGGAATCCTTTCCCTACTGATATACGCGGCGGTGCTTGCTCTCACGGGCGGCATCAGAAAGGAGGAGGTCCTGTACATCAAAAGATGGATCAGATGGATTCCCGGGGTTTCCCGGTAATTTTCCTCGCGTACAGATAGCTTCCGCTTGTTGTTACATCGTAGCCGTTCTTCTGAAGAAACCTCTCCATGTCTTTCGCAGAAAACCTGCCTATGTCATGGTGTTCCATTACAATCCTTTCTATCCTGGAGAGCATGTTTTTTCTCATCCCGAAAAGTATCTCGTATTCCGCTCCCTCGCAGTCCAGCTTCAGGAGATCGACCCTGCCTATCCTGTTTTTTTCAATGATTTTTCCGAGAGTGGTGCATTTTATCTCTATTGATTCCCCTGTTTCCGTGAACATGCTGTGCCCTCCGGTGTTCCCGCCGTCTATCGAAAGCCTCCTCTTTCCCGGCTTCCCGCATACCGCGAGGTTGAAAGCCTTGACGTTCCCCAGCCCGTTAAGCGTTATATTCTCCTTCAGGAAGCCGAAGTTGCCCGGTTCCGGCTCGAAGCTGAAAACTCTCGCCCCCACTGATCCGGAAAGCACCGAGAAAAACCCCTTCTGCGCGCCTATGTCTATTACCACGTCCCCCTCCCTGACCCCGAATCCTTCAGGAAAATAGGCCTTTTTGGCGTATATCTCCTCAAGCATCCCGTCATCGTTGGTTCCTGAGACTATCCTGAACCTGGTCCCGTTCCTGAGAACGAGCGTTATCTTCCTCCCACCACCAATAATCCTGTGGTTCGCCAAGCGAACATGCCAGTTCCTGTACAGCCTGATCCACGAGAGTATCCTTTTCATATCTTCTCCAGCTCGAAGTGTATTTCGTTATACGCGTCGAAGACCAGCCTCTTGAGCAGGGGCTTCGGTATGAACATGCTCAAGACCTTGTTCATCTTCATGGGATTTAGCACGAGCTCCTTTCTGACCACCCTGAACCTCACCTTGTTACAACTGACGCAGTCAGGAGACTGCGTCTTGTGTTCACGTCTTCCTTTGTCCTTGTAGTAGCCGAAAGGCGAGTCATCTGAAAAGTAGTAGTCGAACGTGTGCTCTGTGAAGAATAACTTATGCATGGGATCAAACGCGTTGAAGCATCTGCAGTAAGGCACCCTTATATCAGCGCGGCATCCGGGCTTCAGGATCCTGTGCAGCTCCGAGACCACGCCCATGAAGTCCTGGACGTGCTCGAGCACATGATACATCATGATGGAATCGGCACATCCTTCTCTGAAAGGCAGGCCTTCTTCCATGTCCGCGATCACATCAACGCCCGGCATCTTCGCATTGTCCACCCCGATCGCGCCTTCATGCCTGCTCCTTCCGCAGCCCAGATCAATGACCACCTCATTTTTCATTCCACACCTCCTCGCAGACCTTATAGACTTCGTCTGCGTATTTCTCCCAGGAGAACTTGGCTGCCTGTCTTATACCCATTCTGATCATGTCCTGCCGCAGCCCGTCGTTTTCAAGGACCTCTTTGATTTTTCCAGAAAGCGTGTGATAATCAAAGGGATCATTTATCTTTATCGCGGCATCGCCCACAACCTCGGGGATCGACGAGCAGTTCGTGGTCACCACGGGGCATCCGCATGCCATGGCCTCAAGAAGAGGCAATCCAAAGCCCTCGTAATAAGACGGGAACACGAAAATATCGGCGATGTTGTAGAATAGATGTAAATCCTTTTCTCTGTCAAGGAGTCCCATATTAAGAACATTTTCTTTTATATTGAGATTTTTAACTAATTTTTCAGAATATGTACCTATTTTTATTAATTTAAATTTGATACCTTTTTTCTTTAGTTCAGAAAGTGCATTGAATAGGGTTGGTAAATTTTTTCTTGGTTGTTCCGATCCTATGTAAAGAATAATTTTTTCATTTGGAAATATTCCATATTTTTTGATAATTTGATTTCTTAATTTTGGTTTGTTTTTCAATGGTCTGAATATTTTTTTTTCAATTCCAGCAGGAACAACATTTATTTTTTCAGCTGGATATTTTAGATATTTAATGATATCTCTTTTTGTGTTTTCTGAAGATGTGACTATTCTGTCTGATTTTCTCATACCATTATAATTAATTTTTAAACGAATATTTCCAATAAAAGAATGGTAACTCATAAAAAGTGGGCATACATCCCAACACCATGTTATTGATTTTGCTCTTTTCAAAAAAATTATTGGATAGCAATTATAAGAATCGATTAAAATATTTACAACATTTTTTTCTATAACAAGGGGGTTCCACCATTCAATTCCATTAATTTCTTTGATTTTTATTCCTGGAATCCAATCTATAAGCGCTTTCTCTTCCCATGTTAAAAAATTGTTTTCTCTTCTTTGTTTTATCATACTTGTTTCCATAATAATCAATATCCTTGATAATTATCACTATTATGGTATACAAATTGTTTCATTTTATTAATAGATTTGCAATCTCAATAAATAAATCCTTATCTCTATTCCAATAAATCGTATTTAGTGATATACAGTTAAACAATCATCACATATGGTCTTTTCTGTTGTTTGTATCTTTTTTTTGTAAAAGATGCTTCTTGCAGACAGGTAATTGGAATTGTTCCAGACATCTTTTAAATCATTATTTAATATATCTCCGAAATCCGTCTTTGAATCATAAATGGCACAACAGGGAGATGTGGTTCCTTCTGGGTTTATGACCATGAATTGATACAAATACGCGCACGGGCCTTTTATTCTAAATGAATAATTATCTATGTTATCTTTTAAGTTATCACATATCCATTCTTCCACTAATTTTTTGTCTATTGGTTTGTTCTTAAAGACTATTTCTTGACTTATTTGAAATTTAGGTAAAATCATCTTAACTCCTATTTCTTCAGCCATCTGTTTTGCCTTATCTAAAGTCTTTTCATTTTTCTTGTTTACTAAATACTGCCAAAGGATTATTGGATATTTTGAATCTAATTCTTTTTTCTTCAATACTAATTTCTTCATGTTTGAAATTGCTCTATTGAAATCTCCGGTTCTTCTATATGAACTATATGTTTCTTGGTCTCCCCCATCTATCGACATAAATATGGTGTCCACTTTCAGTCTAACGAGTGATTCGATAATTTCATCATTAACTGTATTGAAATTCGTGCTTATGACAACCCCGACTTTATTTTTCTTAGTATATTCTATTATCTTTATTATATCATTATTGAGAAATGGCTCTCCCCAATTATAAAGGTGGACATAAAATGGATACCTTTTTATTTTGTCAAATATCTTCTTGTAATTCTCGAAACTCATAAACTGTTTTTTTCTCTTTTTGTGGGTATCTGATGTCGGACACAGGGAGCATCTTAAATTACAATGGTTACTAATATCAATGAAATACTGGTGTGGAAAGCTTTTCAATTCAATTTTTCCTTGCTTGTACTCCAATTTTGATATTAAAAGATTGAATATCTTAGTAAATGTAATGTAATTTCTCGTGTCCCTTATTATAACAAAGTAATATTTTATTTTCTTAATATTCATATTTGATTCTCAGTAATAATATATTCTCATATTAAAATCTTTTTGTTTTAACATTTTTATAAAACAGGCTATGCAAATGTTTTAGAAAATATTTAAAAAAATCATTTGTCACTGGAAAAAATCTGTTAGGTTTCTCTATATACATTCCCATTGATTCATAATCGCAATTTTCACATATAGTATTTTTTGGGTTAGGTTGGAGTATTCTTTTTCTGAGGTTCTGATATTTTTTATTGTTCCATATTTCTAAAAGTGTATGTTCTTTTAAATTACCAAAATCACCATCTTCATGATTATTACAAACAAATATTCCACCATCAGAATTTATTATAATAGTTGTCCATGGTTGTAAGCAAAAAATATTTTTTCTAATTCCTATAGATTGAATTCTGTTGAAGTTTTCTCTTTTTATCCTACCTCCCCATGTATTTATTTCATTTACTTCTATTTCATTCACTCCTTTGATCTTTTCAAAATAGGAAATAAATTCTTGCATATGATTTTTCGTGGAATCCATGTTTATTGTTCTAATACATACATGAGTTGATTTCTTTAATTTATTTTTTAATTCAAGAAATGTCTTTATATTTTCAAATGTTTTTTCAAATTTTGCTCCAACTCTTATATTTTCATAAATTTCTTTTTTTGTGCTATCAAAACTGAACATGATATTATCTAAATCTGATTTCAGAAGTTTCATTGACATATCTTTAGTAAGAAGTGTGGCATTGGTTGTTATTAAAGCCTTAACTCCATTTTTATGAAGATAGTTAATAAAGAATAAAAGATCGGGATGGAGCAGTGCTTCACCGTGATGGGACAAACCCACAATAGTCATGCAGTCAGCATATTTATTAACTATTTCCGTAAAAAGCGATTTTTTTATGAAGGTTTTCTTTCTCTTAACTATGCCGGTATTCATAGGGCAAATGGGACATCTTAAATTACATGCATTTGTTATCTCCAAACATAAAATCTGAGGGGAATTATTCAGTATGAACTTCTTATGATGAAAATTATATATACCTTTGAAAGTATTGAATTTTCTTCTTAATACCTTTAACTTGTATTTTTTCATACAATTATACCTTTTTCATAACAACTCTTATTTCTGTGGGTGTCAAAAAATTTACCAAAAATTGTTCTGAGAATAGATGATTCTTATTTAACATTTTTTCTATAAAATAGGAAATGGGTTTTGACCAAAATCTTATTTTCCCTTTATTATACACTATCTTCTTTGATATTACTCTAAATTTTGCTATTGTATAATAATTGTATGGATCATCTTTATCAAAAAAGTCGAAATCTTTAGAATGAAAAAATTTATTATGCATAAATGTGTGGGAACCATACCAAGACCAATGGGGTACTATTATTTCAACAATTCCTCCTTTTTTCAGAACTCTATATATCTCTTCTATAACAAAAAGAGGATTGTGAATATGTTCTAGAAAGTGTCTTGTAAAGATACTATCAATACTTGAATCGAGGAAAGGGAGATTTTTGTGTTTTCTTAAATCTAGGTCACAAATTATATCGACATTTTCTATTTTAGCTCGATCAACACCGTAATATGTATCATCCTTCTTATCTCTTCCGGAGCCCAAATCAATTTTAATATCTTTCATTTTTACCAAATAAACTTGATATTATAAGGAAATTTGCATTAAAATAACCAAAATAAGATATCCAGTATCCAAGCTTGTATTTTTTAGGGGAGAAATTAATCCAGTATATATATTCCACTTTAAATCCTTTTTGCTCTAATAAATATGAAAGAGTCTGTATATTGTACATGCTTGTATGATCATACCTTATGTTGGGTTTACCCCTAAGAATAATCTGAAGTAAATACCTGAAGAAATATGGATTCGGTGTTGTAATAATGAATTTTCCGTTCTTCTTAAGATGTTTTTTTACACATTCAAGAAAATTTCCAGGATTGAATAAATGTTCTATTATTTCTCCTGCAACTATCACATCAAATTTTTCTTTAAAATTAAAATTCTCTACATTACCATACATGCATTTATATCCCATTTTATTCAATTTTTCAACTCCCTCTTTCTCGATATCAATTCCAATACATTTTTTAGAATTCCTATATATGAAATCGTGAAGCCAGTGATCTTTCTTTATTCTCATAGCTTCTTCATAGTCATGATCAACACACCCCATATCGAGTACAGTCTTTCCTTTGATGAGTCTACCTATTATTTCAAAACGGTTACCCCTCTTTATTTTCATTTTCTTCCTCTCATATTTTTGATATAGAATCTTATCATTTCAGTGTATATATTATCCTCATTCATGGCACTGCAGAATTTGCAAAGCTGTATTTCTTTGATCCTGCCATAAAGCATCATTCTTCTGAAACTCCTGTATTTTGAATTGTTCCATATCTTGGAAAGTCTATCCTTTTTAGAATCTCCCATGATATATCTTCCATCCCAATCTAAGCAACAGGAGAAAATCTTTCCATCCCATGAAACTGTTATATAATTCCAGAAAGTATTACATATTCCAGGACTCTTACCCCTTATCATTGTTTCTGACCAGTTGTGTATTTTCTGGAAGTTTATCGAATCCGAATATTTTGACCATTTTTTTCTAAATGAATTGATTTTATTTTTATGACTTTCTATTGTGACAACATTCAATATGATTTTTGGTGTCGGGGATTTCAATTTTTTCTTTGTTATATATATCTTCTTTATATTTTCTGATACAGTATTATACTTAAGTCCTTTTCTTATGCTTTCAAATTTTTTTTTGTTATATCCCTCAAATGATATAAATAACTCATCAAGATCTGATTTTATCATATCCCTTATTTTTTTGTTATCAAAAAGGCTGGCATTAGTGAATATTACAGTCTTCATTCCCAGATTATGAGCCATCTTTATTTTCTTAAAAATGTTCTTATCGAAAAGGGGTTCACCGAAGTTCTGGAGATGTAATTCTTTAATGCCCATTTCTGATAATTCTTTTATTATTTTTTTATAGAGTTTCATATCCATGTTTCCCATTTTTCTGCTTTGTTGTGTGTGCGGACAAAACACGCATTTTCCGTTGCAAAAGTTGGAACTCTCAATTCTAGCATATATAGGATTTGGAGATTTTTCTTCAAATAATATTTTAATAAATTTAAAATATATAGTATTCCCAATCCTTGTCCTAAAAAAATTATCAAATGGTTTTCTGAGTAAATTTTTAATTTTTATGAAATCACCTTATCATATACCTTTATTATTTTCAATGATATAGATTTCCATGAATACTGTCTTGAATATTTTTTAATTTTTTTCTTGTCCCATTTATTTATAATGGCCTTTTCAAGCTTTTTTTTAAAGTCAGAAATTTGATATGGGTTGAATAACATACCTATATCATCATTATTTATTATATCAGAAGATCCTCCGACATCAGAGCCCAAATATGGGATACAACAACCGAGTGCTTCAAACATTACGGTGGGATTACCTTCACTATAACTTGAAAGTACAAAAATATCACTTGCATTTATCCATAGAGGTATTTCCTCTCTTTTTTTATTCTCACCGGCAAGAATAACAAAATTCTCAAGATTCATCGATTTTATCATGTTTTCCAATTCAGTTTTCAATGGACCTCCTCCGATTATTATTAGTTGAAGATTCCTGTATTTCTTTTTAAGGGATTTTAAAACTTTTATAAGGAGTTTTTGTCCCTTTCTTTCCTCCAATCTTCCTATGTTCAATATTATTTTTTTATCTTGTCCAAGTCCAAGAATCTTTCTTGCAGTATTTTTTTCCATTTCCCTGAAAATATTATGGTCATAGCCGTTGGGTATATATTTCACATTTTGGGGGGGGATTCCTTTCTCATAAAATCTGTAAAGATCTCTTTTATTTACTCTTATTATAGCATCAGCATTTCTCCAAGAAAAAATGCAATTGTCATCTTTCATCTCTCTCTTTAGCCATTCAGAATCTTCATGCACTGTTATAACGAGGGGTTTTTTTGAAATTTTTTTTATCATAGCTCCTACATATCCAGACGGATATGTAAAATGGGCATGAATAATATCAAAATTTATCTTTTTTTTTTCTATGGTTTTTTTAGATACATTAAACATTTTTTCTCCTAGATTCCCAGAAAAAAAAGGACTGATTAAAAATCTTGGAAATAATACATGAACATTACTATAGTTATAATTTCTCTTTTTCGAGAAAGTTTTCCATAAATCTGGTAAAATTTTTAGATTGCTCAAAATTCTTGGTACATAGGGTGTTGGTACTATAACGTAAATTTTTTTAAAGTGTTCCTTTATGAATTCTAACTGTTCCTTTATGAAAATAGCATCATAATTAGTACTTTCCTTACTTGGAAACCTTTGAGATATTATAAGAAGGTTTTTATTTTTCATAAATACTAACCATTTCATTTATAGTTCTTTTAACGGCCTCTTCTGAGTTCATCTTAGGTGACCATCCCATTGATTTCAGTTTTTTTATATCAAGCTGCATATTTGGAACGTCTCCCATCCAGCCTACCTTTCCTCCCGTAAATTCAAAAAATGGTTTCAGGTTCATTCCATCGCAGACGCACTGTGCTATCTTTTTTACTTTTATAACGTCCTCTGATCCAACATTATAAATATTTACGATATCCTTGCCTCCAAGACCAAAAAATAAAGCATTTAAACAATCAGATATATGGATATATGACTTTTCCTGTTCGCCGTTTCCCAATATCTCCAACCTGTTTTGGTTTCTTCTTAGTTTTATTATCAGATCGTAAATTATTCCATGGTCGGATCTCATACCTATCACGTTGGCCAGTCTATATATCCATGATTTCATGCCAAAGGTATAACAGTAAGAGCATATATATGATTCTGCAGCAAGTTTTGAGGCCGCATAAAGAGAAATGGGTTTTAATGGACCAAAATCTTCTGGTGTAGGTCTTAAATGAGCTTCACCATAGACAGTTGATGTAGATGCAAAAACAATTTTTTTAACATCGGTTTTTCTCATGGCTTCTAAAATTCTGTGTGTGGCTTTAACGTTCTGTTCAAAATGTACATTAGTATCTTGAATACCTATCCTAACATCTGGGTTGGCCGCTAAATGCCATACCATTTCTATGTCTTTGAAATATGTCAATATATTATCTTTTAATATATCTATTTTTTTTATTACCAGCATTTTGTTATTCAAATGTTTTTTAAGATTTTTAATATTACCAGTAGACATATTATCTAGAACTATTACATGATAACCTTCTTCCAAAAGTCTATCAACCAAGTGACTTCCTATGAAACCTGCCCCACCTGTTACCAAAACCTTCATATAATCACATTCATCTTGCATAAATCTATTTATTAGTTTATATTAATGGATTCTGTAATTCTTGCGCGATAATTATTTTTTTAGATTTATGGGCAAAAAAATATTTTTTGGTGTATTTCGATAAAAACCCAATGTTTATTCTTTTTGAATCAGTTGTTCCTACTAGTATGTTTTTTTTTCCTAATGACCTTATGGCTGCCAGACCATTTTTGGTTCCCGCATCCGTAATTAATATGCTCATAATTTTCTTTAGTGTGAAGTAATAAAAACTTTTGGACTATTTATGAGGAGAATGGTGAAATTATTTTATTGATTTTATATATCTTGAGAGAAAGTAACATTTATATTATATTTAAATTAAACCAATTTAATTGGAGGTTTGAATATGGAAAGAGTACTAATAACTGGAATAACAGGATTTGTAGGATCTCATTTGTCAGAATTTTTATTAGATAAAGGATTTGAAGTTCATGGTATAGAACGGTGGAGAAGCAGAACGGAGAATATAGACCATATAAAGGATAAAATAAATTTGATAAGAGCTGACATGAGAGATGCGCATTCTATTAAAGAAGTTATTAGCAAGGTTGAACCTCATTATATTTTCCATCTTGCAGCTCAAAGCTATGTACCCATGTCGTGGACTGCGCCAGCAGATACATTAGAAACGAATATAATAGGTACAGTAAATCTTTTTGAAGCTGTTAGAAAAACAAATATAGACCCGAAAATACATGTGGCTGGTTCAAGCGAAGAATATGGAATGGTATATCCCAACGAGGTGCCAATAAAGGAGACCAATCCGTTAAGGCCTTTAAGCCCATATGGTGTTTCAAAAGTGGCACAAGATAAATTATCATACCAGTACAACAAGTCTTATGGTTTAAAAACAGTGGTCACGAGAGCATTTAACCATACTGGGCCCAGAAGAGGTGAGGTTTTTGTTACATCAAATTTCTGTAAGCAGGTGGTTGAAATAGAGAAGGGGTTAAAGGAGCCTATAATAAAGGTCGGTAATTTGGATTCAAAGAGAGATTTTTCTGATGTGAGAGACGTTGTAAATGCATATTATTTGGCTCTGCAAAAATGTGATTTTGGTGATGTTTATAATGTGTGTTCCGGCAAGGCAATAAGCATGAAGGAGCTTCTGGATATTATATTAAATTTAAGTAATGTTAAAGATATAAAAATTGTCGAAGATTCTGCCAGAATGAGGCCATCCGATGTTCAAATATTGCAAGGTGATTACACAAAATTCAAGGAAAAAACTGGGTGGCATCCTAAAATACCATTCGATAAAACCATGAAGGATCTTTTGGATTACTGGAGGGAGAAAATATGAGTTTGGTACATTATTTATTGGATTTTTGGTTTTTTTGCCGTTAAAAATATACTATTGTGTCTGATTCCAATTAACAATAAAAAATTCTGGATTAGTATAACAGTTTTTGCTGATAAAATATTTTTTCTAACCAATCTCCCTAACCCTAAAATATGTTTTGGTTCATACAATGTTTTTATTTCCGTAAAACCAGCATCATATGCCAGACATTCGATTGATTTCTTGTTGTATGATCTTTTATATGTATAGTCATCCCCAAAAAATATTTTATTTTTTTGCGTCTGGAACTGCTAAAAGTAACAATCCGCCTGGTTTTAAAATTCTATAGAATTCTTTCATTGCCTCAAAAGGTTTTTCTAAATGTTCGATTATTTGTGACGCGTGAACACATTCTAAAGAATTATTTTTTATAGAAATGTTTCCTTCTATATTCATAAGAATACAATTAAATCCACGATTATTTACTTTTGAAACTGCTTTTTTGTCTACATCAATAACAATTATATTATCTCTATCTAAAGATATAAATTTTCCGATGCCACATCCTACATCCAGTATCTTTCCTTCAAAATTATGAAAAAATCTTATGTAGTACGGGCTAGTGGTTTTTTTGTCGCTCATTATAACGGCTCATTTTATCACAGAATTATATAGGTTTAGCAGGAACTCCAACTACAATATGGTTACTTTTAACATTCTTTGTAACAACAGCTCCCGCTCCAACAATAGCGTTCTTCCCTATTCTAATACCAGGGAGTACGATCGCCCCGGAGCCTATATATGCATTATCCTCTATGATTACTTCTCCCGTCTTCGGGTTGCTCATGCTCCTTGAACTGTCATGCGTGAATATCATTGCTTTCGGAGCTATCTGGGCGTTCTCTCCTATGCGAATGGTTTTTGTCACATCAAGTATGCAGTCGAACATTACCCAAGAGTTCTTTTTCATGATCAGCTGGCCCTTAGTCTTCTTGTTTCTATATATTATCCTGGTACCCCTACATATGACGGCCGTTCTGTCAATCCTGTATCTATGGAACGCCCTTTCAAGTGCTGACCTTCCGAAAGGAATGGCTTCGAATAGTGGTTCGAGCATATAATATCTATCAATTAATGAATTAAAAGTTAACTTGTCCCCTGTCTATGAAAATGCTGTGCCAAATCTCAAAAAATAGGAAGGGCCACATCTGGTTGTAGTTCCTCTTTGAGAGCATCTTTTCTATATAATTATATTTAAAGTAGCCCTGTTTTCTAACGTTGCTTTCCGACAGCATCTGATCAGCTGTCTCCCTTAGCCCGGAATCCAGCCAACTCATCACCGGGGCCGCGAACGGGTGTTTTTTCCTCTTTAGGATCTCTTTAGGGAGAATTCCCGCCATCGCCTTCTTGAGAAGGTATTTCTCATCCATTCCATTTAGCTTAAGATTGAAAGGCACTGTGGCCGAGAATTCGACCATTTTGTGGTCAAGGAATGGCACGCGAGCCTCCACCGCATTGGCCATGGTCATCTTGTCCACGTTCATGAGCAGAAGGTCCGGTAGAGGAACCTTTAGCTCGAAAAGGAACATGGACCTTACAAAATCCTTTCCGGAAAAATATCGTCCGAGAACATCCTCTTCATGCGGGAACTTCATGGCAGATGCTTTTTCCTTCTCAGATAATGACTGTATCATCGACTTGTAGCTTTCTTTTGGGTTCCCCAGCGTCGGGGAGAAGTCTGCCATGAACTCGAGGTATCTCCTCGGTTTCCTCACGGGCGTGATCCTGGACATGCCTTTTGACATTATTGGTATCAGACTCTTTTTCACAGGCCCGGGCACGGCCTTCTGGTAACGATAGGCCGTCTTCATTATCTTGTACTGCCTGTATCCAGCGAACAGCTCGTCGCTTCCCTCCCCCACAAGGGCTACAGTGACATATTTCTTCGCCTTTTCCGATATCATGTATTCGGCAATGGAAGAAGGGTCTGAACTTGGTTCGTCGAAGTGCCATATGATTTTTGGAAGGAGCTTTGTGTCGTTGTTTTTTAGGACAATTTCATGATGATCGGTATTGAAGTGTTCTGATACGATCTTTGAGTATCTGGATTCATCATAGTAGCCTCCTTCCTCGAACGTGGCTGATATTGTTTTGACGTTCCGGCCTAGGGAACTCATTATCGCAACTATAGAACTGGAGTCCAGCCCTCCGGAGAGGAAAACCCCAAGAGGGACTTCGCTCATGAGTCTCATCTCAACGGATTCTTTCAGGATTTTTTTCAGCTTTTCAACATAATACTCTTCCCTGAGGGTTCCCGGGTTGTAATCGACGTCCCAGTATTTTTTTATGGTCATCTTGTCTTTCTCTAAAATAAGCAAATGCCCCGGGAGTAGTTTTTTGATGCCTTCGAACATGGTCCTCGGACCCGGCACGTATCCAAACGTGAGATAGTCGCCAAGAGCGGCCCGATCCACCTCCCTTCTGATGGGATATTCGAGGATCGACTTTATCTCTGATCCGAAGAGGAAGACCTCCCCAACTTTCGCATAGTACAGCGGCTTGATGCCGAGCCTGTCCCTCGCGAGGAACAATGTTTGTTTTTTAGAATCCCAGATCGCGAATGCGAACATGCCGCGGAAGATCTTCACACAGTCCGGGCCGTATTGCTCGTATGCGTGGACTATCACCTCGCTGTCGCATGATGTCTTGAACCGGTGGCCGAGCTTCTCAAGCTTCTCCATGATTTCCTTGTAGTTGTATATCTCGTTGTTGGAGGTTGACCATATGGTCTGGTCCTCGTTGTGATAGATTGATCTCCCTCCACTCACGTCTATGATGCTTAACCGCCTGTTACCGAGGCATATGCCCTTGTCCGAGAAATAGCCGGAATCGTCCGGCCCTCTGTGCTCTATCACGTCGCACATCTTCCTGATGAGCCTTTTGTCCTCAAGGCCAACGAAGCCTGCTATTCCGCACATAATTATTTAAAAAATTCATTGACGCTCTCAGCGACAAATTCTATTTGCTCGTCGCTGATGGATGGGTAAATTGGCAAAGAAAGTATTTCTTTACAAACTGCATCTGTAACTGGCAAATTGGATTTGCTGGAAAATATCGGCTGATGGTGTATGGCAAGCGGGTAATGTATTCCCGTTTCTATATTCCTTTTTGACAGGAATTTTCTCAGCTCGTCCCTTTTATCCGTTCTTATGGCATAAACATGGTATACGTGTTTTCTTTTTTCCGACTCAGCGGGTTTAAGCACCTTATTTGTCAACAGGCTGTTATATTTTTTTGCGATTTCTCTTCTTTTTTCGGTCCAGGTGTCCAGATGTTTTAGTTGCTCGATACCTATTGCTGCGGGGACTTCGGACATCCTAAAATTGAATCCAAGGACGGTGCTTTTGAACTTGCCTTCTTCTGTCGAATAATCTCTTCCATGATCCCTGAGCATATCTATTTTGTTTTTCAGATCCTTGCTTTTTGTTACTGCAATCCCGCCGTCTCCGCATACCGTCATGTTTTTTGACGGGAAAAATGAAAAACAGCCTATATCACCAAAGGATCCTGACCTTTTTCCGTTGAACTCTGCCCCATGGGCCTGGCATGCGTCCTCTATTAAATGAAATCCATGCTTTTCCTTTAGTTCCGTCAGCCTGCCCATGTCGCACATCTGCCCATAAAGGTGCACGCATATGACTGCCTTTGTCTTTTTGGTTATTTTTTTCTCGAGGTCATCGATATTCATCAAGTAACTGTTATTTATATCGACAAATATGGGCGTTGCCCCGGAAAACAGTATGGGCGTTGCCGATGCCACGAATGAGAAAGAGGGGACTATGACCTCATCTCCCGGACCAATGCCCAGAGATTTAAGTGCGAGGTATATTGCCGATGTCCCGTTGCTTACGGCGGAGCCAAAGGGAACTCCGCAATATCTGGCAAATCTTTCCTCCAGTTCGCTTACGTTTGGCCCTTTGACATATCTATGGCTGTCCAAAACCTTCAAAACCGCCTTTTTCATCTCTTCTGTGATAGTCGGAACGCACAACGGGACTTTCATGGTTTACCTCTCAGATAAATATTAACTATAAATAAATTTTATTATATATAAACTTCAAAAACGTGATTTTCTACAATTTGTCTGATTTGACCTTTTTTCCTATGCAAATCCACTCGTTCCCGATAAGCTGCCCCACGATTTTTGCAAATACTGGCGGTATGTTTTTTGTATTCCCTCTGTATCCGAATATCCTGACTTTGAATTTATTTCCCAAAAGTTCCATAAGACTCTTTTTGTCAAAAAACTGAATGTGGTTTTTATGCCTGTAATATCCGCTTCTTCTGGATGGAACCGCGATAAATAAGGTGCCGTTGTATTTGAGTGCTCTGAAGCATTCCGAGATTGTTTTTTCCGGATGCTTTAAATGCTCAAGCACGTCAAGCAAGAATATGGTGCTGAAGCTTTCATTTCCGAATGGGTATGGAAATTTGTTCAAATCATGCAAAACATCGGGAGAAACATTATTATTGTAGTCGACATTCACGTCTCCGATCTTGTAAATGCTGCATCCCAGATTCAAAGCCGGCCTGGTTGCAAATGACTTGATGAATTTTTTGTATGATTCGGAATACACGCAATATTCCTGCTCTGTCACAGTTTCACCCATTTTCCGGTTTTTGACGATTCAAGAGCCGCCTCGCACACCCTTGTCACAAAGGCGCCCTCCTTTCCGCTGTTTTTCGGTTCATTTCCTTTTTTAATGCACTCGACAAAATGCCCAAGCTCATCCGCCAAAGGCTCGTTTTTGTCAATATCGATGCTTTTGCTGCCAAAATTGACGGATTTTTCCAGCGTTATTTCTATATCATGAACCTCTATCCTCTGATCCAGCAAATCCGCATATATCTTTTTTTTGCTTCCTATTATCCACATATCCCTTTTTTTAAGCGGATGGAGCCAGCTGACTTCCAGGCACGCGGTAAATTTTCCATAATCGAGCAGGATTTCCGCGAAATCCTCTCTTTCAGAAAGGCAGTCGGCTTTTTTGCAGAAAACCTTTTCCGGATGTTTTCCTGTGACAAAACTCAGGATGTCCACAAGATGCGATCCCAGGTTGAAAACGACCCCGCTGTCCTTTCTTGGGGGATTGGTGGAATGTATGTACCTGGCAGTTATGTAATTTATGTCCCCGGCGTCTTTGAGGAGCTCCCTAAGTTTTATAACGGAGTTATTGAATCTGAACAGGTATCCTGCGGCAAACACGAGGTTTTCCTTTTTTGCAAGGCCGACAAGCTCATCCGTCTGTTTTGAATCCTGGGTTATTGGTTTTTCGACTATGACATGCTTTTTTGAAAGCAGGCAGTCCCTGACTATTTTATAGTGCGTGTCGGTGGGAGTGACTATTGAGACGGCATCCACCAGAGGCAGTAAATCGAGGTGATTCTGAAAAAACTTGACGTTGAGATGTTTGGCAATTTTTTCTGTTTCAGGGAATATGTCAGCTATCCCTACAAAATCGCATTCCTTTATCCCGGACAATGCTTTCGCGTGGTTTAATCCCCATTTTCCGCAGCCTATCAGGCCCATTTTTATCATATTCATTCACTCTGGTTATTTACGATCTTATAAAGAAAATCCAAATACATCTCCGCGATTTCCTCCCATGCATGTATCCTCATTTTTTTAGCGCCTGCTGCAATGTGGTTTCTTAATTCCCTGTTTTCGATGAGGGTTTTAAGTCCTTCCCTGAGGTCATGCGCCAAAAATGCATTTTCTCCGTGAGTAAGGAAATACTCAGCTCTTCCCTTCAATCCCAATATGCATTTTCCTGCCTTTATGTATTCGAACATTTTGAGTGTGGAATCATCATCTGCAGCAAGGATGAGTATGTCTGCTGCCATCAGGCATCTGGGTATTTCCGTGTGATGCACTGGCCCCATGAAATGAACATTCCCTGGTGCAATTTTCTTGAACTCTTCATTGGTTTTCCCGAAAAGGTAAAGATCACAATCTAGGCCTCTTGCAGATTCTATCACTTTATCAGTCATCTTATATACAGACTGAGAGCCGACATAAACCACTTTGATTTTGCCTTTTAGCCTGTATGGCTTATGCCCCATGAAATCCGGATTGACGCCATGAGGTATATACACTGCCCTTTTTCCGAAAATTTCGCATTTTTTCTGCAGAAATCTGCTTGGTGTTGTTATGAAATCGGAATTTTTTATTATAAAATGTTCTAAAAATGCTATCCTGTCGATGCCATATGTTTTCCCCATGACATCCGTATAGTCATCGGTCCAGTCATGCACAACCGGCGCTCTTATCAGTTTTATTTTTTTGAGAAATACCGGCAGAGATCCTATTATTCCGGCAGAAATCAGGACGTCTGGCCTGAATTTTAAATATCTGAAATAGAATCTTTTCCAGTCTTTGACTAGGACATGATCAACTTCATGGCCGGATTTTTCAAATAAGAGAGGTAAACGGTCCCAGCGCATGTGCGCAAATTGTGGATTTATCTCTCTGTTATGTGCAATTATTTGAATTTTCATAATATCATTTGTTTTTATTTAATATCAATAGTAAATTGCTATATTTTTTCATATACATCTTCTATTCTTATCGCCAGCTCGGCCCAGTTATATTTTTTCGCGTCCTTGGCGGCATTTTCTGAAATTCTTTTCAAAGATTTTTTATTCACTATTTTAATCATATGTTTGAATGATTCTCCTGGTTTTGAAAAATTAATCAAGAATCCGTTTTTATTGTTCTCCACAATATTCCTGAATGCGTCTATATCATTGGCGATTACTACGCATCCGGATGCCATCGCCTCCAATAGGGATATTCCGAAACCCTCATACTCCGATGCCGAAAGGAAGAATTTTGCTTCGGACAGATGTTTTATTTTTTCTTTTTCGGAAACCTCGCCTTTAAAAATTACGTTGTTTTCAAGTCCATTTTTCGCAACCGATTTTTTGAGGTCTTTCTCCATGCCATCCCAGTCCTTGCCTATTATATAAAGTTTATAGTCATAGCCGTGTTTTTTCAGAAGGCGGATGGTTTCTATCAAATTATCTATTCTCTTGTTTTTCGATATTCTTCCCAGGTAAAGGAAAATGTTCTTTTTGTCCGGGTTGGATTTCAGCTTATCCAGGCTGACTCCGTTAGGTATGAAAACTATGTTATTCGTTATCCCGGAAAACTTATCATAATCGTTTTTGCTGTCGGCGATTGTTTTATCTATGTTTTTTAAAATGACTTTGCACCAGGTGTGAAAATAAATCTTTTTAAATAAATTCAGATTGCCCGTATGAAAAATTCCCCCGTGCGTGGACAATATGATTTTCTTTTTATGAATAAACTTTGTCAAAGACAAAAAATCCGAAAAAAAACCGATTCCGTGTATGTGTATAATGTCATAATTCTTCGCCATCTTGATGATTTGCGGGGCCATTCTGTAATATTTTAAATCTAAAAAATTCATCCTGTGCACGTTTATTTCTTTGTATTTTTCTTCTGGGGGCAATATCGTTTTTGACCCGTGGCATCTGTTTAGACAGGCGACATCACTCACATGACCTAGTTTTATAAGATTTTCGCACAGGTCTTCTGTGTGCTTTTCAACACCGCCCAGACACGGATAAAACCTGTTTGCCACATGCAAAATCTTCATAACATCAGCCTGAAAAAACCATATATCAGTCCTAAACTGAATGAAATTGCCCTGAGTATTACTATCGGGGGTGTTGCAACACCTACGGAAAAGTCTTTTTTGAGGTTTTTCAGTAAAAGTGGTATTGCAGTTATCAGCATTATGACAGCAATCGAAACCGGCAAGATGATTCCAAATCCTGCCATATATGCGATTACGGATATGGGGAACAAATAGGTAAGAACTATCTGAAACTTAAGCATTTGCGGTGTGTATGACTCACTCGCTGCCTTTCTGGGGTGCTTTTTGTAGAGCAGGTTTCTCCAGTACGCTCTCCAGAATTTCTGTTTCATGTATTTTGTTATGCTATCCGGATGTTTATGGTAAACGACCGCCTCAGGCATGAAACACATCTTATGACCTGACTCGGAAAGCTTGAACGAAAGCTCAGGATCCTCACCACTGGCCACCGGAAAGCTCTCGTCGAATCCTCCGGCCTTAAGAAAAACGTTTTTCCTGTATCCTGCCGAATAAGATCCTATGAAATCTATGTATTTTTTAGACCTCATTCTTTCATATCTTTCTTCTATTTCGAGCTGACAGAACCTTGCAATCAAAGACCTCTGTTTTGTTTTGTAGGAACCCTGGACGCCGGATATTTCCTTTTTTTCGAAAGGCACGGACATTTTTTCTGCCCAGTCCTTTTCAGGGATGCAGTCAGAATCAGTAAATAAAAGTATATCTCCCTTGGCGCTCTTTGCTCCGAGGTTTCTTGCGGCGGCAGGACCTTTGTGTTCCTGCTCCATGAGCCTCACTTTCTTCATTTTTTTTATAATTTTTTTTGTGTTGTCGGCGGAGCCGTCATCAACCGCTATTATTTCATAATTCCTTTTTGTTTTCTGGGATGCAAGCGATTCCAGGCATTTGGCTATGGTTTTTTCACCGTTATAAACAGGTATTATAATGCTGATCTCAGGGGCCTCTCTCTTCATATTCAAGTCCCCCTCATCATGTGCATGAAAAATGTCCTGAAGGACTTCATCGTTCTGTATAGTTCTGGCGGATATCTTATAACCTGCCTTATTTTACAGAAAATGTATTTCGGTCTTATGTAATATTCCCTTCTGGCCTGGTCGCAAAGGGAGACAAGATCTTCCGAGCTAAGGCCCGGCCTGCTCACGGTTGTCGTGTGAAGACCTTTCTCGGTTATCCATTTTGAATAGTCCTCTGTTTCCAGATATCCGTGTTTCTTTGCCCATTCATATGCCTCTGTCCCGGGATAAGCCATCAGCGGATAGAACTGGGAGGTATCGGCATTGAGCTCTTTTGAGAATTCTATTGTAGACATTATCGTCTCCCTGTTGTCTTTTGGAAGGCCGAGTATGAAGCATCCGTTTACAAGCAGGCCAAGCTTCCTGCACATCTTCATGAATTCCATCTGCTTCTTTCGCGTGGTTCCCTTGTGTATGTCATCAAGCACGTTCTGTTCAGGGGTTTCAAATCCCACGCACATGAGCCTGCAGCCGGCCTCCTTCATTGCTTTCAGCGTCTCGAAATCGGCGTCCACCCTTGCGTTGCAGGACCACTTAAGACCAACTTTCCTCTCTTTCATCTTGCTGCAGAACTCAAGGGTTCTCTGCTTGTTCGCGGGAAAGGTGTCGTCTTCTATCATGACTTCCTTTACGAATGGGATCTCCTTTTTTATGTATTCCATCTCTGCAATGACGTTGTCAATGCTTCTTGCCCTGTATGATCCCTTAAATGGAATTGGGCAAAACGAACAACTGAAGGGGCATCCTCTTGCCGTAAGTATTGTGACTTGGGGATGGCGCAGGGAGGCATAGAAATATTTTCTTATTCCGGCCTCTCCGAAATGATTTTTGTAAACATATGAGACAAAGGGCAGCGTATCAAGTTGTTGGGGAGTCATGGGAGTTCTTTCCCGGTTTTTCACGATTCTTGACCCTTCCCTGAAGAAAAGCCCGTCTATCCCTTTTAGATTATTTCCTTCTTCGAGCGATCCTGCGAGTTCTATGAGCGTGAGTTCATATTCTCCTACGACGATGGAGTCTATTGATTTGGAAAGCCTGAAAGTTTCTTCCGGCACGCGGGATACGTGGGTGCCAACCAGCGTGATGTGTGCCTTGGGAATAGTCTTTTTTATCCTCTCTCCAAATTTCACATCGTTGTAAATGCTTGGGGTGCTGGTCTCTATGACTACAAGATCCGGATGCATCTCCTTTATGAATCCAAGCGTCTTTTCATGCGACCATTCGTTAGCCACGGCATCAGATAGCACTATTTCAAATCCTGATTTTTCCAGCGCGCCTGCCAGGTATGACAAATAGTACGGGTAATAAAATGTGCCTCCCTTCGTTATGCAAGGCGACCTGCTCTGCCTGGAATACTTAGGCAGGAAGGGCGGATTCAGCAATAGTATTTTCATTCCATCACGCTAGTAAATATTTTCTCGTACTCCTTAAAAATGCGCTCTTTGTCGTATTTTTTTATGTTTTTCTCCCCGTTTTTCCTTATTTTTTCGGAAAGATCCTTGTTTTCTGATAGTTCCAGGATGGATTCGGCCATCCTTTCCTCAGTGGTTATGATTCCTGTTTCATTCTCCCTGACAACTTCCGCGAGGCCGCCATTATCCAGTGTTATCACCGGTACACCGAATGCCATTGCTTCTACAGCAACTATTCCGAACGGCTCCGGCCAAAGCGAAGGGGCCAGCAGACAGTCGGCCTCCCTGAAATACCTGAACCTCTCGTTTCCCAGAAATCCGTGAACATGTATGTTCAGATCTTTTCTGTCCAGTATGTTTTTCATCGGGCCGTCGCCTATCACGTCTATCCTGAAATTCATCCTGCCATGAAGCTTTTTGGCGACATCCAGAAGAAGATGTGCTCCTTTCCTTCTTTCAACCCTTCCGGCGAACAGGATTTTGAACTCCTTTCCTATGCCATGGTCATGCAGCAGGAAAGGACCCAGATATGGGTATGGTATAATCCCGTTTTCATATCCCTGGCTTTTAAGGATGGATGAGACAAAATTGCTGTGGCATATTGTTTTTTCCGACATCAGAAGGAGTCTCCTCTTCCAGTATCTTTCAAGGGAGAGCATCGGCAGATCGAACATCATTGGCATGCGTGATTTTCCGCTCAGACAGAAAGAGCATTTCAAATCATTCGGCCCGCTACAAATGCTTCTGTCGTTGTAATACAAATCTTTTGAAAAGCACAGCGGCCAATAGTCGTGGACATCAAGCACGAACGGGAGGCTGTTCTGGACCGGGGCGAAAGACAGGTGGAACATGTTGTTGACATAAAGCATGTCTATGCCTTCCTTCTTGTAAATTGCAGCGAGCTTTTTCTTCAAACACTGGTTGAAGAACATCCATGGTATGGTTATCCCATGAAACTGGTATCTATGAGAAAAATGAACCGGGGATGATTTTATTTTGTATACCTTGAAATCGTGGTTCTCCTTCTGGCCCTGCTCCGTGGTTATGACCGTTATTCCGAACCCCCTGGATTTCAGATGTTTCGATAGCTCACTGAGAAAAATCTCCGTTCCTCCGGTGACCTTCGGGGGAAAAAATTCGTTTATTACCGCAATGTTCATTTTATCACTTCCCCCTTTCAAGGGTTTCCGCCCGCTTGTTTAAAAATTCTATCAATGCTTTCCTTCCCGAAGGCATTCTTCTCTTTGACGCGGCAGATTTTATTTTTTCCTCAAGCTGCTCTATCTCGTAAACGGCTGTTATATAGCCTTTTCTTTCCAGAAATCTGGTAAGGTCCAGCTGGTGGTCATTCACGTGCTCCCCGAATTTTTTATATCTTGGGACCACTACAGGTATTTTCCCAAGACTCAGGGACTTTATTATGGACCCGGCACCGGCATGGGTTATTATCACCCTGGAATTTTTGTACAGCCATTCCATCCTTTCCGTGCTCTCGAACCTGAACCACTCCGCATTTTTCGGAACATACCTGGTCTTTCCCGTCTGCATGACTACGTCCTCATCAATCTTTTTCGATATCTCATCCATTTTCTTCACAAGCCTGTCGAACGGCAGGCCGGATACGGTAACGAACATCATGCTAGAACACACTCCCATGATACTCTGCCTTTTTGCCATATTTTTTAAGCTGTTCCTTCCACTGGACCAGGAAAAGGTCGGATACGGGATATACCAATTTTCCGCTGAGGGATGGTTCCTCTATCCTGCAGAAACTTTCTATGAACATTATTTTCTTGCCGAACATCTTTCCAATCCAGCAAAAAGGTATGGCCATCCCCGCGCCTGTGGATACTATTATGCCGGGGTTCTCTTTCAGCAGGATGCCAAGGCTCTGCAATGCATTCAAAATGAACTTTACCGGATTTCTCTGGGGGTCAATAATGAAATATGCCTTTTCCCTGAAGTCCTTCGTGTCGTGCTTTCTGAGAGTGACGAAAAAATGATCGTAACGGCTGTAAAAATCCTCAAGCTGCTTCATCTCGGTAAGATGGCCTCCGGCTGAGCACACGAGACACAATTTCATGAGATAATTATTGGAAAAAAGCTTAAAAACGGGAATTGCCCTCAGGCCGCAACAAAACGGCGCATAAGGAAATGTTTAAACATCGGGTGCTTGTTTTAAAAACACCTGAAATAAAAATTCATAATGGGTGTTCCCCGGGGAAGAATTCCTGTATTGATTTTTTCACTAGTTTTCTTGTGGATTTTTTCAGCGGGTGTATTGGCCTATGAGCCCTGGGATGGGTCAGACTGGAAAAAATACAAGGATATAACGATCAAAGAAAATTCCGGGAGTGACCTTTTGAACTATGCGGTTTTCATGAATATAAGCCATGAAGAATCGATGAGGCCCGACTTCGGGGATCTCAGATTTGCTTGGTTAAATTCATCCGATGGCATATGGTATAAACTCCCATACTGGATTGAGACCGCTGAGGATTCAGATTATGCAGAGACATGGGTCAGGATACCAATTATTCCAGCAAACAATGAAACCATGATCAGAATGCATTATGGAAACCCCGCGGCAGAGAATGAAGGAAACGGGGATGAAACTTTCGAGTTCTTCGACGATTTTTCCGGAAACTCGCTGGACACAAGCAAGTGGTATACGACAGGAACAGCGACAGAAAGGTATGTGGTTTCAGACGGAGTTTTGAAGTGCTGGACCGGGTTGGATACATTCATAACATTTAATAGTATTAAAAAATTTAAACCTACTGATTATATAACTACTAAATCTAAATTTCATATTAATAATACAAATTTTAATGATGAATGGATTAATATAAATCACTTCTTTAATATGAGTGATAACAATGAAAAACATGTAGTATTTTATTGGTCGGGACAAGCTCAAACTGTCTTCAAAACAATAGAAGAAATAAATGGGGAATGGTTTTTAGAAACTACATATATACAAATAGACACTAATTGGCACGAAAGTCAAATCATTTTGTCATCAAATCCAAAAGAGGCAAACCTCTTAGTGGACGGTTCATTAAAAGCTAATCACACGAATTATATAACGGATTGGTATGTCCAAGTTGGACATACTTGTGGCCAAAGAACAACAGAATCTCCATCTATTTCTCTCGAAACCGACTGGACTCTGGTTGCGAAGTATGTGTCCCCCGAGCCCACTTATATGTTTTCCGGGGAGGCGGAGATCACCCCACCGCCGTTCTCTGATCACTCCGTGATCATCTCGACGCCTGACTGGATGAACGTGATCACGGCCGCGCCGGTGCGCGTGCCCGTGCTGGTGGCCGATGGCCTGACTCCGGAAGTTCTGGATTTTGTCGGGAGATATAATCCTGAATATGTCTATACGCTTGGCTTTGATGCGGGGCTGAATAATTCTTTTAAGCTGACGAGAGGAGGCCTGAATGATCTTTTCTTCCCGAATGCGACGAGTGCGATCTATGTGAACGACAGGGAGAGAGGCGTGTTTGCATCGGCGCTTGCATACTATCTGGGAGTTCCTATGGTGTTTGCTGATGACCCTCACTATGATATCATCGACCTCTCGGGAAGCACGCCCGATGAGATACGGGATATGTATCTTTCCGAACTGAATGAGGATGGGGTGAACGTGGATTATCTGGTGCTGACCAATCCTGATTCTGACGAAAGCCTGCTCGCCGGCAGGCTGGCCTGTATGAGAAACGGGTATATCGTTTTCCCGGAAAACTTGAGCTTTGGTGGTATAATAGCCCCTGTCAGGAATGCTGCCGCACGGCTTGCAGGGGACGGCATGTTCTCAGGATCGCTTGGATACAAAAAAGGCGATTCCCTCTATCTTGCGATACTGGGAGGGAACGGCTCGATCCCGTTCATAGAGTTCTTTGACCCCGGGTTTGAGATATTCAACAACGCTGATAATTACACCCTCTACACGGACATCTGGTACGGCGACCTTAACGGGGACGGGACCATAGATGCCGCGCCGGGAAGGCTTGATGGGGAGTTGACGGGCGTTTCTCTCCAGATGGCATCCGGGTTCCTGGCTAAAAACAAAAATGCCGTGCTGGTCGGGGAGTACAGGCATGAGAAGTATGTCGATACGATATTCTCCTACGGCGGGATGTTCCAGGCATTCCTTAACGAGAAGCTGCTGGAGGCGCATGGCATCAACGTGACCAGGATCGTGGAGAAGCGCGTGGATGACTTCGACATGTCCGCTTACGGGATAACGAAGAGCATGTACACTAGCCTCGCCTGGATGATACTGTCGAAATGCTATTTCGCATATAACATTTACGACAAGCTGAACACCATCTCAACGGCATTCTATTTCCTGTTCGAGTTCAATGTGGACGAGTGGCTGGCAGGCCACTCGGGAATGGTCCCGAAACATCTTCCTGTCATAGACGGCGATCTGGCGCAGAAGATAGGCAATCCTCAGATACTGGGATATTTCGGGATGGGTGAATCCTACTGGTGGATACCTCTCCAGAACAGGAGCGAATGGGACCTATTCCTAAGGCCTTACGAGAACTCGACTGACATGACAGAGCTCAACTTCAGCGGGTTTATGTATTCCGATCATGATGTCTACATAGGCTCGGAGATCACGCGTCAGGTGCTGGCAAGGGGCGGGAGCGTGCTTGCTTCTTCTGGTGTGGTGCACGACCCGTACACGCTGTATTCATCCGGGTTCTTTCTCGATGGCGTGGCCTCCGGAAAGACGCTGGGGCAGTCGATCGCGGACACCGTCAACTTCAATCTCCTCGAGTATTCGCTGACGAAGTTCGGGAACTCGCCTTACGACCGCAGGGAGGACAACCTCTACTGGAAGGACAAGTATGAGAGGATGTTGTTCTCTGACCCGAAGAGCAAGCCAGTCGAGGCTGTCTACAGCAGCAGGCTCGACGAATATTCAGTCAGGCCGGAAAGATCATTCATGATCGAGTCCGAAATAAAGGCGGACCACAGGACGGAGAGTGGTCTTCTTATGATCGGGAACGCGGATTCCTACCTGATGAGGCAGGGGAGGCCGATAATACCCGTCTTCGTGAGAGAGTTTATTCTCCCGAAAGGGGCTGGGATCATTTCTGTTGGTTTCGACGGAGTCTGGTCCAAGCAGAATCATGTGGAGAGGCCTTATGTATCCAACGACTCGCATTACAGGAACTATACGGCAGTGGTGGTGGCATGCGCCCAGAGGCTCAGGATTTCCGTTGGCCAGAGCCTGAACGAGAGGCAAGAACAGAACCTCAGAAAATGCATAATGAGCACCGAAGCGGATGATGCTTTGCCATATCCTGAAAAGACCTACTGGTATACGACACATGAGATGCTGGATGGCAGGGTCGTGGTGGATGTAATCGTTCCGGGATTCATGCACAAGAGCAGAGTGGTCACAGACGTGCTGGAAAGAGGGAAGATCTCGCTGCATTATGAATCTCCTTACGAGATGGAACTGGGGGCCAAAGATGCTCTCGTACATGAGAATGCCACCATAGAGGTGGAGTTCTATAACGGGAACGTGCCCGTGGGCGGGACTCTGTGGTTGTGGATAGAAGGAGGAGACCAGAATGTTAATATCAGCGAGAACCTGACGATACCGGTGAACGGGACAAGAAGAGCATTCAACTTCGTCCCTGAAACCGGAGGCTTGTACAAGGTCACCGCCGTGTTCGATTGTGACAAGCCTGTTGGACCGAGAGTCAGGTATTTCAATGCGGGCGTGTTCGACTTCAGCGCTGACAAGACGTTCTTCCCGGATAAGCTGTTCATCTCAAAGCTCAAGAAGCTTCCGAAGATGCCCAACAAGCCGAAGATAACGATCGAGAACACCGGAGAGTATCCGATAAGGCACGTGAGGGTGGTTGACCAGATCCCTGCGGGGTTCAAGATATACGAGGTGGGGAAATGGGCTCCGATTTTCGTGTATGTGAAGACTGCTGTAAAGAAGAGCATGATCTTCATAGACAGGAAATACTACAGCTACAGAATAGGCGGGGACACGCTGACCGTCGACATCCCCAATCTCTCCTCGAGCAACCTCGGGAGGTACATGGAGAAGGGGGACGTGCTTGTTGTGGAATATGTGATGACCATGGATTCGAAGCCCCATACACAGGAGACCATCACAAAGGTCTATGCGGCGCCTGAGGGCGGCGTGGACCTGGAAAAGACCATAAAGAGGGAACTGGCCGTAGTTTAAGCATGGTTCCGGAAACGCGCGATTTTGGCTGTTTTTGAGTGGTTTGAGCTACTCTTCTCTCCAGGAGTGCCTGCACTTCGTGCAGCGGAAGAACAGCGTGGGAGGTTCATCTGCTGACTTCGTCTGCTGCATCCACCAGACAGCCTCAGCATGGCTGCACTTGGGGCAGATGAGCTTTATCTTCGGCAGTGTCTCCTTCGCCTCGTTCATGAGGACTATGTCGCTGAGCGGGTTCTCATCCACTTTCTCAGGGATCTCTATCGGTTTGTAGTCCTTTATCTTGTATCCGCATTTCCTGCACACGAGTATAGTCTTGTCCTTTTCTTTTCTGGATACGCAAACCAGACCGCAAGTCGGACAGAACTGCATTAAACCACCTCAGCTTTCTTCTATAAAAATTTTTTTTATACTCGTTTATACTCGTATATTTTTGGCCCAATAATATATAAAGCTAATGGTTGCCAAAACCGCTATCACCGCCAGTATGTTATCTATGAGGAAAGGGATCACGTATTCGGTCACCCCTATCTTTATCCAACCCAGGTAAGGTATCAGCAGAACCATCTTCCCCTCGATCTCCACGGGCTGTATGCTCTTCTCAAACGGGAGCTGCTGTCCGTTGTTGGCGTCCCCGCGCGTCTGGAAGGTCCCGTCCGGGTTCTTGGCTATCACCCGGTGGACTATCGGTATCTGCTTGCCCGGGGGCGTGAAGACTATGACGTCGCCCACCTGCACGAAATCCTGGTACTCCTGCGGGCTGGCCGCGCCCTGTATTATGAGTATGTCGCCCCTGTAGAACGTGGGCACCATGCTGTTCGATTCGACCGCGACCACGGGCATCTCCGTCCTTAAACCGAAAGCGAGCGCCTGGTTTATCCCGAATGCGAGGAGTATGCCCACCACGACATAGAAGACCGTCCCCGCGGTGCCGTCCAGCTTTAGCCTTGCCTGCCAGCCCGTTTTTTTTGCGGGTGCTTTAACCGCTTCGACGTGACCCCTTTTATTTTTTTTCATTTTCATGATCATCTATTTCCCGTTTGTTCTCTTCGCCTTTATGTTTCTCATCCCGTAGCCGATCATGTGCGCGATCCTTATGGGCTCGGGCGTCACCGAATGGACCGCCGTGAGATCGAGTATCTCTTTGGCCTCGCTGGCTGTCAACCCGGTTGACTGGTAGTATATGGTTTTCTTTCCCTTCAGCACGCTGTTGGTTATCGAATGTCTTTTTATCTCTCCGGCGGATTCCATCAGACCCCATCTTTTTTCCGAATCCCTGAACCGGGCGAGACTCTTTCTTATCGAAACGAGGTTTGGCTTGTCCCTGATCACCACGAGCACGGGAAGCCCTGTCTTTTTCCATAGCCTCTTTATGTCGACCACGTTGAACCCGCCGAAGGTTATTCCGTCGAGCATTACCAGCCTCAACTGGCTGTAGTGCTTGGTCTTCTTCACGGCTTTTATCAGGGCATCGGTCGAGTCCGTGCCGTCCACGCGGATCTCCGCAGAGATCACGCCGTCTATCTGGAAACCCCCTCGGCATACCACGCCTATGAGAGGTGTTTTCCTGTCCCTGAACGTGAAAGGGGCGTCGTCCCACCCCACTATTCGTATCTCTTTCTTTATTTTTCTGAACATAGCAACTGGTCTATTTCAACGCCTTCTCGGCGGCAGACTCGAATTCCTTCGCCTGGTCCATTATCATCTGCGATGCGCCCTCAAGAATCTTCATGGGGGTTTTCGACCTTATCGTGAACCTAGGCTCGGAAAGATACGGGTGCTTCACAACGTAGGAGGCCTGGTCACAGCCCAGCTTCCAGGAGTTCTCCCTGAGGAGGTTCAAAAACGTGTGCGTCTCTCCCTTTATCTCCATCGTGATCTTTTCCTTTCCCTTCTCCAGAACATCCAATTTCATAAGATTCTATATGGAGCGATGCATTTAAATGGTTTTCTGTGCCGCAATTTCATGTTTTTTAAATCAGGGAATGCCACTAATTCTATGACCATCTTCAGGGCTTATGATGCGAGGGGTGTATATCCGGAAGAGATCAATGCTGACCTGGCATTCAGGATAGGCATGGCCTTCGGGAGGTTCATCGGGAAAGGCACGGTCTCTGTTGGTTGCGACGCCAGGCTGAGCTCTCCTGAACTAAAAGAGGCTGTCATCCGCGGGCTTTCCGGCAGCGGCCTGAAGGTCATGGACATCGGGATGGTTCCGACCCAGATGCTTTATTTCTCGGTGGCTTACATGAAACTCGACGGGGGGATAATGATAACCGCATCCCACAATCCGAAGGAATATAATGGGTTCAAATTCTGCATAAAGAATGGGGTTTCGCTCTCTTATGAAACGGGGATAGACAGAATCGAGAAGTGGGTAAGCAAGGATTCCTGGCTATTAAAAGCCAGGGGGTCCGTACAGAAAAAAGACCTGAAGAAGGAATACATGGATCACGTCCTGAAGCATGTAAAGATAAAAAATGGGCTGAAGATTGTGATAGACGCCGGAAACGGGGTCGGGGGTCTCGTCGCTCCTGACTTATTCAGAAAGCTTGGATGTGGTGTCACGGAGCTTTTCTGCAAGCCGGACGGCAGCTTCCCTAACCACCACCCTGATCCGCTCGTGAAGGAGAATCTTAGAGCTCTTCAGAAGGCTGTGGTTTCTGCGAAGGCTGACCTTGGCATAGCTTTTGACGGTGATGCTGACCGGGTAAGTTTTGTGGACGAGCGGGGGGATATTATCGAAAACAACTCCGTGTTCGCCATTCTCATAAAGGATGCCCTCAGGGATAACCCCGGGAGCAGAATACTTTACGAGATCCTCGCATCCAGGATGATAAGCGACGTGATAAAGAGCGAAGGCGGGGTGGAGGTCGTATCCCGCGTCGGGCATTCATACATCCAGAACACGATGATAGAGAAGAAATGTATTCTCGGGGGAGAGACCTCGGCGCATTACTTTTTCATGGAAAGCTACAGCTATGACGACGGAATCTTTGCAGCGGCAAAGCTTGTTTCATTCCTGTCGCAGGCCGGCAGGCAAATCTCCTCATTTGTCAATGAGCTCCCAAAATACTTCACGTCAGACGACACGAGGATCAGCTGCAACGACGAAAAGAAGTTCAAGGTTGTGAAGTATCTTAAGGAGAAATTCAGGAAAAACGGGTTCGAGATGATGACCATCGACGGGGTGAAGGTCTTTTTCCGGGACAGGAAATCGTGGTTCGTCGCCAGGGTCTCAAACACCCAGCCGGCCATCGTTATACGATGGGAGGCGATGGACAAGAAGGAATTCGAAAGGGTCGGGTCTTTCATAAAAGGGGAGATCGAGAGCGCGATAAAGGCTATTTCCTGAGGCTCTCGAGTATCTCCTTCGCGCAATTCGCGCTGATGTTTTTTTCTTCAATCATCCTTTTCGCTACGGCATCTATCTGCTTCCCCTTTGCCCCTGCGGTGATTGCTATATTGGCTGCGTGCAACTTCATATGTCCAGTTTGGATTCCCTCTGTGGACATCGCGCGGAGGGCTGCGAAGTTCTGTGCTAAACCAACTGAGGCTATGACCTGCGCTAGCTCCTTCGCTGTCTTCACCCCCAGTATTTTCAGGGAGACGCCGGCTATCGGATTGGTCCTCGTTGCGCCGCCGATTGTTCCGACCGCTATCGGGAGCTCTATCTCTCCAACGAGGTCCCCGTTCTTGTCCTTGTAGTATCTCGTGAGCGGCTTGTACTCACCTGAAATCGCAGCATAAGAATGTGCGCCTGCCTCCACTGCGCGGAAATCGTTTCCCGTGGCTATGACCACCGCGTCGATCCCGTTCATTATCCCCTTGTTGTGGGTAGAGCATCTGTACTTGTCCTCTTCGGCGAGGCTGTAGGCCGCTATCACTGAATCGACAACCTCCCCGCCTTTCATCAGGCCTTTCGTGCTCTCTTCGAGAGCCTCTTTCTTCCACACGGCCCGCGCCCTCGCAAGCCTCTCTGTCGCGAGGTTGGTTATTATCTTGAGCTTCACGTCCCCTCCGGTCAGCTCCTCGAGATAAGGCGATATCGCCTCGCACATCGTGTTGACCGCGTTCGCTCCCATCGCGTCGCGGACATCCACAAGAAGGTGGACCACTATCATAGGCCCGATGATATTTGAGTTTATTCTTCTTACAATGACGTCCTTTGCCCCGCCGCCGAATTTGATCAGGACGGAATCTCTCTCGTTCGCCTTCTGGATTATGCTTTCCTTCTCGGAAAGAATCCTCTTCTCCGCCTTGTCCATGTTCTTCACGTTGATTATCTGTATCTGGCCTATCATGATTGGCTCGTCGCTGTCCGCGCGGAACCCGCCCGCGGGTCTTGCGAGCTTAGCTGCGTAAGATGCTGCTGCGACGACCGAGGGCTCTTCAATACACATCGGTATGAGATAATCCTTCCCGTTTATAAGGAAATTCGTGGCTATGCCTAGAGGAAGCTCATTCGTTCCCACAACGTTCTCTATCATCCTGCTCGCGTGCTCAAGGTCGAGCCTTCCCGTGGTCTCAAGCAGCTTCCTCTCCTCCGGGGTCAGGCCTGCGAACTGGGCAACCAGCTCCAGCCTCTTCTTCGGATCGAGGGAATGGAAACCCTGTATGTTGGACTTTTTCTCCATGAACATCACCTATTTTTTAGATAACTCCGGGCCTTATATTTAAAGCATGCGCATGGCTGTTCTATGAATGACGTATGCGTATGTTTGGAACAGCCATGGTTTTTATTTGTTCCGGACAAGTTTTATCTAAGTCTATAATTATGTGAGGTGTGATTATGAGCGAGTTGCCAATCGGTTTCCTGACGGTGCCATTCGGAAATCTTAGTCTGAAGGAAGTCGCTGAATTCGGAGGCCGGAATGGATTCGAGTTTCTTGAGCTGGCCGCATGGCCTGGAAGGACAAGCAGGACGGAAGGCGAGGCCGCTTATGTGGCGAACCATCTGGGAGATAATCTGAAGGATTTCACGCAGATGAGGGCTGATGATATTAACGCTAATATACAAAAGGCGGGAATGAAGGGTATTTCCGCAATGGCTTTCTACGAGAACATGCTCACTGCCAACGCGGAGGAAAGAGCATTCTACCATAACCATTTTAAAGAACTCGTTCCTGCATCTGAGAAGCTGGGCGTCAAACTTATAGGGTTGTTTCCCGGGAGGAATCAGAACCTTTCTGTTGAAGGAAGTTTGGTTGAATACGGGAAGGTCTTCCCTGATATGGTTAAATTCGCTGGAGATCACGGCCGAAAGGCAATGTACGAGCCCTGCCCCATGGAATGGTGGATAATTGACCCAAAAACGGGCAAACCTCACAGGATAGGGAACATAGCATACTGCCCGGAAAACTGGAGAAGGATAAATGAAATGACTCCTGATATGGGCATAAACATGGACTTCTCCCACCTGATATGGCAGAACATAGATTATTTAAGGGCTGCCAATGAGTTCGGAAATCATATAGTGCATGTGCACGGAAAGGACGCGAGGCTTTTGGAAGGTGTCAGAAAGGTGAAAAATGGTTTAGTGTATGTAGACAGTCCTCATGCGCCTGATTCAACGCTTGATAACAGCTTCGAAAAGGGCCTTTTCAGGGATGACTGGCCGGTAGAGGGCTGGGGCGCAGGGCTTTACGAGCATGCGATCCCGGGAGAAGGCGACTTGAGCTGGGAAGAAATTGTTAAAGCACTGAAAGGAAACGGGTACAGCGGGCCAATAAGCGTTGAGCTCGAGGCCTCGAAATACAAGCCGAGAGATGACCCTGAACTGAGCAAGGTTGGCATGATCAGATCAAGAAACCACCTTTTGCAGTTCGTCTAATCAGTCGCCTGTGTTTAGTCCGCGGAGCCGAATCCGGGCTCCGCGGCTTATTCTTCATTTTTTAAGATTTGCGCCAAACTAAACACATGTTCGAAGAGAAATTCATGAGCTCCCTCCTGGAGAAGATCAGGAGGCACAACGGAAAACGCGTGCTGCTCCAGGTGCCTGAAGGTCTGAAAACCAGCGTTCAGGCTCTGCTCGATTTCCTGGGGAAGAATGATGTCGACGTTCTGCTTTCGGTAGACCCGTGCTTCGGCGCATGCGACCTCAGGTCACGCGAGGCAGAGGAGCTTGGATGCGACCTTATAGTGCATATAGGTCATTCTGATTTCGGCGTTAAATCCAGGGTCCCGGTGATCTACGAACATTATGAGATGCCGATGAAAGCGCTCCACATACTTGGTGCACACGAAGACAAGCTGAAGGGGTTTAAGAGAATAGGCGTGGTCACGACCATACAGTTCGTCCACGAGCTGGATGATGCCAAATACTTCCTTGAGAAGAACGGATTTGAGCCTGTCATAGGGAAATCATCGCATGGCATCCCGGGTCAGATCCTGGGGTGCGACCACACTGCCGCATTATCAATAGAGGACCAGGTCGACTGCTTCCTCTACATCGGTTCCGGGAGCTTCCACCCGCTCGGGTTGCAGGAAAAGACAGGGAAGCCTGTCATGTTCATAGACGTTGAGAAGGGCAACATAACCAGCTTTTTGCGCGAGCGGGAGAGGCTGGAGATCATGCGCGGGATGAGGATACAAAAAGCCCGCGACCTCCAGAATTTCGGGATCATCGTCTCCACAAAGCCCGGCCAGATGAAAGTCGGTAAGGCAGAGGCCATCAAAGAGAAGCTCAAATTCATCGGCAAAAATGTTTACATCCTGGTCGCTGACCAGATCACCCCCGAGAAGCTCATGGGCCTGAAGATCGACGTGCTGGTCAACACCGCATGCCCGAGGATCAGGGAGGATGCATCCCTTTTCAGGAAAGTGGTTTTGAACCCGGAAGACGTCGACCTGCTGGAACAATAGGGGTTTAAAACGGTTGGAAGCATTTTTTAAATAATTGGTAAACTGGGGTGGGTTCATGCAGGATTATCAGAAAGCTTTTGTCGATCTTTTGGTTTCAAGCGGGGCTTTGTGGATAGGGAAGCCTGGCGAAATGAGGAGTTTAAAAAGCAAAAGGACGTCTCCATATTTTATCGATACGGGAGGTTTGGGAGATGGTGATGCTCTTCGCGTTCTTACAGAAGCGTATACCTCAACAGCGGCAGAAATAGATAAGGTAAGGCCGTTTACCACGGTATACGGGCCTCCGGACAAGGGAACTGCTCTGGCACCCACGGTCGCAGTTCTTCTCAGCAAAGAAGGTTTAAACAAAAGATGGCTTTTCTACAGAAGCAAGCCCAAAGAAACTGAAAAAACTCCCCTGAGGCAGAGATTTGTAGGTGATATTCGCGATGGAGATACTGTATTACTGTTTGATGATGTGATAACCGACGGCGGTGCAAAGTATGAAGCACTCGACCAGCTTGGAAATGTTGCCAAAGATCTGAAATACAATGACCTGATAATCGCTGCGAACAGGCAGGAACTGGGCCGCGACGGGAGAACTGTGGCGACAAGGGAATTTGAGGGAAAAACTGGCATTAGGGTAAATGCGATTGTCACACTCGGAGAGATGTTGCCATACCTGATTGAAAAGGGTTTGATAACAGATGCACATAAAAGGTATTTCGATGCATACATCAGGACATACGGTATAGAGGATCTGAAAAGAGGTTTCAGGGATGCAAGAATCATACAAAAGGATAAAGGTATAATACCTGCATGCGATGTTCCTCTGAAGAAGTTCAAGGGGATAGTAAATGCCACCGCAGATATTGATGCAGTGACCGCTTATAAAATAGGTTTCGAGGCCCTGATAGGAGGTCTTGACCGCTGGGTTAAATTCGCAAGAGACCATACAGACAAGCCAATTATTTATGACCACCAGAAAGCCGGAAATGATATACCTGATACAGGAGCCAATTTTGCAAGAGTCATGAAAAGGGCCAAGGTTGATGCAGCCATATTATTCCCTTTCACAGGTCCTCTTGTCGAGAGCGAGTGGATAAAGGCTCTCTATGAAGTTGGTATCGAACCGATTGTTGGCGGAGAAATGACCCACCCGCAATTTAAACAATCAGAAGGTGGTTTCATACCGGACGAGAAGTGCCTGGAGATATATCTTCGCGCCGCCTGCGCAGGCGTTAACAATTTCGTCGTCCCGGGAAACAAGCCGGAGCAGGTGGAATTTTACAGAAATGCCATAATGCAGGAGGTTTCCGGAATACAGCCGACATTCTATTCGCCTGGATTCATAAAACAGGAAGGCAGAATAGAGGATGCTGCAAAGGTGGCTGGAAATAGATGGCATGCGATAGTAGGCAGGGCTATCACGACTGCTCCTGATATAGGAAAAGCAGTCACAGAACTCGCATCGGCTTTAGAATAGATTAAACCTCTTCGCCCTTCTTCTTTTTCCTTTTGAGCTTTTTCTCGTTCTTTTCTACCCAGGCAGAGACCTGGTCGAAGACCTTCGGCCCCTGGCCGACTCCGGACGTGTTGCCGACTCCGACTATGATCACATGTTGGTTTGGTTTCGCGCGCCTGACCGCTTCCTTGACCGTGTTTATGGCCTCCGGGACAGCGTCCTTGATCGCCTTTCTCATGGGCATTATCGCTTCCTCAGGCTTCATCTTGACTATGATCGAGTCGAGCGGAATGCCGTGCTTTACCGCAACGTCCTCTATGAAGGACTTCTCCACTCCGGGCCCGCCCATGGCAACGCCCACGCCTTCTGCTATTGATCCTGTCTTCTCGCCCTCTAGCTTTGCGGCAGCGTCTATGGTTATGATCCTCGCTATCTTGTTTCTGGAGACCACTTTCTCGACCGCCTTCCCCGGCCTTCCGAGCCTTCCTCCGGGGCCGGTGGACTTCATGATGTAGCAGGTCCTGCCTTCAACTTTCATGGTGGCCATCGAGACGTCCTCTGCTATTTCTCTGGTATTTGCCTTGCCCATCATCTTTGCCGCTACGAGCGGGCCAAGTCCGTCTCCCACTGGCTCGCCGCGGGCGAGCGACTCGGTCCCTTCATAAAGGGCCTTCGCCATGCGCTCGACTAGAGGCAACTGCATCTGGATTATGAGCGCGATCTGGTATGATTTTGTCTGCTTTATCAGTTCCACATAATGCCTCACTATCTTGGCGAGCATGTGGAGCTCCATGCCTCCTGCGAGGCCCATCTCTATGTTGGCCTTCTTCTCCTTGTCCATCTTGGGGGCGACCTGGTCCACGAAATAGTCGAACCTCTGCTTCTCGTTCTGGACTATGAGCTCCATCTTCTTCACGATCCCGTAAGGATCGAGCGATGCGGGCGTTATCACGAAGAACTCGAAGAACCTCTCCACGGAATCATTGAGCTTCTTGTCCGGGTTCTTGTCTATCTCGTGCGTGACGAATCTTTTTGCCCTTGCCGACATGCTCTCCAGCTGTTCTGTCGTCCTCTCAAGCTTCCACATTATCTGTGACAGCATGAGCCTCGGGTAGAAGAAGAAAAATATCCCCCAGAATATCATGAAGAATACCCAGCTGGTCCAGTCGTTTCCTCCTCCCATGAATTGGAACAATACAGGCATGAAAACACCAAAGTCGCAATGTTAGGTTAATCTTAACATTCTACAATTTATATATCTTATTCCAAAGAGTTAAATATAGTGAAGGTGTTTCCATGGAAGGCCAAAAGCTCCTCATTGTGGCTGTTTTCTCGATTCTTGCACTTTCAATGTTTTCAGCCAGCGTATCCGCGGAAGGCTTCCTCTCGGACATATTCAGGACCATACAGCAGTGGTTCGCGATGTCTCCGTTCGGCAACCTTTTCCCTCAGCAGGAGCAGGCCAGAGTTGCTGAAGTCAGCCTCACGTTCTTCCCTGAGAGCTTCAGGACCGAGATAGATTCTCCCGTCAACATAACCGCGAACTCAACTAACATACTTAATTTCAAGGGGGAGCTGAACATCATACTGACGAACGAGAGCAAAGTTGTTATTCTCCGTGAGAAAGGCTCCGACCTGATAGTCGAGCAGAAGGTGGACACGATCGTGATAAAGGATGTCAAGATACCGATCATGGAGCTGAAGAACACGAGGCTCATACTGATATCCGGCAACTGGACCGAGACGAGCGACACGGGCGTGCTGAAGATAAACGATTTCCTCGGGACCATGACCGTCAGGAAGAATCTGGTCGAGCTGAAGGGGAACATCTCAAAGTTCGAGAAGCTGTGACCAACCATTTAATTCATTCACGCCGTTTATGCCTGTGCTGAGTACGGGCAGTAGATTCTACTTCTTTTTCCTTTCCTTTTCCTCTGACCTCTCCACGCTTATCTCAATGACCTTGGCATAAGCGGGCCTCGCCACGAGAACGCCTACGAGGATGCCTATCATCGTGGTGATCGCGAAGCCGCGGACAAGGCCGACACCGAGGAACATGAGCGGGACCATTGCAGCGATCGTGACCGATGCCGAGCCGAATATTATGAAGAACGCATGCTTTATCTTGTCCTTTATGGTGTATATTATCTTCCTCTCCTTTGCTCCGGAAAGCGTCTCGTCCGCTATGATTATCATGTTGTCCATCCCGGTCCCTATTGCAGCTATTATCCCGCCTATCGCCGGGAGGTCTATGGTCCATGACATGAGTCCGATAAGCGGTATCAGTATCGCCCCTACGAACGCAATCGCTTCCATCTCCTGCTTCTTCCACCATGCAAGGAGTATGATTATTATGTTAAGCGCCATAACCCCCATCCATATCGCCGCATCTCCTGTTGACGCAAGACCAAGGATTATGATTATCTCAGAGAGTCCCGTAAGCACCATGGGTATGGCTATCTTAAGCTTCCTGTATCTCACGAACACCACGATTGCCACGGCGACAGCGGCAAGACATCCTGCGATTACCGCGGAGTACATGAATCCCTGGCCGAGCGTCGGGGAGACTATTCCAACGGAAGCTGTCTCCAGGCCAACGGGAAGCGCGCCTGACCTGAGTATGGTCTGCATGCTGTTCTTCTCTTCGAAAGCAGCCTCTTTGGTTTCGCGCGATCCCTCAATGGAAGGGGTCGTGTAGACCTTGCCGCCAAGGGCGGAAGAAATTCTGAGGTTACTCATCGGGTTCTTGTCAAGGTATAGCACTATCCAACAATCCTTGAGATAATAATCACCTGAATTGAGATCTAACTGGGATGGTATGCCGGTCGTTATCCTTGCGAACCTGTCGGCTCCTTTCTCGGAGACCAGTGTAGTGAAGTAGAATGAATACACCTTGCCTCTGGGCATTATGCCGCTGTGCTGCGGGTCAGAATAGACCATCTCTATGTCGTCCCCTTTGTAGGCCGTGCCGAGGAATATGACCTCCTCCCCGCTGCTCGTGGAGTTTACGTATTCAAAATCTATCCCGTCAAGCGTGAACGTCTGGTTTATGTTCAGGCTGAGGTTGCTTAGAATGACCGTGCTGTTCTCAAGGAGCGTGACCGGATACTTGTTCTCTCCGAGCTCGAATGTTCCCTTTCCGCCTGAAAGGAAAACTGGCTTCGATATCTTTGCCTCGAAATTTCCCTGCTTGGAAAGCAGGTTCTCAACTACGTCCCTGCCGACTCCAGTGGCCTCGACCTGTATGTAGCTCTCCCCCGAGACGGAGGTCAGCTCCATGAACCTTATCTCCTTGAGGCCGTATATGTTGGCCCTGGTCTCAAGTGTGGAGATAATCTGGCTGACCGTATCCTTTGTCACGTTGCCTTTCGGCATGAGCACTATCCTGGTGCCACCCTTTATGTCAAGCCCGAACTCTATGTTCATGTTGTCTATGGAGATTACGTCTATTCCGACGCTGTCATTTACGAAGAAAGCATAATCATTGGGAAGCCGGCTCGTCCAGTCATATACCTTAAGCGTAAGGTTTCCGCGGAACCCGTGCATCTTCCCGTTCCACTGGTCTTCGTTGGTAATTTTTTCCCCGTTGACCTCATGGATTATCATGCCCTGCTTGAGGACGCCTGCGGCCGGAGAGGCGTCTGTCACGTACGCTATCTGGACGCCGTCGTAATGCGGCTTCATACCGATGGCCAGGCATGCACCCGCGACCATCACTATCAGCAGCAGTATCCTCCAGTACCTGAGCATCATTTCCACTTCCCTTCAATATACATTCTAAGAACCGTCGAATTCATCAGCCACGTGTTGATTATGTCGAACACCAGGCCTATGAGGAGTATGCTTGCTATCTCCGTTAGTACGGGCGATATCGGCATGATTATGAGCACGAGCAATGCTCCGATCGTCGTCAGTGTCATCGCTAGTCCTGTCTTTAGCGCGTGTATCATTTTCTCGTGAAGGTTCTCTTTGGTTGATTCCGTCTCGTCCCTCATGAGCCTTGAAGAAAGCATTATATCCGTATCAACTGAATACCCTATGAGCATGAGTATGGCCGCGAACCCGGCCATCGAAAGCTCTATCCCCAGTATCTGCATGAATCCCAGCGTCATGATTATGTCAAAAACGGCAGACATTATAACAGCGCTTGAAACGACGAACTTCCTGAAAATTATGAATACTATTATTCCCATGAAAATGAATGCGAGCACCATCCCAAGCTGCGCCTGGGCCCAGAAGGATTCTCCGAGCGAAGGCCCGATCTGCTCGACAGAGCTTCCGGATGTGTCGATACCGGCTCCCGTAAGCTTCGTGAGGACCTCAGTGGAATTGACTTCAGAACCCATGTTTATGGAGATCCTGTAGCCGTCGAAGCTTCTGGTTTCCCTGACGGAGAATTCGCTGTAGCTCTGCTTAAGCACATCTTCTATGGCAACCACGTCAAACCTGTCGCCGCTGCTCAGGTCTATCACGGTCCCTCCCTTCAGCTCGATCGACCTCTTGAACACATCACCTGTCTGGATATATTGGTTCGCGATGGCGCCTAAAGATACCAGTAACAAAATGAAAGGCACAATCAGTATAAGCCTGTAATCAAACTTCAAGCTTTTTTTCATCAATATGCACCAGCAATCCCGCAGGTCAATATTTCTATTTGAGCACGGTATATAAAAGTTAATACAAGGATGTTAATTTTATAAGCAAATCTGTCACCCCATTTGCCGTGAACGGGAGACGGGCGCACAATAGGAATTAAAAGATTGCCGGGATTCTTTATCTTGTGGGAAGATGTATGACGTGATCATAGCCGGCGGAGGGCCGGTCGGGCTCTACTGTGCTAAGCTGTGCGGGGAGATGGGTTTCCGCGTGCTTGTGCTGGAGGAGCATACGAGCGCAGGCAGGCCGCTCCACTGCTCCGGACTGGTGTCATCGAACATAAAGAAGTTCGTTCCGGAGATATCAGAGACCAGCAGCTTTGTCGAGAACACCGTTGACTCTGCTGTAGTCCATTCCAGGCTCAGCTCATTCAGGCTGAGGAAGCGGGGTATCGCCGCATACGTGATTGACAGGACCGCGTTTGACAGGATGCTGTTGGAGAGCCTGCATTCCGAGATAAAGCTCGGGCTTGGCGTGACCGGGATAAAGACGGACAAAAAATGCGTCACGGTCAGGACGAGATGGGGAATGGAACGGGGCGCTATTCTGATAGGCTGCGACGGCGCCGGCTCATTCGTCGCGAAGCATATAGGATCCGGACCAAAGGAAACCATAAACGGCCTGTTCGGGATAAGGAAAGAGGAGGATTTCTCAGGGAACGTTGATCTTTATTTTGACAAGGACATGGTTTCGGACGGGTTCTTCTGGAGGATACCCAGGGGAACAAGAACTGAATACGGCGTGCTCGGAAAGGGCGTTAATTTTGAATACATCAAGGATTTCTTCAGGATGGATTTCAGGGAGAGGTTCGGAGGAGTGATCGGCCTAGGGCTCTCCGGAAGAAGCTACTCTGACAGGATAATGCTGGCCGGAGGCTCGGCTGGCCAGGTCAAGCCGTGGTCCGGAGGCGGCGTTGTTTATGGCCTAGCCTGCGCCGAGATGGCGGCCATGACCGTCAGGAAGGCCTTCAGTGCAGAAGACTTTTCCGCCGGCGTGTTGAGGGGGTATGAAACTGCGTGGAAGAAAAAGATAGGCACGCAGATATACATGGGCATGCATATGAGAGACGTCATGAGAAAGCTGGACAACTTCGAGCTGGATGCTGCATTCATGCTTGCAAAATTCCTTCCGCTCAACTGGATGGACATGGACTTCCTTCTGAAGTGGTGATGGTGAAACTGTTTTTAATATAATATACAAATCTCTATAATGGCGAAGAGCATACTCCGCGGGCTGGAGATAGACAAGAGGTCCGGGTACTCCGTTCTTGACGTCATAAGGCTCATGCTGCTCCTCGAAAAGGGCCCGCTCGGAAGGTCAGGGATCATAAAGGGGTTGGGTTTGGAAGAGGCTAGTGTAAAAACGATGATAAGCAGGCTCAATGAAGGCGGATTACTGTCAAAGACCACAAAGGGCCAAGTGCTGACCAAGAGAGGGAAATGTGTTGCTTCCAGGATCTCGGATAACGTTTCTGATTTTTTTGAAACCCGCCTGCCAAGCATTGGACCTTGCGTTTTTGTGGTTGTGAAAAATTCCGGAAATAAGGTGAAGCTGGGTATTGAGCAGAGGGACGAGGGTATGAAGCTCGGCGTAAATATAATAACGCTGACTTACGGCGCAAGGCTTGAATTCCCCGGCACGAGAGAGAAGGCCAGGGGTTTTGAGCCTGTGGAGAAATTGTGCAAGCTCGGCAGGAATGATGCAGTCGTCATAGCGAGCGGGAGTGAAAAAAACCGGATGAAGAGGGCGCTGATTGGGGCTGCAATCACACTGTTTTAGTTTTAATAAGCGAGATTCAGGTTGATTCCGAGGAAGGCTGCGTTTCTGCCGTATGGCATTATGTTCGTGAACCCGGTGTTATTGCTGAAATATCCTGCGACAAACCTTTCTCTCTCGTTACCGCCGCCTCCGCCGCAGCCGTATTCCTGCTCGTCGGCAAGCCTCCACTCCACGAATTCGCTCTTCTTGAGCGCCTGCTGGTCTATGGCCAGATCTCCTATCCTTTTGTCCCCGGTATCCCTGTCAATGATCCAGAATTCCCAGTATTTTCCGTTATCCCCGTCCTTTATCCCGTCTATGGACGCGACGTATTTTCCGAGGACAGGATCGTCCGCCATCTCGATGTCCGTGCCGGTTCTTTCAGATATGGTTTTAGTCAGTTCATAGACTGAGTGGCTCCCAGCGTCTTCCATGAAGAACCTCTGGTAGGTCCACTGGCTGTTGTAGAATATGGGCTTCTCATATTTCAGCCTGAATATGTTTTCTCCCGCCTCCACCTCGGCGCTCTCCGCGCGCAGATGTTGCTGAGGCTCGTATTCCGCGAACATAAGGTCATTGTTTGGCGCCGGCGCATCCAGGTTTTTTTCGTGTGCAACGTATCCTGTGTCAGAAATCATCTCATTGATCAGCGCGAGCATCTGCTCCCTGCCTGCCTCAAGAAGCACGGCATATTTTTCATCTGATGGCGCAGAGCTCGCATATTTCAGGAGCGATGAGAGTTTTTTGTAGGCAGTGGTTTCTTCGTCATCTTCAAGGTACTTCCCTGTTTTTTTCGCGGAGCTGAAAATGGCTTTTATCGCCTTCTCCAGATCATCGCTGTCCTTTGAGATGTGTTTATGCATGCTGGGTTTAAGGAGCATTTTTATTAATATGTTGATGTCTATCAGCATGCTGCTGTCTGTGCCGCCATCCTGTTTTTTATCTGGGAAAAGATTGTCTTCATCCAACAGTTCCTGAAACCTGGATAACTTATCCATCTTTTTAATTGGATCCAGGATTTAAAAACATTTGGTGAAAACCATCTTCACTTGTCCGGCATGAACTTGAAGCCGTAGAGTATGAGCCCGCTCTCATGCTCGCTCTTTATCTTCCTGAAGCATGTTTTCACAGGCATGCCTATCTTCACGTCCTCCGGCGCGCAGTCGACTATCTGCGAGAGGACTTTCGTGCCTTCCTCGAGCTCGATTATCGCGATCACATAAGGAACGTAGATCCTGAATCCCTCCGGGGGCGCCCTGATCACAGTATAGGTGAATACCCTGCCCTTCCCGGAAAACTTCGTGTGGATGACCTTCCCGTGGCGCCTGCACTTCGGGCATGATGTCCTCTTCGGGAAGAAGTATTCACCGCAGTGCTCGCACCTGGAACCTTCGAACATGTACCTTTCCCTGAACTTCCTCCAGTGGAATGGAACTGCGAATTCGCTTGTCATGATTCACCTATCTGTTTATCGAAAGTATGTGCACGGCCGCGGTAGCTCCGGACCCTCCTACATTGTGGGTGAGGCCAATCTCGGCCCCGCTCACCTGCCTTTTTCCTGCCTCGCCGCGAAGCTGCTTAACTATCTCTATTATCTGCGCGATTCCCGTAGCCCCGACAGGATGTCCCTTCGCCTTCAGCCCGCCTGATGTGTTTATAGGCAGCCTGCCTCCAATGTTCGCCTGGCCGGATTCTATGAACTTTCCGCCCTCTCCCTTCTTGACGAAACCCAGGTCTTCGTACGCGCACAGCTCAGCGATCGTGAAGCAGTCGTGGACCTCTGCCAGGTCTATGTCTTTTGGAGTCACGCCTGCCATGGCATAGGCCTGCTTCGCCGCAACCACTGTGGCATCCAGCGTCGTTATATCCCTTCTCGCAAAGAGGCTCAGCGTGTCAGATGCCTGCGAAGATGCCTTTATGTATATCGGCGTGTCCGTGTATTTCTTCGCGATCTCTGCGGGAGCTAGTATGACGGCTGCAGACCCATCAGTTATCGGGGAGCAGTCGAGAAGCCTCAGCGGGTCAGCAACGAGCGGGGATGATAAAACTTCCTCGACGGTTATCGCCTTCTGGTACTGGGCAAACGGGTTGTGGACGGCATTCGCGTGGTTCTTCACGGCGATCATCGCGAGCTGCTCGCGCGTCGTCTTGTACTGGTACATGTGCCTCCGCGCTATCAAAGCATATATCCCGGGAAACGTGGCACCGAAATAGGCCTCAGTCTCATAATCCATCGCCCCTGCCAGGGCAGTAGCAGCTTGTGGGCCATACACGTCTGTCATCTTCTCTACACCTCCGACCGCGACTATGTCGTACATGCCCGAGGCAACGGCCATAAAACCGACGCGCAGCGCGAGAGCTCCTGAAGAGCATGCACCCTCTGTCCTTATGGCGCCAACAGGGTTAAGCCCCAGATAGTCTGCCATCAGGGCTGAGCCGTGCTCCTGGCCCGTGAACATACCTCCGGACATATTCCCTCCGACGATGAACTGGATGTCCTTTCCGTTTATCTTCGCGTCCTCGACCGCTTTCACTCCGGCCTCGACTGCCATGTCACGGAGGCTTCGCTCCCAGTGCTCGCCGAATTTGGTGAGGCCCGTGCCGATGATTGCCACCTCTCTTTTTGGCTTTCCGAAAGTCATCATTCCAAAACACCCTTTATCTTTCTCCTGTATTTTATGTACTGGGAGTAATTGAGGTATGACTTGTGCTTTATCATCTCCCTTATCTTCATGTCGTGCCTGTGCTTCTCTATGTGGTCTGTCACGACCAGAGAGAATGAATCGCTTCCCGCGCCTGATCCGAATGACGTCATGAGTATTCTGTCGCCTGGCTTTGCCTGGTCAAGCACTGCGGCGAGCCCGAGCATCGAGGCAGCTGAATACGTATTTCCTATCACGTTGACAAGGAGGCCGGGCTCTATCTTCTCCCTTGGTATCCCGAGCATCTCACCTACAGTCAGAGGGAACTTGTTGTTTGGTTGGTGGAAAACGAAGTAATCGTAATCGTTCACGGTCCTGTTGAGTTTGGCGAGCAGGCCCTTTGTTGCCGAGAGCACGTGCCTGAAATATGCGGGGGTGCCTGTGAACCTTCCGCCGTGCCTGGGAAAATCCTCGCCTTCCCTCCTCCAGAAGTCAGGCGTGTCCGTGGTGAAGGAATACATCTCCTCTATATCGGCTATTACATCTTTCATCCCGATGAGATAAGCGGCTGCTCCTGAGGCCGCGGTGTATTCCAGCTCGTCCCCGGGCCTTCCCTGCGCCGTGTCCGAACCTATGGCGAGGCCGTATTGTATCTTTTCTGAAAGCACAAGGCCCAGCGCCGCCTGCATGCCGGCCGTGCCTGCCTTGCAAGCAAACTCGAGGTCAGCTGCAGTCATTTCAGGCGTCGCTCCTATCGCTTCCGCAACTATTGAAGAACTCGACTTAACGATGTACGGGTGTGATTCGGAGCCCATATAGACGGCGCCTATCTTTTCAGGGTCTATCCCTGCCATCTTAACGGCCATCCTGCTGGCCTCGACTGCCATGGTGACCGAATCCTCGTCAAGTCCTCCTACTGCCTTCTCGCCGGCGATCCTGCTGAGCCTCTCGTTGTCGGCCCCCCATATCGCAGCAATCTCGCTGGTCTTCACCCTCCACATGGGCACATAAAATCCGTAACCGATTATGCCTGCCATCATAAATCACAATCCAGTGCTCCGCGATTTTATTATTGGGCCGGACACGGTTTTTAAACGTGCCTGCCGGAATTCGGCAATCGCACAAAACCATGGTTTCATGCAACCAGGAATGCGATCGCGCACATGATTACCTCGAAGGAAACGAGTATGAGTGTGATGTCCCTTTCTTTCATCGGCCTGATCTTCATGAGCAGGTGGGTGAGCGAGTATGTCTTCCTGTACGGCGCTTTCAATGTCCCGTCCCTCTGCAGGTCACCAAGGCTCCTGGCCCTGAAACCTGACCTGAGCTTAAGGAAGAACTCGATTATCCACGGCGTGAATATGATGATGCCGAACTTCTCCACGTTCCCCATTATCACCGCAGCGGCTATCGTGGCACCCACCAGGTACGTGAGCGAATCCCCCGGAAGGAACTTCGCAGGATAGCGGTTCCACAGGAGGAACGCAAGGAGCGAGAAGGCGGCTGTGAATGCTATCATGCTTGCTTCTATCCTGCCCATATTGAGCAGATATACCCCAAGTGAAAACGTCGAGACGAGACCCAGACCTGTCTCGAGACCGTTCATTCCTGCGAGCATGTTGGTGGCGTTGCTCACCACGACAACGGCGAGCGGTATGAGTAATAGCGGATATATCAGCCCGAATTCCATATTTCCGAGGAACGGCATGTTCATGTGGGTGACCCCTGCGGAGATCACCATCAGGGGTATCGCAGCCGGCAGTGTCAGCAACGGCTTCTGCCATTGCTTCAAACCGATCCTGTAGTCATCCAGCCCCTTGTTCTTCACCGGGATCGTCCTTATGTTTATGTCGTCCGCGAACCCTATGATCGTTATTATGAGTATGGAGCAGTATGCGGCGAGCAGGTAGAGCAGGTTTATGTTCATGTGGAGCACGAACGTGTTGACCCCCATGAAGAAGAATCCACCCATCAGGACGCCTGATATCACGAGCAGACCTCCGGACGTAGGAAGGAGTGGTCTTCCTGGCTTCTGCTGGTCCTTTGCAACGATCCCTATCCTGAAGAGGAACTTCTTCATCCCGGGTGTTATGAATAATGTCGTGAAAAATGATATCAGTATAGAGACCAGGACCGTGATGAGCATGATGTCCATGATTTATTGATTGGGGCCTGTCTATAAATCTGTTAGAACAGGATGAAAAAGAAAAGGCTCCCCGGAATCCCGGGGTCTTTTTGTTTTCCTGTGCGGCTTAGACAAGCCCTGCCTGGCTCATCATTAATGGAATCACAAACACAACAAACACCAAACCCATTATGACGGTTGGTATTGCCACGGCAATCACGACTGCGCTCACCGCCTTTATCCCGTTCATCCCGTGCAGCTTCATGAGTCCTATTATGTTCAGCACCAGCGACCATATGAGCGTTATGAAGCCCACGATGGGTATCCATCCAAGAAGGTAGTATGGCGTGTCTGCATAGAACACTACCTTCAGCGTCTCCTCGAGACCCTTACCCGGGCCCAGGATGTGCACCCAGAGATGCAGCCACAGCCCGAACAGCACGTTCAGGATTATCATGAATATGTATCCGACCAATATGGATGTGACTACCAGCAGCGGCGTCATTGTCTCGGCTGCAGCGGGCATGAGCGATGCGAATATGCTGTTCGCGACGAAGCCCACTATGCCGCCGAGCACGGCAACTATCACTCCCATCACAAGCATGTAGCGGAACGCTTCTCCCATGCTCTTCTTCCTGATGGAATTGAACGCCTTCGCGGGCGCCTTAAGAAACTCCAAAGCCAGACTGAAATACTCCCCGATATCCATTTTTTTCACCATGGTTAATAATTTCCCGGATTATTATTTAAGGTTGCGCAAAAACAGCTCACTGGCTCGTCTTCTTGAGCTTCATTATGGTCTCGGCAAGGTCGTGGGTCTTCGTCAGCATCTCCCTGACATCGTCTTCTGATGCCCCGGTCTCCTCCATGATCATCTCGATGTCCTCGTCTGAAAATTCGCTTCTTTCACGCTCGGTTACGGTCCCGCTGATCTGGAAGGTCTCCTGGCCCATGGCATTCACCTTGGAGACCTCGGGGTCCGTGATCACTATGTCCTTGTCAGGGGTTCTTATGATGACCTCCTCGGCGTCTATGTGCTCCGTGTGTATGCCCATCTGCTTCATCGCCTTCTCTATCTGCTTGGGGTTGAGCTTCATCATGTGATCACTTGATATTGAATGGTAATTGAAATTAATAAATTACTGGCAGCATACAAAAAGCTGGTTCTATTTAAAATCTCCAGGGTTATTCTCATCATGCTGCTCCAGATACTAGACGTGGACTACACCCTCGTCAACGAGCTCCCTGTTATCAGGATATTCGGAAGGACGGATGACGGGAAGACGCTATGCGCTTTCTACGAGGGCTCTCCGGGACAGAGATACCTGCCATACTTCTACGTGGTCACGGACGGGGATATAGACGAGGCTCTCAAGGGCGAAGGCCATGTGGTGAGGAAGGAGCAGGTGAAGAGGTATCTGGCCAACGGCTACCGGAAGGAGATGCAGGACGTCTGGAGAGTGGTTCTCAACAACCCGGCCAAGGTGCCTGACATAAGGGACAGACTCATGGCGAAGGGGCTGACTATCTATGAGGCGGACATACCCTATAAATACAGGTTCATGGCCGACCACAATCTTAATGGGCTTGACTGGATAGAGGTCGGGGATGAGACCCCTGTCAACACGGTCACCGTCATGACGGACAGGTGCCTGGCGCTGAAGGCGATAAAGAGGGTGGTCAAAGAAGGCAACGCGAAGCTCAAGTACCTGGCGCTGGACATCGAATGCGTCGCGCTGAAGCAGGGCGGCATGCCGGAGGCGAGGAGGGATCCCATAATAATGATCTCCCTCGTGTTCAGCGAGCCTCATCTGGGGAAGAAATCGATGGTCCTGAGCACGCGCTTCGACGAAGATGTCAATGGATTTGAAACTGAGAAGGAGATGCTCGGGGAGTTCATAAAGATAGTGCTGGAATACGACCCGGACGTGCTCACAGGATACAACCTCAACAACTTCGATATCCCCTACATACTGGAAAGGATGGGCCAGAACGGGGTGAGCCCGGTGTTCGGCCGCTGCAAGAAGCAGGTCATGACCAGGAAGCTGATGTCGAAATCCAAGACCAACATAACCGGCAGGATAGTGGCAGACCCGTTCGAGATGATAAAGAAGGATTTCTCTTTCAAGAGGTATGACCTCAACAGCGTATCGGAGGCACTGCTCGGGGAGAGCAAGGAGCCGGTAAAGAAGTCGGAGATAGAGAAGTTCTGGAAAGGTGATCAGAAGCAGTTCAGGAAGCTGGTATCTTACGCAAAGAAGGACAGCGTGCTGGCGCTCGAGCTGCTGCTAAGGTTGAATCTGCTCGACAAGTATTTCGCTTTATCGAAGATAGCGGGCACGCTCGTCCAGGACATACTGGATTCCGGGGAGACCACCAGGATAGAGAACCTGATTTTGCGCGAGTTCAACAGGGATGGCTTCATACTTCCATGCAGGCCGGACGGCTCCGTGGTTTTGGAAAGGGAGAAACAGAAGGAGACCGAGCTGAAGGGCGGATACGTGCTCGACCCGAAGCCCGGGCTGCACTCATCCGTGATCGTCCTCGACTTCAAGTCCATGTACC
>Ga0315274_10000626_pt1 | contig 54742 bp, 47 predicted proteins | sample YL17G02_20_MG_FD_203700 | JGI IMG/M metagenome (GOLD analysis project Ga0315274, IMG submission 203700) | Sediment microbial communities from Yellowstone Lake, YNP, Wyoming, USA - YL17G02_20 | ecosystem: Environmental > Aquatic > Freshwater > Lake > Sediment | place: USA: Wyoming | collected... | reverse complement strand
GCCGGCTGTGTGGCGGGCTTGCCCGCCGTCCGTCTGGCGGGCTAAACGCATACTTTGGCAGGGGACCAAGACTTGCCCGCGGTGGCGGGAGAGAGCGTGGGGCGGCTTGCATTGCTTTCCCCAAGGTCAATAACTACCTTGGAGGCTCTACTGCTCTACCTGGCCTTGAAGGCTCTACTGCTCCAGCCTGAGCGCCGAACCTCTCAGCGACCTCGCTCGCCAGCGTCTCGATGGCCTGCTTGCGCGCCTGGAACTCCAGGTTCTGGCGGTTCAGCCACGCCGCCGGGAGCCACGCTGAAGTGCGCTTCGCGTATGCTTCCGGGTAGACGCTGACGTAACCGGTCGGCACGTCAACCACGACGGCTTTGGACAGGGCCATGGAGGTCTCCTGGCTGCCGGGCAGGATGACTGCGCCGATGATGGTTATGTAGAGGACCATGAGTGGGTTCCCCTTCAGCTCGCGTCCCGTTTCGGTGCTGTAGAGCAAGAGGCCGTCGGCCTGGGCTCGGGCAGCGGCTACCCGCAATGTCCTGAGGTCGGCGAATCCGCCCCCGGGGACGAAGGTATCGGGCAGGAACTCAACGGACTCGAAGACCTTGGTGTCTTCGAGCGCTTTCTTCATCGCCTGAGAGGTGGCCTGGCGTAGTTCGAGCCATTTCTGCGCGCTCGTGATCCAGGTCGGGCCGGTGCTCGGCACCTCGTACAGGACCACCCTGGACGGAACGGCCCTGCTGGGCTTGAGCGCCGTCAGCCGGTTCACTTCCTCCTGGGCTTCCTGCTCGCTCATCGGTTTCGTTCGGTCCGGCTGGGCGCCCCTCAGGGTCTCTGTCGCGATCAACGCGCCGAAGTATGTCTTCTCGTAGCTCGGCGGCATCGCTGTCACGATGCACCCGCTCGCCGCCAGGGCCAGCACCAGGGTGCCGGCCAATCCGGCCATCTGCTTGAACGTCATTGTCCCTCCACCTCCGATTAAGGGCAGTCGTCTATGCAAACGATAATCGCCCGTCCGGTACCCTGTCAACCTGCAACGCCTCAGCTTGACATATGACGGGCGTCGTGGTACCGTTGGAATCGAATGCGTCTGCTCCCAAGGGGAGCATAGACCCGCGGGCGGGAGGTTAAGTTGTCTTTCGGGGGGCCTTCGATGGCACAGACTCGGGTCAACACAAAACAGGGGTCCGATGGGGTGATAGTCGTCCTTTTGTTGCTCGCGGTGTGGCGCAAAGGTGCCCAGTTACTCGAAGGCGTATGGCAACATTTCGATGAAGAGCTTTTCGGGCTCCATGGTGCACCCGAATCCTTGACCGGCTTCCTCTCGTTCCTGGCGGTCGTCGTGTTGGTGGTTCTCCTGTTTCAGCGGGGCTTGATGTCCCGCCTGGTGGGTGGCCGCGTGTACGACGTGGCAAGGGCGGGATTTATGGCGGTCGCCGGCGCCTTGGTGGTATACGTCTGCTGTCTGGTTGTGGTCATTGCAATATTTGTGGTCGCCCCCCTTCTGCTCGGCAATGCGCTTTGCCAGATGCTCGGTCAATGGGCGTTTTTCGTTTCTGGCCTTGCCTGCTCCGGCCTATCGGGCGGCTGGGCCGGCTGGCGGTTCGGGAAGTGGGGCTACTTCTGGGGAGCCGCGGCAGCCGCCGCTATCGGCGTCTGCCTGCTACCGCGGCTATTCTTCAGCGTGGCGTCTTTCTGGGTTGTTGTGTGGGTCGCAGGCAGTGTGCCTGCGGCTGTTATCGGGGGTCGGCTGGGCGCCGCCCGTTTCCAGCGCACGCTGAAGGACACATCGGGGGAGGCCTGACAGACTTCCTGCCTCGGTGTCGCTGCTCGCCCTCGTGCCATCGTGTCCTTCTTCCTGGATTCCTGGCTTCCTAATAGTCCTTGTCTTTGTGCCTTGTGCATAGACCTGCGTGGTGGCCGTTGTGTCGTAGTGGTGTGTCTGCTGGTTGTTCTTCCTGGCCCCGCCTCACTTCTCCAGCCGGATTTGCCCTTAGGGCAAGTAGCAGGTCGGATGCCTTTATGTACATAATGGCGCCGTTCAAGAATGTCGTGTGGAACAGCCGCCCGTCCGCCGAGGACGGCGGACCTACCCGAAATGGGATGGGTAGCCGCGGCGTCCTCGTCGCGGAGCCAGGCCTACAGTAGACTATGCATTTGTCGGGGATGGAGTCCCCTCCCCTCCTATTGGCCTTTTCTTGGCCCATCTTTGGCCCTTATCTGGCCCTTGTTTGGTCCATGTTTGGTGCGTGCTTGGGCGACCTGGTGACGGCCCAGTGGAGGAAGTGTGAGGAGTTGGTGCGGCCCTGAGCAGGGTTTAGGCTGGGATTTGGCACGTTTTTGTTGATTATGGCCCTGCGGAATCGCTATTCTTCTCCACAGACGTTTCACGTGAAACACTCTCGGAGGAGGCGACATGGGAAAACGCAGGTTAGGCAGAGGGCTGGACGCCCTTATCTCGTCGGAGGCGCAGCCTTACCCCGAACTCGAGCCAACGGGCGGGGCCGGCGTCATGGAAATCGAACTGGCCCGCATCGAGCTGAACCCCGATCAGCCGCGCGAGCGCATGGATCCCGAGGCGCTCAGGGGCCTGGCCGACTCGATCCGGAGCGCCGGCGTGCTTCAGCCGGTGGTAGTGCGTGAGCGGGGCGACGGGATGTATGAGTTGGTGGTAGGAGAACGGCGATTGCGCGCTGCACAGACGGTCGGGTTGGAAGCGATCCCGGCCCTCGTGCGCGACGTCGCCGACGAGGAGATGCTGGAGCTGGCCCTCATCGAGAACATCCAGCGCGAGGACCTGAACCCCATCGAGAAGGCCCGCGCAATCCACCGGATGATCGAGAAGCTGAGCCTGACCCAGGAGCAGGCCGGGCAGAAGCTGGGCCTGGAGCGCCCCACCATCGCCAATTTCCTGCGTCTGCTGGACCTGCCCGGCGAGGTCCAGGAGATGGTTTCACGTGGAACAGTCAGCGGCGGGCACGCACGCGCCATCCTGGCCCTCGAGGATAACGACGAACGGGTGGAGCTGGCGCGCGCGGTTGCCGACCGGGGACTGTCCGTCCGGGAGACCGAGCGCCTGGCAGCCGGCGGAACGCTCTCGGCCGGCAAGAAGCGCATCCGCCCCGAACCCGCGCCGCAGATCAAGCGCCTCGAAGGGCTGCTCCGCGAGGCGCTGGGCACGAAGGTGGAGCTGCGCCAGCGCGGCAGGCGGGGCAAGATCATCGTGCACTTCGAGAGCCCGGATGACTTCGACCGCCTGTTCGAGATCATGACGGGCTTTGAGACCAGCCCGGGGGGGTCTGCTGCCGAGCAGTGAGCATCCGGGCAGGCCGCGCGCTGTGTCATAAGATATGGCGTGTCAACCCTTTACGGCGCCGGAAAATGCCTCCGCGAAGCGCCTCCACCGGCGCGAGGAGGAACCATGCACGTGATTGACGTGAATACCTCTTTCGGGAAGCGGGTGGATCCCGACCCGCGTTTCTCGCTCGACGCCCTGCTGCGGGACCTTGATCGGCATGCGGTAGCATGCGCCCTCGCCTACTCCTCCAGGGGGATCTACTACGACGCTGGCGGGGGCAATGCGGAGACGATTGCGGCGGCCCGAGGCGATGCGCGCATCGTGCCGGTGGCGACGCTGGACCCGCGCGAGTCTCCGGGCTGGGAACCGGAGCTCGAGCGCTGCCTCAGTCGGAACATCCGCGCCATGCGCTTCTTTCCCGGGTTGCAGGGCTGGTCCGTGTCGTCGGTGCTTTTCAGGCGGATACTCAACAGGCTGAGCGCGAGCGGCGTGTGCCTCATCTTCAGCGTCGCCGAAGGGGGCGACCGATGGGACAACGTCGGCCGTATCGCCGAGGTAACGGCGGGTGCGGGGCTCCCGGTGATCCTGTGCGACACCTACTATGTGGATATGGCCGAGGCGATGGCCGTCATGCGGGAGCACCCGCATATCTACGCGGAGACGAACTGGATGGCCACCGTCGGCGCGATCGAGATCATGGCCGAGCAGGTCGGGGCCGACCGTCTGCTCTACGGCTCCGGCGCGCCGGAGCGGCCGATGCAGAAGGCGCTCAACCAGGTGCTGGAAACGGAGTTGCCAGAGAACCAGAAGGCGGCGATCCTGGGAGGCAACGCCATGCGTCTTCTGGGCATTGCGCCCGGGATGCTTGCCGGCCGTCCTGAGCTGACGGACAGCGAGCCGAGACGCTTCGAGGAAGAGATCATAGACGTGCATTCGCACCTCGGGCACTGGTGGTGCCCGATGGGCGACGAGGGCTACGACCCGGCCGGAATGCTGCGTCGGATGAGACGGTACAACATCTCGCGGAGTGTCCTATCATCTTATGAGACAATGCGTTACGACATCGAGGCCGGCAACCGGGCGCTTGCCGATGCCATCGAGGGGCACCCGGGGCTCTACGGCTACGTTGAGCTTAACCCGCATCGGCTCGACGTCTCGTGTGCGGAGATGGACAAGTATTTCCGCCTGCCGAACTTCGTTGGGGCGGAGGTGGAGCTGTCGCACATCCCTGCGCCCACCGGCGGGGAGAAGGTGCGAGTTCTGATGGCCGAGGTCGCCAGGCGCGGAAGGCCGGTTCTGCTCATGCCGGCGGAGGCTGGCGACGCGGCGGCCGAGAGGGAGCTCGCGCGCGCGAACCCCGGGTTGACCGTCATCCATGCGCACGGCTTCGATGCCGATTGGGCGCGGGTGGTCGCCGACACGCCGAACGTCTGCGTCGAGTTCAACAGGAGCCGGCCCAGCCACCACGAGGTGCGCGATTGCCTGGACGTGCTCGGCCCGGAGCGCGTCCTGTTCGGCAGCGACCAGACGCTCCTGAGCGTCGGCGCTTCCGTGGGGCTGTATCTTGACGCGGGCCTCAGCGACCACGAGCGCCGCCTGGTCCTCCGCGACAACGCCGCGCGCCTGTTCGAATTCTGTTGACGTTGTGTTTGGTAACTGATACAATGTTGGACGGATAAAACTTTTCCCCCCGCTTTGAGGTGTACAGATGGTGGCTTCGCAAGGACTTAGTGCTACTCTTGAGGATTACCTCGAGGCGATCTCCCGGCTCGTGGTGCACGACGGCGTGGCACGGGTGCGGGACATTGCCGCCGAGATGTCGGTCCACAAGTCCACCGTCACCTCCGCCCTGAAGGGGCTGGCCGAGAAAGGGCTGGTGAACTACAGCCCCTACGAGGTCATAACCTTCACATCCAAAGGCAAGAAGGCCGCCCAGGAGGTCGCCCGCCGGCACGAGATCATTCAGCGTTTCCTGGCCGACGTTTTGTCCGTAGACGAGGAAGTGGCTGAGGCGAACGCGTGTCGGATGGAACACGTGGTGGACAGGGAGGTTCTGGAGCGGCTGGCCCTGGTTGAGCAGTTTGCCAGAGAGTGCCCTCAGGCCGGTGAGGAGTGGCTGCAGCGCGTTCGCTCCTACTATGAGGACGGCGGCGAGCCGCAGGAGAGCGTGGAGGCCGTTGAGCAATGGATAGAGGATTTCCGGAAGGCGCTGCGAGAGCGCGAGAGTGAAGGCGGAGGCAAGCAGGGTGATCATAGGGATTGACCGGTTGAAACCGGGTCAGAGTGGCGTGGTGCGCAGCGTGGAGGGGGGGAGAGGAATCGTGGCAAAGCTGGAAGCGATGGGCCTGCGGCCGGGGAAGGTGGTGACGAAGGTGAGTTCGCAGTTCATGGCTGGTCCGGTGACGGTAGCGGTTGACGGTCGGCAGGTGGCGATGGGACGCGGCATTGCCGCACGAGTCATGGTCGAGGTCGGAGGTTGATGGTTGACGTGCAGGGGCTGCTGCATCGTCAAGAGTTCAGCCCATCGGCAGTCAGCCAGGCGAAAGCTGCAATGGGGGCACTGTGAGGCAGCCGGGAATGCGTATTCTCCTGATGGGAAACCCTAACGTCGGCAAGAGCGCGATGTTCTCGCGCCTCACCGGCGCCAACGTCATAGTGTCCAACTACCCCGGGACCACCGTTGAGTTTACCAAGGGCAGGATGAAGCTCAACGGCGAGTTCGCGGAGGTCATTGACGTGCCGGGAACCTACACGCTGGAGCCTTCCAGTCGCGCCGAAGAGGTTGCCGTCGCAATGATCGAGACGGCATCCGTCATCGTGGACGTCGTGGACGCGACGAATCTGGAGCGGAACCTGAACCTCACGCTACCGCTATTGCGGATCGGGAAACCGATGCTCGTCGCGCTCAACATGTGGGACGAGGCCATCGAGCACGGCATAGAGATAGACGTGGAAGGGCTGGAGCGCAGGCTTGGCGTGCCCGTGGTGCCCACCTGCGCGATAAGCGGCGAGGGGATCAGGCAGCTCAAGGAGAGGCTTGGCGACGGGCGCGCCGGCTCGTTTTCCTACGATGAAGAGGAGAGGTGGAACGTTATCGGTGCGATTGTGGAACAGGTGCAGCGGGTGACGCACCACCATCCGACTCTGGGGCAGAAGCTGAGTCATGCCACCGTTCACCCGATGTGGGGCCTGGTGTTCGCGCTGGCCGTGCTGGTCGCGTGTTTTGAGGTCGTTCGTTGGGTCGGCGAAGGGCTGATAACCTACGTCGGCGAACCAGTGTTCGAGGGGCTCTGGCGGCCTGTGCTGGTCAGGCTGTCCGCGCTGCTCGGCGGGGGCGGCCTTGTGCACGAGCTTCTCATCGGGAAGCTCATCGGCGGCCGGATCGAGTTCGGCGAGTCGTTCGGGCTTCTCAGCACGGGGCTGTACATAGAGCTGGACGTCGTCCTTCCGTACGTCTGTGCGTTCTATCTGGTGCTCGGCCTGCTGGAGGACATCGGTTATCTGCCGCGGCTCGGCATTCTGACGGATAACCTTATGCACAGGCTTGGGTTGCACGGTCTGGCGATCGTGCCAATGATGCTGGGGCTGGGCTGCAACGTGCCGGGCGTCCTGGCTGCCAGGGTGCTGGAGACGAGAAAGGAGAGGTTCATTGCCGCAACTCTGACGGCGATCTGCGTCCCGTGCATGGCTCAGATCGCGATGGTTGCCGGCCTGCTCGGCAGGTACGGCGCGATGGGGTTCGTACCCGTCTTTGGGACGCTGTTTGTGCTCTGGGTGGTGCTGGGGGTGCTGATGAAGCGGTTTACGAAGGGGGAGACGCCTGAGATCCTCGTGGACATGCCGCCCTACCGGATGCCCTATTGGAAATCCCTTCTGAAGAAGCTCTGGATGCGGCTCAGGTGGTTTGTCACGGAAGCCGCTCCCTTTGTGCTGCTTGGCGTTGTGATTGTGAACCTTCTCTACATGCTGGGCATCATCAGTGTTCTGAGCCGCGTATTCAGCCCCATAGTAACCGGGCTGCTCGGTCTGCCCGCGGAGGCTGTAGGCGCGCTGCTGGTGGGGTTTCTCAGAAAGGACGTGGCGGTGGGCATGCTGATGCCGCTCGGGCTGGGGCTAAGGCAGCTCATCGTCGCCAGCGTCGTTCTGACTACTTACTTCCCCTGCGTGGCCAGCTTCGTCGTGCTGCTGCGCGAGCTGGGGTTGAAGGACATGATGAAGGCCGCTTGCATCATGGTCGTGCTTGCGTTCTCGGTGGGGGGAATTCTCAACTACGTTCTGACAGGTCTGGGCATGTAGTGTTGTGGGCATGTCCGGCTGAGCCGGGCAGCCGTCTTTGACAGGAAGTAGGGCCCGCTGGGAGAGCCTGCAACAGCGCTTACGGGGGTTGGTGTTCCGGCTGCCTCACAACTTGACACAACAGGCCGGCGTGAAGTACAAAGGACGAGGGAAGTAGGGCTATACGGTGACAACAGCTGTAGGAAATGGAGGAGAGCGCAATGTGCAGAAATGTGCTGTTCGTGGCAGTTGTATTGGCGGTGGTCCTGGCGGCAGGATGCGCAAGCGGAGAGAGCTTTGTCAAGCCAGGCTACGACTTCGGCGCAGTGAAGAAGGTGGCGGTCGTCGAGGTCGTGGGTGACTTCGGCGGCGAGGCCGCCAAGAACCAGATCGCGGACTACTTCGCCATGGAGCTTCTCAAGAAGGGCTACGAGCCCGTGGAACGCACGCAGGTGCAGGCTGTGCTGAGCGAGCAGAAATTCCAGGCGTCGGATCTGACTACTCCCGAAGGGGCGGCACAGGCGGGCCGCATCCTGAATGTGTCGGCCGTGGTCATCATGAACGTGGGTGAGTTCGGCGAGCGGATAAGCATGACGGTCAAGATGGTTGACGTGCAAGACGCGAGCATCCTGTGGATGGGTGAGGGCACGGGCACCACGGGGCGCACGCTTGCCACGATCGGAGGCGCGGCTGCGGGCGTAGGCATGGGCATTGCCGTCGGCCACGGCAGAACGGGCAATATTGTGGGCGGCCTGGCCGGAGGCGCATTGGGCGGTGTGGCCGGATATACCCTGTCCCCCCAGCAGGCCACGCAGGCCAGGAAAGTGATTCAAAAGATTTGCGGGAGCCTGCCCTCGAAGCTGTGAGGCAGCCCGGGTCTTCCCCGCCAGATATCCGGTCGGCCGGTGGCCACGCTGTGGACAGTGTCGAAGACAAAGCTCGCTTCCCAATCGCCGAGGTGGCGCTGAACGTGCCGCTGAGGCGGTCATTCGATTATCTCATCCCCGAGGAGCTGCGCGGACGCGTGCCGGTAGGGGGGCGTGTGCGCGTGCCCTTCGGCCCGCGGAAGTCCATGCTGGGCTACTGCGTGGCGCTCAAGGAAGAGAGCGACGTCCCGCCCGACAGGCTGCGCGCGATCAACAAGTCCCTGGACGAAGAGCCCGTCTTCACGGAGCGGATGCTCCAGCTTGCCCGGTGGATGGCGGACTATTATCGCTGCTCGCACGGCGAGGCCCTTAATGCGGCGATCCCCGCCGCCGTCCACGCGGGACGCAAGGGCAGGCGTCTGCAGACGGCCCACCTGCTGGTGAGTCAGACGGAAGCCGAGACGCTTGCCGAACGCATCTTCGACAAGTCACCCGCCCAGAGCAAGCTCATGCGCACCCTCGCCGTCATGGGTGGCACGGCGCCCGTGCGGGACCTGAAGAGAAGCGCAGGCGTAAGCCGCGCCACCGTCAAGGCCCTCGAGAAGAGGGGCTTCCTGGCCCTTGGCCAGGAGGTGGTGGAGAGCGAGGATCCGCTCCTCGGAGCGCTCCCCAATGAGGCGCCTCTGCAGGAACCGTATGTCCTGACCGATGAGCAGCAGCGGGCTTACGACGTCATCACAAGCCTCATGAAGCGCGGCCGATTTGACGTCGTGCTCCTGCACGGGGTGACCTCGAGCGGCAAGACCGAGGTCTACCTCCAGACCATCGCCGAGACGGTGAAGGCGGGCAAGCAGGCCATCGTGCTCGTGCCCGAGATCAGCCTGACGCCCCAGACCGTTCGGCACTTCCGCGGCCGGTTTCGACGCCTCGCCGTCCTGCACAGCCGCCTGAAGGAAACCGAGCGCCGCCGCTACTGGCACCTCATACGCGCCGGCGAGGCGGACGTGGTGATAGGCACCCGCTCGGCCATCTTCGCCCCCGTGCCTTCGCTCGGGCTGCTGGTGGTTGACGAGGAGCACGAGAACAGCTTCAAGCAGGAGGAGGTCCCCCGCTACCACGCAAGGGACGTGGGCATCATGCGCGCGAAGCTGGACGATGCGCTGGTGGTGCTGGGGACCGCAACGCCGTCGCTTGAGAGCCACCATAACGCGCTGGAGGGCAAGTATACCCGCGTCACGCTGAGCAGGCGCATTGGCGGCTGGCCGTTGCCGCCCGTTGAGATCGTAGACATGCGCGAGGAGTGGGCCCGGCGGGGGAGGCCGAGAGCGATAAGTCACCGCCTGGAGGCGTGCATGCGCCAGAGTCTCGACAGCGGCAGGCAGGTGATCCTGTTCATCAACCGTCGCGGGTTCGCCCCCTTCATCCGATGTCCGCGCTGCGGGTTCGTGTTCCGGTGCCCGCGTTGCGAGATCACCCTAAACTACCACACCACCACCAACACGATGCAGTGCCATTACTGCGGGCTTGAGCAGCGGCTGCCCGAGCGCTGCCCGGAGTGCGCACTGGAGCAGATACAGTTTGGGGGGACCGGCACGGAGCGTGTTGAGGAAGCCGTGCGCCGGCTGCTGCCGGAGGCGAACACAGTCCGAATGGACAGTGACGCGATGAAGACCAGGACGGCACATGAGCAGGCCCTCGACGCGTTCCGCGAAGGGCGCGCTCACGTGCTGGTGGGGACGCAGATGGTCGCGAAGGGTCTCGACTTCCCGAACGTGACGACGGTCGGCGTTGTGAATGCCGACGTGACGCTCCATCTGCCCGACTTCCGGTCCCGCGAGCGCACCTTTCAACTCCTTGCGCAGGTGGCCGGCCGCACCGGCCGCGGCGAGGCGGGGGGGCGCGTCATCATCCAGACCTTCATGCCCGATGACCCCAGCATCATCGCAGCGGCCTCGCACGACTACGAGCAGTTCGCCGGCGGCGAGTTGCCCGCCCGGCGGCGGCTGGGGTATCCTCCCTACGGGCGCATGGTCAGGATCGTCTGCACCGGCCTCAAGCTCGAGCCAGTTGAGCGCTACATGTTGGAGCTGGCTGCCGAGTTGCGCAGGCTCTGCCAGGAGCTGGACGACGGATCCAGCGTGCTCGGCCCCGCCCCGGCGCCCATCTCCCGCATAAAGCGCCGCCACCGCCATCACATCATGCTCAAGTGCCCCGGCGTCGCCTCCGTGCAGCGCATCCTGGACGGCGTGCAGCCGATCCTGGGCGGCCCCAGGCGTGCAAGGGTGATCGTGGACGTGGACCCGCTGTCCATGCTCTGATCATCGGTTACGCCGGGCGGAGGCGGTCGGAACCGGCATTGTCCGGCCAACCGGCATTTGTTAGAATCTTGCCGCCCCGAGCAGCACCGGATATGCCTGTTTGCAGAGGAGGGTGTGGTGGACTTGGGCGAGGCCAGTCAAGCCGCGCGTCAGGACGAGATCTGGACGCTTTCCGACATACTCGGGGTCCAGAGCCGGCAGCACCCGGACAGAGTCGCGCTCCAGGAATGGGACGGAGGGCGGCTGCGGGATACGACCTACGGTGAGTTCAAGGCGCTGGTGGATGCGTTTTCCGCCCGCCTCAGGGAGCAGGGCGTCCGAGCGCATGACAGGGTGGCGATCCTGATGCCGAACGGCAGGCCGTGGTTCGTCGCGTACTGGAGCATCATAGGGCTGGGCGCGGTTGCCGTCCCGATGGAGTACGAGTACCTTCACAGCCAAGGCGCGAACGTCGCCTTCGCGCTCGGCCACTCAGAGGCTCGGGTGGTCGTCGTGACCTGTGCCGAGCGAGGTCGAGGGGGGCCTGACGACGCCGAGAGGGTCAAGCCAATTGCGGCTTTTGCCCATGCGGAGGTGATGGTTCTTGAGGACGCAATGAAGGGAGCGCCGCCAGTCGCGGCGGAGGGGCGCCCGGACATCGCACCGTCGGCCGTTGCGCAGATCCTTTACACCTCCGGCACGACAGGTCGCAAGAAGGGTGTCGTGCTGACGCACGCGAACATCCTGTTCGACGTGCGGGCCTGCTGCGAGCGGTTCGGGATCCGGGATGGCGATTGCGTGCCGGCGCTGCTGCCGCTGCACCACGCATACCCGTTGACTACGACGGTCGTGCTGCCGCTCTACGCGGGCGCGCGAGTGCCTATCGGGGACATCAGGAGCCGCGAGGCCGCCGACCTGCTGCGCGAGGCGCGGCCCACCTTGCTGATAGGAGTGCCGAGGGTATTCGAGTCGCTGCTCTCTGGCGTCGAGAGCGCCGCCCGGCGACAGGGCGCCCTTGAACGGCTGGAGCGCGCCAGGCGGCTGTGCGGCGCGCTGAAGCACTGGAGCGGCCTGAACGCGGGCAGGTTCCTGTTCCGCGGCCTGCACAAGCGGCTGTTCGGCGGGACGCAACTGCGTTTCTGCGTGAGCGGCGGGGCCAGGTTGGCGCCAGGCGTGGTGGCGGAGTACCTCAAGCTCGGCATACCCATCCTTCAGGGGTGGGGCATGACGGAGACCTCGCCCGTCGGCGCGGTTCAGCCTTACTCGGCGCGGAGGTTCTACTTCACGCGGTATTACGAGAAGCAGGCCGGCTCCATCGGCCCGCCGCTCCGGGGAACCCAGATCGACCTGATAGACGTGCCCGAGCAGAACATACGCGTGGATCGAGACGGCCAGGGAGAGATGGTCGTTCGGGGGCCGCACGTCATGGCCGAGTACTACAAGGACCCCGAAGCGACCGCACGGGTCAAATCCGACGCAGGGCTCAGGACCGGCGACATCGCGCGCCGAGACGCCGGGGGCAACTACTTCATCGTCGGCCGGGCCAAGCACGTCGTCGTGCTGCCGGGCGGCAAGAAGGTATTCCCGGAGGAGGACCTGAATGAGGAGCTGGAGGGGTGCGAATCGATCGAGGAGTTCACGGTCAGGGCGATCAGGGATGCGGGCGGGGTGGAGAAGATAGGGATCATCATCAAGCCGAACGTGGAGACCCTGCAGCGGCGAGGCGTGGCGACGTTCGGCGAGCTTTGCCGGGTCGTAAAGGACGAGATCACCGCAGCGCTGCGCGACAAGCCCGACTACATGAAACAGTTCGACTTCTGCCTGACGGAGCTGAGAGACGGGGAGTTCTGCGACCTGGTGAAGAGCTCGATGAAGGAGCCCGCTCCCCTGAAGAATGAGTTCCGCTTCGACACCGCCTACAGCACGCTGCGAGACAGCTCAGAGCCGCTGCGACTGCGAACGCAATGACATCCGGTCGGCTTCCATGCCGGCCGCCGCGTAGGAGGGATGACAATGGGCGAGAAGAAATGCCTTGTGGCCTACTACTCCAGGACGGGGACCACCAGACAGGTCGCCGAGGCCATCGCGAAAGAGCTGCACGCGGACCTGGAGGAGATCGTTGACATGAAGAAGCGCAGCGGCGCCATGGGCTTCGTCATCGGCGGGAAGGATGCGAAGCTGAAGAAGCTCACGGAGATAGGCCGGCCCCGCAGCGATCCGGCCCAATACGCGCTTGTAGTCATCGGCACGCCCGTGTGGGCGGGGACGATGTGCCCGGCCATCCGCACCTACATCACGCGGTTCAAGGATAAGCTGCCTGAAGTCGCGTTCCTCTTGACGAGCGGCGGCACCAGCATTGACAGGACCTTCGCGCAGATGGCGGAGCTCTGCGGCAAGGAGCCGCTCGGCCGCCTGGGCCTTACAGCAAAGCAGGTGCGCAAGGAAGGCTGGTCCGCGCAGCTCAAGGAGTTCGTGGAACGGGTCAGATAAGGGAGCGCGGACGGACGCGGCGTTCGAACCGGATGCCTCAGATGGGGAAGGTGGAAACGCAGGGACTCAAGACACCAGAGAGATTGTGCTTGTAATCTAGCATCGAAGGTTGTAATAATTATCGTTTGTATGGACTTTAAACCGAAGCATATCACGGCGGAAGTGCCTGTCATAGGCTTCACCGGCGCCCTCGGGAGCGGATGCACGTTTCTGGCTGAGGGTCTCAGCAAGCACCACAATTACAGGTACTACTCACTATCGGATCCGATTCACAGACTTGCGCAACAAGGGAGTCTGGGCGAATCTGTGGCTACGCTTCAGGATATTGGAAACGCTCTCAGGAGGCTCCACGGACAAGACGTTCTGGTTGCACATGCCCTCAAGACTGCAGATGGTGAATGGCCCCAGGGTTCGGCCGACAAGCCAAGCGGGATCGTACTGGATGGGATCAGGAATACGGGGGAAGTCGCAGCCATACGCCAGTGGCCGAACTTCTGCCTGGTTTCAGTGCATTCTGAACAAGAGGTGCGGAAGGTTCGACTTCTGAGTCATGGGCGGTTGGTCAGCCAGGACGACTTCTACAGGGCAGACCGACGAGACGCCGATGAGAAGTACGTTCATGGGCAGCAAGTGAAGCGCTGCAATGACCTTGCAGATATTATCATAAGGAATGATAAGCCGATTCCTGAACACATGTCTGACGAGCGGCGTCAGTATATCTACGACAAGCTATACAACAAATACATCACCCTTATTGAGGAATTCGCAAGGGGCGGCCCAGTGATAGAGCACCGTCCCTCCCTGGATGAGGCATTGATGACCGCGGCATACTGCATCAGTCGCCTCTCAAGCTGTCTAAAGAGGAAAGTAGGAGCGGTTGTCGCCCGCGAGGACAACGGTGAGATTCTATCCGTGGGGTACAACGAGGTGCCAGAGGGCACACTGTCTTGCCTTGCTGATACCGATCTTGGCTGGTGCGCCAGGGACATCGCTATGGAGGCCTTTGGAGGCAAACTCAAATTCTGCCCGACTTGCGGAAAAAAGGTCGAGATAGCCGCAAAGTGTGCACAATGCGGTACAGAGCTTCGACAGTATGTGCGCCGGTGCCCTCATTGCAATGAGGATCCGGATCTGGTATATGTTTGTCCCGAATGCAAGACCAGTGTGTTTGACGAGTACCTTCTGGGCAGAACCCCAATGGCCGGTAGGTTGCTAGACGTGTGCAGGGCAGTTCATGCGGAGGAGGCAGCCCTCATCAGTCTGGGTAGAGTCGTGGGTTCCGGAACCCGCGATGCCGTCTTGTACACCACGACGTTCCCATGTGCTCTTTGCGCGAAAAGGATCGCGGCCACAGGGATAAGGAAGGTTGTCTATGCAGAACCCTATCCAATGCCTGAGGCCCTTGAGGTCCTTAGGCACACGAAGGTAGAGGTCAGGCAGTTTGAAGGAGTCAAGAGTGCGGCTTATTTCCGGCTCTACAGGTGAAGGAGGACAGGTTCAATGGCTGGGAAAAAGGAATCCCTCGAGTCCCAAAGTAAGCTTCCACCATCGCCCCCAAGAACTGTGTTGAATGACATGACATTCGGCTCCGGCAACAACCGCTCGAACTTCCTGCAGGGGGTAAGGGTTGTCATTCACTTCCAGTCCAAGGCTGTCAAAGGCCCCACCCTCGAACTCCCCAAAAGCTAGGCGTAGCTCACGACACAGGCCTCTTGCACGTTTGTTACCACGCCTGCTACCTCTTGCAGGTTCCCAGCAGATATGGCGCTGCGGGTTGTACGCGACTCCATCCAGGTGCCCTGGCTGATACTCAGACGGGCGGCACACGTGTGTGCCAATCGGTTTGGAGCTGGTAGGCGTGGGCGGCCGCAAGCAGCCGCTCCTCGTCCCAATGCCGCCCCATGAGCTGCATGCCCACCGGCAGCCCCCCCGAGGTGAACCCGCACGGCAGGGAAATGCCGCAGTTGCCCGCCAGGTTGCACGAGATGGTGAAGATGTCGCTGAGGTACATCTCAATCGGGTCCTCGGTCTTCTCGCCGATGCGGAACGCGGCCGTCGGGCTGGTCGGCGCCAGCAGAAGGTCCACCTGCTCCCACGCCCGGTCGAAGTCCCCCTTGATGAGGCGTCGCACGCGCCCCGCCTTCAGGTAATAGGCGTCGTAGTAGCCGCTGCTGAGCACGTGCGTGCCGAGCATGATGCGGCGCTTCACCTCGTCGCCGAACCCCTCGCCACGCGTGCGGACGTACATCTCTATCATGTCCTCGCGACCGGCGCTGCGGTGACCGTAACGCACGCCGTCGTAGCGCGCCAGGTTGGAGCTTGCCTCGGCAGTGCACAGGATGTAGTAGCAGGCCACTGCGAAGCTGGAAAGTTTGCCATCTTCGACGTCAATGCGGCTGTGCGGCAGCGAAACGTCCTTGAACCGCACACCCAGCGCCTCGTAGACCTTGCGCGCCTCCTCCAGCGCCTTCGCCACTTCGGGGTCGAGGCCGCCCTCGATGAAGAACTCCACCGGCAGCCCGAACGTCAGGCCGCGCACCGGCCCCTCCAGTGCGGCCGTATAATCCGGCACCTCCCTGTCCGTGCACGTCGAGTCGCGCTCGTCCGGGCTCGCAATCACCTCCATCAGCAGCGCCGCATCCTCGACGGTGCGCGCGAACGGACCGATCTGGTCCAGCGAGCTGGCAAAGGCAACCAGGCCGTAGCGGCTTATCCGGCCGTAGGTGGGCTTGAGGCCCGTCACGCCGCAAAGGGCGGCCGGTTGCCGAATCGAGCCCCCCGTGTCGCTGCCCAGCGCCAGCGGGGCCATTCGAGCGGCGACCGCCGCTGCGCTGCCGCCGCTGGATCCCCCGGGGATACGCCCCAGGTCCCACGGGTTTCGCGTTATCCCGAACCCGCTGTTCTCCGTGGAGGAGCCCATCGCAAACTCGTCCATGTTCGTCTTGCCGATGATGACCGCGTGCTCGGCGCGGAGTCGCTCGACCACGTGGGCGTCGTAGGGAGGAACATAGCCGTCCAGGATGCGCGAGGCACAGGTCGTCCGCACGCCTCTGGTGCACAGGTTGTCCTTCACGGCGACGGGTATGCCGGCCAACCGGCCCAATCGTGCGCCTGCGCTGCGCATGCGGTCAAGCTCGTCGGCCTGGCTGAGAGCTTCGGTCTCCATAACCGTCAGGAAGGCCCCCACGGCCGCGTCGCGCTCCCTGATGATGGCGAGGTGCTGTTCAGCGATGCTCCGCGCGCTCCGCCGACCCCGGAGGAATGCATCGCGGATGTCGGCCGCCTTCATGTCTTGCAGGGAGTTGCTCATTAGGATGCTCTACGCGAACCCTTTGGAACCATGCCCTCAGGAACGCCATCGCCCGGGCGCGGGCATTCTACCGGAACCCCTGAGTGGCCTGCAACGCGCCAGGTCGGGCGGCACCGTTTTTGCGTTGAGTTGCGGTCGGTGTCTCTTCAGAATGGTGGCTCGGGCGGTGGCACCTCGGCAGGCAACGGTGCGGCTTCAATGGTAGTCAGCCTTCTCACAGCGATAATTCATATCTACACGATCATAGTGATCGTGCGCGTTATATTTTCGTGGCTGCCGGCGCGCCATCAGGCCAACCAGTTCTACGAGTTTGTCTATGCGATCACCGAACCTGCAATGCGACCGCTGCGTCGGATCATTCCGCCGCTGGGCGGCTTCGACCTCTCGCCCATTGCTCTGCTGCTCATCCTGGGTGTTGCCAGGGGGCTGCTCAAGCGTTTGTAGCGCCCGCAGAAGGAGGGCGCGGTATGGGCGTCGGTGCCGAATGGTGGACAGATGTCCAGGAGTGCTATTGACTTAGGGGTCGCCGTAGGGTTACAGTCAATAAGGTGTATGTTGCGGTGCCGCCGGTCGCCATCACCGTGCGGCGACCGGTGACGGCGTATGCGGCAGATCGGGCAGCGCCGTCGCAGTCTTCGGGAAAGCGCCACATGGAAACAGTACTGGACGCAGTAGCGTGGCTGTCGGTCAGGTGGGTGGACGTCGCCATAGTGTTCACGCTGTTGCTCACTACGGTGCTGGGTTACCGGTCGGGGTTCATCTGGCAGGCCATCCGCATTGCCAGCGTTGTGGCGGCGTTCTGGGTGGCGGCGCGCTTCCATCCCCTGGTTGCGATTCGTCTGGCCAGAGACATGAGCGAATCAGCGCGCTTGGGGGTAAGTTTCGTCGGTCTATTTGTCGGCTCGCTGCTTGTCGCGTACCTGACTATGTTTCTGGTGCGCGAACCTATAGACGCATTGGAGCCGGAGACGGGGGACCGTGTGTTGGGGGCGTTGATCGGCATGGCTAAGGGGCTGCTGCTGTGCGGCATCGCCGCGTTAGCAGTGCTGCAATTCGGAGATGAGCTCGGGGATGTGCGTCGCGCGGTCAGAGAGTCGCCTTCGGCGAGGATAGTGGTGGAGTGCGCCCGCGCGCTGTGGTTCGGCATGCCCCAGACGTAGTCTCCGCGCCCTGTACCGCCACAGTCAAAGTGCCTGGACTCCAGCACTTTCGGCTCTCTGTCCACCATCTCACCCATCGGAATTGCCTTCCCATTTGCGGCCCTTTTTGCTAAAATGGTATCGCCTTAGGCCCGACGCGCAATAGCTTACTTGTGTACGTGTATGGTTACGGCGATTCGACAAACCATCTCGCTGCACGAGCACTATCTTGGCACCAAGGGGTTGACGCATTGTCTCAGGCCCTTTGATCGCCGAGTGTGAGCCGGGGGACTGGGGGAAGGATTGTGCGGGGGACGGCCATGAAGGCTGGACGCAACGTCGTGGCGTTGTCGGTCGCGGTTGGGTTGTTGGTCTGGGTGACTGATGCCATTCTGGACTGGCTGGTCTCCAGTGGGGGCACGTTGTGGGGCGCGCTGATCTCGGACGTTTCCGTGCGCGAGATCTACATGCGCTCGGTCGCATTTGCGGCCATCCTCGCGTTCGGCATTGCCATAAGCATCGCCTCGGCCCGCCGCAAGCGGGCGGAGGAGGCGGTGAGAGCTGAGCGGCAGCGGCTTCATGACGTCCTGGAGATGCTGCCGGCTTACGTCGTGCTGCTGTCGCCGGATCATCACGTGCCCTTTGCGAACCGCTTCTTCCGGGAGCGTTTCGGCGAGTCGCACGGGCGGCGTTGCTTCGAGTATCTGTTCGGGCGCTCGGAGCCCTGCGAGAGCTGCGAAACCTATAAGGTCCTGGAGACCGGGCAGCCGCATCGTTGGGAGTGGACCGGCCCGGACGGCCGCAACTACGACATCTTCGACTTCCCCTTCACTGACGCGCACGGCTCCGCCGCCATCATGGAGATGGGCATTGACATCACGGAGCGCAAGCAGGCGGCAGAGGTTGTGCGAAAGGCCTACGATACCCTTGAAGTCCGCGTCGGGGAGCGCACCGCGGAACTGGCTCACGCCAATGCGAGACTCCAAGCCGAGGTTGAAGAGCACCGCACGGCTGAGGAGGCGTTGCGGGAGAGCGAGGAGAAGTACCGCCGCCTTTTTGAGGAGCTTACCGACGCTGCCTTGCTTGCAGATACGCAAACCGGCATCATTCTCGACGCGAACGCTCAGGCTGAGGCACTCTTGGGGCGCACGCGTGAGGAAATCATCGGCATGCATCAGAGCGAACTCCATCCGCCCGGAAAAGCTGAGGAGTATCGAAAGAGATTCGCAGAACACGTAAGGAGGGGCCGTGCTGCAGACTATGATGGCGAGGTCGTGAGAAAGGATGGGACCACCGTCCCGGTGAACATAAGTGCCGGAGCGATGGCGATCAGTGGGAAAAACTGGATCCTGGGCCTTTTCCACGACATCACCGAGCGCAAGCGGGCGCAGCAAGAGATTGAGCGGCTGGCCAGGTTCCCAAGTGAGAACCCTAATCCCGTCCTTCGCATCTCGGCTGACGGCACTGTCCTCTACAGCAATAAGGCAGGCTCCTCTCTGCTGGAGCACTTGGATTGGCAGCCCGGCCGGTCTGCGCCTTCGGCCTGGCGCCAACCGTTGGCGGACGCACTCAGTTCCGGGCAGAGCAGTGAGGCCGAAGTCCAGTGCGGCGACCGTGTATTCGTTCTTACGTTCGCGCCCGTGGTGGATTCCAACTACGTCAACGTCTACGGGCTGGACATCACCGAGCGCAAGCGGGCGGAGGAGGAGCGGCACAAAATGCAGGCACGGATGCAGGAGAGCCAGAGGCTGGAGAGCCTAGGCGTGCTGGCAGGCGGCATCGCCCACGATTTCAACAACCTCCTGATGATTGTGCTGGGCAACGCCGACCTCGCCCTGCGCGATCTGTCCCCCGTGTCTCCCGCCCGCGACAGGCTCATCGAGATCGAACACGGCGCCCGCCGTGCGGCAGACCTGTGCAGGCAACTGCTCGGCTACTCGGGGAGGGGCCGTTTCGTGATCGAGCCCATAGACCTGAGCGAGCTGGTCGAGGAAATGGCCCATATGCTCGAAGTGTCAATATCGAAAAAGGCGGTGCTCAGATACGACCTGAGCAAGGGCCTGCCCGCCGTCGTGGCCGACGCCACGCAGATGCGCCAGATAGTCATGAACCTCATCATCAATGCCTCCGAGGCCATTGGGGAAAGAAGCGGCGTTATCAGCATCGCCACCGGAGCGATGGAGTGTGACCGGCGGTATCTGAGCGGGACCTACCCCGCCGAGGACCTCCCGGAAGGTCGCTATGTCTACATGGAGGTCTCCGATACGGGCTGCGGCATGACCAAGGAAGTCAGGGAGAGGCTGTTCGAACCGTATTTCACGACCAAGGCTACGGGGCGCGGCCTCGGCCTGGCTGCGGTGCTTGGCATCGTGCGCGGGCACAAGGGCGCGGTCAAAATCTACAGCGAGGAGCGCAAGGGAACCACCATGAAGGTGCTCCTGCCCGTCTCTGACGTCCCGGCGCTTGCGAGACAGCAAGGCGCAGGAACGGAGCCGGAGGAGTGGACCGGCAGTGGCACCGTCCTGCTGGTGGACGACGAGGAGACGGTCCGCGCGGTCGCAGGCCAGATGATCGAGAGGGCCGGATTCGACGTCATTACGGCCGAAGGGGGCCGGGAAGCCGTGGAGATCTATCGCGAGCGGCGTGACGAGATTACCTGCGTTGTTCTCGACCTCACCATGCCCCACATGAGCGGCGAGGAATGCTTCCGGGAGCTGCGGCGCATGGACAAGGACGTGCGCGTGATCCTCTCCAGCGGCTATACCGAGCAGGACGCCACCGAGCGGTTCGCGGGAAAGGGACTGGCGGGGTTCATCCAGAAGCCATATGAACTGGCGCAGTTGAAGGACAAGTTCAGAGAGTGCCTGGGCGGCTGAACTGGGCGCCCGGGGGCGATCCAGAGGGGATGGCTGCGTCACAGTGTGACCGAATGGGTTACTGTTTCGGCCACTGTGGGCAGCCGACGGAGAAGTGCGTCGGACGCGTCGGGGGATGGCCTTCTGTGCTGCGCGAAGGGCATGCGCGGGCTGTCACGATTGCCCTGATGGCCGCGTAACTCCTTTCCAGGCAAGCCCTTACTATCCTCGAAAGAGGCGGGTGTGCCTCTGCTTGTCAGCTTGCAGGCCCTGGTCTCGCGGGGTAATCCCCCAGTTCTGCCAAGCCGCGTGCGCAATGGCACCGTTATTGCAAAGAGTTGGGAACGTTTCTGTTATTGTCTGAGAGATACAAACGATGGGATGTGGTTCGATGGCAAAGGTCGGAAGCGCTAAGAGCTTCGTAAGTTCATACGCTGGCTATGCTTCCCTGCTTGAGGCGCTTGGCTACGAGGTTAAGGAGGCGAAGGTTCTGGAGCGGGTGTCCGACGCCCCGACAACCAGGGCAAGGTTGGAGGAGTTCCTTGCGGCGTACAGGAACGGGGTTCTGAACGGTGAACTGGTGGAGGGGGAGGTCTGCGAATGCGTGGAAGGGCTGCTCGCCGACCTGACGGCGCGGATTCACCCTGAGGCGCTTCGCCTTGCCGGCGCACTCAGACCAGCAGACACTGATGCGAATTCGACCTCACTGGCCCCTCTGGTGGCGGGGTTGCCGGAAGTGCAGCGCGACTGGCTTGCCGACATCGTCGCGCTGACTGAGCACCGGGACCTCGTCGAGTCCCGCAAGATGCCCGTGGAGGAGTTCCAGGCGCTGTTGCGGGATTTCGCTGGCGACCAGACCCTCGCGCGCCAGAAGCTTGTCGCGCACCTGAGGGACGAACTGCGCAGGCGCGGCGTGGATATGTCCTGTGAAGCCATAGAGGAGCGGTTCCGGTCGGACCCCGCCGTGCGCACCATGCCCTCATGTGTGAAGCAGATCATGAAGGGTCTGGGCGATGAGTTCCGCACAGGACTCGTTCCCGTCCGCCAGCTCTTGGGCGACGAGGATGCGGATGAATGGCTCGGCCGCGCCCAGGATAAGCTGATGTTCAAGAGCCAGAGCGCGATGCACAAGGCAATCGCCGAGGCCACGGGGCTGAGCTATGACTGCGTCCACAAGGCCCTCAGCGGCAGGAAGAAGGCAAAGAGGATCCACGTCGAGGTCAAGCGCTGCCTTGAGGGGTGGATCGCGAAAGCGGATAGGGGTGGGGACATTGGCGTAAGTGACGAGCACAGGGGCGCGCCTGTTCGAGAGACGTGCGCCCTGCTTCCCAGACTGCGCGAGTTGTTCCGGACCAAACAGGCCGCTTACAGGTTCATCTCCGCGAGGACCGGGCTGCGCGCGGGGTCGATCAGGCGTTACTTCCAGGACGACGGTCGGCTCAAATTTGCCCCGCTCCTGGTTTACCGTGTGGCGAAGCAGCTCGCCGACGGACAGATAGAGGTCCCCCGTTCCGAGGTGCCAGCGTCAGCGAGGCGGCCGAGGCGGACGGGGGCCGAGAACGTTGCGAAAAGAGCCCAGGACGCGCTCAGCAAGTGGCGCCTGGATAGGCAGAATGAAGAGCTGGCTATGGACTTCAAGGATCTGAGACGTCAACTCATAGCCGAGCTGAAACAGCGGCGCGCCCGGAGCCTGATCGCAGTTTGAGGCAAGGCGCGCCATCATATTGGCAATCATAGAGGAACCCTTCCAGACCGAACAGCGCCCCCGCCCATAACTTTGGCGGGGGCGCGTAATAGCCCTCCACAATTCGTGACAGTATACTAATTTCCGGCCGCCTCATTATTTGCCACTGCTCGGGGGGCGTAGCTTACCGTCCTTCAAGCCGAGGAACGTGTACCCCCACCGCATCCCGCAAAAAAGTATACTGTAGCCACACGCTTGCAGCAGGGGAATTCTCCGGGTAGGATGCTCCGACGCTGTGCCTTTTCGGGCAGGGCGATGGTGGCCGCTTAACTGGAGGAGTCCCAGGCTGGCGTGACGGCACAACGGATACAGTTCGCCGTGCCGAGGGGGCAAAGGCAGCTGTTCCTCGACGACTGGGGCATCGCTGCCATGGAGAACCTCGCCAGGGCAATGCACGAGCCCGCCAAGAAGGGCGCGGTGATCAGGCCCGACCCTGACGATCCGCACGTGAACAGTCTTCAGATCCGCACCGCGCCGGTTTGGGACCCCGTCAGGGAACTCTACCAGTTGTGGGACTGCATCACGCCGGATGATAAGCCTGCGCTTCACGCTGCGCAGGGGAAGCTTTTATTCGTTCTGGCTTGAGGGCTGAGGGTGCAGCGGCACCGCGGGCCAGCGCCGCGTTTCGAGCCGGAGTGCTGGCCCGCCTGGCGACCTATCCCACGGAACTCTTGAGGTCGGCCAAACCCCCTACGTCCCCTCTCGCCAACCTGCCAGGTATGACTTCTGGCGCGGTGTGAGCTTATCAATGCGGATGCCCATCGCCTTGAGCTTCATCTCCGCAACCCATGAGTCAACCTTCGGCGGCACCGCGTGGACGACAGCCTCCAGGTTGCCCCGATTCTTCACGGCATATTCGGCGGTCAGGGCCTGAATGGCGAAGCTCATGTCCATCACGCATGCCGGGTGGCCCTCGGCGGCCGCGAGGTTGATCAGTCGCCCCTCGCCCAGGAGGTAGATGCGATTGCCGTTCTCCAGCACGAACTCGTCAACATTTTCCCTGACGCCCCGGACGATATCCTCAGCCAAATCGGAGAGATCGTCGATGTTGATCTCCACGTTGAAGTGCCCGGAGTTCGCCACGAACGCGCCGTCTTTCATCCTCTCGAAGTGCTCTCGCCTTAGCACGTCCGTGTCGCCCGTAACGGTGATGAACAGGTCGCCCTTGGGTGCTGCCTGCCTCATGGAAGTCACCTCAAAGCCGTCCATGGCCGCTTCAAGCGCGCGCACGGGGTCAACCTCAGTGACGATCACGTGTGCTCCCATGCCCGTCATGCGCCGCGAGACGCCCTTGCCGCACATGCCGTAGCCGGCCACGACCACTGACTTGCCCGCAAGGAGCATCCCCGTGGCCCGGATGATGCCGTCCGTGGTGCTCTGACCTGTGCCGTAGCGGTTGTCGAAGAGGTGCTTCGTCTGAGCATCGTTCACAGCGAAGACAGGGAACTGAAGCACCCCCTCCTTCTCCATGGCACGCAGCCTGATCACGCCAGTCGTGGTCTCTTCCAGGCTGGCGATGATGTCCGGAGCCAGATCCTGCCGCTCCGTCAGTATGGTGGTGACCAGGTCCGCCCCGTCGTCCATGGTCACGTTCGGTTTGTGAGCGAGTGCGCTCTTGATGTGGTCGTAGTAGGTGTCGCTGTCTTCGCCCCTGAACGCGAAGACGGGGATTTGGCACTCCGTCACAAGAGCGGCTGCCACCTCGTCCTGCGTGCTGAGGGGATTCGAGGCGCAGAGGACGACCTCGGCGCCGCCTGCTTTCAGAGTCCTGGCCAGGTTGGCCGTCTCAGTGGTTATGTGCAGGCAGGCGGATATGCGGATGCCCTTCAACGGCTCTTCTCTGGAGAAGCGCTCGCGAATCTGCCGCAGCACCCCCATGTCTCGCTCGGCCCAGTTGATCCTGCGAAGGCCTTCGGGGGCGAGCGATATGTCCTTGACATCGTATTCCATCCGGTATCTCCCGCTGGCTGGTGCTCCGGACCGGCGTGCGATTACAGCCCCGCCTTCTCCCTGAGCAGATCAACCTTATCGATTCGTTCCCACGTGAACTCGGCCTCTTCCCTTCCGAAGTGTCCGTAGGCGGCCGTCCTCCTGTAAATGGGGCGGCGCAGGTCCAGCGACTCGATTATGCCGGCAGGGGTAAGGTCGAAACACTCGGTGACAAGTGTTCGGATTCGCTCCTCGGGAATCTTGGCCGTCCCCTCGGTATCCACGTCAACGGATACCGGGTCCGCAACGCCGATGGCATAGGAGATCTGCACTTCGCAGACGTCGGCAAGGCCCGCTGCCACTATGTTCTTCGCCACATGCCTGACCGCGTATGAAGCGCTCCTGTCTACCTTGGTCGGGTCCTTTCCGCTGAAGCAGCCGCCGCCGTGCCTGGCTCGGCCGCCGTAGGTGTCCGCGATGATCTTCCTGCCGGTCAGGCCGCAGTCCCCTTGCGGGCCGCCCACGACGAACCGGCCTGTCGGGTTGATGTGGAACTTGATCTCGCCGCCTCGCAGCCGTTCCGGCACGCAGGGCATGATAACGTGCTCAATCAGGTCGGACCGGATCGTCTTGTGTGCCACGTCCGGCTCGTGCTGCGCGCTCAACACAATCGTGTCCAAGCGCACGGGATCAAGGCCTTCGTACTCGGCGGTCACCTGGCACTTTCCGTCGGGCCGCAGGTAAGGCAGGATGCCCTTCGTGCGCACCTCGGCCAGGCGCATCATGATTGTGTGCGCGAGCTGTATGGGCAGAGGCATGTACTGAGCTGTCTCGCGGCACGCGAAACCGATCATCATTCCCTGGTCGCCTGCGCCGAGGCTCTTGCCATGTTCCGGATCGGCGTCGACACCCATCGCTATGTCCGGCGACTGCCGGTCGAGGCTGACCATTACCGCGCACGTGTCGGCGCTGAAACCGAGCCTTGCGTCCGTGTACCCTATCTCCCGAATGGTCTGGCGAGCTACGTCCGCGCAGTTGACCCTGGCATTCGTCGTGATCTCTCCGGCTATCAGTACGAGACCCGTGCTCACCAGCGTCTCGCACGCCACGCGGCTGTAGGGATCCTCAGCGAGCATTGCATCCAGTATGGCGTCGCTTACTTGGTCGGCTATCTTGTCCGGATGACCGATCGCCACGGCCTCTGATGTCAGCAGGTGTGCCCTGGATATCATCCGTCCCACTCCTTGCTAAGCGGCACGTACTCCGAGGATGGTTGCCGCAAGGCCAGCGAACCAAAACTATACCAGAAAGGAATGGCTGTGGCAACGGCAGGGTCGCTGGGAGTCTGCTGCGCCCTGACAGTCCCGGGGGCAGCGCACCACGGCGCAGTGCGAGATGTGGCAGCGCTGATCATCGGAGCCGTCATCCGGCCCGTGGACGGAATCCCGGCGCGGGCGCAAAAAAATAGCGGGCGGACCGGGGTAAGTCCGCCCGCTGAGGGGCTGCTGTCGGGGAGGGGGGCACTCGCCCGACAGCTCGCGGCGCTATTTGCATTAAGGGTGGGAGCGCCGCGATTTTAGGGACAGGCAGCTAAGAAGAATTATACGCAACCATCATACCAAATGCAAGTGCATCTTGTGCGTGAAATTCAGAAAATCGGGCGGTCTTCGTAACCTCTTGCTTTTCAGGAGGTTAAAACGCAGCGAGTCTTCTTGTCGGCCCTGCTGTCGCTCAGGGCAACGCGGCGAGTGTGTCCCGAGGAGTGACAGGCGCTCCTCCCGCGCGTGCAGAGATTGACAATCCTGCGTTGGCCGACGGCGCGGAATCGTCTCACTTCACCCTTCCTACACTAGCGAAGCCCGTACTTCTCGATCTTACGGTACAACGTCCGCTCTCCTATGCCCAGTAGCTCGGCGGCCTTTTCCCGGTTACCCTCAACAATTTCAAGCGTGCGTGCGATGTGCTGTCTCTCCACTTCTTCCAGTGGTTGGCCGACCATGCTGCCGGAAGCGGTCCCCGAGAGCAGCAACCCCTCCGACTGGGCCAGCAAGTACTCGGGTAGGTCATCCTCGCTAAGCACATCGTCCTTGGCTACGACGACCATGTGCTCCAGACAGTTCTTGAGCTCGCGCACGTTGCCCGGCCATTCGTATCGGAACAGGAACCTCTTGAGGCCCGCAGTAAAACCCCTCACCGTCTTGCCGTACGTCTCCATAAGCTTGGCCAGGAAGTGTTCGATCAGCAGAGCGATGTCGGACTGTCTTTCGCGCAGAGGCGGCAGGGTGATGGTAACAACGCTGAGGCGGAAGAACAACTCCCGCCGGAATTGACTGTCCTTCGGCGTCTCTTGAAGGTTCTTGTTCGTGGCCGCGACAACGCGCACGTCCACCCTGATCGGATCGTTGCTGCCCACTCTGACGATCTCGCCCTGCTCCAGCACGCGCAGCAGCTTGAGCTGGCTGGCGGGGGGCATGTCACCGATCTCATCGAGGAAGAGCGTTCCGTGATTGGCGTACTCGAAGAGCCCGACTCGGGAAGACGTAGCGCTCGTGAAGGCGCCCTTTTCGTGCCCGAACAGCTGGCTCTCCAGAATCGTCTCTAGCAGTCCGGCACAGTTCAGCGGCACAAAGCGGTTGTTCGCTCGGCTGCTGTTGTAGTGTATGGCGCGAGCGACCAGCTCCTTGCCCGTGCCCGTTTCGCCCTGGATCAGGACTGTTGCGTCCGTGGCGGCGGCTTGCCGGATGCGCTCGAAAACCTTGAGCATGGGACGGCTGTTGCCGATGATGTTCTCCAGGCCATATCGGTTCACCACCTGGCTCCGGAGTGTCTCACGGTCCCTGTGAAGCGAGATGTAATCGGATGCTCTCTCCACAATGGCGACCAGTTGGGCCATGTTCAGGGGCTTTTGCAGGAAGCTCGTCGCGCCCTCCGCCATCGCCGTATAGGCTTCTGAGGGGCTCCCCTCGCGGATCGTGAGGATTATCTGTGCCTCCGGGCGCGCCGCGCGCCCTGCTCGCAAGACCTCGCGTCCCACACCGTCGCCCAGACGCATGTCGGCAATCACAAGCTCGTAGGCCCCTGAGTGCGCCTGCTCAAGGGCTTCCTGTGGATCCGTCACCACCGTGCAGGCATGTCCCAGCGGCCGTAGCGTCTTCGCAATGGCCTCAGCTACGGAAGGGGACTCGTCCGCTATCAGGATGTTGACATGATCCTCCATGGCTCCGGGCGCCTATTTGCCGCCGGCTTCCTGCAGGGCTGCTTTTCGGCTCAGCTTCACCCTGTTGCCCTCTATGCTGATCACCTTGACCTGTATCTGGTCGCCCACCTTGCAGACGTCTTCTACGTTCTTGACGTAGCCCTCGTTCAGTTGGCTGATGTGGCAGAGGCCGTCCGTGCCCGGGAACAGTTCCACGATCGCGCCAAATTCCTTGACCGCGGTGACCTTGCCCGTGTAGACCTTGCCGACCTCCAGGCTTCCTTGCAGCATGTCACGGATGTATTTGGCGGCGCCGTCGGCATCTCCGTCGGCGGTGCTGGAGACGGTTACGGTGCCGTCATCTTCCACTTCGATCTCGCAGTTGAATCGGCCTTCCATGCCTCTGATTGTCCGCCCTCCAGGGCCTATGATCAGGCCGATCTTCTCGGGGTCTATGCTGATGCGTCGCAGCACCGGCGCGTAGGGTGAGAGATTGGGCCTGGGTTCCCTGAGGGCGCGCAGCATCGTCCTGAGGACTTCCATGCGGGCCTCCTTGGCCTTTCTCAGGACCTCCCGAAGGAGCTCTCGGTCTACGCCGCCTACCTTCAAATCGAGCTGAAGCGCGGTGAGGCCGCGCTGAGTGCCGGCCAGCTTGAAGTCCATGTCTCCGTAGTGATCCTCAGCGCCGGTTATGTCACTGAGGATGACCTTCTGCCCGTCCCCCATGACCAAGCCCATCGCAATCCCCGCCACCGGGTCCTTGATCGGAACACCGGCGTCCATCATGCTCAGGGCGCCGCCGCAGACTGTTGCCATCGAGGACGAGCCGTTGGACTCAAGGATGTCGGAAACCAGGCGGATGGTATAGGGGAACTCATCCGGAGCGGGCAGCACTGCGTGAAGCGCTCCTTCGGCCAGCTCCCCGTGGCCTATCTCACGGCGTCCGGGCCCCCGTATGGGCCGCACCTCGCCGACACAGAAGGGCGGGAAATTGTAGTGAAGCATGAACTTCTTGCGCTCTTCTTCGACAAGCGGATCGAGGACGCGCTCCTCGTCGCTGACCGTGCCAAGGGTGGTGATGACGAGGGCCTGGGTCTCCCCCCTGGTGAACAGCGCCGAACCGTGGGTCCGCGGCAGGACGGCGACCTCGCACTGGATCTCACGGAGATCGTCCGGCCCCCGGCCGTCGTAGCGCTTGCCCTCCCGCAGGATCTGCTCGCGCAGCGCCTGGCCCTCCAGCTTCTCCACCGCCCGCCTTATCTCATCCTGCGAGGGGGAGGCTTTATCTGCGGGGTTGCAGAATTCGGCTGCGGCCTCCTTTACTACTGCCTCCAGGGCCAGCCTGCGGGCGGTGTGCTGCGGCGTCCTATGCGCCTGTGCGACCCTCTGGCTGTAGCGCGGCTTCAGCAGCTCGACTACGGACTCAAGCGAGTGTATCCCCGAGTAAACGCGCTTAGGTTTGCCGCACTGCCGGACCAGGTCGTCGATCATGGCGACGATCTCGACGTTAGCATCCTGCGCCAGGCCGATGGCGGTTAAGATGTCCTCCTCCGGAATCACCTGAGCACTGCCGTTGACCATCAGCACTGCGTTGGCCGTACCGCTGACCACGATCTCAAGCTCGCTGACCTCCCGCTGCTCGTGCGTCGGATTGACCACAAACTCGTCGTTTGCCAGCCCGACCCTGCACGCACCGATGGGACCCAGGAACGGTATGTCGCTGATAGACAGGGCAGCGGACGCGCCGATCATGCTCAAGATGTCGGGATCGTTGACCTGATCGGCACTCAGGACGGTCGTTATAACCTGCACTTCCTCCGCGTAGTCCTCTGGAAACAGGGGCCGGATGGGCCGGTCGGTCAGGCGCATGGTCAGGATTTCCTTGGTGGTTGGCCTGCCCTCGCGTTTGATAACGCCTCCGGGAAACTTCCCCGCGGCGTACTGCTTCTCCCTGTACTCCACCGTCAGCGGGAAAAAGCCCATTTCAACCCCAGTCAGCCGGGCCACCACGGCGGTAAGCACAACCGTCTCACCATAGGTCACCAGAACAGCAGCGTCAGCCTGTTTCGCCAGCTTGCCGCTCTCAATCGTCAAGGTTCTGCCTGCAATCGTTCTTTCCACTCTCACCACAGAAGTATTCCTCCAATCAGCAAACGTTCTCTTCCTTCCACAACATCATCAGGGATGCCCGTCCATGGACATGCCAAGACACGATGTGCTTCACCTGTCGGCAGACTCCTCATGTGCTAGTGTTGCACGAACCTGCCGGGACCTGCTCGGGAACGGACTTGGGGGGATGGGTTCAAGACTATCGGCACTTGTCGCCACTGTGCCAGTCGCGTCTCCCGGGGGAGCGCAACGACCAAGCCTCGCCCTTTGGTGCGGGTGGGTGCCTCTAACCGGGCGAGCAGCTACTTCCTCAGCCCCAACTTTTCGACGACCTTCCGATATCTCTTCTCGTCCTCTCGCCACAAATACCGCAACAAAGCCGATCGTCTCCCAACCAGCATTAGCAAGCCGCGTCTCGATGAATGGTCCTTCTTATGTTCTCGGAGGTGATCCGTCAGGTGTGTTATGGTCCCCGTCATGATTGCAATCTGGACCTCGGGGGAGCCGGTGTCGTTCTCGTGGACACGGAAATCCTCTATGAGCTGGCCTTTGGGCGTTCTCGCCATCTGCGTAATCACTGCCAAACTGCTGACCTGTGGGTGTCCTGGCTGCCAGCGCTGGCGCCCAGATTCCCCACCAAAACCCAAAGTATAGCATAAAACTGGCTGATCTGCAAAGACAAACCGGGGGGAATTCGTGACAGTATACTTTTCTCTTTGACCCCTGCCACGGCGCGGACTACAATGCCGTCATGCCAAGAATCGCCAGGGTGGTCGTGCCGGGACTGCCTCACCATGTCACACACCGGGGCAACCGTCGGCAGCGTACCTTCTTCTGCGATGAGGACTATCGGGCATACCTCCAGTTGATGGGGCAGCGGTGTGCGTGCTGCGGGGTCGAGATTTGGGCGTATTGCCTGATGCCCAACCATGTTCATCTGATTGCCGTGCCGGAGGCGGAGGATAGTCTGAGAAGCGCCATTGGGGAGGCCAACCGGCGCTATGCGCAGCGCGTGAATGACCGGCAGGGATGGCGGGGGCATTTGTGGCAGGAGCGTTTTGCGTCGTTCCCCATGGACGAGAACCATCTTCTGGCCGCCGTGCGCCACGTGGAGCTAAACCCGGTTCGAGCGCGCCTGGCGTCGGACGCGGAGAGCTACCCATGGAGCAGCGCTGCCGCACACATGGCGGGGCGGGGCGACGGGGTAGTGAATGTCGCGCCGCTGGTGGAGATAGTGGAAGAGTGGGGGGATTTCCTCTCGTGCGAACCCTCCGACGAAGAGCTTGATGCACTTCGGCGTCACGAGCGGACGGGCAGACCACTCGGGGGAGAAGGCTTTGTGAAGGGCCTTGAGGAGGCCATGGGACGGTTGTTCAGCCCCCGCAAACGAGGCCGCAAGCGCATCCGAGGCGACACCCCGGCGGGCCGAGCGCCGAATTAAGTATACTGTCACGAACAATATGAGACGATCCGAGATCAATGAGTCAATCGAGCGGGCGATCGCGTTCTTCAGTAAGATGGGCTTCCCGCTGCCGTCCTTCGCGTACTGGACACCGGAGGAGTGGCAGGAGAAGGGACCTGAGTGCGATGAGATACGGACAGTGCGGCTCGGGTGGGACGTAACGGATTTCGCCCTTGACGACTTTCCGAATTGGGGGCGCTCGATTTTCACTCTCCGCAACGGCCTTGCCGGTCATCCCGCGTACACGAAGTCCTATGCCCACAAAGTGATGCGCCTGGCCGAAGGGCAGCGCTCCCCCGTGCACTATCACCGCAGCAAAAGGGAGGACATCATCAACCAGGGCGGCGGGAGCATCATCATGGACCTATGGGCCGCGGCCGACGATGACCAACTGTCGGAGGAGCCGTTCGAGGTTTCGGTCGACGGCATCGTCAGGCGCATCGCCGCCGGTCAGAGGCTAAGGCTTGCACCGGGCGAGTCGGTCTGTGTGACGCCCCGGGTCTACCATCAGTTTTGCAGTGAGGAAGGGTCCGGTCTGACCCTGGCGGTTGAGGTTTCGAGCGTGTGCGACGACCTGACGGATAACTTCTTTCTTGGGCCCACGGAGCGATTCCCCCGCATCGAAGAGGACGAACCACGACGCTATTACCTGTGCTCTGAGTACCCCCCGCCTGTGGGCGGCGCGTGATGGGTGGGACGTTGGGGGCGGGTGCCAGGCGGACCAGTTGCCGCCGGAGCACCGCTCGTCTTTTTGCCTTGTGTGCGGGGACGCTTCGCCTATAATACTAGGTTACGTGGTGAGCGCATGCACGTTCGGAGGCAGTAACGATATGTCAGGACATTCCCACTGGGCCGGCATCAAACATAAAAAGGGCAAGGAAGACGAGAAGAGGGGGCGGCTGTTCAGCAAGCTCGCCAAATCCGTCATCGCGGCCTCGCGCAGCGGGGGCAAGAACCCCGAAACCAACCTTCAGCTCCAATACGCCATAGAGGAAGCCAAGGCCGCCAGCATGCCCAAGGAGACCATTGAACGGGCGATCCTGAAGGGCGCGGGGGAGATTGAGGGGCAACACCTGGAAAGCGTTCGGTATGAGGGCTATGGGCCCGGCGGAGCTGCGGTGATGGTGGATGCGCTCACCGATAACCGCAACCGCACCACCTCGACCGTCAGGAAGACGTTCGATGGGCGCGGGGGTAAGCTGGGCACGAGCGGATGCGTCTCGTGGATCTTCAAAACCAAGGGACTGTTCATCGTGAAGCTGGATGAGAGGACGGAGGAAGAGGTCTTCGACATAGCCGTGGAGGCGGGCGCAGAAGACTTCCAGCAGGCCGGCGAGTTCTACGAGCTTACCTGCCCAGTCACTGAGTTCAAGAAGGTCATGAACGCACTCCGCGGGGCGGGCATTCACTACGAGTCGGCCGAGATCACCGAGGTGCCCACGTCATACGTTGACCTGGACGCAGAGCATGGCAGGAAGATCCTCAACATGCTGGACGCGTTGGAAGAGAACGAGGACGTGAACAACGTATACTCGAACTTCAGCCTGCCCAAGGAACTCGTAGACCAGTTGGCAAGCGGGTAGGTGTCTGCGATTCGGACTACCGGAAGCGTCTTATCTCTTGGTGAACTGATGTGCGCGGCGCGCCTTGTGCAGCCCGTACTTCTTTCTTTCCACCATCCGGCTGTCGCGTCGGAGCAGTTGATGCTCCTTCAGCGTTGCCTCCAGCGAGCCGTCCGCCTTGACCAGTGCGCGTGCGATTCCCAGGCTTAGTGCCCCGGCCTGTCCGCTGGGACCGCCCCCCGAGGCCTTCACTATTACATCGTAGACGCTTTCCTTGCCCGCCACTTTCAGCGGAGTCAGGATCAGAACCCGGTCCGCCGCGCGCGGGAAGTACTCCTCCAGCGGCCGCCCGTTGACCTCGATCATACCCGTACCCGGCCTGACGCGCACACTGGCTACGGACGTCTTCCGCCTTCCTGTTCCCCACCAATAAGTTGTAGCCATTCTACCCGGTCGTCCTCTTATTCGTGCAACGCAATCCCTCACCCTGCCGCGTCACGCCGACACCTCTATCTTCTCGGGCTTGGCGTAGGTGTGCCGGTGCTCGGGGCCGCTGTATACCTTCAATCTCTTCAGCATCGAACTCCCCAACTTCGTCTTCGGCAGCATGCGCCGGACGGCGAGTCTTATGACGTCGTCGGGGTGCTTCTGGAGCATCTCCTGGGCGGACCTCTCGTGCAGGCCGCCTGGATAGCCGGAGTAGCGCTTGTAGAACTTCTGAGTCAGCTTCTTGCCCGTGAGGCGGACCTTCTGGGAATTCGTCACCACCACGTAGGCGCCTGTGTCCACGTGAGGCGTGAAATCAGGACGATTCTTCCCCATCAGCAGCACGGCGATTCTGGTCGCCATCCGCCCAAGCACCTTCCCGTCGGCGTCCACGTGATACCAGTGCCGCGCCTCCGGGGGGAAGTCCTCTTTTCTTGCGCAACGAGTTTTCATTCGTAAAGGCTCGGAGAAACGGTATTGCCAGACCTTCCAGCACTTCCTGTGCCCCCACAGAGAATGCCAGTATAGTCCAAGAGCGCATGATTGTCAAAAGACTTCGCCGGCGCGCGTTCCTACTGCTGCCCGGCCACGATCTTCGTGAACAGCATAAACATGGATGCCGGGATTGCCGTAAGCAGCACAAACGCCAGCCAATGCCTCCCCGTGAACTCGGTCATGGCCTCAACCGGCGTGCACAGGGAGCCGGAAAGCAGCCAGCACATCGCGGCCCAGTAGAGCAGCACGGCAGCCCCGCCGATGAAGAACACGAAGATAAGCGCGCCGAGCTCCAGGTAGAAAACCGCCATGTAAATCCCAACGGCCGATAGCCCCACGGCGAGCAGTGTGAAGAGGATGACCGTCGGGTGGAGCAAGCCTGGAAAGATGTCCAGGAACCACAGAACCGGCCCCGGTAGCATAGTCTGAGGCTCCTCTCGTCGTCGCCTTGGCGGCCTGAAGTCAGACCTGTCGCGCAGGGCGGTCCCGCACTGCTGGCAGAAATTGTCATACGGCTTGCACATGAAACCGCACTGAGGGCACTCGATGCCGGGCATCCGTTTCCTCCCACGGCACGAGAGGGGCAGTCCCCTCCCGATGTTTATGATAAGGGGCTGCGGGCAGATTTTCAACCCCCGGCGGCTCTCTCAACCGGGCGGCGTTGACAGGGATAACCTGCCCTGATATGGTAGCGGCACACGTGCGTGCCCGTTCTCGATCCGCGTGGCCGGCCCGTCGGGGGTGACGATGCCAGAGTCAAAGACAACCCCAATGATGCGCCAGTACCTGGCCTTCAAGAAGAAGCACCGGGACGCGGTGGTGCTGTTCCGCATGGGCGACTTCTACGAGATGTTCTTCGATGATGCGAAGACTGCCGCCCGCGTGCTCGGGCTCGCGCTGACAAGCCGCGAGAAGGGAGAGAACGCCGTGCCGATGGCCGGCTTCCCCCACCACGCCGCCGACACATATATCAAAAGGCTGATCGAGGCCGGATACCAGGTCGCCGTCTGCGATCAGGTCCAGGACCCCCGTGAAGCCAGGGGGCTGGTGGAACGGGACGTCACGCGGATCATAACCGCTGGCACCCTCACCGAGGAGAATATCCTGGACCGAGGGAGCAACAATTACCTGGCCGCCGTGGTCGGCGGCGAGGCCGGTTTCGGCGTGGCCTGGGCGGACCTCTCGACAGGGAAGTTCGAGGTCGAGGACGTCCCGGCCGAGGCGCTCGGGGACACCCTGAGGCGCATATCCCCGGCCGAGTGCCTGCTGCCCGAATCGGAGGGCCTTGGGGCCGGCGACGATCACCCCGCGCTCGGCCATCTCCCCGAGCGCTGCGTCATCACCCGCCGGCCGGCTTGGGAGTTCTCCCAGCAGGAAGCGCGCCGCCGCCTCAACGAACACTTCCACACCGGCAGCCTCGACGGGTTCGGCTGCGAGGAGATGGGGCACGCCATCGGCGCGGCAGGGGCGGTGCTCGCCTATCTGGAGGAGACGCAGAGGCGCAGACTCGATCACATCACCAGGATCGAACCGTTCATCAGCAGCCGCTACCTGGTCCTCGACAGGACGACGCAGCGCTCCCTGGAGCTTGTGGAGACCATGCGCACGGGCGAGCAGGAGGGCAGCCTGCAAGGAGTGCTCAACCGCACCGAGACGCCGCTCGGAGCGCGCCTGCTTCGACGCTGGATCCTCACCCCCCTCAAGAGCAAACCTGAGATCGAGGCGCGCCTCGACGCCGTCGGCGAACTTGTCTCAAGTGGTTCCTTGCGCGATGCCATCTCGGAGCGACTGCGAACCATCTACGACATCGAGCGGCTCACAAGCAAGATCGTCTGCGCCCGCGCCAACGCCCGCGACGTGGTCGCCCTGCGCAACTCGCTTGAGCCGGTGCCCGCCATCAAGGGAACGCTTGCCGGCGCGCGGTCGGAGCTGCTGCGCGACCTTCAGGGCCGTCTGGACGAGGTTCCGGAGGCGGTGGCGCTCATCGCCAGCGCCATCCACGCAGATCCTCCCGCCCTGCTCACGGAGGGCGGCATCATCCGCGACGGCTACAGCCCCGAGCTGGACGAGCTGCGCCAGGTCGCGCGCGAGGGTAAGAGCTGGATAGCCGCTTTTGAGGCCGAAGAGGTCAAACGCGCAGGCATCCCCTCGCTGAAGGTCGGCTTCAACAAGGTCTTCGGCTACTACATTGAGGTCACTAACACCCACAAGGACAAGGTCCCCGAGCACTACATCCGCAAGCAGACCCTCAAGAACGCGGAACGCTACATCACCCCCCAACTCAAGGAATGGGAATCCCGGGTCCTCACGGCAGGCGAGCGCGTGCGGGATCTGGAGCAGGAGATATTCCATCAGGTCCGCGCCGAAGTGAGCAGCTACGCCGCGCGCTTCCAGCAGACCGCCGAGGCCGTGGCGGAGTTGGACGTGCTGCTTTCCCTCGCGACCGTGGCTGCCCATCATGCCTACGTGCGCCCGGCCATCACCGAAGGGACCGAACTGTGCATCGAGGACGGCCGCCATCCCGTGCTCGAGCAGATCATGCAGGAGAGGTTCGTTCCCAACAGCGTCGAGATGGACGGTCAGGACGTGCGCGTGCTCATCATCACCGGCCCGAACATGGCCGGCAAGAGCGTCTACATCCGTCAGTGCGCGCTGCTGGTGCTGATGGCGCAGATGGGCTCGTTCATACCCGCGAAGAAAGCGACCATCGGCATCGTGGACAGGATATTCACGCGCGTCGGCGCCAGCGACGAGCAGCGCAGGGGCCTAAGCACCTTCATGGTTGAGATGATCGAGGCAGCTAACATCCTCAACAACGCGACCGGGCGCAGCCTCATCATCCTAGATGAGGTCGGGCGCGGCACGAGCACATTCGACGGGGTGAGCATCGCGTGGGCGACGGCCGAGTATATACACAACCGCATCGGCGCGCGTACGCTGTTCGCCACGCACTACCACGAGATCGCGCAGCTCGCAGACACGCTGTCCGCTGTGCGGAACCTGAACGTGGCCGTGCGTGAGTGGCAGGGGGAGGTCATCTTCCTGCACCGCATCGTGCCCGGCCACACGGACCAGAGCTACGGCGTCCACGTCGCCAAGCTCGCCGGCGTGCCGCGGGAGGTCGTGGACAGGGCACGCGGTATCCTCAGCCACCTGGAGGAGCACTCCGTAAGCCCGAACGACAGCCGTGCCTCCGCCGCCGAGCGTGGGCGCGCCCCACGCCCGAAGCAGGTTCAGATGCCACTGTTCAGACCGCTCGACACCGAGGTGCGCGAGGAACTCCTCCGGCTGGACATCTCAAGCCTGACCCCGCTTGAGGCCCTCCAGAAACTCGAAGAGATCCGCCGCCGCCTCTCCGACGAACGAAGCTGATTCCTCTGTCTCTTCCGCCGTCCTGCGCTGCGTGCATCCCCTGATCCCACCATGATGGTGGGCTCCGCGAGTTGATTCATGCTGCAGGGGCGGGCTTACGTCCCCTCCGCCAGGATGCTTACGTAGTCCTGATAGGCGAATCTGCGATCGCGTGCCTTGCCGGTGAGCTCGCGCACGATTCCGAGCGCTTCCAGATGCCCCAGCGATGCAGCGACAGTGGGGCGCGTCAGGCCGAGCTCCCGCGCCGCTGTCGTGATGGAGATGATCGGACTCTTCTTTAGCAATTGGTGAACCTTGAAGGCGGACTCGGCCGGACGCCCGAGGGACTGAATGCGCGCGCGGTCCGACTCGAACAACTCCCCGACTGACCTGGCGCTCTCAGCGGATTGCTCTGCCGCTTCCAGAACACCGACCAGGAAGAACCGTATCCATCCCGCCCAATCGCTCTCCTCGCGGACCCTCTGCATCAGCTGATGGTAGGTGCCGCCGTGCCTCTTGAAGCAAAGGCTGAGGCAGAGCAGCGGCTCGGGCAGCGCGCCCTCAGCACATAGGAGCAGGGGGATGAGCATGCGCGCAAGGTGGCCGTTGCCGACGGCGAACGGTTGGATTGTCTGAAACTGCACGTGCGCCAGGGCCGCCTTGATGAGCAGCGGCGTTCGGGCGGGATCCTCGCGCAGGAACCTTTCCAGAGCCTCCATGCATTCGGTGACATTCTCGGGAGGCGGGGGGGTGAAGGCGGCATCGGCGGGGCACGAGCCGCCAACCCACGTCTGCGCGGTGCGGAATTGGCCTGCCTCTGCCCGCCCCTCCAGTGCCCCGGCATACATGATCTCATGCATCTGGCGGATGAGCCGGAGCGAGAGTGGCAGCCCCTCACGAACCCGCCCAAGGCCGTGCTTCATGGCCTTGACGAAGCTCCAAACTGGCGCCACCTCCCCGGCCGACGCTTCGTCCAAGCCATCGCAGAGGAGGATGTCAACGAAGGATGCCCGGGCGCCCCCGATCTGAAGGGAAAGCAGCGCCTCCTTGTGCATGAGGAGATCGGCGAGCAGCGGCCTCTCTCGAAGCATTTCAGTCAGCCCGTCGAGCCGCCCGAGGGCGCGGTTGACCCTGCCCGTCAGGCCGTGGTGCCCTTCGGCGAGCCGCTGTAGGGGCTCAGGCGGCAACGGGTGGGGGACGAAGGCCTTGGGGCCGTCAGGTGCAGATGCGGGGACGTAGGAGCCGGACGGGCGCATGTGGTTGCCCAATTGTATGAGAGCCTTCGGAAGGGGCAAAGGCTAATGAAAGGATAAACAAATATGCTTACGTAGTCAAGCGAAACATGGCAGCCAGGCGCAAGGTCTGAATGACCGAGGAGTGAAGAGGTTGAAAAGAACGACGAGCATGGCAACGAAACGAGACTAAGGCAAAGGCGAACGAAAGGATAAACCCATATCCTTTCGTTACCTTAATCATCCAACGCCATATCCCAGCGTCCCTACAGCCTTACCACCTTGCCCGTCTCGACGGACCGTATCTCCGCCTCCGCCAGCTCGATGGAGTAGGCCGCGGACTCGGGCGTCACGACGGCCGGCGACTCGTTGTTCTCGATGCAGTGGACCAGATACGCGATCTCCTCGTGGTAGCCGTCGGTCTTCTTGAGCTCGGGGTGGATCTGCTTGTCAGCCGTGATCTCCGTCAGCGAAGGCGACCTGCTCGTCGAGTAGACCAGGCACCCCTTGTCGAACGTCACCGTGTAGCGCATCTCGAACGGGAACCCGTCCGGCATCCGCATGTTGGCGCCGCTGTGCACCGCCATCTTCTCGTCGTAGATGTAGACCGCCTCCACGATGTCATACCCGCCGGTGACGCCGATCGCGCCCGTGGCGAAGACAGCCTTCGGTCTACCCAACACGTAGTGCACCATGTCAACGTCGTGCACGTGCAGGTCGAGGATGGCTCCGCCGCTCAGCTTCGCATCCTTCAGCCATGCCTGCCACGACCACTCCGGCACGGCGCTCCCGCGCCAGAAGCTCGCCGCCAAAACCCTGCCCAAACGGCCCGATTCCACCGTTTCCTTCAGGTACACGTATTCCGGCCAGAAGCGCAGGCACTGGCCGATCATGAGCTTCACGTCCTTGCCTTCGAGCGCCGCCAGGACCTTCTTGCACTCCTTCGAGGTCAGCGCCATCGGCTTCTCGCAGAACACGTTCTTGCGCGCCTTGATCGCCTTGATCATGTATTGCGCATGCAGGAACGTCGGCAGGCAGATGTCCACCAGGTCCACGTCCGCGTCGGCGATCAGCTCGTCGGGGTTCGTGTAGAGCCGGTGCTTTGCGGGGTCGATCGTCGCGCCGCCCGCGCCGATGTTGATCGCCAGCGCGCTCTCGCCCGGCTTGAGCCTCTTCTCATCAGTGTCGGCAAGGGCGATGACCTCGGCATCGGCCAGGCCCTCGTAAACGCCGAAGTGCATGTTGCCCATCCCGCCCAGACCTATAATGCCTACCCTGACCATGGCGGTCTCCTTTCCGGAACTCTCACGCGGGTCGCAGCCCGTCGTTACGCTTGCCTCCCCATCCGAGATGGATGTATTTTAGGGGACAAATCGGGCGTTGCAAGCGCCCGGCGAACAACGTTACACCCGTGCGCAAGCTGTGCGCATTTTCGGCCCAACCTAGGCCCAACTTAGGGCCAATCTTGGGCCAGATAAGGGCCAAAAAAGGTCAACCGCGTCGGAGGGCGCCAAAACGGGGCCAAAACCAGCACTTTACGCCTGGCACCGAAGGGTTGCCGACCCGCGGGAGCGGGGTCTGCTCCTCGGCGTGAGCCGCGGTCTGCTCGGCTGCGCCGCCGCCTGCTACGGGCTGGTCGTCCGCGCTCGGAACGCCTGCTACGATCGCGGCTGGAAGAAAGTCCACCACGCCTCCGTGCCGGTCATCAGCGTCGGCAATATCACCGCCGGCGGAACGGGCAAGACGCCGTTCGTCGCCTGGCTGGCGCGAGAGCATCTGGAGGGGCATTGTCCGGCCATCCTCAGCCGAGGCTACGGGACCGACCCACGCTCGGGCCTCGACGATGAGAACCGGCTTCTCGAAACGCTCGCGCCCGGTATGCCGATCGTGGTTGACCCTGACCGCGTGAGGGCGGCCGACCTCGCCGTGGCCAGACACCGGGCCAGGGTGCTCATCATGGACGACGGGTTCCAGCACCGCCGCCTCGCGCGCGACCTGGACATTGTTCTGGTTGACGCCCTCGCGCCGTTCGGCGGAGGACTTGCCCGCCGTCCGTGTGGAGGGCACCTTCTTCCGCGCGGCCTGCTTCGCGAACCGCTCAGCGGACTCGCGCGTGCCGACCTCATCGTGCTCACACGCACGGACCTCGTCAGCGACGACGCGTTGCGGGAGTTGCGGGCGGAGCTGGAGAGGCACGGTGCACATGCGCCGGTCGTGTTGGCAGCCCATCGGCCTACCGGCGTGCGCGTGGTGGCCGGCGAAGGCGGCGGACTGACGCTGGAGTCACTCGCGGACGGTCGCTGGGCGGCGCTGTGCGGCATCGGGAACCCGGAGGGGTTCCGGCACACGCTTGAGCGGCTCGGCGCGGAGATCGTACAGTTCTCCGCCTTCCCCGACCACCACCGCTACCGGCCTGATGAGTTGGAGGCCCTACTCAGTTCAGCGGCGGCATCCGGCTGCCTGGGCGTCGTCACGACGGAGAAGGACGCCATGAAGCTTGAGCATCTGGTCGCCGCCCCGCCCCCCATCCCCCTCCTCGCCCTCGAGGTCCGCATGGACATCGCCTCCGGCCGCGAACTGCTGGAGGAGCGAGTGCTTTCGGCAGCGGCCGGCGCACAGGCGCGGTGTTGAGCAGGCGCGATTCGCCATCGTAGGCTTTGCACATCTTGCCGCGCATCGGGTGGATGGATCCGCTGGAGTTCAGGCTTGCGCCCTTGTTCTAACGTCCCGCGTCAGGCGCGCGGGTACTCCGGCGCCTGCACGCAGTTGTTGGGCTGCATCATTCTCTCTGTGTACATCAGAACATCGGCATTTGTCGAAGCGTCGCTCTCTTGCTCGGAATCGTCACCACCGGACCGTCCTGCCACTCGTACAATTCGTTGAGGTTGCGGACTTCCGGGCTCTTGAACGCCAGTTCATGGCCAGTCTTAGCGAGTGCCACCAATGCTCTCACCGCGAGCACGGCCTTCTGTTTTCGCTCTGCGTCAATCCAAACTGGATAAGGCAGGCGCTCAAAGTCCTTACTCTGGATGTTTCTTGTGTGATTCAAGACTTCCTTTAGGATTCGATTACATATGTCGGTCAAACCCCACCCAAGAATGAAGTAGAGTTCGTCTTCTTCGACGGCTTCACGAAGAAACGCACAGGGGGCTCCGCTGTCGAGGATGTATCCCGGTGGGAGGTAACGGGCGTAGAGCCTCGGCGCAATAAGGGACCAAGTCAGTCCCGCGCGGCCAAAGTACTTCATGCCACCGACGCCGTGGAGATACCAGTTGCCAGTCTTCTTGAATGTGTAAACGTAACCACCGTTGTCACGCCAGAATATCACCCACTCGGGCTCGCTGTAGCCAATCCGCGATGTGGCCTTGTTGTAGAAGCAGTAGTCAGGATGTGGAAGTGCGATTCGACGTGGCTTATCAAGTTTCCTCCAAGTGACTATCTTCTCGATGTCGGCGCGGGCCTCCTGTTCGGACAGTTCTTTCAGCCGACGCGGCGCCACCTTCCCTAAGCGCGCGCGCGCGATCTGATTCTTTACAGTTATCAACTGTTCAGCAAAGTTGAACTCGTATGGTTCTTCGACTTCGCCTTGCCTAATGGGCCGCAAGAAAAGCTCGTTATTGCCGATTGTCATTCCGGATGTAGCAACCATTTTGTCGCCAACCGTGACGCCCGTAAAGTACATAGCAAGGTCGCCGTTGACCCGCCAACTCATGTTGGGCGTAGACTGGATCTCGGAAAGTGACAGATCAGCGCCAAAGACAGTGACGCGCCGCGGCAGGTGGGCCCGTTTCGTGAGCGTGAGAAGCAGTAGGTCTTGATTCGTATCCGAAAAAGAATCCGGCACTTCAGCAATGTCAACGACGCAGTTATCCTGAACCCAGGAGCGCAGCCCTGTCATGGTGGGAATGGTCAGAATGGTGTCGCTACAGATGAAGACTAATTTCCCTCCGGGTTTCAGCAGGTCAACACTCTTCACGATGAAGAATGCGTAGGTCTCTTTCTTTATCTTGCGTCCGTTGCGCATTCCAAACAGCGCGTCAAGTTCGTCTTGAATCTTGGGGTTGATGCTTCCTCCAAAGGGTGGATTTCCGATGATGAGATCGAACGATTCAAGACGAGATGCAAAGTACCGTTGCCGATCAGTTGCTGCCGTGCGGTCAATCCCTGGGGGCATCCATGTAAAGAAGTCGCAATGCTCCATGTTCTCCCCAACAGAACCGAAACCCTCCGTTTGCCATCGTTCCACGAACCGCGCGAACGCAACGTCGTCGATCTCGCACCCGAAAAGATGTTCTTTGCACCACGCCGGAATATGCGCGTCTGCAACAAACGGGCCAAGGGCATCCAGAAGCGCGAAGACAAATGCACCCTCGCCGAAAGATGGTTCGAGGATATGGTAGGTGGGAAGAATGGTCAATTTCTTCACAATGGCTGCCGCTGTGCTTGCGGGGGTGAAAAACTGGCCAAGCTGGCGTTTCCGTTCTCGCGACAGTCGAGCAATGCTCATTGGAGGTTCAGGCTTCTCTGGGTCTCTGGGGTCACAACAAAGTCTCCACCTGCAGTGAAGGCGCGAAACTCCTCCCTATAGTGCTCAAGATCCCGTGCCCGGTTTTCCTTAAGGCGTCGCTCACCGTCTTCGTACAGTTCCATCAGTCTCTTGACTTTACCCCTTATGCCCGATGGCTTGACTTTGGCCGGATCGAACTCCTCAAAGAACTTGGTAGCCTTGAGCATCATCTGACCAGGGCCGGAATCGAACGTGACATAGTCCAGCCAGTCCAGCATATCGATCAGGTACACGGAAGAATTAATCTTCTGCGCGGCAATCTGCATCTTCACAATGAGGAGGTAGTACGCGTCAATCTGCCTGGCCATGATGGCACTCAGAATCTTCTTGAGTGACACGAGGTTCGGTTGACCTTCAGCGCCTACGATGCCCGTCTTGACATTCACGGGATGGTAAATGCCGTTGTCCTGCAACCACAAGTCACCCATACTTCGTGATCGCTTACGCCCTTGGGCGTCCCGTTGCTGCTTGGTGAGGTAGTTGACCGTCAGTAGGGCTGTCGTCTTGTCATCGACAAGGTCCGCCAGTTTATGCCCGATCTCTTTGCCTTTCGCAATTCCTATGATTTCCGGCTTCTGCACTTCCGCTTTCCAGTAGGCAACGGTTGCAGACTGAATCGATTTCAAGGTGTTGACTGATAGCATCTTTGTTCCTTGTCGTTCCTTTCAGTGTTGCCCAACAATGGTTACGGCGATCCGCCTAACACCCCAAACCCGGTTCAGACTGCCGCATAACGCGCCCGCGAGTGCGGGGGCGATTCGCGCCTAAATACTAGAACGTCAGCATTCAGCTTTCCATTATTGGACTTGGCGGCTCCGATCGCAAGAGATTTGTGGGGGAATTCCCCGCAGAAGAAAGTATACTGCCACGAGATCCTCGGAAATTCTCGCCTACTGGTAACGTTCGGCATACAGATCAAGGACGCGCCGGATCATCTTCTGGTAGGGGGTGCGCTGCGCCCGAGCCTTCCTCTTGAAGAACTCCACGCTGGGTTTGCTGAGGCTGATCGTCACCTTGACGTTCTCCTCTTTCAACACGAGCTTGTCCGGGGGAGGGAGGAAGTCAGGAATCACCTCCATCTCCAATGGCTCATTGCTGTACCTGGTTTTGCTCTTCATATATCCTCCTTCCCTTTCGCCAGTAACCCGCGCCAACGATGCGGATCACGCCCGCGCGGAATGTGAACCGTACTGTCAGGATTCCCTGGCCTGCTTTTCCGATGCAGCATTACCTTTCCTCGGCGCCGCAGTGTTTCAGGTCCCGGGCGACGGCGCGGCGCGGGTCCAGAAATGCCTGTTGCGCCACGGTGAACGAAACTCCGTGCTTTCGGCGGTTCGCCGCATCCTTGCGCGCGTCCCACTCAAAGCTCGCCTCCCCCGTCCCGCCTTGGCTCATCTTGTCACCTGTGCGACCATATAATTAACCATACTGCTATCTGGCGTATCTGTCAACCCCTGGGGGAAATTCGTCCCCTACTTCAACTCCCTGGGCAGGTCGGTGCGCTGGAAAGGTCCGAACAGCAGTACCCACAAGTATGTATCTTGTGACTTCCCGTAGCACATCGGGATCTCGAACAGTTGGCCGCCGGTGACGGGATCAACCGCCGTGAACAGCAGCTTCGCCTTGCCCTTGTAGGACATGGTCTTGAAAATGGCCAGCTCCGGGAGCACCAAAGGCTGACTGGCGAACGGTATCGGCACCGGAACTGACGGCATCCCCAGCAGATAGTCACGCTTGTCCATCGAAAGCCCGCCGCTGGCTACCCCCAGAACGACGTCTGAAGCCTCTCGGCTGACTGCAAGGCGACCGCCGTGTTGCAGCACCGCCTTCTCGATCCGCTGCACGACGTAGGGTTTGTCGAAGCAGTCCAGGTTTGACGTGTCGAGGAACACCCGCCTGCAGGTCAACTGATTTGTCGGCATCATCTCGATCGCCCTGTCCGCAGCGGTGGAGAGGACCAGTTGCTCCATGGCCGAACGGGCGGGCAGCGTTTCGCGCAAGGCTCCGCAGCCTGCCAGGAGCGCCGCGATGCAGATGATCCCGACGGATCCCAATACCCGTCCCATGCGCATCATGTAGACCTCCAGAATTTCGTGACAGTATACTTTTTTCTGGGAAAGAAAGCATACTGTCACGAGTTCCCACCAAGTATACTGTCACGAATTCCCCTGCGAAACAAAGTATACTGTCACGAATTTTGGCCATACGCGGTCAGGAACTCCGCCTGGTGCTCGATCCGGCGTGGATCATCATCGGCGACGTCCCTCGGGTCGATGCCGTGCTTCGCGATGAAGCTCTCGCTGGTCGGCGGCTCGTAGCCCACCATGTCGGCGGTCGCGACGAGGAACACGCCGTGCACTCCGAAGCTCAACACCTCCCTGAGCATCGCCAGCCGGAACTCGACCACCTCGGGGTAGGCGAGCGAGATAATGGGGTCCGCGTAATAGCCGTCCTCTCGCCTGCCGTCGCGCCGTTGCAGGGTGAACTCGGGGTGTCTGAGGGCCCATCGGGTGTGGTTGCCGGCGTGGCCTTCGGTGGGGTCGATCCAGGCGATGACCTTCACGCCCTTTTTGTGAGCCATCTCGACCGCTGCCGCCACGGCGTTCCAGTACGCGAACGAGCACCGGTTCTCATTCAGGTACGCGCCCATGTACGGGGCGGCGTCTTTCACCTGCGTCGGCTACCAGGGGCCGGCGCAGTATGAGCGGAAATGGACGCGTCTCACGCCGGCCGCCGGGCGGACTCATTCCATGTTCCCGGGCACCAGCGGATAGATTGCCGAGTCAGGCGCTTCACCTCGGCAGCTCGACCTCCATGCGCCATATATCCCAACTCAATCCCCTGTTGGACTGGAAGTAGATGGCCTTGCCGTTTGGGCCCCACGTGGGCGATGCGTCGTGGGAACCGTTGGTGGTGAGCTGAGTCAAGCCGGAGCCATCGGGACGCACAAGCCAGATGTCGTAGTTTCTCCTTCCGCTGAGGTCCTTCCCCCGGTCCGACGCAAAGGCCAGCCATTCGCCGTTGGGCGACCAGCTCGGGTAGCGGTCTTCAACTCCCTTGACGTTGGCTTCGGGGTATGTGATCTGGGTGCGCTCGCTCCCGTCAGCGCGCATTTTCCAGAGATGCACCTCACCGTTCTTGGGATCTCTGAGCGTGAATGCAACCATGCTGTCGTCTGGGGAGAAAGCGGGTTCCATGCCCCGCAGGATCTGTGTCAGGAAGGAGCCATCCGAATCGACCGTCCATATCTCCTTTTCGCCTGAACGTGGGTCTGTCGCCGCGAACACGATGTGTGTTGCGCTCTCAGAGACCGACGGGCTTTCGTCCCAAGTGCTCGATGAGGTCACCTGCATTATGCCACCGCCTCCGCTGGCGCGGATCCGCCACAGGTGGGAGAGACTGCCGATTCTGTTCGATGCGAAGAAGATGAATCCACTGTCCGGGGACCAGGCGGGGTGGATGTTCAGCGCGTTGCTGTCGGTGAGCTGCCTCAAGGCATGACCACCGACCGTGTCCACGCACCAGAGGTTATAGACCGGCTCCTCGCCCGCAGACTCTGGCTCTCGGATGGCGAACGCCACCCAGCGCCCGTCCGGAGACACCTTCGGATAGTAGGCGTCCTTGTCGCCCTGGAAATCAGTCATCCGGGTGACGCTCTCCACGTTCGGCGACGTTTCGATAGTCTCCCGCTCCGCGTACACGCGCGTTTTCTTTTCCTGGACTTGCAGACCGCCCTGCACCGGGACCGTCACGATCTCATGCAGCGTCGTGCCTGCGCAACCCACCAGGCAGAGAAACACTGTCAGCGCCACAACCCTCAACAGAGCCTTGGACCTCATGACATTACCTCCCAAAGAACGCCTTGTTCCCCAACTCGGCCTCGGCAGGCCTGCGTGAGGAAACTGCCGAAAGTAACCAGTGGACCAGTCCTGCCCATTTGGCAGCCATTACACTGTGGAATGCCCCTGTCAAGTGGTAATCTAAACCAACAGTATGGCTCTGTCAATGCCCTCACTTACCGTTCCGGGGGACGTCGACCTACGGGCGAACCGTGAACGGCGCTAGCTCGCGGCCCAGGGCTTCGTAAAGCTCGCCCGCCCATGGGGGACTGCTCGCGTCGCCCTCGGCAGGCCGGCCGCACCGAATGTCATTCGGGGCGATGAGCACCTTGACCTCCCTGGACCAGTCCCGCTCGACTAGGCAAAAGAGGTCCTCGATGGCCTCGTCGCCCACGGCCAGGCACCCTATGCTCTTGGCCTTGCCGTGGATGAATATGTCGCCCCCAAGACGGACGCGACCGTCTCGGCGGGCCTTCTCCCGGTCGAAATCGTTGGGGTAGTCAAGCTTCATGGACAGGTGATAGCTGCTGTTGGGGTTGAGGGCCTCGATACGGTAGATGCCCTCCGGCACCTGGCGGTCGCCCTCGCGAAGCTTCGGCCCGGGACCACCGCTGACAGCCAGGACGGGGTAGGAGCGGATGAAGGCCCAGGCGTCGGCCTTCCACGCCCAGAGTTCCAGCCTCCTCTCCTTCTTGAACGCGAGGAGGGCGACCCGCTCCGGCGGATAGGGGACGTCGGCGCGCTCGAAATAGGACTCCATGCGCTCCCCGGCGCTGCCCCCATGCTCCTGCACGACCTCAGCCACGGTCCGGCTGCCCCTCAGGCGGACGTAGGCCGGGTGCCAGAGCGAACGGCCGAATCGGTAGGTCAGCGCCGCGCCCACAATCAGGGCAAACACGATGAAGTATGCGGTCAGCCGAACCTTCCGCATGGACACGCTCCCGTTGGCTTCCGGAACCGTGATTCGCATCCTAAGACAAAGGGCACCCCAAACGCCATTCTATTGGTGTTCCGGTCAGAATTCGTGACAGTATACTTTTTTCTGCGAAAGAAAGCATACTGTCACGAGTTCCCACCAAGTATACTGTCACGAGTTCTGCCCTACGTGTCAACGCCCCCGCCGCCCAATATCCAGTTGAAACCGACCCATGGCGGGCGTATCCTACGGAGAGTTCGCGAGGCGCTTCCGGTCGGCGTGGAGACCGCCCCAGAGCACTGCACCTGGGTCACGTGCCGACGGCAATGCGGATGCTGCCGGCGCCTGCTTCAGCGCGTCATCGGCCTTTGTTGGACTGACGCGAGCCGGCCGCTTGCGCCGAGCGACGTCGAGCCTACTCCGCCGGAGCAGCCCCGGCTGCGAAGGCTGGAAGCAGTCATTAAGGGGGAAGCGGAACGTGCTCGTAACGGAAGGAAGGGCGTCGAGAGCCAAGCGGTTGACCTATGGCGTCATCGCTCTCGCGATCTTCCTCTGCACGCTGTCCCTGTGCATATGGCTCTCCCTGCTGCGCAGCGTCTTACTGGCATTACACCTGGCGCTGGGTGCGCTCATCATGACCCGGTACGTGCCGCTCTCGCTGCGGGCGCGGCGGGCGGACGAACCGATTTCCGGCGCCGGGGAAGGTCTTCCTTCGATTGCGTTCATAGTCCCCTGTCTGAACGAACTGGAGTCCCTGAGGCGCACCATCCCTGCGATGATGCGACTGAAGTACGGCGGAACCATCCGGTTCTTCTACGTATGCGAGGGCGCTTCCGTGGACGGAAGCCTGGACTACATCCGCGGGTGCTCGCAGAAGGACCCCAGGGTCGCCGTGATTGAGAAGGAGAGCGCGCCGCAGGGGCGAGGGGCGGCAGTGAGCTACGGGCTGGCGCGCATCCCGGCGCACGCCGCAGTTGGCTTCGTTGATGCCGATCACGTGATGGATCAGGCGTCGTTGGACGAACTGGCGCGCGTGTTCTCGCTGAAGGAACCTCCGGCGGTGTTGCAGGGGGTATGTGCGTCTGCGAACGAATCGCACAACTGGCTGACCCGCCTGTTGAGCGTGGAGCGGGCGTGGTTGGAGGCTGTGGAGCTGAGAGCAGGCCCGAGGATCGGCGGCATCTCCTACTACGGCGGGGGTCAGGGGTTTCTGAGAGGGGATGTTGCGAGGGACGAGCGTTTGCAGATCGACGGCTCAATGATTCTGGATGATATTGACGTCTCGATTCGTCTCGCGCTCCAGGGCGGGCGGGTGCAGTTCTCGCCGCGGGTTGTCACGTGGTCGCTTCAGCCGGAGTCGGTGACTCAGTTCTTCGACCAACGGTATCGTTGGTGCCGCGGCTGGCTTCAGGTCTCGCGCAGGCATCTGTTCGCTCCGGCGTCCAGGACTGGTGCCCCGCTCGGGCTGCGAACGGATCTCTTCAGGATGCTGCTGTTTCCGTACGCAGCCGCGCTTCTGTACCTGACGGGGACGGGCGCTATCTCGGCGCTCATCGTCGGCACGGGTTTACCCGCCGTCCCTGTGGCGGGCCGCGGGCTCGCGCTGCTGGGCGTCGCCTGGCCCGCCGTTCTGGGGTGGTTACCTTATGCCGCCAAGGCGAGGCGGCTGCGTCTTGGTGAGCTGGTTCTCAGCATCGTCGGCATACCGCTGCTGTTGTGCGTTTACTCCTCCTTTTTCGCCGTGTCACTGGTGGAGGTTGTCCTGAAGCGGCAACCGCTCTACTCGAAGACCGGCAAGAAGTAGGCCGGCCGTGCGCGGTGACAGCACGGCAGAGAGCGCTGGAGGGTTTGCAGAATGGCTGGAAAACGGATGAAGATCGCTATAGGGATCGTCCTGGTGATCTGCGCCGCAGTCGCGGGGTTGTTCTACTTGTTCGGCACAGTTGAGTGTCCATACTGCTCCACGTTGAGAGGGGTTGATCCTTATGAACTGGAGGGCAAGCGCGTCATGGGGACCAAGTACTGGGACGAAATGACTGAGGAGGAAAGAGACGCGTTTACGGGCAATCCGGGGGTATACATGACTGACCACTGCCCGTGGTGTGAGGGGACGGGCAGGATGCGGCGGATAGACATCATCAGGGGCAAGCGGCCGGAGCTCGACGCGCCTCTGCCGTGAGGCGAGCCCTGGAGCGCCAGGCTGGTGTCGTCGATATCCAGAGGTGCTGTTACGGCACGTTCTCGACACTGATGTGGGCACGCTTGTGTTCGCAAGCGATTCTTGTTACAAAAAGTGCTTGCGCTCCCCACTGAGGAGCCGCGAGACATGGAGTGCGGGGGTGTAAGCATGAAAGCGCCTGGCCGCTTGAATGGCGATGGGAAGGTCCTTACTGAGGCTCTGTCGGAGCTGATCCGTGAAGAAACCGCGCGGATAATGGAAGAGACGGCGAGGTACCTCAAGCGCACCGGGGCGCAGCAGGCTCTCTGGTCTGAGCTGTTGCATCAGTCGGCCACCGAGAGTGGAACAACGCGCGATTCACATGAACTGGGAGTTCCGACGCGTCGCCGGTGGCGCAAGCGCCAGATTGCCTTTGGCTGGTATGGGGGGAAGTTCAACCACCTGAACTGGCTCCTTCCGTTATTGCCGTACACGCGCCATTATTGTGAACCGTTCGGTGGCTCGGCGGCTGTCCTGCTCAACAGAGAACCGTCCCCTGTTGAAACCTATAACGACATTGATGGCGAGGTGGTGAACTTCTTCTCAACGTTGCGGGACGGAGCGGACGAGCTTATAAGGTCAATCCTTCTGACCCCTTTTTCGCGAGAGGAGTTCGCGAAGGCTTGTGAGTACCGGGCGGACTTGCCGCCTCTCGAGAGGGCAAGGCGGTTCTTTGTTCGCGCACGGCAGGTCAGAACTGGGCTGGCGCAGACAGCGTCTATTGGAAGGTGGGCGAACTGCAAGAACACAAGCAGAGCCGGAATGGCAGGGGCCGTGTCAAGATGGCTTGGTAGTATACAGAGCCTGCCGGAGATAGCCGCCAGGCTTCTACGCGTTCAAATCGAAAACCGTGACGCTATCGAGGTTGTCAAGCTTTACGATAGCACGGAGACCTTGTTCTACTGCGACCCGCCTTATCTGCACAGCACGCGCGGGGACCCCAAAGCATACAAATACGAGATGACCGAACAGCAACATGCCTGCTTGGCGCGCGAGCTGAACTCGCTCAACGGCAAAGTGGCCATATCAGGGTATCCATGCCCGCTAATGAATGAGTTGTACGAAGGGTGGCGTCGCGTTGATGCCCCCGTCAAGAACTGCCATTCTGTCAAGAAACCGCGGATGGAAGCCCTCTGGATGAACTACTGAGGGGTGTGAGCGTGACGCAATCCTGTGTGTCGGCAATGGAGCTGCTTGAGAAGCGCTTTGACATCGTGGAGGGCGCCTTTCTTCGCCGAGAGACGATACCTGGGGAGAAGCTGTCTGCTGAATGCTGTGAGCAGATATTCTCCTCGAAGACCCAGGCGTACCGGGAAGTATTGCTCGGGTGTCTGGTGACGAGGCTTACGGACAAGACCAAGGATGTGCACCTTCCCTATGCTTCCCAAGGGCCCAGTGCCTTCAACGCCCGCTCCCTCGATGAGAACGTAATAAACCCGTTCTTGCGCGGCAGGGAGGTTCCGTGTTCCACGGGCCCATACCTGAACGTGTTCCGACGTCAGGTTAGGTTCGAGCGAGCGACGCGGGAGGGGGTGAAGGATAAGAAGGGTTTCGATGCGTTGCTGACACTTGTTGATTGGGTCGGCACTGAGGAGGTAGATCAAAAGCTGCTTGGTTTGCTGGACCATGTCCTCTACAGGTTCTTGCAGCTCCGCGAGGAAGCTAGCGTTGAGCCACTTGCCCTTGACCGCATGAGCCTCAGGCAGTATGAGACGCTGATAAACGGGCTGCTGCAAACCCAGAGTGGTGGGCGGTTTCCAGTCATCCTTGTCCTTGCCATGATCGAGGCGATAAGCGAGCGATTTGAACTTGACTGGCAGGTTGATTGTCAGGGGATTAACGTTGCCGACAAGGCCGCGGGGAAACCTGGCGACATTACGGTCCGCCACGGCGAGGATGTCCTGTTGACTATCGAGGTGACCGAGCGGGAAGTTGACGCCCACCGGATTGCCAGCACCTTCGAGGAGAAGATAGCTCCCCGTCACTTGCCAGATTACGTCTTTCTTGGGCTTGTTGGGCAGATTGACGAATCCGCTAGGGAGCTCATCGAGCGTTACTTCGCCCAAGGGTATGACGTGAATGTCGTGCACATACCCGAATGGCTTGGCAACATGCTCGTCACGGTTGGCGCTGAGGGACGGCGGCTCTTTCAAGAGAGGATCTGTACGATCCTTCGCGATGCGAGCGTGCCGAGCACGCTGAGGCACTTGTGGAACGAGCAGATCAAGAATGTCTTGAGCTCGGGCCAGACTAGGTGAGATGCCTTTTTTGCTTTCTGGCGTGTGTTGAGGCGGGGGCAGGCTCTAGTTGCCGCATCAGCAAGAGCAGACCATGACCCCGAAGCAACGATTCCTGACGGCACTGTCCTGCGGCCAACCCGACCGCGTCCCGCTGGCCGAGATGTACATCAACGAGTCGATCCTCGTCAGAATCGCGGAGGCATTGCAGCCCGAAGAGGTGCGCGTGCAGGGGATGAAGAGCCGCTTCGGCGAGGAACGGCGCGAGATCCTCGACGTCTACTGCATGGTGGTCGAGGAGCTGGGGCTCGACGCGACCTGCACGACCGTCTCCACCGGCCTGAACGTCATCGGCGAAGACCTCGCCAGGGACAAGTTCGGCACCCTGTATCGCCTCAGTGAGCACGGCGAGCCGCTTCCGATCGAGGGACCAATCAAGAGCAAGTCGGACCTTGAGGGATTCGACATGGTGTCGCGGCTGGAGCGGGAGGATCTCTCGAAGGTCAGCTACGTGGTCGGCAAGGTCGGGCGCGAGAGGGCATCCGTGGTGAGCCTAACAGACCCCTTCAAGTTGAGCTGGCAGCGGCGCGGGTCCATGGAGCACCTTCTGATGGACTACGCCGACGATCCGGAGATGACGCATGCGCTGGCGCGGATCGCAACCGATTTCGTCAAGGCGGTGATTGACGCGGCGTTGGAGATCGGCGCGGATGCATTCGTCATGACGGGCGACGTTGCGGGGGAGCTGAACCTCATCATGTCGCCCGCGCACTTCCGCGAGTACATCAAGCCTTACCACCGTGAGATTGTCGAGCACGTCCACAAAGGGGGCTCGAAAATAATCAAGCACTCCGACGGTAACATGTGGCCGATCATGGACGACCTTCTCGAGGTCGGATTCGACGGGTTCCATCCCGTGCAGCCGCAGTGCATGGACATCGGCGAGGTCAAGGAGCGGCTGGCGGGGGAGATGTGCGTGCTGGGCAACATAGACTGCCGCAACCTGTTGGTCTTCGGCACTCCGCAGGAGGTGGAGCAGGTGGTGAAGGAGACCATCGAGGAGGCGGCGCCGGGCGGCGGCTACATCCTCACGTCGTCGAACTCGATCCACCCGGCCTGCAAGCCGGAGAACTACATCGCGATGGTTCGCGCCGCGCATAAGTACGGTGTGTACGACGGATAGGCGAAGGGCCGCCGCGCATTCGCGAGATGAGCCGCAGGAGTTGAGGAGAGACAGGGATGGAGATTGCGGGCCGTGGGGTAGTCTTCTTCGGCGAAGTCGGCAGCGATCGGTCGAACGCGTGCTTCCCGGGGGTTTGCAGCGTCCCCGGGGGACGGTGGATGGTGTGCTTCCGCTCCGCGCCAAAGAAGACGGACAGTTTCCCGCAGGAGGTCCTGCTCACCTGGAGTGACGATGAGGGGGCCAAGTGGGCCGATCCGGTCGAGCCCTTCTCTCCCCCTGTGCTGGACGGAAAGCCCGGGATCTTCCGCGGAGGGTACCTTACGCCGCTCGGCGGCGAGCGCGTATTGGCGGTCCTGTACTGGGTTGACGCCTCCGATTATTCGCTGCCCTTTTTCAATGAGGAGACGGAAGGCATCCTCCCCTCGCGCCTCTTCCTTGCGCTCTCGGACGACGAGGGACGGACCTGGTCGGAGCCGTGGCTGCTCGACACGAGCCCGTACGACATGGAGACGCCCATCACCGGCCCCGTCCTGGTCCTGCCCGACGGGGAATGGGCGCTTCAGTTCGAGACGAACAACTCCTACTACGACAGCTCCGTGTGGAGGCATTCGTCGGTGCTGATGTTCTCCCGCGACGAGGGACAGAGCTGGCCTGAGCACGTGAAGGTGACCGATGACCCCGACGCGCGGATCTTCTACTGGGACCAACGCCCCGGCCTGCTAAGAGCCTCCAACAGAATGCCGCGTGAGCCGCGTTGCGCCTCCGGCCTGATGGATGCAAGGAAGGGCGACGACGCCGTGCCAGGGTCAGGCACGGCGAGGCGCCCTGACACCGCAGACGCCGGCCCGAGGCGCAACCCGGAGGGACGGGGCGTCTTTGGCTGCATGCCTGTGTCGCGCAGCATAGGCGCATCCGGCCTTCGCAGCCGAAGCTGCTTCGGCGGAGTAGGCTCGGACCCCTTATGCGCCGTCGCCCACGCTCCTTGGCCTGCAGCGAAATCCACCCCGTCGCGGCCACGGGACATTCTGTTGGAGGCTCCAAACGACGGGACCATTCTCGACGTGTTCTGGACCTTCGACCGGAAGGAGGCGGTGTATCTGAACATCCACGCCCGCCACTCGAAGGACAACGGCCGGACGTGGTCTAAGCTGTGGGACCTGGGGATCCCGGGGCAGCCCGCGGCGCCGGTCCAGGCGGCCGACGGGCGGATAGTGATGCCCTACGTGGACAGGGAGCGCACGCCCGTCATCAAGCTCCGCACGAGCAGCGACGGCGGGCGCTCCTGGCCCGACGACACCGAACTCATCCTGGACGACAGCGCCGACAGGCCCCAGCAGGTGGGCAAGTCCAGCATGCAGGACGCCTGGTCGGAGATGGCCGAGTTCAGCGTGGGCCTGCCCCAGACTGCGCTGCTGCCCGACGGCGACGTGCTGGTGGTGTATTACGGCGGCCCTGAGACGGACCACACTGCCCTCCGCTGGGTGCGCGTCCGCCCGTAGCGCATCTCGTGCTCGGGCGGGCTCCGGGTGTGACGAGCCGTTGAACAACATCCGGCCTGGTGTTACAATCGTGAGAGATCGGCGGCCAGTGGGATCGTCCAGGAAGGGCTGGCCGGGGGGATTCATTGACCTTGGGAAAAGCAATGCAACACCACGCCCTGCTCAAGACCAGCCATCACCCGCGTCGGTTGCCATG
>Ga0315274_10000625_pt1 | contig 54911 bp, 42 predicted proteins | sample YL17G02_20_MG_FD_203700 | JGI IMG/M metagenome (GOLD analysis project Ga0315274, IMG submission 203700) | Sediment microbial communities from Yellowstone Lake, YNP, Wyoming, USA - YL17G02_20 | ecosystem: Environmental > Aquatic > Freshwater > Lake > Sediment | place: USA: Wyoming | collected... | reverse complement strand
GATCTCGGCGGTGCCGCCCTGGACGACAAAGCTTTCCTCGTCCCGTCCCTGCCTGTAGGTGATCTTCCCCTGGCCCAAGGCGACCATCAAAGGCCGGTGCCCGGGGAGGATGTCGATGTATCCCTCCAGGCTCGGGACCGAGACTTCATCGACCTCGGCTTCGACCAAGAGTAGCTTGGGCGTGATTACTTTCAAATGAAACGAGGGGGACGGGTTCGGGCTCATGCGTTTTTCAGTTCCTCGGCGCGACTAATGACGTCGTCGATTCCGCCCACCATGTAAAAAGCCTGCTCGGGCTTGTCATCGTGCAGCCCTTCGACGATCTCTTTGAAGCCCCGGACGGTCTCTCCCACCGTGACGTAGATTCCGGGCCGGCCGGTGAACTCCACCGCCACGTGGAACGGCTGAGACAGGAAGCGCTGGATTTTTCGGGCCCGGGCGACGATCAGCTTGTCCTCGTCGGACAGCTCTTCGATTCCCAGGATGGCGATGATGTCCTGGAGGTCCTTGTATCTCTGGAGGATCTCCTTGACCCGGCGGGCGATGCGGTAATGCTCCTCGCCGATGATGTTCGGGTCGAGAATACGGGAATACGATTCCAGCGGGTTGACGGCCGGATAGATCCCCATATCGGTCAGGGCGCGGGACAGGCTGGTCGAAGCGTCCAGGTGAGAGAACGTTGTCGCCGGCGCAGGGTCGGTGAAGTCATCGGCTGGGACATAGATGGCCTGGACGGAGGTGATGGAGCCTTTCTTGGTGGACGTGATCCGCTCCTCGAGCTCGCCAAGCTCCGAGGCCAGGTTGGGCTGGTAGCCGACGGCCGAGGGCATCCGGCCGAGCAGCGCCGAGACTTCGGAGCCGGCCTGGGTAAAACGGAAAATGTTATCGATAAACAACAGGATGTCCTGGTTCATCTCGTCGCGAAAATATTCGGCGACGGAGAGCGCGGCAAGCCCGACCCTCAGCCTGGCTCCCGGAGGTTCGGTCATCTGTCCATAGATCAGGGACGTCTTGTCGATGACCTTGGATTCCTTCATCTCGAGCCAGAGGTCGTTCCCTTCGCGCGTCCGCTCTCCGACACCGGCGAAGACCGAATATCCGCCGTGCTTGAGGGCCACGTTGTGAATGAGCTCCTGGATGATGACGGTCTTGCCGACGCCGGCGCCGCCGAAGAGCCCGATCTTCCCGCCCTTCAGGAACGGCTGGATGAGGTCGATGACCTTGATCCCGGTCTCGAACATCTCGAGCTTGGTGTTCTGCTCTTCAAGGCTGGGGGCGGGGCGGTGGATGGGATATTTTTGCTTGGCCTCGATCGGGCCCATATGGTCCACGGGCTCGCCGATGACGTTCATCACCCGGCCCAGCGTCTCGACGCCCACCGGCACTTCGATCGGGCCGCCCAGGTCGAAAGCGCTCATGCCTCGGGCGAGGCCGTCCGTAGGATGCATGGACACGCAGCGGACGATATCTTCTCCCAGGTGCTGCTCGACTTCGACGACGATGTTCACGGGTATCGGGGTTTCGAACCCTTCGCTCGTGATGCGGATGGCCGTATAGATCTCGGGAAGCTCCATTCCTTGAAAGGAAACATCAACGACAGGCCCGATGACCTGGACGACTCTTCCGATTCTTTTTTTATTTTTTTCGTCAGTCATGAGTCACTCCAATCGCTACCGAGTTTCTTTCAGCGCTTCCACAGCCGTCATGATCTCCAGAAGCTCTTTGGTGATATTCGCCTGGCGGATCTTATTCAGGACCAGGACCTGGTCGGCAATGATGTCCTCGGCGTTTTTCGAGGCGTTGTCCATCGCCATCATCCTCGCCGCCTGTTCTGCCGCCTGGGACTCAAAGAAAAAATGGGAGAGCTGGTTTTCGATATAGCGCGGGACCAGGGTTTGGAGAAGCACGGCCGAGGCCGGCTCCCAGTCGGGGAGGATGCCCTCCCGGCCGGCCGACTCATCCTTCGCTGCCACGGGCAGCAGTTTGGCGATGGTGATCCGCGGCGCCAGGAGGGATTTGAATTCGTTATAGGCGACGTACGCGGCATCCGTCTCTTGGAACAAGAACTTCTGCATCACCTGCCGGGCTACCTCGTTCAACTCTCGGACCGTGAGCTTGTCCACCCGTCCCGCGTAAGCGCGCTCCACGGGGAAGGAATGTTTTTTAAAGAAATTCACGGCCTTCTTTCCGATGAGCGACAGGCTCACCCGAGAATGGCCGGCTTTCTCCTCGATGAACGAGAGGGCCTTGGCCAGCAGGTTTGAGTTGAACGCTCCGCACAGCCCCTTGTCCGCCGTGATGACGATAACATGGACCTTTTTTTCCTCTCGCACGGCAAACAGCGGATGAGATCCTTTCCCGGCCCAGCCGACGACGCGGGCCAAAAGGTCGGGGGAATTGTGCCAGTGCGGCCGGCCTTCCAAGACGGTCCGCTGCGCTTTTTTGAGCTTGGCCGAAGAGACGGTCTTCATGGCTTTGGTGATCTGCTGGGTATTCTTGACGCTTTTGACGCGGCGTCTCAGGTCAAGGAGAGTCGGCATCAAGCCGCTCCTTCTCTGAATCGGGCGTTGAATTCCGTGAGGGCCTGGCTGATGGCCTCATCCAGCGAGCCGTCGATCTGTTTCCGCTCGCGCAGCTTAATCAGCACTTCGGGGTGCTCCCTATCGAAAAACTCATAGAGTTTCTTCTCGTACTCCCGGATCTGGCTGACTTTGAACTCATCCAGAAAGCCCCGGTTCCCGGCGTAGATGATCAGGATCTGCTTCTCCACGGGAAGAGGGTGGAATTGGTTCTGCTTGAGGACTTCGGTGAGCCGCTCGCCGCGGTCGAGCTGGGCCTGACTGATCCTGTCGAGCTCGGTGCCGAACTGGGCGAACGTCAGCAGTTCTCGATACTGCTGGAGGTCCATCCGCAGTTTGCCGGCGATCTGTTTCATGGCCTTGATTTGGGCATTGCCGCCGACGCGCGAGACCGAGATGCCGACGTTGATGGCCGGCCTGACCCCGGAATTGAAGAGCTCGTGTTCGAGGTAGATCTGGCCGTCCGTTATCGAAATGACATTGGTCGGGATGTATCCGGAGACGTCGCCGGCCTGGGTTTCGATGAGGGGCAAGGCCGTCAGGGACCCGCCGCCGTGCTCGTTATTGAGCTTGGCCGCCCGCTCCAGGAGCCGGGAATGGAGGTAGAAAACATCGCCGGGATAGGCCTCGCGGCCGGGCGGACGCCGGAGGAGCAGCGAGATCTCCCGGTAGGCCGCGGCATGCTTGGACAGGTCGTCGTAGATCACCAGGGCGTGCCGGCCGTTGTCCCGGAAATATTCGCCCATGGCGCAGCCGCTGTAGGGCGCCAGGTACTGCAGCGGCGAGGGGTCGCTGGCCGATGCGGCGACGACGATGGAATAGTCCATGGCTCCAAAATCTTCAAGCGTCTTGATGAAATAGGCCACGGTCGAATTTTTTTGGCCGATGGCCACATAGATGCAGACGACGTCCTTCCCCTTCTGGTTGATGATCGTGTCGAGGATGATGGCCGATTTCCCGGTCTGGCGATCGCCGATGATCAGCTCTCGCTGACCTCGTCCGATCGGGATCATGGCATCGATGGCCTTGATCCCTGTTTGCAAAGGTTCCCGGACTGGAAGACGGTCCACGACTCCTGGCGCCAGGCGCTCGATGGCCTGATAAACATCGGTTTGGATCGGACCTTTTCCGTCCAGGGGGTTGCCGAGAGGGTTGACAACGCGCCCGATCAGGGCCGGTCCGGAAGGGACCGACATGATGCGGTGCGTACGCTTGACCAAATCGCCCTCTTTGATGCGATGGCTCTCCTCGAGCAGAACGGCCCCGACACTGTCCTCTTCGAGGTTGAGGGCCAGGCCGGACACGCCGTGCGGGAACTCGAGCAACTCGTTATACATCACCCGGTCCAGCCCGTGGATCCGGGCGATGCCGTCGCCGACCGAGATGACCGTTCCGATCTCCCGGATATCGACTTCGGTCTCGAGACCTTCGATTTGCTTCTGGATGATCTTGCTGATTTCGTCCGCCTTGATCTCCATGGTCTGCTACCTCTCTCTCGTTTTTTCTTTAAGCCTCGTCAACTGTCCCTTGAGGGAGACATCATAGGCCATGTTTCCTTTCTTGACGTAAAGCCCGCCCACGATGGCCGGGTCAATCCTGTAGGTCAGATGGACCGCGCTTTTTTCGAGCTGTTCAAGCTGCTTCTCGAGCTTCCGCTTCTGACTGTCTTTGAGCGGGACGACCGATCGGACTTCAAACGTCAGGATACCCTGTTTTTCCCTCCACCGCACCGGTAAATCTTCGGCGATCTGGGACAGGATGTCCAGATGCCTGTGCTGGAGAAGAAGCAGCAGGAACCTGGCCGTCTTTTCCTGGTAGGATTTTTTGGCCAGGAGGTCCTGGACAATTTGCGCTTTCTTGGCGGTCTTCAGAAACGGGCGGAAGAGGACGTCCCGGAGCTGGCTGTGGTCTTGGAGAAGCCGGCCAAAATCGGCCAGATCGCGGCAGACGGCTTCATACTCGGCTTCATTTTTCAAGGCGCCGGCCAGACCTTCGGTGTAACGTCTAATCAGGACTTGGCTTTTCATAAAGTTCCGCAAGCTTTTCGATGGATTTGTCGATGAGCCTGGAATGGCCCTGGTCCGTGATTTTTTCCTTGAGCCGGGCCTCCGCCAGGGCCGCGGCCAGCTCAGCCGTGTATTCTTTGAGCTCTTGCCTCCCGGCCCGGAGCTGCATTTCGATCTCCTGCCGGGCAAATGTCTTGATTCGTTCGGCTTCTTTATCGGCCAAGACCCTGATGTTTTCTTTTGCCTGGAAACCGTCGCCTTCGGCGGCCTTGATGATCCGGCCGACTTCGTCCTCGAGAACGGCGAGCTTCTTTTGGACTTCCTGGAGTTTCCTTTCTGCGCCGAGCCTTGCCTGGCGGGCCTCGTCAAGAGCCCTTCGGATATCTTCCGACCTCTTCCTGAGGTAGTTGCGGAGCGGCTTATACAAAAGATAGGCCAGGCCGCCGAAGAGGACTACGAAATTGATGACCTTGCCCAGGAAATCGCTCTTCCCCGAGGCTTCTCCGCCCTCCTCGGAAACCATGAACAGGAAAAGGGGAATCAAGAGAAGGACGGTCAGGGCCTGATTTCTCTCCGGCATCAGTTGAGCAACCTTTTCTCGATTCTTTCGGCGAGGGATTCTGCCTCGCCGCTGAGCTCTTTCTTCAACCGGACGAGGTCTTCATTCAATTTGGCCTTGGCCTGTTCAATCTGTCGCCTGGAGGCGGCGCTCACCTCGGCGATCAAACGGTTTTTCTCTTTGAGCGCTTCTCCCTCGATCTCTTCACGCCTTTTCTCGGCAGCCTGCCTGGCCGATTTGAGAGTCCTGTCGATCTTCTCCAGGCTCCGTTCGCGGGCATCCATATCATTCTGTAAAGAAGCCTTGTCTCCCTGGATTTGCGCGTCTCGGTCCTGCATGATTTTGGTCATGGGCCTGAAGAATATCCTGGAAAGGACAAAGACCAGGATCCAGATGATGAAAAATGTGACCAAGAACGTCAGGTCAATTTTAAGGAACATCAGGGCGCCCTTCCCGGCTAAAATTTAATTATGAAATGTAGCATTTTTAGGAGAAAATTTCAAGGCAAAACCGCGAGGCAATAATCAGCGCTCTTTGACATGCTTAAGCCAGCCATCCGGGTTGCAGACATAAATATCCAGCCCCGATACTTTTTTCGAATAGCCGAAGTCGGCCATTGGGCTGACAAGAAAATTCTGGCCGTGGGGATAATAAGAGCGAAATTTCTTGATCGCCGCTGCGTCAAACTGGGCCACATCCCATTTGCATTCAATGGCATCGACTTCGTTGCGCGAGCGGGCCATCACAAAATCCACCTCCCGGCCGGCCTTATCGCGCCAGTATTGAATTTTCCATTCGTGGCCGCGGGCCTGAAGATACTCGAGGACAAGATGCTCCCACAGCGGGCCGTAGTCATCGGGTCTCAAGGGATCCCAGCCTCGGGCGAAGCTGACAAAGCCGGTATCGAAAGCGTAAGCTTTCGGCATCTTGATGATTTCCTTTTGGCCGCCGCCGTAGAACGGACGCACCAGGATGACGGCATGCGTGGCTTCCAAGGCCCGGAGATGGGTTTCTATTGTATGGCGGCTGATGCCAAGAGCACCGGCGGCACGCGTGGTCTCCAGCAGACCGCCGCTTTGTTTCATGACATACTCGAAAAGAGCTGTGAACTTGTCCGGATCGCGGAAGGCGAAGAGCCGCTGAATATCCCTGGCAAAAAAAGAATCCATCCATTCCCTGTAAAAGCCGGGCTTTTTATCCTCAGACAAAAGGGCTTGAGGCAATCCGCCGTGGTAAAGCCTTTTGAGAAGAGAAGAATTGTTGAAGGCCTTAAGCTCATCCCAGAGAACAGGCGTGAGATGGACAAGACGTTTCCGGCCTGTCAGCGTATCCTTGAATTTCCGGCTGGCCGCAAGCGTCGAAGAGCCCGTGGCGAGAATTTTGAGGTGGGGAAAAAGATCCGCGCCGATTTTGAGCAGCCTGGTCGGATCCCGGAGCTGATGAATTTCATCGAAGACGACGATGGAGCGCTCGCAATTTCTGTAGAACAAGGCGGGATCGGCAACCATATCCTCGACGATGGGAAGGTCGCAATTGACATACTGCGCCCGATCACTGCCAAGGCTCAGGGCAAGCGTTGTTTTTCCGGATCGCCTGACTCCGGCGAGCCAAACAATGGGAGCTTCCTGCCAGGATTTCTCAATTCTGTCGAGCCAAAAAGGTCTGGGTCTCATGTAAGTATGGTTATCATATAAACGGACTATTTGTCAAGTATTATTATAGAAATGTCTTAAGTGTTCTTTTAAAAATCAGTCTCATTCAAGCCGGCAATTTTTATGAGGTGCTTTAATAGCCCGACTTTAAGAACCTGATGGCCGTGAATGGGCAAAGATATTCTCTCCTGACGGTTTTCTTTGATATAAATGTGATGGCTGCCGCGAACTCTCGCCAACTTCCATCCGTTTTTTTCAAGGATTTTCGCGAATTCTTTTCCCGAGATTGTCTTCATACAGCGATTTCCATCACCTTATCGCTCTTTTTGAGGCGTATCGTCTTAATATCGACCGATAAACAACCCTCCACGGCTTCATAAAGATTCTGAATCAGCTCTTCAATGGTTTCCCCCTGAGTGACGCATCCCGGAATGGCGGGTACCTCAGCCCAAAAACCCCCCTCTTCAGCTTTGTGGACAACAACTTTGAGTTTCATAAATTACTCCTTGAGATATTCTTGGCTTGGCTAAATTATACGATTGAAAATCCATGAAATCAATTTATTGCTGTCTTTAATATTAGATTTTTCAAGTCTTCACAATGCCGAAAGGCGCTTTTTGGCATCCTCGACCTCGGGGAGGCCGGGGTCGGCGTCCTTCCAGAGGTCGAGGAATTTGCGATATTTCGCCGCGGCGCCGGCTTTGTCCCCGAGGCGTTCGAGGACTTTCGCCAATTTGTAGTGGCTCCTGGCGAAAATCAGCGCGTTTCCGGGGAGCCAAAAACTGGTTTTGAGCGACAGGATTTCCTCATAGTTTTTTTGGGCTTCTTCCCAGCGACCGGCCAGCTCATTAGCCTCCGCCAGCCAATCCAGAAATTCAGTTCGATAACCGAGACAGTACCCAATTTCAATAGGTGTCAGGAAAAGAGCTTTCTGAAGATGCTCCCGAGCGCGGGCTGAATCCTTTTGTTTGAGGGCAATTAAGCCCAACAGTCCATCGTAGAATCTAATCCTCTTTTTCACCGGATAGCTCTCGATGTTCCGGCGAAGTACTTCGGCCGACTGGCTGGCCGCCTGAAGTTTTCCCTGTTGGCCTTGAATGACTCCCCGGCGGAAAAGAGCCTCGGCCTCGAATATTCCCGCGCCCGCTTCCCGCGCATATCGCAGACTCGTTTCGCAAGAGGACATGGCCCCGAGAAAATCCCCGGCCTTTTCCATGAGGTGCCCGAAACGTACAGATGCATAAGCCAAGTTGAACAAGTTGAATTGGTAGGCTTTATCCTGCCATCTCTTGAAATCTTGGCCAAAAATTGTGATGGCGGCCTTTAGTTTTCCCTGGAAGGCATAGGATATGCTGGGCGCACCGATATAGAGTACCGCATTAGCATGTGTTTCCAACTGCTTAGATAACCTCTCCAAAGCTGCAAAATCCTCTATGCTCGCGAGGTATATAATTTCGTATAATTTGTCCACATCGGACAGTTGGGCATTAGCTTTATCGATTTGCGTTTTGGCCTTTCCGTAATCCCCCAAGACACAGTAGACCATTCCTAAATTGCCAAGAATAAATCCGTTGTCGGGGAACCTACCCAGATAGCCTTCCAAAACCTCCCTCGCTTTTTCTGGTTTTCCCCTGGACAGATAAGACCATGCCAGCATTTGATAGGGATCTGGAATAACTTCTCCATTTTGCACGAGGGTTTCGCATATTTCGATAGCCTTGTCCCATTCATCCATCCTCCAGTAAAGAAACCCAAGCTCTATTCTTCCTAACCGTTCTAATGGATAGAGAGCGATCAGTTTGGAAAAAGCATCGACGGCCTTATCCCATGTTTTTTCAGAGGTATAGTGGTAGAATTCGGCCTCGATCAAGTAGCGTTCTCGCTCAGGGAGCTTTTTTCTCAGGTCATAGGCTTTCTGGATATTGACAAGGCATTCCTTATATTGGCCGGCGCTAAAATCTCCAGTGGCCATCCAAAGATAGGCCATGGCAAATTGCGGGTCGACGGTCACGGCTTTCTCAAAGTAAGAAATTGACTTATTCAACTCGCCCTCAATCCAGAATTGATACCCTTGGGCGTAGAACTTAAAGGCCTCGGGGGAACTCGTGAAAACTTTTGAGATATCTTTATTGATATCCGTGGCCGCCTGCTGCGCCGTTAATCCCAAACTCGTTCTAAGACGGTCTGCCAGATTATCAACCATGGGAATGATATCGCCCTCGCTGCCAGGGTCTACGATCTCGGGCGGGATGATCTCCTGCGCGGAGGCATTCTTCAGGGTCAGAACGATCCTAAACTTCTCGCCGAACTTGGAGAGATTCCCCTGAACGATGTACGTAGCTTGGCCTTTAGAAGCGATTTTTTTTAGATCTTCCGGAGTGTAATTTTCCTGTTCGGCAAGTTTCAATCCCGTGAGAAGACCGTAAATCTGGTTCAAATCCAGGACGCGGATATAGCGGGACTGGGAGAGTTTGGCGATCAGGCTTAGGCAAAGCGCTTCCTTCCAGGTATCGAAGTTCTTGTCTCCAGTGTTGTTTTTGAAATAGAGAACGGCCACGGTCGGAGGGCCGCTCGAAGGGGGAGGAGCCTCCTTGCGGGGAAGGAATTTCAACAGCCCAAAGACAATCGCCGCGATAGCGATGAGAACGCCGGTGGGGATGAGGAGTTTCTTTGGGGTGAGCTTGACCGTAATTTCACGCGAGGTCAAAGGCCTTCGTTTGGCCGTGAGGCGCTCGGCGGTCGGAAGGGTCGCTTCGACAGCCCCGAGGTCGGCTAAAAGCTCCTCCGTCGTCTGATAACGCTTCTCTCTGGACTTCTCCAGCGAGCGGAGGATGATCCGGCTCAAACCAGCAGGGATCTGCGAATTGAGCTTCTTGGGATCGGGCGCCGGCTCGAACTTCTGTTTATGGGCGATCGCCAGCGGAGTCTCCCCTTCGAACGGCACCCGGCCCGTGACCATCTCGAAAAGAATGACCCCGAGCGCGTAAATATCCGACCGGGCGTCCGCCGCTTTGCCCTCCACCTGCTCCGGCGACATGTATTCCGGCGTCCCGATGATCACCCCCTCGCCCGTCACGCCCTTCACCCCGAGCGAGCGGGCGATCCCGAAGTCCATGATCTTGGCGTTCCCCGCTTTGTCGATCATGATGTTGTGCGGCTTGAGGTCGCGGTGGACGACGCCCAGCTTGTGCGCCTGGCCCAGCCCTTCGGCCATCTGCCGGGCGATGAAAACGGCCTTGCCCGCCGTCAGGATCCCCATCCGATGGACGACGCTCTTCAGGTCCTCGCCCGACACGTATTCCATGCTGATATAGAGCGTCTTCCCCGTCTCGTTCAGGTCGTGCAGGCGGCAGACGTTGGGGTGGCTGATCTTGCGGGCGATTTTGAGTTCGTTGCGGAAGCGCTCGATGGTCTTCCGCTCCGCGGCGATCTCGGGCTTGATCAGCTTGAGGGCGACTTCCTCGTCGATCTTCTTGTCGAAGGCCCGATAGACGCGCCCCATGCCTCCCGTGCCCAGCTCCTCGATGATCTCGTAGCGGCCGGCAAAAACGACGCCCCGAGTTAGTTCATCTGTTGTCGTCTCAAGAGTCCTGGTGACGGAGATTTCGGGCGTGGAATCAAGCCTTGTTGCGCACTTTCCGCAATAGTTCGTATTTTCGGGATTATCAAAATGACACTTCGGGCATTTCATGGCCCTCATTCCCCTTATCGGACGGGAATAGAATATTGAATTTTTCGTGAGGAGTCAAATCAATCCAGGATTTATGGGGAATAGGATTTTTTTATCGGCTAAACGGCAGACTACCGCCTGGTACCTGCAGTGGAGAGCTTTTGAGCGATATTCTCTTTATTCTGCAATTTTGTCTGTTTTTGAAAATAACTTCTTTGCCTCGCCCACCAGGAATAAAGAGCCCGTGACAATGACCGTTCCTTTGCCGCCGGCCAGGCGGCGGCCGATGTCGATAGCTTTATCTAAATTGGGCTCCAGGATGATTTTTCTTCCATATTTTCGTGCTTTTAGCCAGATCTCCGCCGGTGAGGCGGCCCGGGAATAGGGAATTGAGGTCAGGATCACCCGTCTTGCGGCCGGGAAGAGAAGGTCCGCCACCCTTTTGATGTTTTTATCCTTCATCATCCCGAAGACAAGGACCACCCGCGGCTTAACAAAATCCTCGATATAGGCTTTCAAGGTTCTGGCGCCGCCCTCGTTGTGGGCGCCGTCAAGGATGACGTCCGGCTTCCGGCAGACAACTTCCAGGCGCCCCTCCCAGTCGGCGTTTTCGATCCCACGAACGATTTTCTTTTTATCGAGCGTCCTCCAGCAATTTGAAAGGACGGAGGCTGCGACAATAGCCACGGCCGCGTTCCTCCCCTGATGGGCTCCGCGAAGGCGCGGTGAAAACCGGTAGGTCTTCCCGCCAATCCGATAGCTGAAGCGATAGCGGTCTTTCAGTTTTTTGGCCTCGAAGCAGCCCGGCTCATCGAAGACGCCGAGAAAAGGCGCGCCAAGCTCCCGGGCCCGCTTCCGGACGACTCGATGGGCTTCGCCCCCCTCAATTCCACAGACAACGGGGACTCCGGGTTTGATGATCCCCGCTTTCTCAGAGGCGATCTGGCCGATCTTCGTCCCCAAATATTCCTGATGGTCCTTGGAAACGCTCGTGATCACGGAAACCAGGGGGCTCACGACGTTCGTGGCGTCGAACCTCCCGCCCATCCCGACTTCGAGCACGGCCAGGTCCGTCTTTCTTTCTGAAAAATAGAGTAGGGCGAGGATGGTCAGGACTTCAAAATAGGTGGGATGACACTCCAGTCTGCCCTTCCCCAGCAGGCCCTCGATATTCCTCCGGATCAGGCTCAACAGGCGGCAGAATTCTTTCTGAGGTATCAGCTTTTCTCCGATCCTGATCCGCTCTTCGACCCTGACCAGATGGGGGGAGGTGTAGAGCCCCGCCTTGAGACCGTGGGCGGCCAGGATCTGGGCCATTATGGCACAGACCGACCCTTTGCCGTTTGTCCCGGCGACAAGGACGGAAGGGAGCTTTTGATGAGGATTGCCGAAAGAAGCCAGGACTGCCCGGATATTCTCGAGGCCGAGCTTGATCCCGAACCTCTGGAGATTCTCAAGATAAGCCCGGCACTGGCAGGGAGTCATTGAGGCCGGTTGAGGAACAGCCGCAGGGCCCTGATGATGTACGCGCGCAGGTTTTTCCGCTGCATGACGTCGTCCAGCATGCCGTGTTTGAGCAGGAATTCCGAGCGTTGGAACCCCTTGGGCAGTTTCTCCTTGATTGTCTGCTCGATCACCCGGGGCCCGGCAAACCCGATCAAGGCGTTAGGTTCGGCGATGTTAATGTCGCCGAGCATGGCATAGCTGGCCGTCGTCCCGCCGGTGGTCGGGTCGGTGATGACAGAGATGAACGGAAGCTTGGCTTCTTCAAGGCGGGCCAGGACCGCGCTCGTCTTTATGAGCTGCATCAGGGACAGAGCGCCCTCCTGCATCCTGGCGCCGCCCGAACATGAGACGATGATCAGGGGCGTCTTCTCCCGGATCGCCCGTTCCGCGGCCCTCGTGATCTTTTCGCCGACGACAGAGCCCATGCTCCCGCCCATAAAAGCGAAATCCATGGCCGAAATGACGACTTTGATGCCGCCCATCGTCCCGACCGCGTTCACCGTCGCCTCCGGAAGCGATGTCTTCTTCTGGTTGTCCCCGAGCCGCTGGGAATATTTCTGGGTGTCCACGAATTTCAGGAAATCCACGGGCAGGATGGCATGGTCAAACACTTCAAACTGGCCGTCGTCGAAAAGCATCGCCAGGCGTTCCGAAGCCGAGATCCGGAAATGAAAGCTGCAGGCGGGGCAGACCGACAGGTTCTCGAGGATATCCGCCTTATAAAGGATCCTCTGGCAGCTATTGCACCGTGTCCATAGGTTATCGTTCATGGATCTGACGAGTCTAGCAGCTTTCCGACGAAAAAGTCAATTCTTCGAGGAGTGGCCTTTTTTATGGGGTTTGGGCGCCTTGAGCTTCTTGGCAAGGAACTCGATGACCGCCTTGGGCTCGGGCAGGTCCAGCGGGATGTCGAGCTTCTCCTTCAGGAAGCTTAGGATGGAGCTGAGCAGCCTTTCGTTGTCGATGGGCTTTTCAAAATAATCGGACGCTCCGAACGTCGTCAGGGCTTCGTGCCTGTATTGGGATCCCCGGTAAAGGCCGGTGACGATGATGACCGGGACGGTCCCTCTGGACTCCTGGGATATGCGCTTGGTCAGGTCAAAGCCGTGGAGCTTGGGCAGGATCGCCTCGAGAATGACGAGGTCGGGCTTTTCCAGCTTGAACCTCTCATAGGCGGCCAGGCCGTCGGAAGCCTTGATGATCTGGAACTTATGAGGCTGGAGAAGCTTGGTCAGGGATTCCACGCTTTTGCTGTCATAGTCGACGATCAAAATTTTCTTTTCAGCCATTAGACCCCACCGAGTAAGCTTTTGCCGACCGTCGTGTACGCGGCTTCCCCTTCCCGGTTCTTGACATCGACAGCCGCGATGGCAAAGCGGTAGGCAACGTCTTTTTTGGCGTTTTTGAACGTGCAATTGGAGACGGAGGCCTTCACTTCCGTCAGGACCTGCCGTCTGCCCAGCTCATCATACCAATAGATCCTGTATTTCTGGATGTTTATGTTCAGGCGGTTCCCCCTCCAGGTCAGGAGGATGGAAGAATTTCTGCCGGCCAATAATCCCCATTCTTTTCTCACTCCCGTGAAATCCAAGGGGGGATAGATCTGGGGGTCCCTGACCTCCAATTGGAGGCGAACCTCCAGGAGATTATTTGTCGCCTCGGCGCTTTCGATGATGATCGACCCCTCATAATTGCCGGTTCTCAGATGCCTGGTGGAGAAGCTGACCGCCACATCCTTCCAGGCGCTCCACGAGCGCCCGCGGTCGGGGGAAACCTTGATCCAATCCTGTTTCGGCCTGACCTGGTAATTGAGAAGCCGCCCGCCGCCGTTCCTGATCTTGAGAATCTGGGGGGCTGGAGAAGACCGCCCCTCGTGGACCTGAACGACAAAGGAAGATTTGTCCACCTGGATGGATGGAAGCGGGTTGGCGAATATGGTGCTGGAAAGGGTAGCGCCGTCATTGGCCGTCCAAGGCAGGTTGGACTGGGTGGTATACCCCGTCAAAACATAATCGATCCTGGCCTCTTCATTCTTCAGGGTCAGCCTGGTGATTCCCGAGGGCCCCCAGAAATCGGGGTTGCTTTTCAATCCGTTGCCGTAGTACTGGGTCCAAAAATTTCCCTGCCACCAGCCTTTTTCCCCGATATTCTTGGTCGAGCCGCAGCAGACGCCGAACAAGTCTTTTTGGCCCACGCCGGGGCCGATTTTTTTCACCTTGAAGATGTGGTCATGCCCGTAGATGAAGCCTCTCAGGCCGTATTTGTTCGCCCATTCGGTGATTTTGACCTGCTCGATCCGGTTCGGGTCGCCGTATTTTTGATAATCGGCGGCCGTGAAGAGCGGTCCGCGTCCATAGGCTATATGACTATCGGTTTCACCGGGCCCCGCCGGCCATCCTCCGAGGACATGATGGAAGCAAGCAAAATTCCAGTCCTTGTCGCTTTTGCTCATGACTCCTTCGAGCCAGCTCAACTGCTCCTGGCCGAGGGTCCAGTCAAAAATCGTTTTGGGCTCGACCTCTCCGCAGAAGGCTGTGACATCAAGAACGATAAACTGGACGCCGCCTTCGTTGTTCTGATCGCTTCCCCAGGAGAAGGCATAAAAGTTTCCATTCGGATGCCCGCCTTCAGGATAAGTCGTCTGGACGGGCAGGGGGAAATATTTGTTCCGCCAATCCTTGGACCTCGACCGGAGCGAATTCCAGCCTTCCTCTCCATCGTGATTGCCCATGGCGATGTAGACGGGCATGTTCGGGGTCAGGCCGGAATAGATTTTTCTCATCCGAAGCCACAAGGTCTTGGCAATATAATCGCGGTCGGCTTCGGTGAGGTTTACGTCCGGCAGTCCCCAGGCCTTCCAACGGTAGCTGGAGCCGATGCCGGTCGTATCCCCGAGAAGGACGACAAAGTCGGGGTCTTCATAATTCAGAATGTGGCGGATGGCTTTGGCCAAGTAGAAGCCGTTCATGAGTTTGTTCAGAGGGAAGCCGGGGTCCGCGTGCGGATTTGTCCTCAGGGCTTTCAGGATATCGTTGACATAATCGCCGGTGATCTTCGTCGTTTTGTAGGCTTCGGGAACAGCGCAATCGCCATCGTCAAAATTGTGGTCATCGGCGATAAAAAGAGCCCGGACCTGCCCGCCTTTTTGAAGATCGGTATTGGGCAACCGGAAACTCTTGGGAGATAGCGCTTTCCATCCTCCTTGCCCCTCCCGGTACTGCACCTGATAATAGAGCCTCGGGCTGTCGCCTCCCGTGAGCAAAACATCGAGCGACCCTTCCACGCCTGTAAAAGACTGGACGTCGCCAGCCTGGGATAAATTTTCTTTGCGGTCGCTCGTATAGACCTTGACATCGAGCCGTTTCCCCTGCTTGAGGAGTAGGTTCAGGTCGGTCTTGAAGGTTGATGGGTTCTCCGCGCTCCTTCGGACGTTGTAGATTCGCTCGGCGGCGAGAAAAACCTGGTCATCGTAGGGAAAAGGGAATTCCTCGTTCAGGAGCTGATCATAAAGGGCTGACGGAGCCGACTGGCCGGGCCGGTCGTGCGAGAATAGTTTCGGCGCCTGGAGACCGGCGCCTAGAAGGCTAACCCCTCCCCATTTAATAAAATCGCGCCTCTTAAGACCCATAGAAGCCGTTGTATGCTAGCAGAAGGATAATAAAAATGCAAACCCAAGTCAAATTATTTATTAATAATATCACCGGCTCAGTTTGCGTCATTTCAGGGAGGCATTGGCATCGCCCCTGAGGCCCCCCTAGCGGAGGGGGGCCCCGGACACTCTTGGAGGAGGACCCTTTCACAGAGTCCCCCTCCAACGGGCGGCGGGAATACCCGCCGGCCCTGCCACCCCTCCAAGGAGCATCCTCCCATGAATTCATCGCCAGATGCTCCTTGGAAGGATGGCAGCGAGCAAAGCGAGCGTTGGAAGGAAAACCTAGGAAAGGGTTTCCTTCCAAGAGTGTCCGACGGGACTGGTTCCCCACGGGGCCGGGGGCGATGCCAATGCCTCCTTGAAATCACATATTTAGAGGCCCTTCCTTTAATCAGCCTGCGGTTGCCGGAGGTCCCTCTTTATGATATATTGGCGAAAATGAACGAGGCTCAGGGCATCAAGCTATCGGTCGTGATCCCGCTTTACAATGAAGCCGAAAACCTGCCCGAGCTCTACAAGCAAATCACCGCTTCCTGTGGAAACCTGGTTATTCCTTTCGAGATGGTCTTTGTCGACGACGGGAGCACGGACAACTCGTTCCAGGTCCTGAAAGAGCTTGAGGCCGGGGACCCGCGGCTGAAGATCATCCGGCTGCGCAGGAATTTCGGACAGACCGCCGCTCTTTCGGCAGGCTTTGATTATGCCCGCGGCGAGATCATCATCACCTTGGACGCCGACCTGCAGAACGACCCCGGGGACTTCCCGCTGCTCATCGGGAAAATCGAGGAGGGGTACGATATCGTCAGCGGCTGGCGGCTCAAACGGAAAGACAAGCTCATATCCCGCCGGCTGCCCTCTGTAGCCGCAAATTGGTTCATCTCCAGGATCACCAAAGTCAAGCTCCACGACTACGGCTGCACGCTGAAGGCGTTCCGCAAAGACATCGTCAAGAACATCAAACTCTACGGCGAGATGCACCGCTTCATCCCGGCCATCGCCAGCACCATGGGGGTCACCATCGCCGAAGTCAGGGTCAACCACCGCCCCCGCATCCACGGGAAATCCAAATACAATATTTCCAAGTCGATCCGGGTCTTCCTGGACCTGCTGACCGTAAAATTCCTTCTGACCTACTCCACCCGGCCCCTTCAGGCGTTCGGGCTGTTCGGGCTTATCACGGGCGGCATCGGAGGCATCCTGGCCCTGATCTTGTCCTACCAGCGGCTCATTCTCAGGGTGGGAATCTCCAACCGTCCCCTCCTGCTCCTGGCGATTCTCCTGATCGTCATCGGTTTTCAGTTCATCACCATGGGGCTGCTCGGCGAGATCATGGTCCGGTCTTATCACGAGACGGCCGAGAAGCACATCTATGTCATCCGCGAAGTGGTCGATTCCGAACGGGAAGACGAGCCCTAGCTTTTCTGCCTATGAAGATACTCATGCTCGCCCCCGAGCCGTTTTTCCAGCCCCGGGGGACGCCGATCAGCGTTTATTTCAGGCTCAAGGCCCTTTCCGACCTGGGCCATCGGACCGACCTTGTCACCTATCCGCTCGGCGAAGACAAGGAATTCAACAATTTCAGGATTCTCAGGGTTCCCAACCTGATCGGAATCCGCTCGATCAAGATCGGCCCCTCGCTGGCCAAGATTCCCCTGGATTTTCTCTTGCTCGTCCGGGCGTTTTTAGCCTTGGCCGCAACCCGGTATGACCTCGTTTTCTCTCATGAGGAGGGCGCTTTCATAGGCGCGGCCCTCGGGAATCTCTTCGGCACGCCGCATATCTACGATATGCATTCCAGCCTCCCCCAACAGCTGGAAAATTTCGAGTTCTCGCATTCGCCGCTGCTGCGGAACGCTTTCCTCTGGATGGAACAGTTCGTCCTCCAAAACTCGCATGCCGTCATTGTTATCTGCAAGGATTTGCTCCAATATGTTCAGAAAAAAGGCTTTGGGGCGAAGGCCGTGTTCCTGGAAAACTTCATCGACTTCGCCGACTTTGAGCCTTCGCTCTTCCCCCTGGACGTCGTCTGGCGGAAAAAGAAGGACATTGCGCCGCACGGAGAAAAAATCATCCTCTATGCGGGCAACTTCGAGCCCTATCAGGGCATTCCCCTTCTTGTCGAAGCCATCGCCAGGATGACCGAATCGGCCGTCCTTTTGATCGTCGGAGGGTCCAAGCGTGAACACGAAATCGCGCGGCGCCACGCTGCTTCCTTGGGAGCCGGCCGCAAGCTCGTTTTCATCGAAAAAGTCCCGCCGTCCCAGGTCTCTCTTTATATTTCTCTGGCCGATGTCCTGGTCTCGCCGCGTCTTTCGGGCACGAATACGCCCTTGAAAATTTATTCTTTTCTCAAATCGGGCAAACCGCTCGTCGCCACCAACCTTTGGACCCACACCCAGGTGCTCGATGAAAAAATCGCCGTCCTGGTCGCTCCCGAGCCCGGGAGTCTGGCAGAAGGACTTGCCTTCGCTCTTCATTCGGGGGAAGCCGCAGCCCGGGCCCGGGCCGCCAAAGAGATGGCCCAGAATGAATATGTCTATCCCAGGTATCTTGAGAAAATCAGCCTGACTTTAAAAATGGCTGTCGAAAATTTTAAAAGGAGATAGGACTTCTTCATGCGCGCATTCATCACCGGAGCGTCGGGATTCATCGGAAAACATCTGGCCCGGCATCTTCTCCAAGGCGGCTGGCAGGTCCGGGCCCTCATCCATAACCAAAAAATCATCGGCCTGGACGGGCTGGAAACGATCGAAGGCCATATCAGGAATCTGACCCTTCTCAAGGAGGCTTTATCAGGGACGGACGTCCTTTTTCACCTGGCCTCGGCGCTGGGCGCCTCGCAGATCGGCCGGCGGGAATTCTACGCCGTCAATGCCGATGGCACCCGGGCCGTGTTGGAAGCGGCGCGCGAGACCGGGGTTCGAAAAGTCATCCATTTCAGCTCGGCCGGCGCCCTCGGCCATGTCCTGAAGGGCGAGATCGCAGGTGAAGATTATCCGCCTGATCCCCGGGATCTCTACGATAAAAGCAAGCTCGCCGGCGAACAGGTTGCCCAGGATTTCGCCCGGCAGGGCATGGACGTCGTCATCATCAGGCCGGGCTGGGTGTACGGCCCGGAAGATAGGCGCACCTTAAAACTGATCCGGGCGATCGCCCGGGGAAGATATGTCCTGGTTTCCAAAGGAAAAACGCTGCAAACGCCCGTCTTCGTCCTGGACCTGATCCAGGGCACGATGCTCTGCGCAGAAAATGGAAGGAAGGGCGAGATCTATCACCTGGCCGGCCCCGAGGTGCTGACGGTCAAGATCATGGTGGAAACGATCGCTTCGGCGGCAGGCAAAAAAATTCCCCGCTTCACCATTCCGCTTTTGCCGGCAAGATGCGCGGCCTGGCTTCTAGGAAAGACGTTTTCCCTCTTCAAGAAAGAGGCCCCCCTCAATCCCTCTCGATTGAGCTTCTTTATCCACCCCAAGCCGCTCTCGAGCCAGAAAGCCGTGCGGGAATTGGGGTATTCGCCGAAGACGAATTTCCACAAAGGTATGTTCCAGACGGTGGCCTGGTACAAAGAGGCCGGCTGGTTGTAAAGTCTGGGAACGACTTTGCTCTCGCAAAAGCTGTTAACTCCGTTCCTTCGTTGATGGTCGGTGCAACCGTTTCCAGAAGTTCACCGGGAAGGATCTCTAAATATGTGATATCGAAGGGGTGTGGGAATCGCCCCCTAGCCCCCTGGGGAACCAGTCCCGTCGGATACTCTTGGAGGGAAACCCTTATTCAGGGTTTCCCTCCAACGATCGCTTCGCTCTCTGCCTCCTTTCCATGGAGCATTGGGCGATGAATTCATGGGAGGATGCTCCTTGGAGGGGTGGCAGGGCCGGCGGGTATTCCCGCCGCGCGTTGGAGGGGGACCCTGTGAAAGGGTCCTCCTCCAAGAGTGTCCGGGTCCCCCCTCCGCTATGGAGGCATCGGGGGCGATTCCCACACCTCTTCGATATCACCTCATTATTGAATGGGCTTACATTTCGCCTCATTTCATAGACATTAAAGAAAGGTTTATGCTAAAATTCGCCTGACAATGCCGAAGGAATTTCCGGGGAGCACTCAAAAAGAGTTGATCGATCAGGAACGGTCGCTTCGCTCCAAGTATTTCCGCCTTTTTCTCGGCCGGAAAAGCTTTTGGGGGCTGCTCAAGTATGAATTCATCAATCTCTTCATCACACCCGTTCCCGGAGCGCTCGGCTTTTGGCTGCGGAGAATGTTCTATCCCCGCCTCCTCCGAAAGGTCGGCAAGGGAGTCGTTTTCGGCCGGAATATCACCCTCCGCCATCCGCACAAGATTACCGTCGGCGGCAACAGCTTCATCGACGATAACGCCGTCCTGGACGCCAAAGGCAGCGCCAATGAGGGCATCCGAATCGGCGAAAACGCCTACATCGGCCGGAACACCATCCTCAGCTGTAAGGAAGGATCCATTTACCTTGATGACTACTGCAACATCTCGGCCAATTGCAGCCTGCTTTCCGAATCAGAGATCCGGCTGGGCAAATACTGTTTCCTGGCCGGGGAATGTTATCTTGTCGCGGGCGGGAATCACAATATCTCGAACACATCCACCCCGATCATGTTTCAGCCGTCTCTGACCAAGGGCGGAATCAAGATCGGCGAGGACGTCTGGCTCGGCGCCGGCGTTGTCGTCCTTGACGGGGTCGCCATCGGCAAGGGGAGCGTCATCGGGGCCGGGGCGGTCGTAGCAGCGTCCCTTCCCGAATATTCCTATGCGGTGGGACTGAGGGCGCTGCGCATCCGTAACCGCCGGGAACTGGCGGAAACGGACTAAGCCTAGGCTTCAGGCTCTTCCCGTCGTCGAAGGCCCTTTCCGGGCCTTGAAAATAAAATTCGAAGAGCTGTCGAATCGTCCCGAAGCCGGCAGGAATTTCTCGACCTCTAGGCCTCTTTGGTTGAGAAGGCATCGGATTTCTTCGGGGGTGTAGTAATGACGGATGGGCACAAAATACCAGTCCAGGATGAGCTCTTCCAGTTTTTCCCCCTTGCGCGACTTTTCCCGCTTCTTGAAGAAAAAGACGACCGGGGACAGGAAGAAGGCCATAATTTTAGAGAGGACGGTCCAGGTTCTTCTGGGCGTTTTGATAAGGGTCTTGCGGATAAACTCGTGGACAAAGGTGACCTTCGTCTTCTTGTAAACGGCTAAAAACAGGGACCCGCCGGGTCTGAGGACCCGGATGAGCTCGGAGATGGCCCGGAAAGGGTCGGTTGTGTGATGAACGGTTCCCCAGGCCCAGACGATGTCGAAGGATCCGTCGGCAAAGGGAAGCCGGAGCATGTCCTGCAGCCGGAATTCGGCGTTGTCGACGGCGAACCTGGCTTTCAAGCTTTTCGCCGTCTCGAGGCTGCCGGGGCTGATGTCGATGCCGGTGACTCGGCCGGCGCCGTTCCGGGCAAAGATGATGCTGAAGATGCCCGTGCCGCAGCCGGCGTCGAGCACGGATTTCCCCCTGATCTCGTCGGGCGAATAAAAAAGCCGCCAGTGTTTCTCGGAAGCCTCAAGCTCGGGGACGTATTCCGTCCAGACGACGTCGTAGAAGCTCCCGACTTTCTCTTTGCTCATGGACAGGGATCCTTCCTCAAAAAAGAAGCATAGTTTACCGGGTCTTAAAACCCGAGTCAATTTTTCTCATCGAGGACTTCGAAATGGGAATACACGTCCTCGACGATCTGGCGGATGTGTTTGATGAAAATGCCGCCGTTGATCTTGAACCGCGTCCGTTTCAAAACCAGATAGCGGTTGTTGAGGACTTCGAAATCGATCTCCATCTCCAGCTCTTTGACCAGCTTGGGGTTCTTGGAGGGGCGGAGTTCGATCCTTAAGAGGTCGTACGTCGCCGGATCAAAATAGAATGTCCCTTCCCAATTCCTCGGATTTTTCACCTTGGCCCGCACATCGAGGGCCGAGACCGATTTTCCCTCCAGCGCCGTATCGTCCTTCAGGCGGAATTCGAAATCCCCCCTTTTCTTTTCAGAGAAAGGAAGGAACTCATCCAACGACATCGACCCTCCTCCGTGTTCATCGTCTGTCCCCGTCTGGTCCTGCTCTCCCGCCCGTCTCTTTCTAGCCTTTTCTCTTTCTTTCCGTCTATCTTCGGCGTATTTCTGGGTGATATCAGTCGTCCTTCCCTTTTTCGTTTCCAGGGCCTTCAGGATTTCTTCCTGCGGCTCGCCGTCATTGGCCGACCTTACGTTCTTGGTGACCACTGTCACTTCTTCGGGGGTCCAGCTCTTGTCTGTTTTCGTGGTCGTGGAAACGATCGACGCTCGCCAGTTCTTATAATCAAAAGAATCTTTGATTTTCTGGGAGAGCTTGTCCAGAAGACTTCCCATGTCCGGCTGCGGCGCCTGCCCGGTTAAGAGAGGAAGCGCCAGCGCCGCGCACCAGACCCATCGGCCTGCCCGCCGGCTCGTCTTCTGAAAGGGAGTTCCTGCCATGGCCAAACCTTTTAATACCTTGAACGCTCCTATCCTACAAAAAGACGCGGCTTTTGGCTATAAAAATATCGCCGGCCTCGGTTTGTCCCCCGCCCCGCTGCAAACCGAGGAGCCGATTCCGCAAGCCGAAATCCTCGGTTGACAAGGGGGGAGGAATATGCTAATTTATTGAAGCTATCATTTCTATAGTTTCTATAGGCATAGTAAGAAAGGAGAGAGCGGTCCTATGAAAACATTTTTGATCGTCCTGCTCAGCGCGTTCGGGTTCCTGGCGCTCGTCCTGGGCGGCCTCATCGTCCTCTGGTTTTACCAGGGAGGCTGCTGCATCCGGAGGATCAAGGCCAAGATCACCAAAAAAGATTTTGCCGCCCCGGTCCTCAAGAGCAATTAACACTCGCCGCTACCCTTTCGCCATTTCTCCGCACCCTCTCCAGGAGCCGCGGGCGCGAAGTTTCCCCATGTTGAGTTTATCCGAACCGTCAAAACCTTCCAGCCCGGGCTTTTTACGTTGAAAATATTTTCCGGGTGTGGATAATGAAGGACGTTACAGATCCAAGGAGCCGACAATGAGTGACGTGAAAAACGAAGTCGCGGTGATGTTTTCGGGGGGGATCGACTCGCTTCTGGCCGCCGTCGTCCTCCAGGAGAAATTCGACAAGGTCCATCTCATCACCTTCGATAAGGGCTACCTCGAATTCGGCGTCAAGAACAACCTGCCCAACGTCGAACGGCTCCAGAAAACGTTCGGCGAGGACCGGATCCGCCACGAGGTCGTCGACATCAAGAAACTCGTCAAGCGCATCTCCGTAAAAAAGATCCGCAAGGACCGTAAGCTCTACAACCTGGAGACGCGCTGGTGCGTAGGCTGCCGCCTCGGCATGAATACCGGCGGCCTGCTCTACGCCTTGGAGCACGACCTCGTCGGCTATGCCGACGGCTCCAACCGGGAGCAGATCCCGTCCGAAGGGAACCTGGCCGGGACGGCCGAGAACTACCCGAGCATCGTCAACCGGCTCAAAAAGTTCGCCATGGATTACGCCGTCCACTTTATGACCCCCACCTACGAATTCGGGAGCCGCGAAAACCGCCGCAACAAGCTGAAAGAGCTCGGCTTCGACATCGACTACCTCAGCCTGGACCACAGCAAGAGCATCAAGGGCCTGATGACCAAGGAGGTCATGCATCGGTCACAGCCGATGTGCTTCTCGGGCTGGCTCATCCACTGGAAGCGGAACCTGCTGGGTAAGATTGTCGAACAGGATGAAACCATGACGGTCGATTACGTCGCCAAAAAACAGGACAACGTGGTCCGCGAGCTCATCCGTGATTACTTCGAGGACAAGGGCATCGACATCGACGAGCTCGTCCAGAACCGCCGGCGGTTCCTTCCCAAGGTCCAAGAAGGCTTCGCCCTCGCCTGAAAATCAACGGTCGCTCCATTTTTTGCATTTTGCAGGAATCTATGTTAATTTTTTTATCAAATTGATGGACATAAGCCGTTTTTCCGCTCGGGGCCGTCTGACATGAACCCTAGGCCGCCCCAGGAACAAGAGGACAGGGCCGTCCAGTCCTACTTCCGGAAGATTTATTCGGACTACCAGGAAAAAGTCAATCGAGAGGACGTCGCGGACGTCCACAGCCGGATCAAAGAAAACATCGAGCCGCATTTGACCGGGATCGTCGTCGACATCGGGTCCGGCGGCGTGTCCCAATATCGAAATCCCGCGATTCGCAGGGTGATCTCCGTGGACAATGTCCTGGAATTCCTCAGTCACTCAAAGGACGAGACCGTCCTGAACGTCGCGGGAGATATCCGGGCCCTTCCGCTCAAAGACGACACCGCCGACCGGATCGTCATCCAGTTCGTCATTCATCACCTGACGGAGAATCGCCTGGCCAAGAACCTCCGCAATGTCGAAGCGGCCGTGGCAGAATCCTCCCGGATCCTCAGGCCCGGCGGCGAAGTTTTCTTCGTGGATTCCATGGTGCCATTCCCCTTGGAAATGATCGAGCGGCTCGGCTACTTCCCCGCTTATCATCTACTCCGCATCCTGAACAAGCCGATGGTCTTCTTTTTTTCCGCCCGGAGTTTCTGCCGCCTCTTGCGACGATACCGCCTGGCCCCCGGTCGAATCCAAAAAATCGATTGGGGCAAAATGGCCGACGCCAGCTCGGCCCTTTTCCCCAGGCTCAAATATCCCCTGCGATATGCCCCCGTCCACTGCCTCCTGATTTCGGCGGTCAAGCGCTGACCAAGGTTTCGTCGCTATTCCACTTTTCTACTCAGAAAGTTTCTCAATTTCCATGATAAAAACCGAGATGGGTGGCGCGGATGCTGCCCCGCAACGCACGAAGCGCCTGGGTGGTGGGAAAGAAGAAGCATGATAGAAGACTTCACCTAACGTTATTAAACCCCCTACCCCCTTGACCAATCAAGGGGGCTTTAATAGGTCGAAGGGCGTTAGGGGCACGTCCGTGACAGGTCCCATCTCAACATTCATGGAAATTGAGATGCCGGCTCCGGCTTTCTTTTTTTCCCAAATTCGATACAATGGGGTTGCCGATGGCCATGAAACGCCGGTGGACGCTCTGCCTGGGCTTTCTCTCGCTCGCGCTGGCCGTCTGTTCCCCGGAGAAGGACAAAGCCGACCTCCCTCCTCCGCCCCCGAAAAGCGACCTCAGCCTGCTCAAGGCCGGTTTCCCAATTCGGGGAAGCATCGTTTTTCAATCCGACATGGACGGGGATAACGAGATCTATCTCTTGACGGCCAACGAGATCCGCAAGCTCACGGACAATTCCTGGAGCGACGAATACCCCCGCTGGTCGCCCGACGGAACCCGGATCGCTTTCACCTCCAATGCCAAAGGCAACTTCGATGTCTATGTCATGAATGCCGACGGCTCGGGACTCAGCCAAATCACGAGCTCCTTGAACGATGAGGGCGAGCCCGCCTGGTTCCCGGACGGGACGGCCCTGGCCTTCACGGCAGAAAACAAACGGCTGCTGGGCAAGGACGCCGCCCTGTGGAAGATCGACCTAGAGACCCGGAAAACCGAGCCGATCGTTTCTGAATTCAAAGGCTCTCACGGGCTGTCCGATTTTTCGCCGGCCGCACCCCTAATGGCTTTTACAGGGCATAGGCTTTTCGGCTGGGATGTCTTTATCTTTGATATCCGGGAGGGCAAATACAGAGCGCTGACCGAAGGCGGGAAAAGCTGCCGGGCTCGATTTTCCAAGGACGGCCGAAGGCTGGCCTACGTCTCGTCCCGAGCGGACGGCAAAGGAGACATCTGGTCGATGAACCCCGACGGGAGCGACAACATCCGGCTGACCGAGCGCAACGAGACCTACGACTATTTTCCCTCCTGGGCGCCGGACGGAGAGCATATCGTCTTCTGCTCGAGCACTCAGAACTCGCCCAAACAAGGCCGCTGGTCCCTGTTTCTATTGAAAGTGGGCACCCGGCGGGTCATGCCCCTGTTTTCGAGCTCGGCGAGGGATCTTTTTCCGGACTGGCATTGAGAGCACAGCCATGAACAACGCCTTTCTTTTCAGCGTCGACCTGGAGGACATCCGTTTCCTCATGGAGGACGGCCTCGGGCGTCCGGAGCGCGTTCCCGCCAATGTCCATGGCTACCTGGAATGGCTGAAGAGCCATGGCTTTCGCTGCACTTTTTTCGTCGTCGGCGATGTGGCGGAAGCCTATCCGTCCCTCATTCGGGAGATCTTCGAGAAAGGCCACGAAATCGCCTGCCACGGCTACCGGCACATTCCCCTCGACCAACAGACGCCGGACCAGTTCCGGAACCTCCTGGAAGCCAACAGGAACGCCCTGACAAGAGCGGGCGCCAAGAATATCCAAGGCTTCCGGGCACCCATTTTTTCCTTGACAGAGAAAACAGCTTGGGCTTATGAGGTCCTGAAAGACCTGGGCTTTACCTATTCCAGCTCCGTCCTTCCGGCCAAAAATCCTTTTTACGGCTGGCCGGAATTCGGCCCCCGTCCGAAAATGATCGACGGGATCCTAGAAATCCCGATGACCGTAAGACGATTCGGCCCCTACCGTATTCCCACGGCCGGAGGAGTGTATTTCCGCGTCCTTCCGGCGTTTTTTATCCGCCGTTCCATAAAAAAAATTTTTCGAGCAAACCGGCCGCTGGCCGGCTATTTTCATCCGTATGATATCGACACGGAGCAGGAGCGCTTCATGCACCCGGAGATCAACGACAGCCGGTTCTACAATTATTTGATGTATTACAACAGAAAAAATGTCTTTAGACGCCTGGACGCGATCGTCAAGCGGGGCTTCACAATATGCCCCTATGCCGAGTACGTCCGCCGGGAGATGCAAGGACTCGCAAAAGAAGAACCCGGGGGAAATAATTTATGAGCCTTCCGGAGCCGAAAAACAGGGTTCTCCAAAAAGCCCCGCCCATCCTGAGGACCCTTCGGCTGATCTTCACCTTTGCATTCCTATTTCTCTGGTTCAAGGGCAATTTCGCTCAGTTCAAAAAAATCCAGGTCGGCGCTTGGGCCGCCCTTGTTCCACTTCTCGTCGTCCTAGGGCTTGAATTTGCCTTGAAGTTCCGGTCCGCCCGCATCGCCTGGAAGCCGGAATATAAAAAAATCATTCTAGTCCTCCTGGCCGTTGTTCTTTTGACCATCGCCGTCCGCCTGCCCTTTCTTCTTTACAGCGCCGGCATGATGTGGAGCGACGAAGCGATTCCCGCCCTGATGGCCAAGCATATCGCCGAAGGCAAGGTTCCCCCGATTTGCCATTACGGTCAGCATTACCTTGGCAGCCTCGGCCCCCATATCTATGCCATGGCCTTTGCCCTGTTCGGATATTCGATTCCCCTGCTCAAAGCCGTCTCGGTCTTCATGTACCTGGCCTTCATCATTCTTCAGTTCTTTTTTTTCAGGGAGTTTTTTTCCTTGACCTGGGCGGCTGCCCTTTCGTTTTTCTATAGCCTCCCGCTCGGTCAACTCATCGACCTCAGCACCAACAACTCGAATCCCTATGCCCTGGTGCTTTTCCTCGAGGCCGCCCTACTCTATACGGCCTACGCCATTGCCTACAAGAACAAAGATCGTCTCTGGCCGCTGCTCGGCTTCCTGATGGGGCTGTCGTTCTGGACCCATCAAATCACCGCGGCTTTCATCTTCACCGCCTTCCTGATCGTGGCCTTCAAAGCCCGGCCGGCCCTAAAAAAGTACGGGATTCTTTTCCTCTATGCCGCAGCGGGAGGCTTCCCGCTGCTTCTTCAGGAGATCTTCGACGGGTTTCAACTCCTTCGATTCATGGCCGGGGGAGAAAAAGCCGTCTGGGGCCAGGGAAAATCCCGGGCTACCCTCAAATTGATCCAATCCCTTCTCCTGGCCCGGGACAACGCCGCCGGCCTTCTCTTGTTGCTGCTCCTTCTGGCAGGGATGGGAACCCTCATCTACCTGTCCTTTAAAAAGAAAGAATATGCCCGGCTGCGGATCTTCCTGATATTTCTGTTCATCTTTGCCGGCCTGTACGCCTATTCCGGGTTCAGCAGCAAGATCGCCGTTCGCTATTTGTTTCCGCTGTACGTCTGCCTGCCGGTCCTCCTGGCGGCCCCATTCCTGTGGATCAGGAGCCGGTTGAAATATTTCTTGTTCGCCGGCCTTTTCGTCATCCTGGTCTTTCTCGGGAACGGCCAAACACAATACACCTATTTCCTGTCCGTCAAGGACAGCGCTGGCTACTTTGAGCAAGTCATCGCCGCCATGAAAGCGACCGGGAACCGCTTCTGGCGAGGCAGCTTTGAGACCGCCTATGTCCTGACGGGCAACAGCCATGAACAGGTCATCGTCAATTCCTTCGGCGTGAACAAATATTATCCCTACCGGCTCCTCTATGACAACCAGGCGCCTCATGACAATTACGTATTCCTTAAAGGTCCCGGGACGGCCGAAGGGGAGCAAGCAGAGAACCTGAACCGTCTTCTCTCGAGGGTGGGAATCCCTTTCAAAAGAAAGGATGTCGGCGGCTGCATCCTTGTTTATGATATTGAAAGTCCAGTATTCCCCCGCGATTTGTCGGAACCCGTGCCCTCCCATATCCCTCAGTTGGAAGCCGCGGGCTTGGAAAGCCGGGACGGCTACCTCTATCTCACTTTCAAGAATGCCGAGACCCGAGAATCGGCCAGGTTTCGGTTGAATGTGGAAGTCCCGGGATTTGCCTCCGCGTCGAAGATGTTTTCGGGATCATCCGAGCAGGTGACCTGCTCGATTCCGCTGCCCGGAGACATGCCGTTCACCTTGAAATATTATTTGGATTATCAGGCGCTCCGGATTCCCTCGACCGTTCATGAAATTCCGATGGCCCCTCCGGCAAAAGGCGGAGGAGAGAGAGAGGAGCCTTTCGTCTATCTCCAGGGCGTCGGTCCAAAGATCCGCCTCTTCGGCCGGGACGTGAGGTTTTGCGATAAGGAGGCCGGCTTCGAAGTCCTTCCTCCTCCGGGGAAAAAAGCGACCGTCAAGCTCCGTTTATTTTCCCCGTTCGATTTTGCCAATGCCTATTGGTACGGAAACTATGCCCAGCTGGTCCGGATCCTCCTCGAAAACGGCCGGATCATCGAACAGCCGCTTCGCGATGGGACCAACATCGTGGCCTTCGACCTCGACCGTCCGGCTGGCCGGCGGGGGCCGTTCAAGGTGAGGATCGAGTTCCGCTACCATCTCCTCTTTGACTTTGCCAACCTCAGGAAAACGGCCGCCCTTTTGGAGGACGCCGGCATTGAATGACCGCGGCCGCCAAGTTCGGGTCTCGGGCGGAGCTCAATCCATCTTTTTGAGCAAGAACCGTCCCAGATAATCCCGGGGAATCCCGAGAAACTGTTTTCTCCAGAGCCGGTCGCATTGGGAGCAGGTCTCCAGGTCGGCGACATCACCGCTGATGACCTTCCGGCGCAGCTCCATTATCTTTTCGTTGTTCCAAATCTCTGAGATCGAAGTCTCTCTGGCGTTTCCCAGCCCATAACAGCCGTGGAAGTCCTGGGTGCAAGGCAGGACGGAGCCGTTCCAAAAAATGATCAAGGCATGCCAGAGGAACGTGCACGGCGCATAGGACGTCCGCTTTTGAGCGGCCCCGAAATCGCCGGCCCAGTTGTGCAGCTCTTTGACGACAAGCTTGTCCAGCGGCAATCCCCGGAACCGGTCCTTGAACTCCCTGAGCTTCGTCCGGCCCCCGTCACTAAACAGCTCGGGGAAATGGATGAGCTCGAGGATTGTATAAGGCCCGCGGACGCCAAGACGTTTCTTGATCTCCAGGAACCGGACGATGTTTCCGACAGTCTTCTCGAAGCTGGCATTGACCCGGATTTTCTCGTACGTTTCCCGATCGAAACCGTCGAACGAAAAAGCAAACTGGTCGAGCCCGGATTCGATCAATTGATAGGATTTCTCCTCGTTGAGCAGCGTGCCGTTGGTATGGAACCGGGTGACGATGCCGGCGTCATGCGCGTAGCGGACCATCTTGAAGAAATCGGGATGAAGGAGGGACTCTCCTCTATGGAGGAGATGCACGTCAAAGACGAAATCGCGGGCTTCGTCGATGATCTTCTTGAACAGGTCGAACTCCATGAATCCTTTCTGGCTTTTCTCCAGGTCCTTGTTCGGGCACATGATACAGCGGAGGTTGCAGAGGCTCGTCGGCTCGATCCAGAGCCGGACGGGCAGATAGTCCAGCCTGACCTTTTTTCTTTTATAGCTGAGAAAAATCCGGAAGAGGCGGGAATAGTAACGCTTCTTTCTCATCAGGACATCTATTTTAGCGGCAAATCCCGGCGCTGTCCATAAATGCCTCGTAGCCTTGAACGGAAGTAGAAATGCGATTTTCTAGCGGTGCTGGTATTACCCCAAAGGCCCCCATAGCGGAGGGGGGTCCCGTCGGCTTTTCGACGGGGGGAACCGACGGGACTGGTTCCCCAGGGGGCCGGGGGTAATGCCAGCACCGCTAGAAAATCATCCAAGTGGAAACGTTTAAGCCAGGAATTATTGCTTGCCTTTGCCGGCGAGAATGTGTAAAATTTCCATTTCATGAAGCATTCACGGCTGATGTTCTGGCTCGTGGCGATCATCGTCCTCGGCCCTTCGTTCGCCGGCGCCCAGGAACAGGGCTATCCCTTCCGCCTCTCCAACTTCAAGATCGAGTTCTACGGGGGTTACGCCCCCCTGATCCCCGAGCATTTCAATACCCTGGCCGACTATGAGGAATCCTACCTCCAGTTCTATTATGGCCAAAGATATGCCTCGCTTGGCCCCGGCTACACCGTGACGACGGAGAGGACCGGAGATGATCGATTCCGCCCTCTGACCAAGGCTGTTCTTTGGGGGGGCCGCATCCATTATCAGCTGAGCCCGACCCTGTCCCTGTCGTTCGGAGTTCAATACATGAAAGGCTCGCAGGATTCCCGGGTCGGGATGAACGTCACGGTTCTCGATGGCGGATCGAGCTTTCTAACAGATAAGTACGAGAACACCGGTTTCGGCCTTTCCGCAACGGCCCTGCTGCCCCAGTTGGGGGCGCATTTCGGATGGGATCTTACGCCGTTCTTCAGGCCGGGGATCTTCATTATCTTCGGGCCGATGTTTGTCGAAAGCCGAGCCGTCAGTAACCGGCATATGATGAAGGCCGGTCCGGCCGGATACACTTCCGACGTTGTCGAAACCTACGAGATGAAGGGCCGGAAGACGAGCCTGACCGGCGAGCTCGGCGGATCGCTCCACATCCGCCTGGCAAAGTTTCTGGACTTTTTCACGGACGGAAGCTACATCTTTCGCGGGACGCCCAACCTTTCCGGGCCCGGCTCGAGTCGAACGGTCATCAAGGATTCGGTATCCGGGGAGAGTTCCACCTCTTCGAATTGGGAAGGGCAATGGAATCTGGCCCCCTACGATACGACAACGAGCTGGGGCCGTTTTAAGGGAACCGTAGCAAACAATGCCTACGAATGGAGCTGGGGCTTCAAGAGATTCGACTTTGATCTTTCCGGTTTCCAGTTGAAAGCGGGCATCGCCTTTCGCCTTTAAGCAGAATCGGGGAAACAGCTTAATTTTTTTACCTTGGTTTTATCTATCGGCGGGGGCGGAAGCGGCGCCGACCCGGCGCGCTTTATCGCTCTTAACGTCAGTGCTCCGCTTGGGTATTCCAAAAAAGCGAATGCCGGAGCCGGTCTCTAACAGGACCGGCACTTCAAGTTTGTGATATAATCACCCGTTCCATGGAAGAGATCCCGCCCCCGATGAGGCTCACAAGGACGTCCTCTTTGAGAATCCTCAAACCTCTTCAGGTGATTTTTTACCTGCTGTTTATCTTCCTTTGGCTCAAGGACAACTTCCCCCCGCTCCGAAAATGGCATATATCGCCCCTCCTTCCGCTCGCCGGATTGTTGATCATCACGGCCGTTCGACTCGCTCTAAGAATAAAAATCCAAAAGCCCAAACTCACCTTCAAGCCCGGCAAAGCATGGGGCGCCCTGGCCCTGATCATGCTCCTGGCCACCGCCGTCCGCATTCCCTACCTTGTTCACAATTATGGATTGATGGACAGCGATGAGGCGATCCCGTCGCTCCAGGGCAAGCACATCGCCGAAGGCCGGCTGCCGCCCATCTATTATTACGGGGCGCTTTTCCAAGGCAGCTTCCCTCAGTTTTATCAGGCCCTGCTCTTCAAGATCTTCGGCTATTCGGCGCTTCTCACCAAAATTGCCGCCACCCTCGCCTTTGTCGCTTTTCTTGTCGTCCAATTCTGGCTCATCAAGGGAATCTTTTCTTTGACCTGGGCGTTCGTGATCGGCCTGTTCTACTGTCTGCCGTTGACGTATCTTCTCCAAGCCAGCTTTGATGTCGGCTCCCATTTTCCCGTTGTCTTTTTCCTGGGGGCCCTGATCCTCGCTTTGACCTACCAAATCTATTGGAAGGGCAAAGACGCGCGGCTGGCCCCTCTGGGCGTCATCATGGGCCTGGGATTCTGGACCCACCAGATCACGGCCATCTTCATCGCCACCTCCGGCGTTTTTCTCCTGGCCCGGTATAAGCTCGAAATCCGCAAATATCTAAAACTGGCCCTGTTCTTTTTCGTCGGGGCCTTCCCCGTGGTCATGAGCGAGGTCTATTGGAAGTTCCCCTTGGTCCGGCTGCTGTTCGGAGGGGAGTCCGGCGCCGTGAGCGAGTCGAAAATCTCCAGGGCCAAGAGTTTTCTGCTGACGCTCATCTCTTCGGGGCCCGAGTGGATCAACTGGATCTACCTGGTCCTGATCGTCGCCGGCGCCGTAATCCTGGCCCGCCTCTCGATCAAAAAAACTAAAGTCTTGCCCTCAAGTCTGTATGTCGTCTTTTTCCTGTTCTACGCGGCCGTCTATCTCATCTCCCAATTCAGCTCGGTCCCGGTCATCCGCTATCTCTATATCCTCTACATCGTCCTGCCCGTTCTGTTCGCCGCCGTGTTTATGCTAATCAAGACGAGGATCCGGTATGCCGCGGCGGCCCTTTTTTTCCTAATGCTTTTCTTTTTGAGCAACGGAAAAACAAGCCTGGCCTACATCAACACGGTCAAGGAGCGGCACCATGAACTTGGCGCGGTCATGACGGCCATGTCCGAGACCAAGGAAAAATATTGGCTGGCCCACTACTGGATTTCCTATCTCATGAACAGCCTCGGCAAGGAGAATTTCATCGTCGCCTCAACGACAACCGAGAGATATCCCTATTACAGGCTCCTCTTCGACAGCGAAGCTGAGCATTCGAACTATCTTTTTTTAAGGGACACTCCCCAGGCGATAGAGGAGGCGTCGAAATTGACCGGCCTGCTCGAGAAGTGCGGCATCGCCTATCGGACTAAAGAGGTCGGACCGTGGCTGCTGGTCCATGGAGTTCGAGAATATATTTATCTCAAAGACCTCTCTTACCCGCCGCAGGAAATTCCGGAAGTCGACCTGGAAAACGTTCGCCTGACGGAGACCGGCTTGGACATCGAATTCGCCAGGAAGGGAGCGGCTCCGGCGGGAGGCTTTAGAGTGGATGCGGAGATTCCCGGCTTCTGTTCCAGGTTCACGCCTCTCTCTCAGGCCGAAAAATCCGTCATCCACATGCCTCCGCCCCCGCAGGATCACGTGAAAATCCGGTACGGCCTGAATTATCAGGGGCTGCCTCTCGAGTCCACGTTCCGGGAGCGCGATTATGCCCTTCCCCGGCCCGCTTCTCCTTTTCGCCGGGAGCCGGTCGACACCTTGACAGGCCTAGGCCCCCGGGAAAAGATCTCCGGAAAGAATTGGCTCGTCTGCGCTAAAGAGGCCAGGCTCCGGATCAATGCGCCTCTTGGAGATTCCGCCAAGATCGTCTTCACTCTTTTTTCCCCGCTGAAATTGAACATCGAAGACTTTTGGTGGCACCGTGATTTTTCTCAAGAGGTCGCCGTCTTCGTCAACGGTCAGCTGTTTACTCAAAAACGACTGGATGACGGCGAAAATGAGGTCCGTCTGGACTGCCGCTTCCCCCCTTTTCAAAGGGGCGAAAACACAATCACCCTCAAATTCAAGTATGCCCTCGTTTTATCCCAAAGGTTCGACCACTGGAAAACAGCCGCCTTTCTTGAGGGCGTGAGAATCGACTAGAGCTTATAAAGACCCCGTTTGAGGTTTTTCCGGATCCGGAACATCCCGGTCAATTCCTCCCAGCCGTCCCTGAAAATATTGACTGAAGAGACATATCGGTCATGGCGTTCGTCCCAGTTGATGGGGATCTCCGCGACGGCGAGCCCGTTGGCCCTGGCGATGATGAGCATTTCCAGATCCCAGGACCAGCGGTCCTCGCGGCTCAGCCTGTTCATCGACTTGAGGCCGTCCAGCCGAAAGCCTTTGAAGCCGGCATCTGGATCTTTGATCTTCAGCCGCGGCAAGAGAAGCCTGACCAAGAGACGATAGGCCCGGCTCACGGCTCTTCTCCGCCAGATCCGCCTCGTCTCGGATTCCCGGAGAAACCGGGAGCCGACGACCACTTGGTTCTCCTGAAGGCTTCTCATCATGTCCAGAATGTGCCTCAGGTCCGTAGTCCGGGGAAAATCGAGGTCGGCATAGATGAGAAATTCTCCGCGGCAGGTCTCCGCCGCGAACCGCACGGCGAATCCCCGTCCCCTGTTCGGCGAATAGCCGACCGGCCTGATTTGGGACAAGGAGCGTTCGAGCGCCCCGGCGACCTCGGCCGAGCGGTCGGTGCTCCCGTCATCGCAGAGGACAAGCTCGAAACCATCACCGAGATTCGCATCAAGAAACTGATAAAGGGCCCGGACGTTTACTTCGAGGTTTGACTCGTTATTGTAGAAAGGGACGACGAAGTGAATCATGGGCCTCTTCATATCAACGCAAAATGAAAATAATCCATTGGGGCGGAACTTAGGCCGCCCTCAAGCCCCCGTAGCGGAGGGGGGCCCCGTCGGCTTCTCCGACGGGGAGAACCGACGGGACTGGTTCCCCGGGGCGCGGGGGCTACGGGCGGCCTAAGTTTCGCCCATAGATTGTCATTTTATCTATGGTGTTTGGATCAGTTCATACGCCCGGCGAAGCGGCTAACACCAGTAGTCTTCGACCTTCTGCTCATCCGTGAGCGAGGTCCACCATTCGGCGCATTTCCGGATCCCCTCTTCCAGGGGAGTTTTGGGCACCCAGCCCAGTTCATTCTCAGCTAGCCAGTTGTGAACCCTCTTGATCTTCGGCTCGACCCGGGCCTGGGGGATGTATTCGATCTTGGCCGGGATATGCTTGACGACCTCTTTGGCGATCTCCTCGATGGTGATGGGCCGGCCTCCCGTGAGGTTGTAGACCTTGTTTTCGGCGACAGGCTTCATGGCGTGGAGGTGTCCTTCGCATAGGTCCCCGACATAAAGAAACTCCCTGAACTGCTTTCCGTCGCCCATGATGCTGATGATCCCGGTCCGCTCGGCCATTTCCATGAAGGCCCTGACTACGAGCCCTTTCCACATCCGCTCTCCGTAGGGAATGCCGTAGCGAAAAACCGTGTATTTGGGGCCTTTGTATTCGCTGTAGAACGAAAAGCAGAGCATCTCTTGACCGATTTTGCTCGCACCGTAGATCGTGTTGATTTCATCCAGCCGGAACGGGCTTTTTTCATTGACGATATCGCCGTCCTGGGCGCCGCAGACCCAGGAGCTCGAGGCGAGGTACACCCGCTCGATATCGTTTTTTAAAGCGGCATTCAGGACGTTCAGCGTTCCCTTGACATTCATCTCAAAGCAGAGCTTGGGGTCTTCGGAGGATTTGCGGGCGTTGGCCAGGGCCGCCAGGTGAAAAACAAGGTTGAAGTTGGAAAAGGCGCCGCCCAGGTCATCCCGGAGATCCCGTTTGATCCATTCCACGTCCTGGACCGGCGGCCTCAGGTCGAGGACCGAAACGTCGTAGCCTTCGCCCAACAGCTTTTGGACCAGATGGCTGCCGATAAAACCGGACCCTCCCGTCACCAGGATTTTCATGGCCGAACCTCCTTTGACTTCAACTTTTCTGAGATCCGCATCTATTCTCTCACATTACCGCGTTTTCATGAAGAAGCCGCGCCTGGGCAGAATCCTCTTCATGTTATAGACAAAGTTGATCAGGCCTTCCCGGGCCGCCCTGAGAAGGGACGGCAGCCCGAAGGACGTCTTAGGCAGGAGCTGATAGGTCCATCTCAATAGGTGGATCAGCGGATACAGTTTCGGCGACAGCCGGACATAGTAGTCGAAGAATCCCTGATAGCCGAAGAGCGTCCTGCCGGAGATCGTCGGGTGCTTGATGGTGATGTTGGTATAGTAGATCTCCGCATCATCGATGGGATGTTCGAGCCAGCCGTCTTTGAGGCAGTCTGCGCCCAACTTGGTGCCCAGGAAGGGCATGTACACGGTGCACATGATCCGGTCGGGCTGGAGGAGCTTGTTGATGCGGATGGTGTCCCAGACCGTGGACATGTCCTCTCCCGGCAGTCCGATCATGTTGAAGCTTCCCGTCCGGATCCCAAAGCGGCGGGCAAGCCCGAAGGCCTGGACGATCTGCTCGTCCGTGATATTCCGCTGCAGGACGTTGTTGCGGATCCTGGGGTTTCCGGCCTCGATGGCCATGTTGATGAAATCACAACCCCCGTCTTTGAGGATGCGGATGGTATCCTCGTCGATCAGGTCGGGGCGGGTCTGGCAGAGAAAGGGAATCGAATATCTCTTGGCATAGCGTTGGCAGAATTCCTCCAGACGCTTTTTGTTCAGGGTGAAGGATTCATCTGAGAAGGACAGCCGGGAAGGACGGTATTTTTGAAGGATCTGGTCGATCTCGGCAAAGACATTCTCGATGCTCCTGGTGCGGACGAAACGGCCGTACCCCCGGTAGAGGTCCATCAAGTATTCGTTCTGGCAATAGGAGCAGGGAAACGGACAGCCTCTCGAGGTGAGCAGGTTCACCCCGTACAGCTCCGCCTGCAGCCTTGAGGGGCTGATGAGGTCCCGGCCGGGAAACGGGATCTTGTCCAGGTCTTCGATCAAAGGCCGCATCGGGTTCCGAAAGATCGACCCGTCCCGCTTGGTCCAGAATCCCGGGATGCGGGTGTATTCCCCCCCGCGATCGAGCGCCGCCAGAAAATCGGTGAAGCTCGCCTCCCCCTCGCCCCGGCAGATCGCGTCGATCGCCCCCTCGCTGATCGTTTCTTCGGGCGCGATAGTCGGGTGGATGCCGCCGAAGACGGTCCTGACATCGGGGGATCTCCGCTTGGTCAGCTGGGCCAACTCCAGGGCGATCTTGAAGTTTACGGACATCACGGAGAATCCGACGACATCGGGCATGAACCGGCTGCAAAGCTCCTGGTAACTTTCTTTGATGATCCGGTAGGGATCACCCCGGAGCGGCCGCCGCCTGTAGGAGCTGATTTCGAAAAGAGCGACGGCGTGTCCGGCCGCCCTCACGGCAGAGCCGATATAGAGGATGTTCAGGGGCTGCTCGCGGACGATATACCCGGGATAGACCAAGAGGACTTTTTTCACGGCTGGGGACTCGCCGGCGGCCTGCCGTACTGCCGTTTGAACCTTAAGACCATCATCAGCGTCTCAAGCAGCGTCAGCCCGCTGAGTTTCGTCGTGCCCTGCTTCCGGTCGATAAAGATGATCGGGACTTCACAAATTCTTGCCTGCAAGAGAGAAAGCTTGTAGAGGATCTCCAGGACGACGGACGGGCCGACGGAGATCATGTCGTCGAGGTCCACTTTTTCCAGGATGGTCCTGGTGAAACAGCGGAATCCCGAAGACACATCCCGGATAGGCGTATGGAACTTGCGCCGGACAAAATTGCGGGCCAGGAACGTGATCGCCTTCCTGATCAGGTTCCGGTCGGCGTCCCGTCCTCCGCGGATAAACCGGGAGCCGATGACGACATCGCAGTGTCCGATCTCCTTTAAAAAATCGGGGATGAAACGCGGCTGATGGGAGAAATCGCCATCCATTTCGACGACATAATCAGGCTGAAGCGCCAGGGCGGCCTTGAAGCCGTCGATGCCGGCCGCGCCGCGGCCCCTCCGCTTTGTCCGGATAAGGGCATGAACCCGGGGGTCCGCGGAGGACAGCTTCTCGGCCTGGGCGCCCGTCCCGTCGGGAGAGTTGTCATCGACGACCAGGACAGACACATCCTCCCGGACCGGCAAAGCCAATATTTCCCGGACTAACGGTTGGATGTTCTCCGCCTCGTTGTAGGTAGGGATCATGACCACGACTTTTTTGGGATTTCGATCGTTAGTCATCGAACTCAGAGGATTTTTTGAATCTCCCGGAAGACCTGCTCGGCCGTGATGGCCTTCATGCATGTCATTTCCTCACACCGGGATTTGTAGCAGGGCGAGCAGGGCAGGCCGGCGAATATTTTCGTGCCCCGGCCGTAGAGATTGATTTCCTGGGGGCAGGTGGAGCCGAACAGAGCCACGACTCTTTTCCCGAGGGCGACGGCCAGGTGCATGGCCAGCGAATCCGAACTGACGACGACGTCCATGAGAGAGATAAAGCCGGCGAATTCGAGCAGAGAATTGTCGTTGCCCGTGTTGTAGACCCTTGCGCAAGCCTTCTCGTCCAAGGACCTGTTCAGGGCTTTCTCCTTGGGTCCCCCCAGGAGAAAAACATCCGCCTTCAGCTTGGAGCCAAGGAGATCGATGAGCCCGGAAAAATGCCTCGGCGGCCATTGTTTTGTCTCGAAGCGCGTCCCCGAACCTGTGTTCAATCCGACGGCCGGCCGTTTTTTCGAAATCCTGTGCTTCTTGAAGAATCCGCGGGCTTTTTCGCGGTCGCCTTCCTTGAGATGGAGGATGTAGGGATCGCCCTGATAGTCCAGCTCGGCCATATCGTAAATAATTTCCTGGTAGGTCTTTTGATTCCGGAAGAATTTGAGGTCGTTATCGATCCCCAATCGATAGGCGTATTCGGAGGCCGGGTTCAAGATCGACAGGTTCCCGTGCTCATTCATGCCAAACCCGTATTTCAGAGGGCAGGCGACTTGCTCGGCCAAGGCCGTCGATCCCTTTTCCTTGTCCAGGGAGAACAGGACGTCGAATTTTTCCACAAAAAGAGGCAGGATGTTTTCCAGGTTGAAGGGGATCGTCCGGTCCACATCGGGATGGTTCTCGACAAGCTCCCGGCTGTCCTCATCGACAACCCAAAAAATCGTGCTCTTGGGATACTTTCTCTTTAAGCCGGGGAGAAGGGCCGTGGTCCTCAGGACATCGCCCATGGCCCCGCGCTTAATGATGAGGATCTTCGTCTGGAAAGGCTTGAAATGAGGACAATTGTCACAGAGCAGGCCGTAGACGCAGGGGGTCTCCCCTTTAAAATAGACACAGTCGTTCCGGATCATTCTGGATCAAAAATGAATAAAGCGAGCCCCTATTTATGCCACAAATCGAAGATAAAGGCAATAAAGAACGGCGCGAATCTCAGAGGTTTTCTTGGACGACATTGGACGCCGGGCTGGCGTATCCTTGGGAATCGATGACCTTGATCCCGTAGGAGTACTTATCATTGAACGACAGACGGCGGTCCTTGTATTCGAGCGAGTTGGTCGGCGCATCCGCGATCACTTTCCACTTGGAGTTATCCTCATCGACCTTTTTGCGCCAAATTTGATACTTGGAAACGGTCACTCCCTGGTTCAGCGGGTTGCCGGACCAAGAAAGGACGTTGATCTTTTCCGTCTGGAACATGGAGCTGTTGGTGACCGTCTTGAGCGAGAGGTCCAGGGCCGTGAAAACCCGCTCTTCGTCTATAAACTCGGAGGGATCGCTCACTTTTCCGCTCGAAGCCACGGCGAGCATGGCGTAGGTGAATTTATCATTGAACGGCAGATTGCCATCATCGAACCGATAGGTGCTCCCGGAGACCAGCCCGGCTTGAACGAACTCTCCGTCCGACTGCCCGAACTTTTTTCTGTAGATTTGATACTGGCTGATGGTCAAGCTCTTATCATCCGGGTGCTTATTCCAGGTCAGGGTGTTGATCTTGGCGGTACGGGCATCATTCAACTTCGTCTCAAGAGCAAGCCCGACAGGGGCATGCGGCTTGGGTTCTGGAGGAGGAGGCGGAGGCGGCGGCGGGGGGGGCGGAGGAGGAGGCGTCCCCGTGCCCAGGTAATAGATATCATAGTTGCCGGCAGTATTGTCAGCCCAGGCAAGGTGGGCTATGCCATTGCCATCGACGGCTACGGACGGTTGAATCGAGCTTCCCGAGGAGTTGGACTTGTTGACCGGCCCCGACCAGTTGCCACCCGCATAGGAATTCATGTAGATCTCGCCGTTTTCAGCCCATGCCACATACACGGCGAGAGTCGTCTTGTTGACGCCGATAGCGGCTTCATCCGATAAGCCCGAGCTATTCGAGATATTGATCGGCTCATGCCAGGCGCCGTCGACGGTCCTTCTCCTTAAGAATACCTCCTGGTTGCCGGCCGAGCCGTCCAGCCAGATGACATAGGCGTTGCCGGCATCGTCAACAGCGATTTTCGGCCAAGGCCATTCTGTATAGGTAGGGACCTTGACGGCAAAGGTATCGGTCCAGGCATTGGGGTCCTTGGGATTGGGGTTTCTGGAATACCACACGCCGGCGCCGGACCGCGTCATCCAGACCATATGGAGGGTCCCGGAAGCATCAACCGCTAATTGAGGCATATAGCCCAGCCCTAGAGGCAGAGTACTGACCGAACTCCAGACACCGGCCGGGCTCCGATACCTATACATGAGTTCCCAATCCCGGACCGTGCCGTCCTGCCAAGCCACATAGACATAGCCGTCGGTCGGGCTGACGGCGACCCCCGAATAGGCGGAGCCCCCCTCGTTATTAGAAACGTTCGCGGCTCCGCCCCAGGACGTGTATTCATAAGCTTTCAAGAAGATATCATATGAAACGACCCGGCCGTCCTGGAAAGACAGATAGCAGAAACCGTCCTTAGACACGGCCATCGAGGGATATCCCGCTTCATCGGCATTGTAAACGATCCCTTCGACAAACTCCGGCGAAGCCCATGTGCCCAGCCTGTTCGTAGAAAAATAAAAGGTTTTCGTGCTCAGGTATTCGATCCAAGTCAGGTAAGCCGCCCCGACCTTGTCCAGCCCCAGGTTCGGATAGCCCGAGGGTGATCCGGAATTGGAGATATTGACTGGGTTGGCAAGCTGGACGATTTCGCCCTCTGTTTTTTCCACAAGATTATTGGCCAGCTTATGTTTGACTCTACCGGACACATTCTTTTGGGCCAGCAACCCCACGGAAAAAACCAAAATGAGTGAGATTATGAAAAATGTAACAAAAATTGTCATTTTTTTCATGGATATTCTCCTGATTCTCTCGTTCATTATCGATGGAACATCAAAAATTGTCAACCTACTCTTATTGCCCGACCGGGTTCGCCGGAAGGATCTCCAAATATGTGATTTCAAGGAGGAGTTGGGATTGCCCCTGAGGCCCCCCTAGCGGAGGGGGGCCCCGTCGGCTTTTCGACGGGGGGAACCGACGGGACTGGTTCCCCAGGGGGCAAAGGGGCAATCCCAACTCCTCCTTGAAATCACACAAACGAAGATCCTTACCGGATTCGGCGGCAATTTGCTTTTTCTCTCCTCCTGTGCTATATTTTCGCGCTCATTTCAAAATGAGCATTATCAACAAAATAGCGTCTTCCATCCTTTTTCTAGCCGTCTTATTTCTGCCTGCAGCCGCCATGGAAAAAAGGCTAGTTTACCAGGGACATTCTCCCAATCTTTTAGTCGATAGAGACGGAAATTTCTTGATGGCCCACCTAAATTCTTCCCAAGGCGTCAGCCTGGCTGTCGCCTCCTCCGAGGCGCAAAACCGCGGGATAGAGGATATTATAACCGGGCCTTCCCTTTCTTCACCGGTGATCAGGCAAAGCAGAACCGGGGAAATCGGGATAGTCTGGGAGCAGTCGGATCCCAGTCAAGACGAACTCTATTTTGCCCTCCTCCGTGAGGGCAAGCTTATCGCCCCTCGGAGAGCGGCGGCAGCGCCTCCTTCCATCTTTTCTCCCGACCTCGCTTTTGACGCTCAGAATGTCCCCTGGATCGCCTGGGCCCAGTGCAGCGGGCAAAAGTATTTTGTCTTCGTAAAAAACCTCCATTCGGAGAAGGTCTGGCTCGTCAACCGGGATTTTCCGGTATCCGCCGGCACGCCCAAACTGATCGCGACGGCGGATCAAAAGATCTGGATTTTTTGGGTGGGACAGGACCGAGGACGAGACGAGATCTTCGCGAGCGTCTTTGAAGGATTCGCCTGGTCCAAGCCCTATAAGCTCAACAGCGACAGCCGGATCCCCCATTTGAGCCCCAGCGTCGAGTTGGATGGAACCGGCTTCCCCTGGGTTGTCTGGTCCGCCTATGACGGCCATGATTATGAGATCTATAGCTCCCATTGGGATGGGACAACCTGGTCAAAAGAAGAAAAAATCACGGACAACGACGGGACCGACTCCTCCCCGGCATTGGCCTTCGTCTATGGGGCCGTTCCAATCGTCGTCTGGAGTCAATTTTCTGGAAAGGCCAGCTCCGTTGCCGGCAAATACAGGTCAGGTTTGAACTGGAGCCGCGAAATCCAAATCGCCTCGAGCGAAGGCCATTTCAACAAATCCCCTAAAATCGCCGTTCGAGATGGCCGCATCGGAATCACCTGGCAATCGGGCGACGACATCGAGTTCCTCTCCATGTCCTTTCAAGAGCTCGGCCGGCTCCCATCTCTCAGCGCTAAACGGTCGGATTATCCCCCCGTTTTAAATCCTGCCCTGAACGACAACCAGTACACCGGCTTCGGCGACAGCATCACCTATGCGGAGGAACATGGCTATCTGCCCAAGCTCGAAGTGATGCTCAGCCAAAAATACGGCCCCTCTAAGGTTTTTAACGAAGGCGTCGGCGGAGAGGGGACACCGGATGGGCTGGCCCGGATGGATATCGCACTGGCTAACCATCCCGCCCGATACCTGATGCTCATGGAAGGCACCAACGATATCATTTTCTTGGAGATGTCCATGGATACCGCAGCCTTCAACCTGGAGGCGATGGCCCGCAAATGCCTGAATTACGGGGCCTTTCCGCTGCTGGCCACGATCATCCCCCGGAATGACTGGCGGTGGTCCTTACAGATTTATAAAAACAGGATTTTCGACCTCAACGCGAAAATCCGCAGCTTGACCGAGAGAATCAAGATTCCGCTCGTCGACCAATTCAACGCCTTCTATTATTATCCGGCGAGCCAGGGAGGATGGACCTCGCTCCTCCTCCCCGACGGCGTCCATCCGAACGAAAAAGGGTTCACCTTCATGGCCGAAACCTGGCTTAGCGCGATCGTGCCCCTGCCCTTCCCGCCGGCCGGCCTCAGGCTGGAAAGGATCTTCAACGAGGTACTTTTTTATCGCCAGCCCGGCAACATGCTCCGCTGGCGGAACAGCCCGAAATTGGCTGCGCCGGACCAGGTCGAGGGTTACCGGATCTACCGCAAGGCACAGACCGGCGGGGCTAAAAAGTTCGAGCTGCTGGTTTTCCTTCCCCGTTTTATATATCTGGACTTGTCTGAATACCAATATTTTGATATAAGAATCGTTCAATCCTCAAAATACACCTACGTCATCTCGGCGGTCCGGAAAGATGGCATAGAAGGTCCCTGTTCAGAGGTTGTGAACGAATATTTTTAAGGAGGCACCTGAATTGAAAAGACAGATCGCCCGCTTAGCATCTGCCGCTTTGCTTTTATCCATCGTCGTGGCCAGCTCCTGGGGAGCCGAGGACCCGGCCGTGCTCAAGAGCATCAGCTATCAGAAGCTGGACAAAGGCCTGGAGGCGACCATCCTGCTGGAAGGACCCTTCATTTTTCAAACATTCACCCTGACCAATCCTAACCGGCTGGCGATTGATTTCTCTCCGGTCGAAAAGATCGAGGCCGATCTCTACTATGAGGTCAACGCCATGGGCGTAACCAGCCTCCGCACGGGAGAATTCGCGCCCCAGATCGTCCGGGTCGTCTTTGATTTTTCCGACCAGATCCTTGCCTACGAGATCAAGAAGATCGAGGGCGGGATTATCGTCCGGCTCTCAACAGAAGCACCGAAAGTCCCGGTCGCCGTTACAGACGAGCAAAAGATCGCCGCTGAAGTCAAAAAGAGGCTGGCCGAGGTGGTCCGCAAAGAAGCGGCCCCGAAAGAGAATTTCTACAACACCATGATCGGCCTGACCGTGGGCAGCTATAAAATTCCGGACGCCCGGTTTGCCGAAATCTACAAAGACGAGACCTCGCCCATCTATGGACTGAATTTATCCCGCACCCTTGTCTCCGTGGGGATTTTTCAGTTCGACATCTCTGCCGAAGCGAGAATGTATCAAAAGACCGGGGCGGCGACCGTGTCCCAGGAAGAAGCCAAATTTAGCTTGAGGCCGGTTATTTCCATCGCCCCCCGGTTTCTCTTACAGACGAAATACATCATGCCTTTTGTCGGCGGCGGGCTGGATTTCTATACTTACAAAGAGGAGAGCCCTCTCTACGGCACAGTCGGGTCGATCTCCAACTCGGTTTCCGGCTGGCACTATCAGGCGGGTGTGTATCTCATCCCTCCCACGATCGAGTTCTTAAGGATCAAGCTCTACTACAAGTTCACCAAGGTCAGAGCGCTTGAAAACGAAATCGAAGTCGAGCTGGGGGGAAACGAGTACGGCGTCGGCCTATGCTTCGGTTTTAACTTTTTAAGCGGAGCGGTTATCAACAGATAATACAATAAGGCCTTTAGCTTCGCTTCTCTTCCCGATTTTGACAGGGGTTTTTTTCTGTGATAAAAATGGAGGAGAGAGGATTTGCTTCTGGCCATTCCCGACGGAACGAGCGCATCACCCCAAAAATCCCATCGACGCCTGCCTTCTAGAATGAGCGGACCGCGGACGCTCCTCGTCTTTCAATGGATTCTCTACGGGTGTTTCGTTTTTCTTTGGTTCAAGGACAACGTTTTTTCCTTAAAAAAAATTCATGTCAGTTATCTCTGGGCCCTGATTCCCCTGATCGGGATCATCGGCCTCCGATTCGCCCTGAACATCCGGCAAAAACAAATAACCCTCCGGCCAAAATTCAATAAAACGACCTTCGTTCTTGTCGCCTTGCTTCTTCTGACCCTCGCCGTCCGCCTTCCTTTTCTCGTCAATGGCTGGGGCCTTATGAACAGCGATCAAGCCATTCCCGCTCTGATGGCCAAACACATCACCGAAGGCCGGGTCCCTCCGATCAACTACTACGGGCAGCAATATATGGGCAGCCTGGGGAGCCACATCTACGCCCTGGTCTTTCAAGTGTTCGGATATTCGATCCTGACCATGGAGGCGGTTTCGCTCCTTTTCTATCTGGCCTTTGTCATGCTTCAGTTTCTTTTCTTCAAAGACATATTTTCCACGGCCTGGGCGGCGGTCCTGTGCTTTTTTTACAGCCTGCCCCAGTGGCACCTCATCGTCATTAGCTTCGACAGCTCTAATCCCTACGCCCTCGTCCTTTTCCTCCAGGCGGCTGTGATTTATACAGCCTATGCGATCGCCTACAAGAACAAGGGCCGGCTCTGGCCGCTGCTGGGCTTCCTCGCGGGCCTGTCCTTCTGGACCCACCAGATCACGGCCGCCGCGATTCTCACGGCCCTGCTCGCCGTGGCTTTCAAAACCAGGTTCCGCGTCAGACACTATGCCCAACTTTTCCTCTACGGGCTGGCCGGGGGATTTCCTCTGCTTCTCCATGAGATTTTTAATAGGTTTCAGATCCTCCGTTTTCTCTTGCGAGAGGAAAAGATCGCCTGGCCAAGCGAAAAATTAAAAGCCACTTTGGATATGGTCCGGTCGCTCTTTTTCTGCGAGATCCGTCCGGCTCTCTGGTTTTTCCTGTTCTTTCTTTTGGCCGGTATCGTCATCTTCGCCTATCTCACCTTTAGAAAAAGGGAAAACGCCCCGGGCAGGGTCTTTCTTCTTTTTCTCATCGTTTTTTTCGGGATGTATGCATTTTCCAGCTTCAGCGCCAGGCTCCTCCCTCGCTATCTTTATCCCTTGTATCTCTGTCTCCCCGTGTTCCTCATCGCGCCTTTTCTCTGGATCAGGCCTAAACTGAAATATATCTTCCCGCTCATCCTCCTGGCCAGTCTTCTGGTCCTGGACAGCGGCCGGACCTATTCCGCCTATCTCCAATCCGTCCAAGGCCGGCATCGTCTTTTCGAGGATACGATCGCGGCCATGGCCGGGACGGGAAACCGATACTGGCAGGGAGAGTATTGGACCGCCTATCTCCTGACGGCCCTCAGCAGGGAACAGCTCATCGTCGATGCCTACTCGAGCAACAGATACCTGCCCTATCGCCTTCTCTACTATAACCAAAGGGACAAGGACAATTACGTTTTTTATGGAAATCCGGATCACGCCAAGAACCTGGAAGGACTGATGACTAGGCTGGGAATCCCTTTTCGAAAAAAAACGATCGATGACTGCACCCTCCTTTACAACATCGATGGCCCCGTCTTTCCGGACGTTTTAGATGAAAAGGTGCCTTCTTGGATTCCAGACTTGGCCGTCACGCACGTTCAAAGCCAAGGAGGATATCTCCATCTCACTTTTAACAATGAGAATACGCAAGAGACCTCCTCATTCCGGTTGAATGTGGAGATCCCCGGATACAGCTCCATGACAAAACTGTTCCCGGGGACGTCACAAACAATCACAGTCAAAATCCCCTATCCCCCGGGGCAATCTTTCACCGTCAGACATTATTTGGATTACAAGGCGCTCAAGATACCCTCATCGGTTCATGAATTCCCCTATTCGCCTTCCGGAAGCGAGACCGACAAGAGGCCGGAGGCCGTCGTTACCCTCCGCGGCATCAGTCCCGTGATTCATTTCTCCGCCAAAGACATCCGATATTGCGAGAAAGAAAGCGTCTTTGAGGTCAGCCCGCCCGCGGGAAAGAAGGCTAAACTCCGGATCGCCCTGAATTCTCCCTTTAGGTTCTCGGACCTCAACTGGCACGGCGAATACGCCCAGCAAGTCCAAATTCGCTTCAACGCAGATCCGATAATCTCCCGCGAGCTTAAGGATGGACTCAATATCATTGAGCTCGACATGAAGGACGCGAAATCCGATAGTGGGATCATCCTCGTCACGATGAGCTTCCGCTATCATTCCTTCTTTGACCCCATCAGCCTCAGGACGTTTTCGGCCACCCTGGAAGGCCTGGATATCATCGACCAGCCTTGAGAGAGAAACATGTCAGGAATCTCTCTAACCGGGAATCTACCACAAGCCAGCCACCCGTCAGAAGACGCATCCGATCATCACGCTCCGCGGACCCTCGCTCAATGATCGACCTTGTAAATATTAATAAGGGGTATGCCGGAGGCGGTCAGTGAAAAAACAGGCTTTTTCGTCGTAAAATATTTCCAGTGGACGCTGCCCATCATGCCTTGACGCATCAACAACACCATATAATCGCTCGATTGAAGAGGGCCAAACGATATCGTCAGCTTCAGGGCGCCGCTCTGTTTATAGTACTCCTCGAGGAGGTGATTGGCGATAGGGACATGATATGTACGATCGGCATGGTCATTCAACCAATCCACGACCCCTAAATAGGAACTCCCCCAGAACTCCGTCTCAAAGCCGTGACGAAAAGCTCCGGAAACACCTCCCACGAATTCGTTGTAATAAATCATTTCACTCGGATGTAGCCTGTAAATCGCCGTGACTACCGTCAGAGCATAGAGCGCGCCATAAGCCATCAGTATGATATTTTTACTCCATCCTCCTCTAAGCCATTGACAAACGATCCATAATCCTGCGCCGCTAAGAATAAATAAAAAAGGGAACGCCGGCAAAAATAATCGAATGCCGTCATATTTTGGCACGCCAGGCAAGGCAATGAGAACGAGTGGAACTAACATGCTGAATACCAAAAAGACATGGGCTTTAAGGTCTGGAAGTTTCCTGAAAAAAATAAGCCCTATACTTAATGCCAAAAGAGCTAACAAAGGCGTCGCGATCAAAACTAAGACAAGTGGATAATGCCACGGAGCTTGATAGTAAATCTCTTTAAAATAAAGAACCGGCACGCGAAAATGATGCCAATGGTAAGAAAAAACGCTAAATATTTTTGGGAACGTATGGGTCCACATCCAGGGCCATAAGGCGACGAACATCACGGGAGGGATAGCAATGATCGGCCATTGCCTCTTGACCATCCGAAGCATTGGAATAAAGGCATCCCATGTCCTCTTGACGAGCCAGACCTTAATCATGGACCAGTGATGCATGATAAACAGGGCGAATATCGGGATGTAGACAAAAAAGATATTCAGTTTGGTAAGAAAGCCCAGCCCTAAAAAAACAGCGCAGATAAATATCCACCTTGGATGGGTGAGGCTTTTCCAATAGGCATAAGACGCGGCGAATATTAAAGCCGTCACCGAATAGTCCAAAGCTCCTAAGTGCGCGTGGAAAAAGACGTGCGGCATGAAAAAGAAGCCCAAGGTGACAAGACTGGCGATCATGGTGCCGTACAGCTGAGCCGCGAATCTGTGCAAACAGGACAATAGCAGGAACGCGAACAAAACTGTTGATAGACGATAAGAACTCAGCTCGTCTGTCCATGATAATTTCTCATAGAAGATGTACCTTGTCAGACCGCCAAGAATCTTGTGAAGCGGAGGATGCTCGGCCATTATTTCCCATGAGGCGTCAATCGTATCGAAGGAAGGGTTCAAGATCCATTGGAGATAGGATCGACCTGCTTTAAGAAAAAGAGGCTCATCCCACGTGACTCCGTAGTCATCCAGCGTGGTGATCAGGATAAGACAACAAAGAGCGGCCAGGACAATTGCGATGCCCTGTGGATAACGATGCGCGAAGTGTTTTTTCTCGGTGTCGCCGATCATTCCAAACATCATTTCTGTCCTCAGCCGCGGCGTCCCTCAGCGGCCGTCTTCATCCTTAGGCTTGACAAGAATGCTTCTAGACAACGGGAAGGTCTTGATCAATATCATCCGGGGAAGGATCATCTGAGTTGCATCATCGGCTTCCAGGAAAAGGTAGAAATCATTCTCCGAATCCGGAGACGTAGGGTTGATTTCCAGCCAGGCTGTTTTTTGCCGTCTTAAATAATACTGCAGGGTCGGAAATGCATTGCCATAGACGCCCAAGCTGATGCTTGGGCGGCCGGCGAAATCTTTCTCCTTGAGCTCTTTTAAAAGACCGAGCAAGGATTTGGTTTCGGCGTCGGTCCGCCATTCCATGGTCATATCCGTCCGGGCTGTCCGATAGAAATGATAGACGGATAGGGCCGTCACGGCCACCAGGATTGTCACGGCCATGACTTTCAGGGCGGCCTTCCCGCGATGGAGAGATTGAATCAGGAAAATCAATAAGAGTAGATAGAGGGGGATGAAGAAGACGGCCGTTCTTCCGAGCAAATAGGGAGTAGCCAACAGAATATTTTGCAGAATCGTGGACGCCGAGGAGAAGGAAAGGATCCCCAGAAGGGCGACGAGGGGCAACACTTCGGTGAACGATTTCTTCCGGCCAAGGACAAAGAGGGCGATGAAAGATCCAAGGATGGATAGAATGATGAAGAGAAAGACCGCCTGTTCCTGCCGGGGAAAATAAGATGCTCCATAGAAGGAATTGTGGATGAGTGGAAACACGGTGTCCGGGATAAAACCCTTCATTCTTCCGTGAATCAAGTCACCGACGCTCTTGACCATATAGATAGGGTAGCCGATTGATACCGCCAGCAACAGGGTCGTCGAAGCGAGAGATCGGAATTGCTCTGGAGTCAGAATTTTCCATCGCGCCAGGAGTCGGCCGGCTCCCAGCATCAGCAGGACCATCAGGGCGGTGATCCCGGCGACAAGCAGGATTCTCATCATCAGAATCTTGAGAAAAGCTGAATCCCCTTTCCAATTGATCGCCGGCCTGAAGGCCGGAAACCGGGAGCGTTTGAGGGACACGACGTAGCTGCTGTAGAATACATAAGACTTTTTCCGCTGAAGCTTTTTGAACCTTTTCAAGTCGGCGGCGTCAAAGGTGAATGTTTTTCGGCCGAGAGAAATCTCGATGGCTTTAATCCTATCCAGGATGTCTGGAGGACACCGGAATTTGAGGCCTTTAAAATAGACAAGATCCCTCTGCCTCCAGAGGCCATCCTCATAGCTCAACAGGGTCTCCTCGTCTCGAATGTTGAGTCTAGAGACATCGATCTCTTGTTTTTCCCCGTCATCGAGACCAGCGATTCTCACTGTCACTGGTTCAAAGAGTTTCCCGGAAAGAGTGAAATCGTAGGATATCGCCAAGAGATTGAAGAGAACAACCGCCAGGAGAAGCACTGGCCAAACGATTTTTGCCTTTCGGGGCTGTTGTTGAACCGGCGGCAATTGTGGAAGGCGCCCGCAAGGGTGAAGCTTGAAGACGATAAAAAACCCAAAAGCAACAATAAGAAGACTCAGATAGACATTCAATACGCTGAAGTTGGACAGCACCGCCAGGGCGGCGAAAAGGAGAGAAAGCCGCAATTGACGATACGCGGCGGGCCGGGACTCGATCATTTTGTCCAAAAAAGAGAAAAAGAAGAACAGGGCCGCCATCATCAAGCCAAGGGCAAGTCCGTATCCTCGGCAGAGGGAGAAAAAATCGAGGACATAGGGATTCAAGCTGAGAAGCAGGTAGCCGCAGAGGATGATGATTTTCGTTTTGACAAATTTGTCCAAAATCAGGAAAGCAAAGAGGAGATAAACCCCATAGGCCAGGAGATTTGGAAGTCGAAGGACCAATTCGCTCGACCCGCCCCAAGCGCAAAATAGTTTGGCAAGGAGCGTGTTCAAGAAGTGATTATTGGCCAAGTTGAAGTTAAACGCCGCCAAGAATTCTTTAGAAATAAAATTTAAGTATGTGACCGCCTCGTCTAGAGTGAAGGGCGTCCGGATTGCCCGGACAACCTCAAAGCTCACGAAAAAGAGGGAAATTCCCAGGATCGACAGTTTATAGGAAATCTCGTTGAATTTTTTGGGGAGGTTCATGGTTCATCCGGAGATATCTGTCAATATTCATCCAATCCCGAGTGTCCAAGATAGGGAAAAAAGCCAAGCTGACCCTTATCGCGGTTGTGTTCAGCCAACATAACCCATTGAAATATAAGGAGTTAAACCCAAAAAAATTATACCATACCCAGGCAGATATTACAAACGTTTTCAAGACATGAATTGGCGAAAGCCTTGATTTTAAGCATCTCGATATATCCCGGAAGTAGCCTTATCATCTGCGGCGGACTGGCTGCAAACGGAAAACGGCCTCCGGATCGGCAATAATCCGAGCGACCCGCTCTTTATTTTCCTTGCCCATGCTGGGAAATATTCATGTTGCCTTGACAGGGGCGGCCTTCCCTTGACACCTTTTTTCTTCTGGGTTAAGCTTAACGCCTCGCTGACGCCCATTACGAAAGATATCGCAACTTCCACCATGACCAACACACCACTGGATGCCGCTTTTATCAATCCCTCCTTCGGCTATCCGATCATCAAGGAGAAAGGCCTGTTCTACACGAAAATGTGGCCGCCGCTCTCGCTGGCTTACTGCGCGGCCATCATGGAGGAGCGCGGCCTCAAGGTGGCGATCGTCGATGCCCAGGCCGAACGGCTGAGCCCGGAGCAGGCCGCGGAAAGGGCTTCGGCGGCCGGACAGGTCTTCGTCAGCTCCAGCCCCTTGGACCGGTGGCAATGCCCCGTGAACGAGATCAAAAACGTCTACGCGGTCATCCAAAGCCTCAAGGCCGGCCGCCCCGAACGAAAGGTCTTCCTGATCGGGGCCCACGGCACGACCTTTCCGGAGAAGATCCTGAAAGAGACCGCCGCCGATGCGGTGATTCTCGGCGAGCCTGAGATCACCGTCAAGGAGCTTTCCCAAGGCCGGCCCATCGAGGACATCGAAGGCGTGGCCTACCGCCGGAATGGTCAGGTGGTCGTCCGCGAAAAAAGAAAATATCTCAGCCTGAATGAATTTCCGAAGCCGGCCTTTCACCTCCTGCCCATGAAAAAATATTACTTTGAATTCCTGGGCAAGAATTTCGCCATGCTCGAAGGATCGAGGGGCTGCCCCTATGCCTGCACGTTTTGCTACAAGGACATGTATGGGCCGTACCGGGTCAAGACCAGCAAAAAGCTGATCGGCGAGGTCGAGTACGCCGTCGAAGAATTCGGCGTCCGGAACATCTACTTCGTCGACCTGACCTTCACCATCAATAAAAAGCAGGTCCTCGATGTCTGCGATTTCATCATCGGCCGGCGCTATGACCTCGGCTGGGCCTGCCAAACACGGTTCGACCTGGTCGACGAGCCGATCTTGAAAAAAATGAAGGAGGCCGGCTGCCGCCTTATCCAGTTCGGCGTCGAGTCCGGCACGGAAGAGATCGTCAGGAAGACCAACAAGTACATCCCGCCGAAAACCATCTCGGAAGGCCTGCGGCTGGTCCACAAGCTGGGCATGGAGAGCGTGGCCTTCATCATGTTCGGCCTTCCCAACGAAACAGCCGAGGACATGGTCCGCAGCATCCAATATGTCAAGAAGATCAACCCCACGTATGTCGCCTATAACATCGCCATCCCTTATACGGAAGCCACCTACGACGCACAAAGGGCTTCCCCGGCGAACGAGGGAGTCTTTTTCCCCGAAACCTATGGGGGCTATTCCAAAGAATTTTTGGATGCCATGGTGAAAAAAGGGATGATCACGTTTTACCTCAGCCCCCGGACGATTCCCAAGGTGCTGAAAAACCCGAAATCCCTCATCCAGAAAATCAAGCTTTTTTTGGCGGCCCTATGATGTCCGAACCGACCGAGCACGTCCGATTGGCCAACCGAAAAGGCAAGATATTTTCCCGGGAGTCGGTCTGGATCCTGCTGCTCTTCCTTGTTTTTCTTTCGCTCAGGATCGTCCATCTGTCCGCCGATCCGCCGGACAATCTGAGCCTGGACAGCTGCAGCGAGTACGGCGACCCGGGCAACTACGCCTTGAACGCCAGGAACAAAGCCCTCTTTGGACGCTGGCAGATCGACGGCTTCGGCGGGCTCTATGTCGTCCCGATCCCCGTCCTTGTCACCTACGGGTCGTTCCTGGCCTTCGGCGTCGGAATCTGGCAGATGAACCTCGTGCCGCTCTTCTTCAGCGCTCTCTGCTGGCTGGCCCTCTTCCTCCTGGCCTCCCGGTATTTTCCGGAGTCTCGGCTGCTCTTTTTCATCCTCCTGAGCTTAAACTATCCCTGGGGTATCTACAGCCGGATCAACGACCAAGTCATGCCGATGACCTTTTTTGTCATCCTGGCCATCTATTTTTTCATCAAGGCCTGGGACGGCCCCAAAACCTTCTTCCTGTCGGCCCTCTTCCTGTCTCTGTCCTTTTTGTCCAAGGAAAAGATCCTCTATTTTCTGGTGATCGTCATTCCGCTTTCGTTCGTCCTCATCTGCCTCCAAAGACGCGAGCTCAAGGACTGGAAGCTCAACCTGACGAGGATCGCCTATTTCCTGTCCGGCTCCGCTCCGATCGCCGGCCTTTGGTACTTCTTCCTCTATCTGCCGCACCGGAACGTCTACCAGAATCTATTGGGGCTCAATGTCTCCCACATGGTTCCCAAGAGCCTGAACGGTGCCGTCAGCAACTGGCTGCGGAGGCCGGCCTTCGCCTTTCATCCCGGAAATGCCGTCCTGACCTTTCTCCTCTTTTTTTATTTTTTGAGTCTCCTTTTCTTCTTGGTTAAAAAAGACAAAAACGAGACAGGGCCGCTCCTTCCTCTTGAAATCATTTGTTCGGTCTGGCTCGTCGTCGGCCTAGCCATCAATTCTTTCTTTGGATATCGTCCCATCCGCCATTATATCGAATTCTCCATTCCCCTCTTGATCCTATCGAGTCTCTTCCTCACCCGGCTCCTGGCTTCTTTCCGGCTGAGGATCCGGCTTAAGAATAGAGGGCTTTTTATTTTTTTAAGCTTTCTCCTGATCTGGGTCGCCACAACATCGTACTCCAGACGGATCTTTTCCCGGGAGACGCTTTACGGCCGGCCGGAGAAGGTCCTTCTCGTCACGACCCTCCTGGCAGTGGCCTTCTCCGCCTTGCTCTATCTGGCCGTCCGCTTCTTGTTCTCCGCCAAGGACCTCACCCTGCCCAAGACCGCGGCCATCGGGCTGGCGGCGGTTTTGCTCGTCCTGTATTCCTACCAGAACTTGAAAACCTACGGAGATTGGGCCGCCCATGCGACATACAACCTTCAATCGATCGGGCGTGACCTGGGCCGGGCGTTCCCCCAGGGCGTTTTTTGCGGTTTGCTGGTCCCCAGCCTCTCCCTGGAGAACCGGAACAAGGCCCACACATCCTGGCCCAACTATGCCAACGATGAGCCGGATTTCTTAAAACGCGAGAAGGTGACTCATCTTGTCGTAGGCACTTTCAACGACGAGCCAAAATATTACGAAAATAATTACTCCGAGGAATGGAAGAGGGTCAAGCTGCTGGCCCGCTATTGGCTGTGGAGAAGCTGGTTCCTGCTCTACGAAATCCAAAAAGAGGCCGCTCTTCCCATCCGGTCACCCGTCTACGAGGCGGAAACCATGGAACGGGATGTCGGCCGGCCAGTCTTCGATCCCCAGGCCAGCAACCGGTTTGCGGTTTCTGTCGATGCACAAAGCAGAGGAATTATCGGAAGAGAAACCATTTATATCCCCGCCCGTTCAAAAGCCCGGGGCCGCATCTCCGTCAAGCTCCAAGGCCCTGGCCGGGAAGGCCCGCTCCTTCTCATCAGGATCCTGAAAAAGAAGGCCGTCGTCTACAAGAGATCGATCAACATGCCTGGGGGAGATGCCAAGCCCGGCTACCTGGCTCTTCCATGGGATTTGTCTCTGGCCGAAGCGGGCGAATACACCTTCGAGGTCCAATCGGCCGGACCGTCCGCTTTTTATTTCGACAAAATCGAGATCGATACGGAACGCTGAGAATCCCCCGGCCGTCCTGCCCATGCTAACGCAATGAATAGAGTGACATTCTATGGGCCGTGCTATTTCCGTCCGTGAGACCCCGTAGCGGAGGGGGGACCCAGACACTCTTGGAGGAGGACCCTTTCACAGGGTCCCCCTCCAACGGGCGGCGGGAATACCCGCCCGCCCTGCCACCCCTCCAAGGAGCATCCTCCCATGAATTCATCGCCAAATGCTCCTTGGAAGGA
>Ga0315274_10000624_pt1 | contig 54916 bp, 60 predicted proteins | sample YL17G02_20_MG_FD_203700 | JGI IMG/M metagenome (GOLD analysis project Ga0315274, IMG submission 203700) | Sediment microbial communities from Yellowstone Lake, YNP, Wyoming, USA - YL17G02_20 | ecosystem: Environmental > Aquatic > Freshwater > Lake > Sediment | place: USA: Wyoming | collected... | reverse complement strand
TTCTGATATTGAAAATGCTACATCATTTAATAATGCTATTTCTGCTATTAAAGATACCAACAATATTACTGGCGTTGCCATTCAAAATATTGATAGAACCACTATCCCTGGAGTAGGAACTTTACAATTTACAATTGTTGCCACTGTTCCATATTTGCAATGGAAATCTCCTGATCCGCTTGATAGTTATGGTTCTACTGTAAATATTGGCACCAGTGGTTTATTTACTTTAACCAGTGCGCTATCAAAGGGTATTACAGTACTGGTGGTTGCTCCAAGTTTGCCTGGTATTACTCCATTAACTGACAATGTAACTCTTACTAATATTTATGCTCAGGATGTTAATCGGTTTAGCTCGGAAGATACACAACATAGATCTTTCCTTGGTACTGGTGTTCCGACCTCAACCAATCCTCACGGACTTACAATAGAAGATCTTGGCGTTTCGTCTGGAATAGTAGAAACACATCAAGACCTATTCCACGCAAATGGCATATTGAAAACATCTAATATTAACTTGTTTGCCACCACGTCGCCATATGGTGGGGTTGATACTCTGGCCGCACCAGACTCACTTAATGTGTATGGTCCGGTAATTGGTGATCAATTTTATCTAAACGGCAGAACACACAACATATTACAAAGCACCAACATACAATTTACTGGTATTACCAACACCCAGCAACAACTATGGGAAATTTATGTTGTTGAAGGTGTTAGCTCCGTAGCCACGCTGGAAAGAAGAGAAAGAATACGATTTGTAAATTCAGCAACTAATCTTGAGAAAGTAATCCAGCTACGTCATTTAGATACTCTTTGTCAGTCTGGCGTTTTGTATATTAAATATGATGGAACCACTAAACAAATAAGTGTACGTATTCCAGGCGACAGTAATTATGGTGGGGCAATTACGGTTCCAAGTGGTGGTTCTGCAATTAGTGGCTATGAAATACAATTTAGAAGTTATAATGGGTTACGCCAAATAATTTTATATGTGGCGGATCAAGCAAATGGTAATTGGTCACTGTTGGGGGCCGGCACCACAATAGAACAAGCGACTGTATTTACTAGGCCTACAGACCTTGAAATAGAAGCACGGATGCAAATTGCTTCCGTGAGATACTCTGGTATCACACAATTCTTAGGCAATGGATTTGGCACCGCAGACGCCCCTAATTTAACCTATGATATGCACAATGATGTGCGTGGAACATTGGCATTAGACAACATTAGAGAAGATGACCTCGATAAACTACAAATTGCAAACACTCTTGGTAATGGTGTATTGCCAATGTCTAATACTGAAGCCCTGATTAAGGCTTCATCTGTTATCACAGTTGGCACCGACAGAAGATTTATTGCTGCAGATTTTATGGTTCAGGATTATGCAAGTGCTGCGCTGTGTATTCAAGCAGCTTTAAATAGAATAGCTGTTTTGGGTGGCGGCACTGTATTTATTAAGCCTGGCATATATGAATTTGGAGATTCATCTTATTTAATAATGCCATCTAATGTAACATTGTCTGGGTGCAATGACTCACAAGACCCAAGCATTCCAAATGTTATATTTAGTAAAACAGACACATCTGCAAACCCAATCATAAACATCCCATCAACAATCTTTGGTGGAACAATTAAAGGCATTGCTTTTCAATTAAATGCTAATACTAGTACCTCTTTAATGGTTATGGGTGGATCATACACCAAAGTTGATAGGTGTATGTTTATATCATCTACAGCACAAACATCTCCAACCCCATTGGTTAAAGTCGCTGCTGTTGGAATAAATACCTATTCAAACATTGTATCTGGATGTAGGTTTATCGTTAACAATACCAATCTGCGCACAATATATATTGATAGTGATGGTACATATATAACTTCTAATACTATTATTACTGACTGCAATTTTGTTGGTAATAACAATGAAACGCCCATGCGAATTGGTGGGTCGTCTGGTACATTAATTAAGGGGTGTTCTTTCAAATTTATGTCGATGGCAATAAGTGCTGGTTTAAGCACTTCTCTTGCTCCAACTGGTATTAATGTGTCCGATTGTCGTTTTGAAGGATGTGGAACAACCTTCTTTGCCAATCCGGCCATCTATTTGTCTTCTGCTTCAGAATACACTGTTCATGACTGTAAATTTAATGCTTGTGGTATTGGTGTGTTGGTAGAATCAACTAAAAATGGCATAATTCATTCCAACATATTTCACGACACAGTTGCTAGTGCTTGGGCAATTGTGGTTCACACCGCCGCAATCGGAAATGGTAGAATTATTATTAAAGAAAATATTGTTCAGGGATCGGCCACTCTGGTAGATGCTATACTGGTTGAAGCAGGAAACAATGCTGATGTTATAATGTCATCTAATATTATTAACCAACCAACGACTGGACATGCCTTAGTAGGATCTGCGACAGGCATAATCATGTCCAATAATCTTTTGTTGGATGTTGGGGCCGGCATTTATGCAACTACTTTATTTCATGTTATTAGTGACAATTTGTATTATTCGGGAACACAAACCGATATAGCTATTGAAATCTCTGGTGGAGAAAATTCTATATCTGGTAATGTTATACATAGCCCAGAATATGGCATTATTTCTACTGGTATTAATAATGTGATATCTTCAAACGTAATTGTTGATACAAAATATGATTGTGTGTTGTTTAATAGAAATTCCGATTCAGACAAATCAATTATTGTTGCTGAAAATGTCTGTTCTATTAGTTCCTCTTCGGCAGCAGCCGCTATAAGAATAGCAGACAATTACAATCCTACATCGCCCCTTGTTGGGTCTATTGTTGGTAATTCTATTCGTGGTGTTACTACAATGATATCCGCTATACATCTTGGAAATGATTTTGGTCTTGGAACAGCAAGAACAGAAATAGGTGTTGCTATAACTGGTAATTCGATTGATGGTGCAAAGACCGGCATTGGCGGCACCTCAAATAAGTTGTTTTTTGCTGATGGCAGTACTGCTTGTGGCAACTCAATATTTAATGTTACACATGCCGGTATTGGCTGGCCAAACTATCAAAAAACACACATCACAATTGCTGGGATGAATTATGTTCAAATGAACACAGCGGCCAACGCAAGTTATACTGCAGTTTCTGCACAAATTGCGTGTGGTAATTATGTGTATGGTGGCGAATCAGATGCTTCGGTTGGCTCTCGTCTTGGGGTGGCGGTGTATAGCGTGGCCATAGGAAATTATGTATTTGGTGTCGGTTCTGGTCAAGCGTCTGGTGGCACAGCCATTGGAATTACTAATAATACTATTAATAGCAGTGCTATAATGATTGGAAATTATATTGGTCTAGTTGGTGTGGGCACCAGCACTACAGGATTAGGAATACACCATGATGTTAGTGACAATACCGGTGTAGTTGTTGCTAATTATGTGGGTGCTGCCTATGGTGTTAGTAAAAATGCCTATTTTGTACGAAATACTGGCGCTGGTGCTCACCCATACACAGTTATGTGTTTAAATTCGCAACAGGTAAGTGTTGCTGGAGGACTATTAAATACGAGGTCAGGTATATATCCAGTAAATGCTGGTTTATCTCCAATATATGATTTTGATGGAACTACTGGTCAGATTTGGTATACTAATTTTGATGGTGTTTCACCATAACAACTAACTTGGAGACAGTATGCAAACTGTACAACTAACAAACGAAGAAAAATTAACTTTGGAAAATCTTCATTTAAAAAACAGATTATTGTATATACAACAGCAACAGATAAAAACAGAAGAAATAAATATGCTAAATACAATTAGTTCTAGATCTGGTAAAAACATAGATGGGTGGATAATAAATTTAGAAACTGGTACTGTCTCAGAACCGAATAAGGCAGACAATAAGGAGACGAAATGAAAACTTTAAATGGTGGCTGTGTGGTGGAAATTCCGGCCAGACAGGCCGCAACATTTAATGAAGGGAAAATAGGAATTTCATTTAATGAAATGTCCGCAACAACATTAAGTGTGCAGTTGTTTATAGGTAAAACAACTGATAATGTTTTTAATTATATGAGCACTAAGAATATAACTATAAGCGGAACAAATTTAACTAATATCCAATCAGAACTTAATGCTTTCGTTGCTGCAGTATGGGACGAATTAAAAGACATGGAAGAGGTAGATTTTGAGTAATTTAGATTGGTTAGGACCTGAATATCAGCGTAGGCCTTCTCCCAATAAATATTGGTCAGGATATAAACCTGACATGATTCAGCCTATTGAAGCTGTGATCTACCATTATACCGCCTCTGTTGGAACAGCTGGTACAATTAGCTGGTTATGCGATTCAACATCTAAAGCTTCTGCACACTTTGTTATTGCTCGTGACGGCACTCGCTATCAGTTAGTACCTCTCACTGAACGAGCCTGGCATGCCGGTGGTGTATCTTCATTTATGTTTAACAATCAAAATGTGAATGGGCGTACTATCGGCATAGAAATTATGAATGTTGGTCCATTAGTTCAAAAGAACGGTGTTATTTATTCTGTCGCGGAGAATAAAGAATTTAATGGTCCTGGAGCGTCTGGGGGAGGGCCTCCTAAATATCAATACACGATGTGGGAAGCCTACGCAGACGAACAAATTAAAGCTGTAATTGAATTAACCAAAATTTTGGTTCGAGAATTTCCAATTTTAGCCCAAGATCCAGTTACTAGATTAATTGGACATGAAGACGTTGATCCCACTCGCAAACAAGATCCAGGACCATTAATGCCTTGGGATCTTATTCGATCTGCTGCTGTTTCTATCTAGTATTGCTAGCATTTTCTACCTTCCGATTATGTGATTGACAGATAATCTAGTTGGGGCTATAGTTAAAGTTCTGCCGTCCACTCATTTACCTCCCCCTCCTTGGCTTTTGTCACTTGGGTGGACGGCAGATTAATCACAAATTTTTCTGTTCTATACAATACGCGAATGAATCAAACATATAAGAACACCAGTTCGTTAATAACTTGGGTTCTTCATAATAATATTGTAGACGCATACACGATATGGATGTTGGCTCAAGGATACGACAGACACAAAAACGGTCATGCCACTGGCAGAATTAAATCTAAATATTTTATCAAATATCTGGCCAATACAATGTTGGTCACAGAAAAAACAGCGAAGACAAGACTAAACAAAGCCATTAAAAATGAATTTATTGAGAGACCAGCCAGCAATACATATATAATTCGTAGTCATAGATATATGACTATCCATGCCATGGATGATCAACAGCAACGACACGATGAGAAACAAACAACGATCAGTCCCCAGCAGATGCTACAGGCTGACCGTGAATATACTAGAAAATTGTTTGATTGGATTGATCCAAAAAATATAATCAATACCAAGACACTATTGACTGGCATCGTGTGCATTCAAGGATCTGTAAGAAATATTGGTAAGATTACCCAAGGTAAACTTATCAATAGTAGTCGTCGCACTGTCCAAAGAAGGGCATTGGACCCACGTTTAAATACTATTGAGAGGCATGTTGCCTTTGACGTGCATTCAATGCTTACAGGTGCGGATTGTAGTCCTTCGGTGTCTGCTTCTGCTTTTAAAGAGGCAGAAGACATTTATAGAAAACGCAATGGACAATGTTCTTTACCAGGACGCAAACTTTTACACAGCAAGTACATTCCATCCAAAAACAAATCGTTGCTCATTATTCAAGTACCAAATGCACACTTCTCATCTTTAAATATCCGTGAAGTTCCTGCAAATCGTGAACGTTGTAAATGGCTAAGAAGTAGGGTCGGTGTCGGCGCATGCTGTTTATCCATGTCGCCTCGACACACCAATCGACCATCTAAATCTAGCTGGCTTGGTGAGAGATTCACGGTTTCAGAAAAAATTGGTGTCAGTCAAAAGAACAATGCTCTGTTCGCTGTCTGTCAAAAGTATTTGATAGACATACTGGAGTGTGGTGCCTGTCGTGAGCATATTCTGGATCGTACTGGGGCCTCTGGCCTTGGGCAAATCCAGGCTGCTGTGCCCGCGCTACTCTCTGGTCGCCTATTCAAGACTGACACCCCAAAACCACCTTTGGTTAGGAATGGATCGTTTTTAACTTCCTCATTCTCTTCCAACTGAGAGGCAGAGGTCCTAGATTTTGAAGATGGATTAGTATGGGGTGACAAGTTAAAACATATATTAATTAGTCTTTTTGACGTCTTCTCAAATTACGCATATATTTTACGCAGGTATTGCAGTGTTTAACCTGCTTTGCGTCTTGTAAATTAATAATCCTCGTTTTTTGACAGTGTTGGAAACAATCTGCGTAGGCACACCTAATTACGCAGATTCTTCCTTTGCTAATCAGGTATTCGTCTTTCCCAACAGCAATTTTCTTATCAACCGATGTGGTCTCTATGGACCCAGGAAGTACATGTGGGTACTTCTGATACAATTCGTTATCACTTGGTTTTCTTACCATGTTTCTTATCCAGGAACTTTTTTAAGTTCTTCTTTTTCTGTATTCCCTTACACTCTTCACAATATTTAACTTGGAACGCTTCTTGTACTTTAATATCGCGTTCTTTTCCACAAATAATGCAGAATATTTTACACCTAGTTGAGCCCTTTGCCAACATCATACCTTTCTTAACTCGCATCTTTCCTTCTACTTTTACAAAGTCATCACGTTTCTTATTGGCCGTTGTTTGTACCTTATAGATTGATCCGGGAACAATATTGGTATATTTTTCATATAGGTGATCAAAGTCTTCATTCTTTGTTTTAGAGGCCACCTGTAGAGCAATGGCTGTGCCTGGAGAAGTTGCTGGTTCCTCTGCCTCTTTAAAAAAGCTAGCTTCATTTTCAGATACAGATATTCTATTGCCCGTATAGTGGCTGGTTACAACATATGTGCCATCATCCAAACGGTCATCTGCTCTACAGAGGTGTCCTCTTTTTGAATAGTACCACTTTCCTATCGCAATGTCTACCATGCAATCTCCCTTTCTTTATAGCTGGTATACATAATTGGTTAATATGCAAATTGCATGCCTGTACATGTATACCTATATACCACACCTGGCATGATACGTGCAATGTTTAAGGTAGGAGGCAACAATGCAATTATTGGTTTTCATCGGAGGATTTGTGGTTGGAGCACTCGCGCAGTGGTACCTGACGAGGCATAAGGAAGCAGTCGGACAAAGAAAATTAGCAGAAGCAGTATGCTATATGGATCAGTTGGCCCAGGCAAATATAGACGCACGTGACCAGATTAATGAGCTGAGGAAAGATACTATAGGGGGTAAGTCATCCTCCCGTAGGTCTAGTATAAGGGAATCCCTCTATGACGTGCAATATGGTAAATAATCTAGACAAAATGAGGTTGACCATGATATTTAGTGCGTCTGGTCAAATGCTAACAGATAACGAAGTAAATAATCTGGTTTACCTGTTTCTCAAATATGGTTTTGAGATTAAAAATCCTAGCAACGAAGATTTGTTTCTTATTGTGATGGAGACAGCGGAAGACAGATCGTTGGACAACATCATCGATAAGACAGCCAATTTTGTTAGAGATAGATTTGGTAAAAAGGCAGCCCGCGACAATGCTAGGGCTCATTTAGTAGAATATTTTAATCGTATTTATAAAGAATTTATGGAATTGCCAATCGAAATGAGAAATAGTCTGGGGACGGATGAAAAGGCAGAAGTTTACACAGTTAAGAACTAAGATTGACATGTGGGCATTGAAGCGATCGCGCAGTCGTATTGATGGTGTCCTCCTCCGAACACCGTCTTTTTAATGCCCACATGTCATACTGTTGTGTTATAATCCGCGATCGTTGTGGCAATCGGAGGCATCGCCATTTAACCTTCGGAGGGAGCAATGCAAATCGACAATGACGTCGCCAATGAACTATTACTCGCAGCAAAGAAAGGACAACGTACTCAAGAATTCTTTGACGCAGTATCTGGAATAAAGAAGTATAACCCACACGATCAAGACAGACAAGGATGTATTCGTAGTATTTTTGCTAGGGAACTAATTTCTGAACAGTTTTTACTAAAATTTGATGAGATTATTAGCATTTTTTGGAAGGGGGTATTTGAGAAATTAGACAGCGCCAAATTATTTGGTGATTTAGTAGAAATCAAGGTGTCTGGCAAGAAGATTAAGACCAGACCCACCAAGAACAATCCCATACATTTTTTACGCTATCATGGCCGCATGGCTGTGAGGAACCATATCACTTCTCTTTATAGGAAGAATCTTGAGCAGGGATGTTCAGTATGTGGATATCGAATATCAGTTCGCAGCATTAAAGATTGTCCAAAATGTGGCAGTCCTATGTCAACTGTTTATAAATTTATTAATGTTGAGGATTGTGAATTATCATATTCGTCGCCATACGACAGGCTTGAAGATGCAGAGACACAATATACTATTAGCAATCTCCTTAATGAGTTTGCTGAGTGTGTATTGGGTGATGGTACCAAGGCATTTCAAATTCTTAAGATCTTAGTTGATCCAGAAAGCAGTCGTGCCATGTGTGCCGCCTGTAAGCTTTGTGGTTCAGAAACATTTGACATGAACAGTTGTACAAACTATAATGCTAATATTGGTAAGTATCTTGGCGTAAACAAGACGATGATTGCCAACAAGATGACCAGCATTCGTCGTAGGCTACCTAAGTGGTTGAAGAATAAGGGAACAGATGAGGCCTTATACATCCTATCGATTATTCCAGAGGAGTTCCAAATCTAAGGAACATGTAAATAGCAGAATAATCAATCCGTCTATAGGTGATCGCTATAGATTATATGTAATGAGTGAACATTGTAAGGTCATATTTGAAAGAGGAAGATATTTTATTGAAAGTGGTATGCCACATTTTCTCAATACCATATTTAACAAGGAAGATAAAATTATAAGATATATACCAGAATTTGTCTTTAAGCGTATTGAGACGTTAACAGAAAATGGGGATATAGATTCTGCGGTTGGATTATGGCTGCAAGCCTGTAAAATGGCGTCTGGAGTACCACTTAAAACTATTATGATGATTACTAGTATTGTATTTCATGTGGCTGTTGCCGCAATGGCAATATATGCCTTCATTAGTATTCTATAATTCATTACCATAATATACTAAGGTAAGATTATTTACCGTCATTTTAATGATGGGTAATCTATGCCTTGGTCACGAGAAGACAGAAGTTTTAAGACTCTCATAAATAAAGAGACCACAGACTCTCAAAACAAGTTCTTTTTCAATGAGCTTGGGGCGAAGACTATTAATGTTCATTCGTCTGAGATCTGGTCCGACACTGTCGCCCTTAACAATCCCGCACAAGCAGTAATAGATGGAAAAGCAGAACAACGATCCCTATTCACACTCACAGAAGACCTTACAGTATCGGGACATCAATGTTGGAAAACGGAATCGCCGCCTGGTACTCGCCTTCTTGATTGGATTTCTGATAAGTATGGTGCTAACTATAATGTGCACCTATTCGATAACAACAACGTTGAAATATATACCACCGATACCGTAGGTTGGTTCTTTGACTATCAAACTGGCATATTATCATTCAATGGTGATGTGTCTGGTAAAACCAGGCCATTTAAAATTACTGGTTATAGATATATTGGTGCTAAGGGCAGTGGTGGGGGTGGAAGTGGTGTAATTATTTATGCCACGGAATCTGCTCTTATGTTGGCTACTCCAGCAGATAGTACGATCGGGTACGCGACAGACACAAAGCACTTCTTTGAACGAGCAAACTCGCAATGGGTGCCTGTCGGTGGCCTTGGAGCGCTTACATATCCAGCAGAAGCAGATTTATTGGCCGACACACCAGAGCTGGCATCGATCTGGGCCGCGTTTCAGCCTGATCTGTTTTTGTTGACGCCCCCGGCCGGGACTATCGGAGTTGCGCTCGATGCCGTGCCTTCAATATATGATTATACCGAGTATGGTCTTTTGAGAACAGCATCTGTGGACGGTACTATTGGCGTAGCCTTGAACAAGTTTACAGATGCGCGTGCCATGCCCGAGGCTATTCTACTGTCAATGTCTTTCACTGAAAAGACATTGGGGGTTGGTACTGACACGCAGAATTTCTGGCTGCGCGGCACGTCTTCGTGGTTAGCGTACGCTGGAGCGGCAATCTACTACACGCTGTATTCCGATCTCATCGCGGACACGCCCGCTAATGGAACGGTTGGCTACGCTGAAGACGATGACTCGTTCTGGTACAGGTACAACGGCGCATGGTCGTCTTACGTGTTTCAGCCGGCATATTGGCAGCGAGTATCGTCAGCGTGGGTGCCCTACACGGGTAGCGGCCTGTTCTACGATACTGATGTTGCTTTGCACGCTGCGTCACCAGCGAATGGTACTGTTGGCTTTGCAATTGATACTGAGTTGTTCTATTTCAGACGCTCATCTATATGGAAAACTACAGCCTCGGACCCGACATTCTGGTTGCGTGGTGCATCGTCGTGGTCGGCGTATACCGGATCTAGCGCGTTTTATGATACCGAAGTCGCTTTGCTGGCAGCTTCTCCGGTCGATGGTACAGTAGCCTTTCCTTTAGACACCAGTATCTTTCATTATAGGCGCAGAGCAGTATGGTTCTTGAGTCGTAATGATTCTCGGTTTGGTATTGCCGAGGCGGAAAGCTCCCCATGGTTCTCGGTTGGCGCTACCTGGAAAAACATCTTCCAGACGCTTCTGGAAGCAAGTGGCCCAACCTACCTGACGATGAGTTCAGTGGCAGATGGGAAGTTTCTGAAGCGGTCCGGTACCTACATCATCGGCGCCGATCCGGCAGGAGGAGGCGTCACCATTTATGCGACGGAGGTGGCGCTTCTGGCTGCTACTCCAGCGAATGGCAGTATTGGTTATGCCACAAACACGAAGAATTTCTGGTGGCGCAAAAACAACCAGTGGCGTGCCGCAGAAACGTCCACAGGACCAAATCAGGTGTGCATCGGTCCTGGTGCTATCAACTCGGTGTCAGATGCGGTTTCCATTGGGGCGGGTTCTTCCGCGTTGGCCAACAAAACGATCGTGATTGGCTCCACCGCAGAGGCGCGAGCAGGGTGCGACAACTCCATCGTCATTGGTTACAGTTCCATAGCCGCCAATGGTGCGATTGCGGGTGTGGCTATCGGAAACGACGCCACTGTCAGTGTCGGGTACAATTGCACGGCAGTTGGTTCAAACTCTAACGCCACAGGAAACTCATCTTCCGCCTTTGGAATACAAGCCAGCGCGGGGAATTACGCAATCGCAATCAGCAACTCAATCGCGTACGGCAACTACTCCATTTCTATCGGCTACAGCGCGCAACAGGCCATCAACGTGACCAACTCGATTCTGATAGGCTCGTACGCACAGATCTACGGGTTTGCTACCACGTACACAACTGGAGCCATCTCTATCGGGCCGTCTTCTTTGGTGGGGGATCGCGCATCCTACGCAATCGCCATCGGGCATGGGGCAACGGTTTCGGGTTACATGGGCAGCTATGTTGGGGATGAATCGATTGCTATTGGTCACAGCGCCAATGTTCAACATCAACGGGCTGGTGCAATTGGCAATGATGCAGCATCTACCGCCAATGACCGCATCACAATTGGTAAGGTTGGTGGCTCTGCAACACAGATTAAGGCGTTACAAGTTTCTGGTGCTTTTGGTATGGCTGGTGCTGTACCAACTGCGCAGAGAACCCATGTTGCTAATCCTAGTGGGGGCGCTGTAACAGATGTAGAGGCTCGCGCCGCCATTAATTCAATTCTTGCGTCTCTGGAAGCAATTGGCCTTCATGCAACCGTATAGGAGAGAACAATGCCATGGACCCTGACCACCCCCGTCGCTGTTGGTGACTTAGATCCAAGTGGTCCATATTTGCAGGTTAGAATTGTGCGACAGGCGCATGATTCGGTGCGTAGTATCATTGCCATTGATCTAGAATATGGAAATACTGTCGAAGGACAGTGGGTGCCCGGATTACCAGTTCGTAGCAAACCATCTTCTGTAATGATCCAGGGAAGCGACTACGAATCTCTCACTACTGATTCGATGCCAGAAGTAGATGAGAGCACCTATGATGCAGTAAAACGGGGATTATACGCACATTTGGCCATTAAAGGAATCATTGGTGCTGGCACATTAACATAATTGTATAATTGTTCATATTCCTGCCTGTTTCTGATGTTCGATTATTAATCCGTTAAATTAATCGTCGATATATATTACACAATTTCAAGGAGTCGTCTGTGCAAACGACGAATGTTGCTGTTTCTGACGCCGCCCTAAACGTAATGAAGAAACGAGTTCTTTTTAAAAAAGAAAATGGAGAACAAGAAACACCATTAGAATCATATACACGAGCTGCTAAATTTGTTGCTAGCGGTCATGCACTGTTTTCCCCAGCAGACACACCCAAATTTGAACAGACGGCAATAGAAGCAATGGCTGAAGGCAAATTTATGCCAAACAGCCCAATATTGCAAAATGCTGGATTTCCAAATGCACAATGTTCAGCATGTTTTGTGGTTCCAGTAGAAGACAAATTAGCATCGATATATAAAGCACATCATGACCAAGGACTAATTCAAGGCAGTGGCGGCGGGACTGGGTTTTATTTTGGACATATTAGATCAGCAGGGACCTCAGCCTCCAACGGAAGATTTACCACTAAGGGGCCAATTAGTTGGCTCAAAATGTTAAATGAAAATGCTGGCCATGTTGTACAGGGAGTACGTCAAGGTGCCAACATGGCAATGTTGGATATTGGGCATCCAGACATTGTAGATTTCATAAATTGTAAAACGCATGGATATAATTTGCTTGAGGAAGATCTAGCAGAACAATTTGGTGTGTCTATTGAAGAAGCTAAACGCATAAAATCAATTATTGGAATAGAAAAATTTAATATTTCAGTGTCAATACCCAATAAATTTATGGAAACACTAAGTAGTGGTGGTGATTGGTATTTAATTGACCCACACACCAAACAGCGTGTTAAATCTATCCCGGCCAAAGAATTATGGGATTTAATAGTTAGCAATGCCCACATGCATGGAGAACCTGGAATATTTTTTGTTGATGAAGCAAATAAAAAGAATCCACTGTCACACATTGCCAAAATTGAATGCACCAATCCATGTGGAGAAGTACCATTAATCCCATATGGCTCGTGTACTTTGGGGCATGTTAATCTTAGTAGTTTCGTGTGTGGTTTAAATGGATCATCTAAGTTCAATTGGGAATCATTTGCTAGTATTATTAGGTTCGGCGTTCAATTCTTGGATGATGTAGTTGAAATTAATACTTTTCCCATACCAGAACTAGCACAATTAAATATAAATTCACGTCAAATAGGCCTTGGTATAATGGGGTGGGCAGACACACTAATAAAGATGGGCATCCCATATGATTCAGACGAAGCTATCAAGTTAGCAGATGAAATTGGTGATTTTTTCGACAAAACATCTTTTGATGAGAGTTGTAGGCTGGGGAAAGATAGAGGTAATTATCCATATTTTGAAGGAAGTGATCTTCAAAAGACTGGATGTAAATATATGCGTAATAGTGGGCGCACCACTATTGCTCCAACCGGACAAACATCAGGGTATGCTGGATGTTCATCTGGCATCGAGCCCATTATGTTTCCTGTGGCACGGCGTGAACAGGCAGGCATAACACAGATTGAATATCATCCACTTCTATTTAAAATGTTAGAAGAGCGTGAGCTAAACAGCGCCGAAATAAAAGATAAGCTTGGTACTATAGGGTCAGCTAGGAAAGCGACTTTCTTACCAGACGATATTAGAAAACTATTTCCTTCAGCACATGATATTGGTTATGAATGGCATGTTAAACACCAAGCAGCATGGCAATTACACATAACAGCATCAATTTCCAAAACTATCAATTTCCCCAAGGACGCCAAAGTAGAAGATGTAAATAATGCGTATTTGATGGCACATAAATTGGGGTGTAAAGGAATCACAGTATATCGTGATGGTAGTCGTATAAATCAACCAATTTCATCATTAAATGTTGAGAAAAAGTTAGTTACCAATAAACACAAGAGGAGTGAAGTTACACACGGAACTAATCGCAAAGTTGAGACGGGGTGCGGCAACTTAATGATTTACGTAGGAGAGGGTGATGACCGAGGAATACAAGAGATTACAGCTCGTCTTGGGAAAGGAGGAGGCTGTGCGTCTGCTCAAGTTGAGGCAATTGCGAGGATGGCAAGCATTGCTTTACAGCATGGCGCAGAACCGGCCTATCTTGTTAAGCAACTTAGTGGAATCAGGTGCCATCTTACAGCATTACACAGAGGAGAATATTGGGGAGATAGACCAAGAATGATATCATCATGTGCAGATGCTATGTCTGTTGCCTTGACAGAACATTTAAACAATGGGCATAATGTACTAGATAAAATAGACATTCATACTGGGGCCTGTCCATCGTGTGGGGGACAATTAGTGTTCGAAGAAGGTTGTTCTAAGTGTTACAGTTGTGATTACAGTCGCTGTTCTTGAGGTAATTATGTCAAAAGAAATAGATTTAACACGTGGATTAAAAGCAACCGTTGATGATGATGATTATGACATGCTTAATAAGATGTCATGGTATGCACAAAAGGACAGCCGAGGTAAATTATATGCTGCCACCGATGTTTTAGGTGACACCGTCTATATGCATCGTTTAATCACTAAACAAGAGGGTGGCGACAGCAATAAAGTTGATCATATTAGCGGCAACACACTAGACAATCGCAAAGAAAACTTACGCATTACTTCCACATCAGAAAACGCTATGAACAATAAAAAGACCAATGCACCAAGAACATCAAAGTATAAGGGGGTTACTAAACAGCCAGACGGCAGATGGCGTGCCATGATTGGTAAGGATAATAAAGATATTCATATTGGTTATTATGATGATGAAGACACAGCCGCTCAAGCATATGACACAAAGGCAAGAGAATTGTTTGGCGACAAAGCCAGATTGAATTTTCCGGGGAAAATATAATGACAATATTGGTGTTTACTCGTAACAATAAATTACCAAAAATAGAATTAAGAAATGATTTAGATGTTCGTTTTATTGATTTTGATTCCACCAAATTAGATGATCTATTAACCATAGCCAAATATCGCGTGGTGAATTGTCCCACCTCTCTAGTTATAGACAACAGAGGCAAGATAATGTTGAGAGTAAAAGGCGTGGTGCCAAGAACTTACCTAAACAGGCTCGCTGAGCAAAATTGAGGACAAAATGAGTCGATGTGTTGACGTGCTGATTGGGTTGCAGGCAGGAAGCGAAGGCAAGGGCAAGTATATTTCTGCTTTATCCAGCGTTCCATATAAGGCCCTAGTAAGAACGGGTAGTGTTAATGCCGCCCATTCTGTTGTTTATCAAGGGAAAACATATGTTTTCCATCAAGTGCCTGCTGGTGCTTTGCATTTCCCCAAAGCCAAGTTGGTTGTGGGAGCGAATGCACAAGTTGATATTGAATATTTGACCCGTGAGATGGCGCTATTGAAAGCTTTGGGTATGTGGTTTGATGAAAAAGGAAACCCAAGGTTGATTATTGATCCTAATGCCACCATTATTGATCCAATTGATAAAATTGCTGAAAATGGCGGCAGAATGCCAGATTGCGGTGATCTTTACTTCCATCCTCGTGACTGTGATATTCATAATAAACAATTGAGTGGTACTTGTCTTGGCTGTAATAAGCTTCCAGCTGACAGCGCATGGTCTGCGCTTGGCAGTACAACTCATGGCTGTGGTGCCAATTTAATTCGTAAAATTGCTCGTGGTACCAAGATGGCAATTTTGCCTGGGCAAGAACTTGATCTTGCTCTGTATTTTAGAAGCAAATTGCCGGAAGACGCGTCTAATGATGAAATTCAAGCGTTTATTCTTGATACCATTGCTAATGGAGCGATTACTGATTGGTCTAGCGCTGTTAAGCCAATGCCAGTTAGATATGCTGAAGACGATGACATTGTAAAGCCCTATGTTGGCGATACAGTATCATATCTTAATCGACTTATTGATAAAAATGAGCCCATCATGCTTGAGGGGACTCAAGGATCTATTTTATCATTGCACCACGGCTTCAAGAGAAAGACCACTTCACGAGACACCAATGCCGCCAATTGGTGTTCAGAGGCGGGCATTAGCCCCATTGCTGTACGAAATGTGTACGGCGTAATGAGAACATTCCCAATTCGTGTGGCTGGTGATTCTGGCCCCATGCCAGGTGAAGAAATTACGTGGGAAGAGATTACCAAGTATGCTGGGTCTCCAGAACCTATCGTTGAAATTACTTCGGCCACCAAACGTAAGCGCCGAGTTTCTACTCTTGGTGAGGAACATCTTAGAAGAGCACTTGATCTGAATCGTCCTACCAATATTATGCTTACGTTTGTTGATTACTTGAATCACGAAGACAAAAACAAGGCATCATGGGATAGTTTGACTCAAAAAACAAGAGACTGGATTACAACTTTGGAATCAAAAATGGGTATTTTCTTTAACTATCTATCAACAGGCCCAGCTCCAGAACACACCATCATGCGTAAATCACCGGCTGAGTTTGCTGGGTATATTCAGGTTCATGCTTCTCCCGACGAATGTTAATAGGTTGGTCTGAGTGAATTGTGGAGGCCATTAAGCCTTAGAAACGTTTAGGTAACATTAAAAGTGATCTTACTAGCAAATGTGATGCGCATTCTGCATTGGTCATGGTTGTCATAACGGCAACAAACTTGTAAGCCTAAGTATTCACTCAGACCATCTTTATAACAATAAATTTGTCAGACCTTCGTGTTATAACTACCTAGTCATGGAAACAACATCTTCTGTTTCTCCTATTGAAGTTAGTATGCGTAGAACCTTTAACATTAATAACTATGAATCTCTAAGCATAGAGGGAAAGGGTACACACGTTGACAAAGATAACGCAAGGCTATTAGCAGCATTTGACATCCTTGCAAAAGCACAAGCAGAACTGATACGCATTTTTAACACTAGAAACACATTACACACCAGCAGTGAGTATGACCTAGTCACATGGAAACAAATTGAACTTGAAGTTAATGGCATTAAAACTGAACTTTCACAACGCGGAGTAAATTTATGAGTTTTCTTCAGATTAAAAGATCGTCTGTCTACCTTCAAATCGACGCTAACCCTAAACCCATTCGCCCCCTTGTAGAAAAACCAACGGGTGTGTGGATCAATTTAATTCCCTCATGTACCACCACAGATCCCTCTGGCAAATTGGTTACTATCCGCCAATTTAGAACGGTCAACGCAGATCTTCCATGTGCAGCATGGATGAAGAAGAATCCAGACCCGCTTTGGGATAGACTGGACCAAATGGATAGGCATAATCGCCAGGGACAGCGTGTGGATTTTCCATCGCGTCCTCAACATATTCTTCCTGTGTGGTCATATTCAGATAATGACGTTAGGATCGTGAAACAGGGAAATCAGTTTTATGATGAAATGGTAAAGTATAGTGATACGGGTGGAAATGTAACCAACTGTGATTGGATTTGCTGGACAGAAGGTAAGGGTCGTCAGACCCAGTACAAGACCTCTAGACAAGATATTTCCCCATTTAAGGTACAAATAGATCCTGCTGTTCTACAGCAGAAGGTACAGGCCGCTATTGAGCAGGCCATGAACGATTTGAATCCGTTCAAAGACATTGATGACATGTTGAAGCACATTCATGGTGTTAAGGCTCAAGAGGCAGCCGCATTCCAGTATGGTGCCAATCAACCTCAGCTGCAGGCCCCGGTGCCGGCATCTCTCCCAGCATATACTCCCGGTGGACCAACTAATTTGACTCTTGGTGTGTCACAGACAGTGGTTACTCCAGTTCCTACCATGGCAACACCAGCCCAAACAATGCCGTCTTCTACACCAAATGTTTACCCACCCACTACAGCACCAGCCCAATATCAACAGGGATCAATTCCATCATATGGTCCCCAGGCTATTCAGGCCCAGCAGCAAATAGCTCAGCCAGTATATCAGCCACAATCTCAACCGCAGGCATATGTTCCTCAACAGGTTCAAGCTCCTCCTCAGGGCATGGTTGCTCCCCAACCAGCTTATTACACACAGCCAACATCCACGCAGACTGAGACAGTTCCCAATGCTCCAATAATGTCTACCCCGGTTTTTGCCCCACCAGTCACATCACAGCCAGGAACGCCAGTACCGGTACAAGTAATGCCGAATTCTGATCCAGCAAGTTATGTGGTGGATAAAGGTAAACATCAAGGCAAGACGTTGGGATGGCTGAAAGATAATGAGCCTGGATATTTGAATTACCTCAAGGCCAACAAGAAAGAATTGACGCCACTAATTGAGGCAGTATTGGGTGCTGGTGGTCAGTCCCAGGCCATGGCCCAACCGCCGATGAGTGAGCAGGCTCAGAAGCCACAGACTGACGAGACAGAATTTAGATCCTACCTTGTGAAAGATATTATGGACAAGGTGTTTAAGATTCCTGAGTTCCAGGGTGCTGGGATTCAAACCAACATGACCCCATTTATCAAGTCTATTACGGGTGGACCTACGCAACTTGATAATGTACCAACAGACAAGTTGCAGTTGTTGAAATCGGCCATTGATCAAAAATTGGGGGTATAAATGGCCTTTCCTAAAAAGAAGGATAAGGATAAGAGTATCCCAACAATATCCCAGAGTGGCGACATTCAAGATATTAGGGGAATTATCAACGATAGGTTTAAGGCCAGTGTGGCACAGGAGGTAAAGGATAGATCCACGGTTATCATCCCCACAGGCATTTTATCGATGGATCTGGCTGTGGGCAATGGTGGCCTTATTGCTGGCAGAGTTATGGACATTTATGGTTGGGAGGGAACCGGCAAAACGTTGATGTGTTTAACCATTGGCGGGTATATTCAACAGTGCACTAAGCAAGACAAGAATGGTAAAACAGTTAATCGTCTTGTTGCCTTTTTAGATGCTGAAGGCACTTTTGATAAGAAATTTGCCAGCAGTGCTGGGTTGAACACAGACAATGTGATCTTGGTGCAAAGTAACGACAAGAAAATATTGTCTGGCGAAGACTATTTTGACGTTATTTGTTTATTACTTGGGCAAGGTGTTGACTATATCATTATTGATTCATGCCCAGCACTCACACCTACCCAGGTTATGATCAATGATACTGGTCAGGGTCAGAAGGCCACACAGGCGCAGTTGATGTCTGGTGGTCTTCAGAAGATAACCCCACTGGTTAATTCTAATGGACAAACATTAGTACATTTTATTAATCAGAAGCGTGGTCGCCCCATGTCTCAGCAGTGGCAGTCTCCGGAAACTGAGACTGGTGGTAATGCCCTCAAATTCTTTTCTAGTTATAGGTTTGAAGTAATTCACGCCGATGACATTATTAAGCAAGTATTGGGTGCTGATGGTGTTTATAGGCAGAAGAAGGTTGGTGTAACATCAAGAGTACGAATAATTAAAAATAAAACATGTCCAATACCGTCTTATTTATCTGGTGCTTCATACCATTTTGAATTTGATGTATACTTTGAGCCATTCAAGGATGAGAATGGGATTGAGTACCATCGTGGTGTTGATGTGGTAAAGGATTATTGTAGTGTTGGTGTGCGCTGTGGGGTTATTAAACAGACCAGTTCGTGGTTTAGTTTTGGCAGTATAAAAGCCAATGGTGAAATAGCCCTAATTCAGAAAATTAGAGAAAATCCATCTGTTATGGGTGAAATTAGAGGTGAAGTGTTTGATAAGATGGGTGTTAAACCAGTTTAGGACAACAAATGGGCAAGAGTAGAGTACAAGTAAAATGCCCCCAATGTGAGCATGTGTTCCTGCCCTCGCTTGAGGAGACTCAATCCAGGGCAGGAGCCAGCTCCAGACGTAAAGGGCACGCTTTTGAGCGTAAGGTGGCCAAGCTTCTACAAGATTGGTGGAATTCTGTTAAAAGCTCAGAACAAAAATGTGAAATGCGTCGAACTCCTCAGTCTGGTGGGTCAGCACTTAAAATTGGGTGGGATTTGGCTGGTGACATTAGCTCAACGGCCAATGATTTTAGGTTCCACATAGAAGCCAAAAATGCTCCTGGATCATTCGGAGGTTGGCATCAATTATTTACATCCAAAAAATTTATTATATGGGACTGGCTAGAACAAGCTAATGAGGATTGTCAAGAAAATAGAATTCCAATATTGATTGTAAATCGTTTTGATCAGCCAACATATTGTGTGGCCGGTCCACATAAAAGATTATGCGCGTGTTTTATAGAGAGATTAAGTAAATCTAATATTGATTATCTCGTGTATCACAATAAAAACAGAATGCTAGTTATTTGGGGGTTAAATGCACTGTTAAATTCATACCCATATGATTGGCTGTTTAAGTTTAAATGTTGTAGTGGGTGTGATCGTGTCCTTCCAGCATCTAGGGCGTTTTTTACTAAACAAGCTGCTGGAAAATTTGGCTTAACATCAGAGTGCAAAGATTGTGCGTCGGTGTACAGGACTGAAAATAGGGCGGCACTACAAGAGCGACAAAGGGAATGGAGACACCAGAATCCAGACAAAATGAAAGCTCAACGTGCTGGGCGTTCTGATCATATACATAATTATAATATCAACTATTTAATTAGAGAAAGAAGAAAAGAACAAGATAAAATTAGAAATGCAGATCCAAGTATAAGACGTATTATTAATGAAAGAAACAGAAATAAATATAATAATAATATAAAATATAGACTTCGTATGGTACTAAGTTCTAGAATTAATGCGGCTGTTAGGGGTATATGTGCTTCAGCCTCCACTTTAGAATTGTTGGGGTGCTCACTTAGCGAATATGTGCAATATTTAGAGGCCAAATTTAAACCTGGGATGACATGGGGAAATTATGGTATTGAGTGGCATATTGATCATATAATTCCGTGCAGCGCATTTGATCTAATCATGATTGATGAACAAAAGAAGTGTTTTCATTATACTAATACACAGCCACTATTTGCTATTGATAATCTTAGAAAGGGAGATTCAATTGCTGAGGAGGAGAAATAATGTTATTTGATCCGGTTACCATAACAAATGTGCTTGATAAGACACCATTACAAGTAGCTCAATTTCTTAATACTCACGTTCTTAATAATAAGATTCCGCAGTACACTGCCAATAGTCCCCTAAATGTTTTAGAAGACCTCGTTCCTAGGCTTAGTAAATACGCTAATGATCATAGTTATGTTACTGAATTGTATAATATAGTAATATCTGCCTATTTTGAACAAAAAAAGAATAAGAGAAGTGGGAATAATGGTTTTAATGAAGATGCATATACAGATTTGGAAGCAAAGAAAGAAATATTGTATAGAACAGCACAGGCACTAGATAGATTGTATGAGGCTGCATCTAGACTCATGACCGGAATCGGAGCACCTGATCCTAAAATGAACCGCCACCCATAGGAGAAAACATGAAAACTGAACGTAAACCAGGCGAGCGTAAATTGGATTTGTCAAGCGAAACAACAGTAGAGCTTTTAAAGAAAACTAAACCACTAATTCGCACAGATTGGGGTGGACAGCCGGCACTAAAGGTTATTCGAAACGATCTTAGGAAAATGCATGCTAATTCTAACCTTACTACCTGCAGGGCCGTGAAGAAGATAGCTGAAGAACAAATGTCTGGTAGCAGACAGAGAGCATTTCCACGTATTGATGAGGCAATTAATCGCCAGTCATAATGCACAATGTTGTTGTAGATTATGTTAGTTCTAGAGTAGAACCCGCCCTACCAACAGACATAAGTATGAAGATTAGTGAGGCTTTGAGATATAGGTCCGATGGTTATCAGCATACCTATTATTTTAAGACCAAGAAATGGGATGGGTTTAATTATTTATTTAACATGGCGACTCAGATCTTTAGGACTGGATTGTTGTGGCGGGTAGAACACGTTTTAAAAAATAACAAAGTTGATTATAAAATAATTGATCTTCGCAAAGAACAAGAGAAGATTTCACATTTACAAAAAATTAAATTAGACATAAACCCATTTGAATTTCAGCATGCTGCGGCACAATCTACCATTCAATCTACACATGGTGTAATTGCAAGTCCGACTGGTACTGGCAAGAGCCTCATTATGGCCTTGTTGACATCTCAGTATTATACAAGGACGCTTATTATAGAAAATAGTAGAGTATTATTAGACCAAATTTATGAGTTTTTTGATTCAATCCTGCCAGGACGAGTTGGCATTGTTGGTTCTGGCGATTTTGAGTTAAACGACGTAGTAATTGCCACATATCAGTCTTTATCTACAATTTTGGGGATTGGTAAGAAACAAGAAGTTAGTCCTAAAGCTCCCACTCTAATTGATTGGTTAAATAATGTTGGCCTTGTGATTAGTGATGAAGTGCACGAGGCAGATACAGACAGCATGACAGGGATATGTGCTAACATCAAAACCACTAAATTTGTGGGAATGACGGCCACCCCATATATGTGGGCTCAGGCCAGTGAAAAGGGCAAAAATTTGCCCATGGAACAAAATTTTGGTATAAAGGTATATGATAGTAGAGAGACAGTTGATTTTGTTAAATTGGGTCTTACAGTTCCCCTTACTATTTGTAGACCATTAGCTCCTCAAGCCCAATTATTTAGTGGTTATAGGCCAGGAGATGATAGCCTGGGCGAATATCTTAATATTGTTAAGACTCAAGTGGTTGAAAATGAGGACAGAATTAAATTTATAGCTGATAAAGTAAAATCTCTTGTCCGAGATCGACTTAGTTGTTATGTGTATTATAACAGAATTGCGTACGGGGAGAGACTTTGTGAAGAGTTATGTGATTTAGATCCAATTATGTTGCAGGGAAACACACCAAGAGATACCAGAAATAGAATATTTAAGGACATGGAAAATAAAAAGCAACTATTGGTGGTATCAGACATTGGTAGTTATGGTCTCAATATTAAGTCTTTAAATAGTTTGGTTTTAGCCTGGCCCGTTCGTGATGCACGACAGTTGAAAGGCCGAACTTGTCGGGCGTCACCAGGAAAGACACACGGATTAGTTATTGATCCGGTAGATTGGGCACCATTTTTGGCTCACCATGCTAAAATTAGACTTTCACAATATAAGAATGATAACGATAATGTGATTGGATGATATCCTATTCTTCTACTACTGGCAGCACAGATTGTGTGCAAACTTATACGTTTAACAATACAACTTGTACACAATCAATCACGATAATTTATCCACATCAAAACAATAACGTATCATTACCATATAACACAGAAGAAGCTCATAATGATACTGAATTAGTACCACTACCCATAATTAAAAGAATGTGGCCTTTGGCCATACACATGTCTAAGCCAATTAATAGATTGGCACATGACATGATTAGATTTCCACAAAAACATGCTGGGCATCGTGATGGAATAGGCATTAAAAATTGGAGCAAGAGAAAATAATCATGGGAAATTTGTTTGAACGCATCAAAAGTACTGTGCAGCGTCTTACTCAGATGTCTAAAATAGATACTGATATAGAACCAGGTGTTCCAGGTGAAACACCAGAAGAAGTAATGCAGCCCGTTAAACGTGCTGAATATATTTCAGAAGCCAGCATGATACATTTAATTCGTGAAAGTGCCAATCATAAACTATTGGTATATATGTTATATAACAATATGTGGAGATATGTTGAGCCTTATAGTTTCAGAACTGGTAAAAGTGGTATATTATTTTTTGGTTTTTGTCTAACGCATAATGATATTCACTCTTTTTATGTGCATAGAATACAAGAGCTTCAACCTACACAGATTCCATATAATCCAAGATGGATAATTGAATTTTAATACTAGTAAATAATTAGTTGGTTGTTATTATATCTGGTTTGGGCCACAATAATGATAATCGAAGGCTTGGATCCCAGATTTAAAGTAATTATGAGTCGGGAAGCCAAGCGACTTCGTAATGAAATATTAGAAGATTTGTGCCTCAAGAAACTAGACATTAAACAAATATTAGACTTGTATATTCCTGTTAATTGGGAAAAGGCAGTATTGTATGCCCATCCCAATGAAATTGTTACGCATATATTGCGTAAGACATCGAGCACAGGTATTAAATCTGGCAACAGAGCAAAGAACGTAGATTGGGTTACATATGCCAGATTTGACAATAATTTATGGTTAGATGTAACAAGAAGAACTGGTGGCATTAGCCCAGTTGATATTGATAAGGATATTGAAACATTTACCAATATGTATAATTTATTCGTTAATTGGTTCATTGTTGATTTTAGTTATAAGGCGCTTAGAACAATATTTGATTATTCTAAAAAGTTTTCTATTGAATTTATTAAAGAGTGTATGGCCCTAGTGGATGCTCCTAGCAACAAGACCATAGAGTACTTGGGTGCTGTGATAGATCGTGAGTTCACCGTAAGAGAGATTGAACTCATGGAAAATAGAGAAATATTAGAGTCAACTAAGAGAGTTATTAAGGCGATTACTGGTATGGTCAAAAGCAATAAGCCAGTTGATTGGGAAGCCATAGATAAGAAGGCCTCTGTTGAAGTGGATAACATATCAGAATTTGATAAAGTTAAGCTCTCATGAAGAAACTAACTGATATTTCTGCGGCTAAAGAATATGTGCGCACAAAAGCAGACATTTATAAGATCATCAGTGAAGATATTGGTGATAGAGAATGGAAACGAGAAGGCAACTTCTGGGTCACACTTTCACCATTTCGTAATGAGTCTAAGCCGTCATTTAAAGTTAGCGATATAAAATTTAAAGACTGGGGAGGTGAACAACACGGAGGAGATGTATTTAATTGGTTACAACTGTGGCATGGTCTGCGATTTGAAGAATCAGTTGTGGTCGCTGCAGAACGTTCTGGTGTTGACATAACACAGTATGTTAGGGCTCCCACAGAAGAAGAGTTAAAATTCGCTAGATATAAACAAATTAATGAGGCTGCTGCTGAGTGGATGCACTCTTTGTTAAGAGAGAATACTTTAATTCGTGATAATTATCTGTCTATGTCTGGTTTCCATTGGGATATGATTGCCCCGTATAAAGTTGGTTATTGTCCTAATAAAGATTCCTTGTGTTCACACGTAGCCAACAAAATTAGAATTACCGATGATGACATTCATGCTCTTGAGTTTGATCGCGGTGATTTGTTTAACGATGCTGTTGTGTATCCTATTCATAATCATTCGGGTGAGGTATGTACCTTTAGGACTAAGCAATTAAATACTGGTGATGCCATTTATAAGGGAATGAGGAATGAACATCCTCTTCATGACTCAGGAATTTTATATGGTTTTCATGTTGCCAAGAAAAATTTTAGGGTTAATGGTGCCAAACTAGTTATAGTAGAAGGTCAACGTGATGCTATTGCTCTTAAAGCGGTGGCCGTTATGACCAGCTCCATAAATGATAAACAAATTAGTTCATTACACGAATATAGGATTAATAAAGTTATTCTATGTTATGATAACGATGAAACTGGTTGGAAAAAGACTGATGAAGTTATACATTCTCCCAAGAAATTTGGTAGTGTTTTAGTTTTAATTGCTAGACCTCCAGATGTTGATACTGATCCACATGATTTGTGGAAGAGTGGTGGTGATGAAGCCGTATACGACATGCTCAGTAAGGCGGTCGTACCAATAGAACATTATATTAATAGAAATTACAACGATCCTAGATTGCTTTCTTTGACAGCCAAGCAACAGGCCTTAGCAGACATTAAAGAATACTTATGTAGTGTTAGTGGTATTGATTTTGAAACAGCAGTTACCTATTTGGCAAAAACATTTGATATAACCAAAGAAAGTATTTTAGATTATATTGCTGAAGCCAAGGCAGACTATAGTAAATTATATAATCTTTCTGCTGAGAAAGTATTGATTGCTGCGTGTATGCGGTCGTCTGTTTCATATAATAGCGCTAAGGCGGCTGGTATTACAAAACAAGCCTTTACATTGTCGTCATACCAGAAATTGTTCGATGCTTGTGCTCTGTCTTATGAGAGGTTTGCCGAGAATTATACACCACAAAATGTATTAGATTTTGTGATGGCCAGATATGCAGATCCAAAGCTTCAGACAATTGTTGCTGATGCCATGGATGAGAATTACAAGTATACTGAGCCAGCAGCATGTGAAATAGTTCTGGACATGTGGAAAAGAAGAGTGGTTTCAGAACAGTCTATTGGTTTAGCGTCTGTGTCTAAAGATCTTTCTAGGCCGTTTGTTGAAATCGTAAATGAGCATAGACGCAAATTAATTGACGTTGTATCCACCAGTAGGCCGCAAGCACGTACTCCTGATCAACTTGCCGATGAATTTTATACCAAACTCAAAATTAGATCCCAAGCAGGTGGCAATCAGATAGTTGGTTATAATTACCACACCATGAGATTACTAAATTTGACTCTTGGTGGTATTCAACCTGGACACATGATGGTGATTGCTGGTGATACGGGTGCTGGTAAATCTTTGTTTGGAATGAATATGCTCAAGTGTCTTGCTGTTGATGGGCAAGTTCCATGTTTATGGTTGGGCCAGGAGATGCAGAGTGTAGATAATACAGATCGCCTTGTGTCTATTATGACCAAAATAGACAATTCTAGAATTCAATCTGGTGCTGTTACCCAAAGGGAAGCAGAAGATTTAAGGAAAGCCAAGGATTATCTGGCATTACATTCCAAGTATTATGCTGCTAAACCTCGTGATGGAACAATTGATGAAATTATAGCTATTATTGATGAATATAGATTTAAATATGACATTAAAGTTGTGTTTTGGGACTATATACAATTAGTACTGGCCGCACACCACCAGAATGGATTGAGTCGTGAGCAGATTATTGGTCATGCCTCTAAGATGATTAAAAACCGTGTCACAGAAGATATGGGTTTAGCCGCTGTTGTACTCGCACAGATGAATAGAGATAAAGATGCCAAGGGCACTAAAGGTGTTGGTGGTTCTTATCAATTATCACAGGACAGTGACGATTATGTTGAAATAGTAGAGAAGACCAAGAAAGAGATAGCTGAAGATGGGGCACTAAATGGAAACCGATATATTTGGGTATGGAAGAGGCGTGGTGGTGTGTCCAAAGTACGATTAAATGCCCATTTAGATGCGTGTGAAACTAGTTCAACTCTAGAACTAACAGAATGTAATACACCAGCTGAACAATCGGCCATATATGGTAAGGTAACCCCATGAAATTTCCATCAGGCAGTATAGTCGGCGTATTTGGTTTACCATGTACTGGTAAAACTAGTGTTATTCAAACGTTAACACAGTCAAGTAGAGAGATACTTGCATGTATTAGTTCTGGTGATATTGCAAGAAGATTATCCACAGAAGCGGATACTCAACATATGGCAGCAGGTAATTTATACCCACATGAAGATAAACTACGAAGTGAAATATTTGATTTAATTAAGAAGCGTCGTGCTTCTGGCGCAGAGCTGATTTTCCTAGATGGATTTCCAAGAACTGCAGATCAGATACAGTGGCTCATGGCCAACCAGCTAGCAGGCACCACGAATGAGGGATGTATTGTACAGGTTGTGGCCTTTGATGTTGTGAATCGTGCACTTAAGCGTATGCGTAGTGATCAAGACACCGCAGAGGCGATTAAAAAGAAAATTCATACACAATCAGAAGAAATTAATAAAATGGACAAATTAATGCACGAAATGTCAATTCCTTATTATACGATAATCAATAACGATCTAACCACTGCAGCACTTAGATTAACCCATTTGATGGGGCTAAAGAAATAGGAGAGAACCATGAGGCTTGAGGTTACCAGATATGTTATGCGCATTGTTCCAGAGGATCGCAATGTCCCAAGCAGTACTGATGAAAGAAACTCAGCCTATATCGAAGAAGTATTAGGATTGAAAAAGGATGGTGATTCGATTAAACTTGTGCGCAAAGATGTGATGGGATGTAGAACCATTGCTTATCTGGAAACACAAAAAGTAATGGAGTAAATTATGAGTAAAATGGTATATGGCAATGATGACAATGTATATATGGATCATGAAGGAATGAAGAGAGAGACAGATAAAGCCAAACTATTTAATATTCATGGTGAATCAGTTTGGATTCCAAAATCAGTAATTGAAGATGAGAGTGAAGAAATTGTGGCCGTCAAAAAGTGGTGGGCTGAAAAGAATGGTATGAAAGGAGACTGGTGATGGCTAGCAGAGATACAGGTATTGACATTAGTATGGATAGATACAAGTGGGCCAAACTTGAGTTATCATTGGCCGACAGCATTGAAAAATGGGCCACAACGATTTGTGAAGATACTGACCTTGGATGGTGGTATGACGATGTGTGTTTTGATATGGCCCAAGCAGCTATTGGAATACTGAAAGCTTCTACTAGTGGACAGATTAAATATAAGGAAGAATCAAAATGAAATATTATCTTGCAGGACCAATAGACCATGAAAAAGACTTAGGTAAAGGGTGGCGCAATAAATTCAAAACTATGTTTGACTGGCAATATAGTGATATTATATTTTTTGATCCTGTTGCCCCATACCATTTTACTAGTGTTACACCCAAAATATCGACCTACATTTACAATATTAATATGAAGGCTCTTGAACAAGCTGATGCCATAATTGCTAGACTAGTCAAGGGTCAAATCTCGATTGGTACTCCTATTGAGCTGTATCACGCAATTGAATGGAATATGCCCATCTTTTTACTCACCGACATAGAAAAATCTATTTATATGTCATATATTATGAATCAGTCTTGTACAGTAGTAAGAGATTTGAAATCACTACATAAAGCAATCTTACAATATGAAATGAAATGTAAATCCGTGTGTAAGGATGAAGAACATGAGCTGAAAGACATACGCAAGTATGAGAATGAAGAATATGAAATTAAAGGTTAAAATAAACCCAGAGTGTCCAAATGAGATGCCTATATTGGACCCTGCCAAACTTAATGACAGTGGTTATGATTTGGTTTCTTGGGTAGACACTAAAAATGGTATCATTAAAATATTGCCCTACACATTTATGAATATAAGAACTGGTGCATCTATTAAATTGCCTGTTGGGTATTGGGGAGATGTAAGGCCACGATCTAGTACGTTTACTAAACGACATTTAATTGTTATGAATTCAGTAATAGATCAAGATTATGTGGGTGAAATATCATATGTGGTATGGAATGCTGATGATGTTGAACACACCATTAAAAATGGAGATCGAATAGCACAGTTAGTATTGTTGCCACGAACCACCCCACCACTACAAATTGTTAATAATCTTCCTAAAACCGTACGCAACACAGCTGGTTTTGGGTCAACAGGCCTATGAAATTTCCAACATGTCCAGAAGTTTGTGTTTTCTGTCGTGATAGGAAACACATATTTCATACCATGAATGAGCTTGGTGATATGTGGGCACAATGGGAATATGCGCGCTTAGATGGTGAACAGCCACACAAATATATTAAAATTTATGGGTATGCAGAAGATGAATTGTGGTTAGACTCTTTATTAAGAAATGTTTTTAACAGAGTAAAAAGAGATGAAGACATCCAAAGAAATAAAGTGTGAGATTTGTAAAGATGAAGGGTGGATTTATTATCAGCACCCCCTTAAGCCTCCAGGCGTAATTATGCAGTCAGTTCCATGCCACTTTTGTAATCCATCGGGAGATAGGCCGTCTAGATTTAGTTTGTCTGAAATAACATATTATACAATCACCACCAAACCAGTTAAGCCCTAATTTGTTTTTGTGTCTGGCTGTGGTAAAATACCCAACCCATGAAGACAGAGCAACTATTAATAGAGCTATCAAGAATAGTTGCCCAATACGCAGATTCAGAAGTTTTTATGTCAGTAAATAATGAATTAGTAATACACAAAGACAACAAAATAATCATAAAAATTAATCTTGATAGTGGTAAAATAGAATACTTTTACAGTCCCGAGACAGAATAATGAAAATAAAACAGATGTGCGGCAAATGCCGATACGCTATGAAGTGTTATTGTCATAAGGCATCCAATCGTAATGTAGTTATAAATATATTGGCATGTAGAATCAGAATGGGGATTAACAGCAACGCTTCTGCAACATTATTATTAGAGATGGTAAGACCTAATCTTATTAGGTTAGTAAATAATGCTCGCGTACGTGTTGGTAGTGGGTACATTGACTCGAAATCACTATTAACCGAATTGGAATCACGTATTATAGAGTGTTTGTTGTCGGAAGATGGTTACAAGATAGGCGAGTCTGCATACTTAACAGAATATTTATTTGGGAACAATCCACGCACTGGTTGGGTTAAGAAATGGATATTGTGGTATTTTTCTAAGCATCAGCGTTTTTATAAGAAGCACACATTATTTGGTGACAATCCAAAATCAGACACAGAGGATGAGATATCAGAAATAGACAGAGATTCAATTTTGGAAGCAGAGGCAAACAACACACATGCGCCAGACAATTCAAACAAAGACGCAATTAATGCCATGCTTAACATAATCGATGACGGTGTAACCCTTAATGCTAACGAATACCGTGTTATATCATTCTGTTTGTCCAACGCCAATGAGTCAAATAAAATTAGATTAATTGATGGTACTCATACTTATTTGTCTTCAATTATGGGTGTGTCTAGACCACGTATAACTAGGCTGTATTCTGTAGCCAGACAGAAACTCTTGCGAGCAGCACAAGAACGGGGTATTGGCCTAACATAGGAGAATACGATGCGGGGAAGTACGGTGAAGAATGTTAAATTTAGGTCTGATAAGCAAAAATTGGTTCGATGTGACGCATGTGGTTCTGAAATGGTGGTTGGTAAATTTGCCAAGCGCAATCAAGTATGTGATAATTGTAAAAATATACCAAAAGGTAAGGACGCTATTAAAATCGCTGGTAAAATTCCTGAAGAGGAGAGGCCAGCAAATTTCATGGCTAGACTAGGCGATTTAGCCCAAAAATTAGGATATACAATTAATGATAAACGCATTTGGCATAAGAAATACGCGATTGATGGTGGTGGTGTTGTTAATATACATGCAATGATTGATCCAGGTGTGGTCGGTGCTAAACCAAAATTAGACTATTTTTCATTAACCATACAAAGAGCAATCAACACGAATGAAGATTTTAGACAATTTATGCCACCAGATGCCGCATCTGACTGTGAATTGTTAGCGTCTGAGTTCGGTGATAAGGAAATTGTTAAACACGATATTGGTAAAGAACGTTGTGATGGCTGTGGTGTACTAACAGAAGAATTTGGTGTAGACACATCTACAGGCAAGATTCTCTGTGTTCGCCCAAATGGTTGTTTCAGAAAGAAGTTTACTAGTGGTGGCGCAGAATCACACGAATAAATCATGTCCCTGAAGATTGTATACAATGACAAACAATCACAGCTAGTCTAGATAACATGTCTAAATATGTTAATTTAACCAATGGCTTTAGGGCATTAGTGGACGATTGTGATTATAATGCCATTAATAGGTTTAAATGGTATGTTGTTAAATATGGCATGTGTGCTGCTCGAAATCTGCCTAGGTCCCCAGGCGCACGCAAAAAGCAGTTTATGCATAGATTTATCCTTGGATTGGATTCCAAATCAATTATGATTGTAGACCATATAAATGGCAACGGATTAGACAATAGAAGATGTAATCTACGAGTATGTAATAACCAACAAAACATGGCCAATATGGGAATATACAATCAGTATAAGGGCGTATCAAAATATAAAAACAAATGGAGAGCCAGAATTAAAGTTAATTATAAAGAATTTCATGTGGGATATTTTAATACCGAGAGGGAGGCTGCTAGAGCTTATGATCAGGCAGCAAGTAAATTTAATGGTAAATTTGCAAGGTTGAATTTTAATAATGTTAAAACTGGTGGATGAACGATATATGTGGTCATCTTCGTGTGGATGTTCTAAACCTGCTCTTTATTGGAATCAAGATTTCAATGCTAGAATTTGTAATAATTGTGGTACCGTAATTACAGAAGGACCAGTTAAGGACAATGCCCACGCTGTTCCATTTGTACATCTGCGGGTACACACTCACCTAAGTTTCCTACGCGCTATCTGTAAAACCGAAGACATTATTAATAAGGCTAAATCTCTTAAAATGCCAGCCATTGCCAAGACAGAATTTGGCAATATGTGTGGTGTTCCATCCTTTGTTAAAGAATGTATAGAAGCCGGCATTAAACCTATTTTGGGAACCGAATTTCAAGTTAAATTTGGTGTCGGCGCATATCCAGTAACAGTGTTGGCACTCAATAAGGAAGGATATAAGAGTCTTGTAAAATTAAATACAACGGCTTGGATTGAACGTAAGCAGAAGGAAAACGAACAACCATTTTTATTGGTGTCTGATTTAAATAAACGCGGTATATTGGCGTTGGTTGAATTTTCTAATGTTCCAACCATTAAAACAATTTTACAGCAAACTGCACAGCAAACAGAGACCTGGATAGAGGCAACCAATCACTCTATCACCAAAATAGAAGACATTATTAGTTTACAAACCGAACTCAAATTACCAGTAGTAGCTACCAATAATGTGCTTTATACAGAAATGGAGGATCACGAGCCATACAAAACAGCACTAAAGATTGGTAAACATCAGCTGTTAGTGCGTGATGAACCAGATTATTATTTAAAATCAACATCTGAAATGCTTGCCCACAATTTTCCAATCGAATGGTATGAAAATACTGTTAAGATAGCGGATAGAGTGGAAAATTATGGGCTAATTAATAAGAATTTAATCATTCCAACATTTAAAGATGCCTGTGGTGAGTGGACATTGGATCAAGCACATGGGAAACTCACCATGTCTGCTTGGGATGGTCTCAGTACAAAGGGTCTATCAGACAATAAGGAATATGCTGATAGGTTAATTTATGAGCTTGAGACCATTAAAAATAAAAAATTTTCCAGTTATTTCTTAATCATAGCTGAAATCATTGCCTTTATGAAGAAGAGCAATCTTCTCAAACCAATCGGACGTGGGTGTTTGACAGGAGATGCATTAGTTCTTACTTCTAGTAGAGGATATATACCATTACAGGATGTTGAAGTTGGAGATAAGGTAATAACCCATACGGGTGAAATTAAAGATGTATTAAACACATATTGTTATGATGTTGACGAAGAATTATTAGAAATTAATTCTGAATATTCGCACAACAATATTAAACTTACCAAAGACCATAAAGTTTATGCATATAGAAGAAAACACAATAGCTACAGAAGAAACGACATACCCTTACTTTCACAAGAACTTAAAAGCGCACAACCAGATTGGGTTAAAACTGAAGATTTACGAGCTGGTGATTATATATATACACCATTTTTAACTTCTAGAAAGACTATCACACAACCATTTAAATATGATCTTAGTAAGTATATTCCTGGGGGTAAGGAATCAATATTTAGTGTAAATAACAATACTATAGAGTGTTTCATTTATAAAGATACGATTCTATCTGAAAGGGAAATTAGTAAAAATACTGGTGTATCTAGATCCTATTTGAGACGGCATAGAAAATACAATATTAATGATAATGCTAGAGTATTAAAAATTAATAGATACATCAATATTGATAAAGATTTTGCCTATTTCATTGGTAGGTGGATTGGTGATGGATGGATAACCAGTGTAGATGTTGGTAAGAAGAATGTTGGGATAGCGTTTCACAAAGAAGATATTGCTGGTCAAAATAAAATACTTAGATTTTTGCGAGGCATTGGGTTTGATGTAAAAATATATAATCATCCGACCAAAAAATGTGTGCAATTATTAATATATAATATACTTCTTTATAATCTTTTAAATAGTATGTTCCCTAAGTATACGCGAGTGGCCAATACTAAATCACTTAGTTATGTAAAATATTGGCCCAATAATCTGTTAAGGGAAGTGATGTCTGGACTTATTGAGTCTGATGGTCATCGTGAAAAGTGTGGTACGTCTTTAGAAAGAGAGAATATAGATACTACCAGCCATCAATTAATGCTAGACATACAAGAAGCCCTGTTGTATTTAAGAATACCATCATATGTACAAATTAGGAAGCATAAGAATAAAAAATGGAATACGGCATATAAAATCAGATTTCATGGTATTAATACTAAAATAAAAACACCCTTGGTTACTTCCCATGGTTATTATTCTAAAATTAAGAACATAACTACAGTTAAGGCAAATAAAGTATATGACATATCTGTTAAAGATAATAAGTCATATCTTGTAAAATCCGGTATTGTGCATAACTCTTCAGTTGGATCATTGGTCTGTTATGCATTAGATATTACATCTATGGATCCGATTAAATGGAATGTGCCGTTTGAACGATTTATTAATTTTGGTCGTATTGATCTTCCAGATGTTGATACCGATATTACACAAGAAGGTAGAAACACAGTATTGCGCCATATTGCCGATACTTATGGTAAGGATAGAGTAGCTCAGATTGCTACTTATCAAACCATGGGATTAAGAGCATCAATTAATAATGTGGGTGCAGCATTAAGTGTGCCATTTGTACAAAATAGAGATTTACGCAATAAGATTCCTGAAGAGACCATGTCTGCAGACGATTTGCCAGAAGAAATTAAAAATGAGCTAGCACAAATACCTGGGTGGTTAGACACTTCAATATCGCTTAATGATTTGGCTAAAAATCTTGGTTATCACGCTGCTGGTATTGTTATCTCTAATGAGCCTATAAGTGAAATGGTTCCATTGCTTCCAGAATCTGAGGGGTTAATTGGTATTCAATATGATATGAAGGATATTGAAATCCTTGGCATGTTGAAATTAGATATGCTGGGATTGAAGACATTAGATGTTGTTCAACACGCACTTCAAAAGATAAAGGCTAGTCATAATATAGATCTTGATATTTATAATTTACCATCCGATGACGCTAAGACATATGAAACGATTACTAAGGGAGATTATGTTTCAATTTTCCAATTAGATTCTCCTGGATATAGGAAATTATGTAGACAATTACAGCCTAATAGTTTTGAACACATTATGGCCCTTAATGCTCTGTTTCGCCCAGGCCCACTTGAAGGAGGAATGACTGCCGAATATGTAGAGCGAAGACATGGTAAAAAGGAATTAGTTGGTTGGCATCATTGGTTGGATGATGTGTTGGCTCCTACCTATCAGGTTCCAGTTTTTCAGGAACAAGTAATTGCCATTTCTAAAATTATCGCTGGATTTGATGATGTAGAGGCCGATAAATATCGCAAGGCAATTGGTAAAAAGAATAAGGAAGAATTTGATCTAGCTCAGCAGAAATTTAAAGAAGGAGCAATGAAGAAGGAAGGTCTTGTGCCGCCTTCTGATTTTAAGGGGTCACTTGAAGCCTGGCTAGACGATATGTTAAAAAGATTAGCTGGCTATGCGCGTTATGGCTGGAATTGTTTGGCTATTAATACACCAATATCGACATGTAATCGTGGTTTAATTCCTATCCAAAAAATTAAACCAGGTGAAGAATTATGGTCTGTGCGTGAGAATTCTGGAGAGATCTTTAGAAATAAAGTTATTAAGGTTATTAACAACGGTATCCGCGATGTTATTAAAATTACCACCCAAGGGGGTAGAAGTGTTATCTGTACGAACAATCACAGATTTCTTACACCCGAACATACGTACAAATACGCTTCTGACTTGTTCGTGGGGGATTTTTTGAAAGTATTTGATGAGCGGATTCCTAGCACTGATTTCAGCCTCAGGATGACATCCTCTACACAACAAGATGAAATTCCAATCGGGGCCGTCTCTAATGACTTCATAGGGGATAATGTGGTGGAGTTGGAGGTTAGAAATAGAACCACAAAAAACACAGTTTTTATCTCTATCAATAAGTTTTTGTCTATCTTTAGAATATGTGGGTCTGTAATATCTGGTTTTCTTGGTGATTCTTTCACTCCTAAGAAATTTAAATATACTTTTGGGATTGATAATAATGTCAGAATCAGCGAGTTTATTGGCAATAGCCTTTTGACTTTTAACTCCAGAATTAAAAATATCAATAATAAGCTTCTTAACTTCTGGTGTTATTTTGTGGACTGCATTACCTTTAAGCCCCCATTCTCTGAGATGTCTAGAAAGAGAAGCTTTGGTTGCTTTAAATGGAAGTTTTTTGATGATGTCTTTGCTGCCATATCCTCGTCCATGCAATTCCTCTATTGTGTTTTTATATCTAAAATAAATATCTTGTTGTCTTCCGCACTTAACACAATAGTTAACTTTTTTAGACCATTTACCCACAATTATCTTGGCACCACACTTTGTACAGATGTTGGTTTTGGTGTCTGTTCTGGTGATACAATTGGGACAATATCTAGTAACAATATTGTTGGTAGTAGTAAAAATAGTATTACAAGAAGTACAGAGAATTTCAATTGTTTTCATAACAAAATAATCAATGGATGGAACGTTTCAGAAATAGATAAAATAGTTGATATAAAATATTATGGCACAACTGAAGTTTGGGATCTTGTTATGGAGCAAAATCCTAACTTTTCTGCTGGTGGTATTTGGGTTCATAATTCAGGTCACGCTGCAGGTTATGGTTACCTTACTTATATTACTGCCTATTTAGAGGCACATTATCCACTTGAGTATTATGTATCTTTATTGGATTTAAATAAACTTCCAGACAAAATTACAGCACTTATTAGGGGTATTTTATATAAAGGATTTAAGATAGTACCACCACATGTTAATGAGTCTAGTATTGGTTATGATATTGGATCAGATGGGCGTGTTTATATGGGGCTTTCTGCCATTAGGTCTGTTGGAAAAGCAGCAGACGCAATAATAGAAGAACGCACCAAGAATGGCAAATTTGAGTCATTCATTCAATTTTGCCAGCGTATGCCGTCAATCAATAAGGGAATAAAAACTAATTTGGTTAAATCTGGTGCATTTAGTTGGGATAAGATCATTAATGATCGTCATAAAATAGACAATATAGATGTAATTCATAAGATTGTAAAACGCAAGAATGGCATTACCATTCCTGTTTATCAAATTGCTATGGAATGTTATGTTGAGGGCGAAGGTTTTACAGACATTCAGAAACAGCAAAATGAGCGTGAGGTATTAAATTCATTTATTACCGGGCATCCGGCAGCTGTTTATCAAAGACTAGCAAATAGTCTTGAACGTGATAAGACGTCAGTTATTTGTCCTTCTATGCTTAAGGGGTGTGCATTCGAACAGAATATATTGTTGGTTGGAATGTTGGAGAATATTACCAGGAAAACCATACAAAAAGAGGGTAGAAATAAAGGTAAACCATACATATCACTAAGAGTTAGTGATAATGAAGCAACCATAAATATAAATGTATGGTATCCGATGTGTGAGGAAATGTCTAAATATTTGGTAACTGGTCAAATTGGTATGTTTGATTGTGTTACTAAGAGTGATAAATTTAGACCCGATCTTGTTAGTTTGAATATCCATAAAGCGGTAATGTTGACTTATGGTCTGCCAATACAAGGCGTATTTTGTGTTAATGGAACAGAACCACCCAGCATAATTAATGAATTAGGTGGTATAGTGAATGAATCTTATGTTATTGGCGATAGAAAATTTGCATCAATTCGTGGTCGTATAGCTGTTATGCCAGATGTCCTAGAATCGATTGTTAACAAATATCATGACAACGTAAAATTTTTAGTGTCTATGGATCCACTGGAGCACCATGACTGATGCAGACATCATAGTCATAGTACGTCAACTTAGGAAACTGGTTGCTACTTTGGATTCTATTGGCTTCCCAGCTAAATCCTTATATGCTGATGAAGAAATGTCATTGTTAATACCATCAGGGTTATCTAGTAAATTGGCTGGGGTAACTGTTGATATTTATACTTTACTTCAAAACATAGAGAAAAACAGAAAGTATCGTGACGCAGTTAAACAACTTTGTGTGACTGATGAAAGGAATGACGATGGCTGAGCTTATACGCGGTGATTTGATAACTCAAGAGGGAAGAACAGTTAAATTTGGTAAAAGTACTGGTAGACCATGTCCCATCTGTGGTGATAAAGAAAATGGTGGGATTATGCATGTTAGATCCAACATTGAAAACACAGCACAGTTGGAATGTCCATCATGTGGATATACTGAGAATGTACCGTCTGAAACAGTTATGGAATTCAAAGACATTAAAGGCAGAACCATAAAACCAAAATGATTCCTGATATCTTACGCAAAGATGTGATTTGCATCGACACAGAAACTGCTGTGCTTGGTGATCATGTGTGTGAAGTTGGTATTTCTTTATTTAAAAATGCTGAATTGGTGCATGAATGGAGCACACTAGTAAAACCAATAGTGCCACTTGATCCCAAGTCAAGCGAAATTCACAAGATATATGAAAAGGATTTGGTAGATGCACCTTCGTTCTCTGACATTGCATTCGTTGTTTATAATTACTTGCTGTCAGCTGATGTTGTTGTTGCGTATAATTATGAATATGATCGTATTGTCTTAGGTAACGAATTCCAGCGTGTTGGTTGGTCTTGGCCAGCTAAACCAATGATTGACCCAATGGTATTGTTTAAACAGTATCATAAATTTAATAAGGGCAAGACTCTTATCAAGGCAGCTGAAAAATACGGTGTTAAGTATATTGGAGCACATAGAGCATGTAATGATGCTACTGTTACAGGCAAAATTCTATTTAAGATGGCGGCAACCAGACCAGATTTTCCCAAAAACATACAAGATATGATTAGAAAGCAGAGACAATGGCTAGAGGCACAACATCTCGACTTTTCAAGTTATCTGATAGGCAAGGGGAAAGAGCCCCCCAACCCACCACAGTATCAATTGTTCGAAATAAACATGTAAAGTTTATATGTAAAGCAAAGCATACGAAGCCTACCTTTGGCTGTAATTATTGTATTAAAAAAATAAGTTTTTATTCTACTGATGCCGCCTTACATTTTGATCAAATCAAAAAGGAATATAATTCTGTTTGTAAAAAGATAGAAAAATTAGGAATTAAATCTAATGGCTTATATGAGCAACTTCTCAGCTTATTTGAGAAGATAGATAGTTTAATAAATATTATGGAGCACGAAACATGAAAGTATCAGCGATTATAGCGCTTGTTGTTGTTGCTGTTGTTTTAACATCTTTATTCTTACATAGTTGGATTCCAATTTTGCTTATGTTTTTATTTCCAATTATCATGCTTTTGGTTGCTGGTGTGGCGGCGGCTTTTGTAAGTAAAAGCGACGTTTATTTTGTAATTAATTCACCACCATCCCACGACCACTATAATCAAACAGGGCTTGATGAAATAGTGGATTTCCATAGGGATATAAATTAATGGGGGTATTTGAATTTCTTGCATATGCCGATATTCATCATGACGAATATAAAAACGGTATAACCTTGCAAGACACCATAGATGTAGAAAATCAGATTACTGAATATGCATTAGACCATGGTATTAAATATGTATTTTTTGCGGGAGATTGGTTTAGAGCTACTAATCCACTACAAAGAGTAATTAAGTCTGCCGAAGCTTCTTGGAAAAAGAGGTCTGATTGTGGAGTTACAACCATAGCCATTCCAGGCAATCATGACAGAGAAACTAAATTAGCTACTAGTAGTCATGCATTTGAGGCAGTTAACATATTTAATAATGACATGAAGAATGTGTTTGTTTATGGAAATGTACACACAATTAATATTGGTGGTGTAAATTTTGTGTTAATTCCGTCTGGCCATAGCAATTTAGAGATTTCTAAACCAGCAAATGATTGTCCTACAGTTGTGGTGTTTCATGATATGGTGGCTGGTAGTTATTTATCTAGTGGTATGGCCTCGGAATCTGGCATTAAACCTGATATTATCAATAATCTTAATCCGGTGTGTGCGCTGGGTGGTGATAATCATACACCACAAAACATAAATAACGTTATCACTAATGGTTTATATTTAGGAGCACCACTACAGCATACGTGGGGCGATTCAGGACAGAACAGAGGATTTTATCATATTAAGATAGATGGTGATAGAGCAGTTGTTAATAAATGTATTACTCGATCTCCTAAATTTGTCAAGATGGTAATTTCTGCAGCCTCGTCGGAACTGGATGTTTTATTAAACATCATGTCGGAATTACCTAAGGTCACTGGTGGATCAGAAGGAATAATTGAAGTAACCATTGTCGGTAGAGAGTCAAAAAATTATGATACCGATTTCATAGAAAGAAAGATTATAGAAAGTGGAGCCAGAAGAGCGAGAGTAATTGTTGATAGATCATTAAATAGGACTGGGTTTACACCATCAACGCTTACCAAACCGGAAGATAAATGGACTGCTTACTTGTCCTTACCTAATCTAGCAGGAATGAATGATTTAGATGTGACTTTATTGTCTGAGATTGGGAAATGGGCCATTGATGAAGCGAGGAAGACACCATGAGCGATATTTTTGATGAAAACGAAGACATGGCCAATATTAGGCCCATTTTAAACTCTTTACGTACACGTTATGATAAAATGCTGCACGGAAATGCAGATAGTAAAGATGTATTAGAATATAGAATTTGTACTGCTCTGGCGTTGAGATGGCCGGGTGATGACTCAGTTATTCAGATTATTAAAGATTTTATTACCATTGTAAAACAACATCACTTAAACATAGACAATATCAAATTTTAATGATAACTTTATTGGAACTTAATTGTACAGGCATGTTTAGGTGGGGATTCATGCCCACTATTCAATTAGACAATCTTAACACAGTTTTTATACGAGGAATAAATGATGATGCCGATGGTGGATCTAATGGTGCCGGCAAATCATCGATTATCAATGCTATAAAGGAAATTATTTTTGGTAGAAATGATACTGGAAAATCAGGACCAAATGTTGTAAATAAACACAAGAAATGGAAGAATGGTAGTTTTGGATATTTAATGCTTAAGGATCGTCATGAGAATATGTGGCGCATTCTTATGCTTAGAAAATGGGAGGGGGACCCACCAGACCCTAAAATATTAGAACATGCTAGTGATGTATTGCTTAGTGGGGCTAAGTATCAAGGCACCGATGTATTTTTAGAAAGGTGGAATCAGACAGATAATAAGTGGATTGATGAGCGTGCTACATCTATTGGTAATAAAGTATTTAGTGATACCTACCATAAAATAGCTGAAGAAGTTATAGGTATGACATATGAACAATTTTCTGCTTATGTGTGTTTAGGACAAAGAGCTGAGTCTGTATTGGTTGATGGAACCAGCGGAGAACGTGAGAAAATAATACAATCAATTACAGATGTGTCTTTGTGGGACAGAGCAGCGCTGGCCACTAAACGTGAGGCCGACCACAAAGAATATTTATTGCAACTATCCGAATCTAAGTTAATTGGTCTTAAAACAGCAATGTCCTCATTTTCAATGCCGTCCCCAGATGAGATTCAAGCAGCCGAATTTGAGGTTGTAGCGGCTGAGGATGAACTAGCAGAGCTTATGTCTAAGCTCTCCACAGCACATAATTTGATCCTTAGTAAGCGCAAGGAATTTGAAGTTGCTAGTCAACAATGTGTGGGGATAAATGATGAATTATGTATATTAGAAGCAGAGGAGAGACATTCAATAGACAGATTAAACAATCAAGAACTGCCACAACCAGGAATTTTAACAGAGAATCAAAATAAAGCAAGCGCATTACAATTTAAAATTGGTGCAGAGAAAGCATTGATATGCAAATATACTAATTTACAACGTGGTGCATGTCCAACTTGTGGACAGAACATTACAGACGAACATCTTGCTAAAGAACTGCAAAAATTAGGAGCGTCCATTGATGTGGATACTGCTGCTTTATCAGAGGTAAATGATCAGATCAAATTTATGCGGGATGATCATTATGCAAGTGTTAGCATGGCTAAAGACAAGGCCAGGCTCAAATATGAAGAAGAAATTCATCATTTAAATGAAGCGCGTGAAAAATTATTAGAACAAGCTGCGTTGCCACAACAAATTGAAAGGGACATAACTGGTTTTCAGACACAGGCATCACAAATAACTATGAGTATAAGTTCTCAACAGAGCAATATACAGTCATTAAAGAAACAGTTGCAATATCTTAAACAAAGAATGGATGAATATGGTCAATTTCAGCAAGCACTGACTTTGGAAATTACTAATAATGCCTGCATGAAGAAAGCCCTTTGTCATTATTTATGGGTAGAAAGAAATTTAAAACGCATCAAACTAAGCGAATATGATGATACCATAGATAAGTTGAATTTACTTTTGGCTGAAGAATTGGCAACATTGTGGGGAACTGACTTGCGGGCACAATTTGTTACTAGTAAGGAGAAAGCCAGGGGTGGGATCAAAGCGGAGTTAGATCTTGTGGTTCAGTCGTCTGATGTTGATGAAGTGCCAATTGCCATGCATTCTGGTGGTGAACGTAAGACAATAGTTATAGCAGTGTTTAGGGCTATGCGTAGATTGATACGTGAAAAGGGATTAGGTGTTAATTTATCCGCCATTGATGAAATTGATAAGGATTTAGATGATGTAAAGGTGGATAAATTGGTAGATGTACTTAAATCCATCACCAATGATAGTCGTACTTGTATTATTATATCGCACAATTCTAGACTTTTGAACACCATGGAATTTGACCATGTGTGGACCGTGCATAAAAATGAAGGGTTTTCGAGTATAGATCTGGTTAACTAGGAGATACAAATGAAGGATATTACGATTGATATTCAAGACTCTGGCGACCATCAGATAGCCACAGTTAAAATATCACCTGCGCTAGCCAAAAAATTAATACAGAAATTTTGGAGGAATCAGGGGAAGATAATTAAGCTCGATGGATTTAGGGCCAGTGGTAAACATAAGAAGGATGAGATGGAGAAGAGGGTAGGTAGGGTTAGATTATACCATATTCTATTTGCCACTTTTGCTGACCAGCATCTGGTTAATGACGCACCGCGTAAAATTTTAATGACAGATGGTCATAAGGTACACGACGGTGGGGATACCCAATGGTGGATGATACAGGTAGATATATGGGTAGAACCAGAGGTTAAACTAGACGGTCAGGAAATGGATGGTTTGGAATTCAACATTACATGTATAGACGCGGCTTCTTTTGTGGCTGAGAAGATGCGTGAATTTGCTATACTACATCCATACCTTAGGAATAAAGTAGACGATAAAGGAAACCCACTTCCGGCCCAAGAAGGGGATATGGTAGATGTGGCTGTTGAGGCCATGGTTGATGGCAAAAAGTTTGATTCTGGATGCGAAGAATCTACTAATCTTAGATTGATCAAGGGTACAATGCACCCGGTGGAATTATATGAGTCCTTATTGGGCAAGAAAGCTGGGGATATAGTTAATTTAAAAAATGTACAGCATATTCCGCCTGCATTTGCTAATGAGCTGCAGGGGAAATCTATGGATATAAATTGCAAAATTAATAGGGTATATACCTGTGAAGATTCAGCAATAAATGATGATCTGGCAATAACTGCTGGATTTAATAGTTTAGATCAGTGGCACAGCAATTTATTAGATGTAACTAATAAAAGGATCAGTTCATACAAGGAGCAAATGCGACGTACGGCAGTTATTGAGCATCTTATGAAACACGCTACCATGCCTGATTTTCCTAGGTGTTGGCAAGAAATTAAGGTAAAAGAGCTTATTGATAGAGGCGAATTCAATAAACTCACACCAATGGATAAATTGTGTTCACAGCTGAATGATGTAACTAAACACATCTCGGTATTAAAAGCTGTTGGTACAAAACACAATATAGGCCCAGATGATGGAGACAAACCAATCAATTTACGTGAAGATGGTAGCTATGCAATAAAGGTGTTGGACTATATTATTGGGAAGGCCAAATTTAATTATGTTAACTCCGAAGCAAAGAAGGATGGTGGAGGAGATAGAGAAGGCGGGAGTGGAGTCAAAGGGTAGACTACACTGGATAGAGATGGATTGGGTGGCAAATTTTAAATTGAGATTTAGTCATGAGGAGGAGGCGGGGCCATGCAACAAGTCAGCATCGATGCTGGAAATGATTTGGAGAAAAGCGATGGATCCAAAGTGGAAACCACCGTGGGGATAGGTTCGCGTACACTCGTCTGGTATGCCACTAAAGAAGACATGGACCAATTACATAGGCTTATGGTAGCTCGTAATCATATGACCTTTACAGAAACTCTTAGAACATTAATGCAAGAAGAACTTGAGCGTATTAAGGGGAAATAAGATGCCACTGTATGAATATGAATGTCCAAAGCATGGAGTTTTTACCGAGTCTAAACCTCTTAAGGACTATCAGAAAAAAGCTGAATGTCCTAAATGTAAAAAAGAATGTGTTAGAGTAATTACAAAACCAGTACCCAAATCACAATCTTGGAAGACTTACTAATTCAATATAAAATTATTCTTGTGCTTCGGTGTGGCTGAGGAATGAATAGTATTTTTGAGTTCGTTGAATGCTTCTTCTGTATGTGTGGGTTCGATGTGCATGTGGTCACGCACATACATTTCAGCTTCTTGTTTTAGGGTATTTAATGAGATATTGGTTGTTTCTGGATTATTATCCATCTCCATGCAGATAGAAATTAAAAATTTAGCCTCTACAACGTGGTGATTGGCAATTAAAGTCTGAATAGATGATACTTTCCACATCTCTTCACATGAAAGCTGTAAAAGTACTCTAACGTCATATTCTCGAATTAAATTAGTATTGTCTACTCCTGACAGTCTTGCAACATATCTGGCAATGATTGGTGGAATACTACTAATTCCATTTACACACGTATCGTTGAAATTTAATGTCCAATTTTGAGATAACGCGTATTTACGAATGGCAGCAGCACGTCGCATGGCTATGTCAAGATTTGCCAAATAAATATCTCGTTCCTTTGTGTGTTTCACATCAACAAGTGCCCTACGTGCATTAATAATATTATCAGCTATTACCTCACCCACACTGGCCGCTATTGGGTAGACTCTCTCAATGCTCATGCCAATTAAATCACAATATAAATTTTCGTCTGGAATCACCTCATCTGGAATGTTTGAAGCAAACCAGTATAATGACAGTCTACCATAAGACTCTACCTTATCGTCATCCTGCATATTCTTCACAAATTCAGTGTATCTGTCGTCGTTTGTCATGTTGTACCTCTATTATATATTATGCAGGTTTCATGCCATAATTACCTATTATCTCCAAAATCATCAGGCTCAACCCAATCATTTGGTTCATTCCAATCACTATCTTGATCCATAGATGTATCATCTTTACGACTATCAATGTCGTCTATATCCCAAGAGCTGTTGTCTATTTCTTCTCTTTCACTGTCACCGTCATCAATGTCTGTCATGGTTTGTCCTTTGTCCAGAGTTTGCATTTTCCATATGGCTTTACTTCTCTATTCTTAGACCAATGTTCCCATAGCCGCATGTTGAGACCATGAACCGCAGTATCTCTGCCAATAAACCACAATGTAAATGTTGTGGTGTAACAATTATTACATTTTTAACCATTGACCATATTAATGGTGGTGGCAGGAAGCACCGTGAGAATATTGGTCTATATGGTGGATACAAATTTTATGGTTGGCTCAAAAAACATAATTATCCGTCAGGATTTCAAGTTTTATGTGCTAATTGTCATCTTGGTAAACATATTAATAATGGTATTTGTCCACACAAAGATCAAAAGTATGGTCAACATAAGCATTAAATACGTCTGGTTGTTGAACTAATTTATCGAAATACCCATCCAGACCAGCCTGTGCTTGTTGGTGTGCTTCGGTACGTCCTGTGCCAGACTGTATAAGTTCTAACATGTATCCTTGTGATTTCCAATCATCACTCTGGAACACATGTTGCCGCATGGTATCTGTGTATACAACTAAGTCATTGATTATAGAAGACATACGTTTAATTATATAAATAGTAATATGTGTGGCGTCTGGCGCAATGATTCTCTCACATGAGCTATGTGAGATGTCACGTTCTAACCATAGTCCCGTATTTTCCATGGCAATTTGAGCATACCCTCGTAACATTCTTGCTAGTCCTGTGATATTTTCACTTCCAATATTGTTGGATTTGTGGGGCATTGCGCTGGACCCTTTATATCCTTTCTTATGCCCCTCAGCTACCTCTTTAATCTCTGATTGTCCCAGTAGTCTAATTCTAAGAGCAAGTCTTTCTAGTGCACAACCAATAAGTGATAGCGTATTAAATACTTCCGCGTGCTGATCCCTACAGATTACTTGGGTTGATAATTGATTAGGTCGAATACCTAAATCTTTCATGGTTTTGTCTTCAATCGCATTTGGGATGTGAAGGAAATTACCAACAGCTCCAGAGAGTTTACCAACAGAGATGGTGTTGATGGCATTATTCAATCTTGCAATGTTTCTACCAATTTCACACCAATGTTCAAGTAACATTAAACCAAATGTACTAGGTTCTGCTCTCTGACCATGTGTGCGACCTATAATTATATCATGTTTATGGGTTTGCGCCTTTGTTAGTAATCTAGTGTGTAAACTAAGGAGTTCGGCCTTAATTAGTTCTAGCGCATTTTTCATTTGTAAGGCAAAACATGTGTCTACCAAATCAGAGCTAGTCATTCCAAAATGAATAAATCTACCTGGTTTCCCTAATACATCTTCTAATACGGATAGGAAGGCCACCACGTCATGCTGTGTTGCCTTTTCACGTTCTTTGCAGGCAGCCATAAATTCTTGTAGTCCTGATTCTTGAATAGGAAATGTAATTCTTTCAGGTATAATTTGGTGTTTATACATCACATCCATGGCTGTTTGTTCAATCAAAATCCAAAGAGCATATTTGGCTTTATCGGCCCATACTTTGGCCATTTCTTCATTGTCGTATCTAGGAATCATCATTGCACCATCTTGCAGAAATCTTCTTCAGAGACGCACTTAGTTCCAATGCTCCGTGCCTTCTGTGCCTTAGAACTTGTAGAGTTTGGGTCTGCCATCACCAGATAAGTAAGTCCTTTAGACACAGAATTCTTGACCTCAAGGCCAGCGGCTTCTGCCATTGTTTGAAGCTCTTTGCGGGGACGTGAAGCCTCACCGGTAAAGCACACTGAACTACCAGAAAGTTTACCCATCTTAGGCTCCTCAATTTTCACAAACTTGACCAGCTCTTTAATAACCTTTTGCAATTTTTGAATGCCATCGGCAATAAATGCTGCTTTGATTGGTCCGATGCCAGAAACTGCTGTAAGCTTCTCAACATTTAGAGTCAGGAACTTATCTACTGTGTTATAACCGGCGTTTACAATGTCCTTAGCAGTAGTTTGACAATGTCGAATATTGAGGGCAGTGATGAATTTGGCCAAATCCATCTTACGCCCATTCTTTTCAAGAGACAATCTTGATCTTTCTGCTACACCAGCACCAACCTCCTCTCCGACAAATCCCCAATCCATATCATAAATATGAGAAAGATTATGAATCTGACCAGTATGTATAATTGATCTGATAAAACTATCGCCCCAGTGTAGAATATCCAATCTCTCGGTCCATACCTTAATCGCGTTATGAAGTACAGACGGACATGCCGGATTCACACACGCCAGGTATTCACCCTCCCATTCAAGTTTTTCTCGGCAGATAGGACACTTATCTGGAACTGATACACTAACTTTGTCCAGCACCTTCTCTACGAACGGAATAACATCATTTCGACGAGTAATAACGACCATAGCATCCATCCCGGCACCACATTCCTGAGCATTTTTGGCGGTGTGGAGAGATACTCGGCTAATTGTAGTACCACCAATATCTATGGGCTGAAGCTCTGCTACAGGGGTAATACGCCCAGTGCGTCCGACCTGCCATGTAATACTCTTGACTTGAGTGGTCTTGGCTTCTGGTGGGAACTTGTAAGCAATAGAACCTTTGGGTCGCATATTATGTTCGCCAAGTTCGTTAAATTTGGCCATGTCATCTACACGAACTACTAGACCATCAATATCATAACCAATTGATGCCCGTTGTTTAGATACTTGTTGCATTCTTAGTACAATTTCACCATGAGATTGTCCAAAAATACATTGTGGGGCAATAAAACCCAATGATCTGATAAACCCAATAACATCACGATAGGTTTTATATTTCAGATCACCAATGGCTCCATAAAACATTATCGTAAGATGTTCACATCTATCACCATTGAGACGTTTAGCGGTACCAGATGCTGCGTTTCTGGGATTTCGGCAGTCCTTGAAGTATTGTTGGAATTTTGCATGGGTGAGAATGATTTCTCCACACAATGAACCAGTAAATGGCTCTTTCAATACTCTTTGAACACCCTGCATCTTAAGAACATTGGGTGTAATATCTTCGCCGGTTACGCCGTCGCCACGAGTACAAGCACGTTGTAAGCTGCCATTAAGATATGTAACCTCAATAGAAATACCATCTAGCTTCTCTGTAACAGTAAGGGGTTCACTGATAAGACTGTGCTTGTGAATCCAATCTTGAAATTCATCTTCGTTCTGTACCTTATCCAGTGATCCCATCTGGATACTGTGTTTAACCTTTGGCCAATTGCTGTTTGATTCAGCACCTACTTTTTTGAGCAATTCGTTATCTGGATCTACGAGTCGCAATTCTTCTTCAAGAGCATCATAAGTAGAGTCGTCAAGTGACGACTCGCCCTTATTATAATATTCATCCTTCGCTTTCTTAATTTCGGTTTCTAGTGCAGTTTTCATTTGCCACCTTAAATGGTGAACATGGCATTAAGTGCTTCGCCATCTTCTTGAGGATTGATGCAGGCAACTTTATCTGAGAATTTCTTACAGACATCAGAACCATCACAATCGATAAGCACAGAGATTATGTTAAACTGTAGATTCTTCTTAGATTGTAAAAATTCCTTCAGCCATTCTTCTCCAACTTCACATTCGCCGTCTGAGATGAATATAATGTCTGCATCTTTGAACGTGTTCTCCTTTTCAATAATATTTCGGGCATCTGTTAGTGGACCAACATAGTCAGTCCCGCCACCAGTGAAATAAGAGACAGCATCCATAACTTCTGCTGGCGGTGTCTTGCCTGAGAACCTATCAATTCGCGTCACTCTGCTATCAAAATGAATCATTGCATAAGATCGTTTCTGTTGTTGTGCGATCTGTAACAATGCCATACCCACAGCCTTCGCCCAAATATCTCTATAACCTTGCATAGAAGATGATTCGTCTATACATACTACCAGAGGACCACGCCCCTTCTTCTCACGTCCACGCAGCTTATATTGGATTAATTGCTTCTCAAGATATTTCTTACGAAAATCCTGCTTCAAGAGTGGGTGTGCCAGCTTGGAAATTTCTGCTGGAACTAAACGTGCCAAATCATCACCAACCATGATGTCGGTCAACTCATCTACTCCATGCTTGGTCTTTTGTTTCTGTTTCTCCGCAGCAATCCGCCGCATACGACCAGCAAGCTCTGCAATTTTCTGTAAATCATGGTCATTGATAATTCGTGCGGCTGCTTCTTTCTTGGCACTGGGTGACGCATATTGTGGCCGACCATCACCCGTACCGTAACCAAAAGCACCCATCATATTATTCATCTTGTCGGCTTCATCGGCGGCTTCATTACAGGCCTCACGCGCCACTCGTCTTACCAACGGCATATCAATACCAGAACCGGGACCATCGCACTGTTGGGCCTTCTTATCCATCTTGGGAAGCGCATCAGCAATACCATGACAAAATTGCTCAGTGGCCACAGCAGCGGCTACTGGATTCATCTTCGTACGTTCACGTAAATTCTTCCATTCCTGGAGTTGTGAAATCTCGTTGTATACACTCTTAGACCATTGCGCCTCTGGTGGCACATCACCATCTGGAAGCATCTCTGGTGCTACTTTATACAATCCACCGAAAACATCCAGCATGAATTCCGCAAAATTGGATACCTTATTAGATCCGGTTCTTTCTACGCTAGCCAGATCGGTGTTGTATTCAAGCGATTCTGTAAATTCTCTCTTATCCCATGCATCCATATTTTTGATGAGCATATGTACCTCCAATGTTAAATTTGCAAATGGCGGGCCTGGAGGGATTCGAACCCCCGACACTCTGATTAGAAATCAGATGCGCTATCCCCTGCGCCACAGGCCCTCATCTTGTTCTAATGGTGTGACACCAAACACATAATACTTCTAAATTAGACAATCTGTTATTTTTGCGATTACCATCTTTATGATGAACATCCAACATCTTTATAGGATAATTAAATTTAATTGGACATTGTTTATTTTGACATTTTTTGCCATAATTAAAAAGTGCCCATCCTCTATAGGTTAAATGATCTCCAGATTTAAAATTTGGATTATTTTGTCCAAATTTATACAAACGATTTCCTAAAGACGTAGCACATGATTGTGAACAGTATACATTACCACTTTTACTATGTTTTATTTCTATACTAGATTTTAATATGGGCTTAGAACACCAGGCACATTTAGTTACTAATCGTTTATCTTGATATGCGTCCTTACACTTTATATTACAATAATGGCCTTTATAATATTTTAATTGGTGGGACACCTTCCATATTTTCTTGCCACAATTATTGCATTTAACTTGTGTTTGTTCTCTGGCTGCCCCATAAATTTTAATTCTTCTAGTTTTCATGGTGTTGGTCCGGAGTGTCCGATTTGAACGGCGACTTATGCTCCCAAAGCATACGTGTTACCAGTTTACACCACACCCCGGTACCCACACAATATTCTAAACGCTGCGCTCTACCAGACTGAGCTACACCCCGACTCTCTACTTACAAGCATGTCCAAATGTTACAATATTACATGCCTCCCACATTTGATCGTTGCACTGATGACTAATACTTAGTCCTACTATCAGTGCAGCCCATATTGACCATTTAAATCCTCCATATAGAAAATTAAGTAATTTGCCTATTGCTTCCATGTGTCACCTAGATATCTAGGGCCGCAACCACATCCCTATACCAAGCCTTGATTGATTCACGGGTCTCCTTCATTTTCTTGACCTTTACAGGGTCAGCAATCTTAAGAACACTATCAATTTTCTCCAAAGCAGCCCTGAGTTTAGCCGCAACTTCTTCCTTAATCGAGGAGGCACAATCCTTGCTGAATTGAGAAAATACTTCCAGACAATCATCATAGAACTTGATAGCTTCAAGATCGAGAGGGTTGGTTACAGACAGGATCTTGGATACTAAAGTGGGACGTTGCTCCGGTTCTTTCCACAGCATATCACACAGAAGCTCCAAATCTCCATTTTCAATCTCTGTCCTACCGTCTAACCATGCCCATGCCTGCAACACTCTTACTGTCTGCTTCCATCGCCTATCGCTTGCGACGATGCCCTCATGTTCAAGAGACATCTTGATTTCGCGCATGGTGGATACCACCACAGCTGGAAGCTTAACGGTTAATACATCTTCTTGAGCCCGTGCAAGATCTTCCAGAGAAATGGTGATACCTTTAGCTGCTGTGTCTTTATTAACAGCCCCAGCAATCAAAGCACACCAATTCTTGGCTTCCTGAATGTACTTCACATCATACCGCAAGATGAACCTGTCATAAAGCGCTGCCAATTCCTCCTCTTCCGGAAGCTCATTGCTGGCCCCAAACATGGAAATCAGCGGAATATTCATGCGGTTGCGACCATTATCAAAGGCTCTCTCATTAATGATTGTTAGCAGGCTGTTGAGAATGGCTGCATTGCCTTTGAAGATTTCATCTACAAATGCAATGTGGGCTTCTGGCAGTTTCTTATCAACAACACGCCGATAATCATCATTCTCCAATCCCTTGAGACTAATTGGGCCAAACAGTTCCTCAGGGGTAGAGAATCTGGTTAGCAACCATTCAAAATAGCTAGTACCCGTAATTCGCTTACAGACAGAATGGGTGATCGCACTCTTGGCTGTGCCTGGCAAGCCAAGCAAAAGCACATGTTGTTTAGCCAGAATCGCTGCCCATGCCGCTTTGATGATGCCATTTCTCTCAAAGAATTCCTGATTTAATTCGTTAATAATGGAATTAATGTTATCCTTAATTTGGGAATTCATGGTTCTCCTTATTCAGTTTCGGAATCGTCAGAGTCCTGATTTGACCTTGCCTTGTCCTTTACATTATTAATTTTTAGTGTACCACGATCTGTATTTTTCTCATCTGGCTCAAATCTAATCACCGTATCCAAAATGTGCAGATCCATGTCACAATTACCGATATAGTAAACATTGCCTCCTGGTCCGGTCTTCTTGTGCATCCGGATACTCATTTCTGCTGGATTGTAAATATGTGACTTCTGATTCTTATTATTTTCCACTGACATCTCCTTAGTTATGCGGCAATTGCCGTCAATTCATCTTTGATTGCCTTGCCAACGTCTTCAAGGTCACCAACCAATGAGTCGGCCTTGATACGTAAAGCATCAGCAATAACGTTGCATTTCTCCTTCAATTCCTTGTATCGACGCATTCTTACTTCCCAACTATTTTCAATGGTCTTACCCTTTATAGTTCCATCTTTAACAGACTGCATCAGTTCGGCAAGATCTTCTTTCATTGCATTGATCTTGTCATTGATTTGAGTACGTGCACTCTGTTCCACCGTGGCGATGTTGGAATCATTAGAGTACAGAGTTAACGTTTGGAAATTACACTGTCCAATGTCATTAATCACTCCCTGCAGAGCCAACATTTCCTTTGTGTGTTGGACTGGAATAAAATACAGAGTGCCAGATTTGCGCAATGATACAACATGCAGTCGATTCATGGTGTTTACGACCATGCGTGATACGTCCCTGGTTGTGTACTCACCACAGAATTGATTGTAGAGAGCAGCAATCCGCTTAGATGCTTGATGTCCATTATCATAATGAACGGTATATTTGTCTTTATCAAGCCACACACGATCACTGAAATCAGGCTTGATGCTGTCGGTAACTTTGTCAATGGGCAAATCCACCACACCATACACAATTTTGGCATCACCATCAACAATCAACTTTACTACCAACCGTCTAGTATCGCTTGTCATGCCCTCTTCACTCAAAACCTTACGACAAGCTTTCTGGAAAGCATTCTTGGGTTTGATATCTTCCGGGATATCAACAAATTCACCATCTGCGTTCTTAGTCATACCATGCTTGCCAAATAGCTGCTCAAGCTGCTTGGGTGTGATGTGAGCATTTTCACAATCATACCATGTAAGATAGCCAAAAATTGATCCACCAGTAGACGCCAATACAGATTGTAGATCTTTTGTAACCATGTGTTGATCTCCGTCGTGATAATCGTTACATAAATAAATACTTAATATATGGTGTGGGAGAGGACTTGAACCTCTAATCTAGATATCCGGGGGGAGGGATATAGATACCTAGAGTTTTACTAGTTAAACTACCCGCACCATACTCCGAATTATAACATCCGGAATGTAGATTGTTAATCTTATCCCTTCTTTGATTTCTTGTTCTTGCGACGTTCGGCTGCCTTCTCACGTGCCTTACGCGCTTGAACTTCCTCGCAATACTTGGTTTGGAAAGCATCTTGAACATTAATGGTACGAAGAACACCAGTTTCCTGACACTTGATGCTACAGACGCGACCATGAGCCACGGTGATACTGTCTACCTTTGTACCCACAGGAACTTCCTTCACTGACCCCTCAACTACCCACGGATACTTAGCATAGAAAACCGTTGCATCAAATGCCTTATGGCGCTTGACCTTAGATTTGCTCTTCTTACCAGACTTTCGATTCCTCTTCTTACCTGACATAATTCATTACCTCCATCCTTACATAACTTATAGCCTTATACGCTTATCAATTGATCATTTGTACATTATACCCCGTTTGATTATACCTCCTTTATATATGTATACCCCAGACAACTGCAGGGAACATGCCAGACAACAATATCTTCTAGTGTTACTGATATAAATATTTAATAGATTATTGATTGAGAACTTCGATACTAGGAGAAATTATGCATAATATGCATACTAATCGCGTTTCATCTGAAAATACTAGTGCTGCCCTTGGCAATGACGCCATCACCAGAATCAAAGATGGTATGGAGAAGGCGCAAGTAAAACGGGCATCAAAACATCAAGATATGCCAGAACCTACCATAAAGAGAATCGCCAGCAAAGAAGTCAAGTCAGAACAACCAGTGATGGTGAAGATTGCTGGTATTCATGAAATTCCCCAAGATTTTGAGAGAATTGGTACTGGGTTTTATCGTCGTGGTCATCATCTATGGGAATTAACCCAGAGTGACGGTGGGTTTGTATTGGTAAGAAAACATGGTGAGGACCATGTTCTTGGGTACGAACCAGAGCCCACCAATAAAGCCGCGCCAAAGGGTACGGTAGCTGATAGATTTGGTACCCTAGTTAAAGTAGGATCAAAGATTAAATTCCCGCACAGGGGGAAAACTGCATCTGCTATAGTCGTAGTGGTTCAACCAGGAGCACTGCAAGTGGAAACGCCACAAGGCAAGCAGATGGGCATTCCTCCCGACATGGCGGAAGTGTGTTCAGAGGAAAAACCAGCTCAAACAGTCGGTGAAGAATTTGAACCAGACATCGAACCTACTAGTAAGGCTGATGAAAATGAAGTTGCAGAACAAGTTGCAGAACAAGTTGCAGAACAAGATGA